>BNJU01000465.1_pt1 | contig 115502 bp, 152 predicted proteins | sample 8539281 | NCBI WGS metagenome assembly BNJU01 (sample SAMD00202456, study PRJDB9452) | human saliva metagenome | isolation source: human saliva | place: Japan
GATACCCAGAAGACACGAGAAAAATGATGGTAGACTTCTTCTACTACAAAGAGTAGACCCGCAATCGGTGCATTAAAGGCTGCTGCCAAACCTGCCGCAGCACCGCTGGCAATCAAGGCTCTTTCTTCTACCGGACTAAGCGCAAGTTTCTTAGCCAGCCCCTTTCCTCCCATGGCGCCAAGTTGGATACTGGGGCCTTCACGACCCAACATCAAACCACTTGCAATTGCTAAAATCCCTAAAATGTACTTCTGCCAAAGCGTAGCCCACCAGTCTATCTGAAGCAGTCCTTTTAATTCTGCTTCTACTTGAGGAATACCAGATCCTTTAACGTTTGTTCTTTTTGATGAGCTGGCTAGCTAGCAAAATAATAAAAAGATACATAGAGAGGATAATGATCCAATTGAAAGGACCTCTTCCTAGATCCTTATACAATCCCAGGACAACATGAAAGAGATGCTCAATAAAAAATCGAAAACTCGAGACAATCGCGCCGACTACAAGCCCTACTAAAACACCTCTACTAACCTGAGATAAAATAGATCTTGAGGTCGATTGAAATTCTCTTTGGATTTGCTGACTTTGTTTCATAAATTCTCTTCACTCCCAGATTGATTGCTTTTATTATACTATTTTTCACAGCTCTTGACTAAGACAACAGCAAAAAAACGCCCAAATGAGCGTTTCTATAGAATACATTATTTAGCAGTAAGTGCTGCCATAGTAATGTAGTTGTATGGTTTATTGAAGTGTGGCAAGAAGAATAGGTCTGTCAATGCCAATTTTTCAATCGTTACGTGCTCTTGGATTGCCAATGAGAACATGTGGATACCCATTGAGATTGCAGCATCACGTGATACCATTTGAGCACCAAGAATTTCACGGCTATCTTGATCGTAAACGATCTTGATGGCAACTTCATGGTTGTCATGTTTGATAAATTCTGGTTTTTGAAGATCGTTAAAGCCAGTTTCAACAGCGTTGTAGCCTGCTGCTTTTGCTTTTTCAAGAGTCAAACCAGTTGAAACCATGTGAAGACCATAGATAGAGATACCGTTTGATCCTTGCACACCGATTCCTTCAAGCTCATGTCCACAAGCGTTGTAAGCACCTACGATACCAGTACGTACAGCATTTGATGCAAGAGCAATGTAGCTAGTGTCTTTACGAGCGTTGTCATATACAGTCGCACAGTCACCAACAGCGTATACACCTGGGATTGATGTTTCTTGTTTCTTGTCTACAAGGAAGGCACCGTTGCGGAAGAGTTCTATCTTACCATCAGCAAGCGCTGTGTTTGGACGGAAACCAACAGCAAGAATAACCATATCAACGTCGAATGTTTCTTTGTCAGTTACCAAGCGTTCTACTTTACCGTCACCTTGGATAGCTTTAACAGTTTGACCAAGTGCCAAACGGATGTTGTGGTCTTCCAAGTTTTGCGCCATCATTTGAGTGAAGTCTTTGTCATAGTATCCGTTCAATACTGTGTCAACGATATCAACAAGGACTACTTCTTTTCCAAGACGTTCGAATGCTTCAGCGAGCTCAACACCAATGTATCCACCACCAACAACAGCGATGCGCTCAAGGTGTTTGCTCTTGTCTTCAAGTTTCTTAATAACTTCTTCAGCATTTTGGTACAATTTAACGAATTGTACATTTTCAAGAGTCGCTTTGAATTCGCGGTTCCCTTTGACAATTTCAACACCTTCGATTGGTGGCAAGATTGGAGTTGAACCAGTTGCGAAGATCAATTTTTCATATGATTCTTTGTGTTCTTTACCATCTACTTCTGCAGTTACAACTTTGTTGTCGTAGTCAATTGAAAGAACTGGTGAGTTCATGTAAACTTTAGCGCCTTTAGCTTCTAATTTTTCTTTATCAGAATAGAACAAGCCTTCAGGTCCGTCAATTTGTTCACCAATCCAAAGAGCCATTCCGCATCCAAGGAATGAGATATTTGAGTTTTGGTCAAAGACAACGATTTCATTTTCGTTTCCAAAATTATCCAACATTGTGTTGATACATGCAGTTCCAGCGTGGTTAGCACCCACAACTACGATTTTACTCATAGAAAAAAATCCTACCTTTAATTTTTATTTACCATACAATTATAACATGAAAATGATATCGTTTCCAAATTTTTTTGCTTACAATTTGTGATTTTATTTTCAAATCAATTTGCATAAGTCCTGAAAAATGTCAATAAATTTGCTTGGGGGGATTGTGAAATGGCTTTCTTTTTGATAAACTTGAAGTAGGTGAATATTGGAAAGGTGGTTTACTATTTGTGGAACTAACTAGTCGATCCGAACGCCTAATGGGCTCCACCATAACCGTTTCGATTTCTCATCAACAAGCTGACCAAATACTGGCCGATTGTTTTAGTCTCCTGCGATCCTATGAGCATCGCTTTAGTGCCAATGACCCTTCTTCTGAATTGATGGAGGTCAATCAAAAGGCTGGCATTGAACCCGTAAAGGTTCATCCAGATCTTTTTTCACTGATTGCTCTAGGAACTAGCCATAGTCAGGCGCAAGGAAGTCATTTAAACATTGCGATTGGTCCACTTGTCCAAACTTGGAGAATTGGTTTTTCAGATGCTAGGAAGCCTGATCAAGGGGAAATTGAACAAGCCCTAACAGTCATTGACCCTCATCAGATTTGCTTAGATCCGAATCAACAAACTGTTTTTCTCAAAAGAAAAGGGATGAAAATTGATCTAGGTGCTTTAGCTAAGGGGTTTAGTGCTGATTTATTAGCCAGTTATCTCAGGAGTCAGGGGATCGAGCAAGCTTTAATTGATTTGGGGGGCAATATTCTTACCCTTGGTCAAAACCCTGTCAGTCATCGCCCTTGGCGAATTGGGATCCAAGATCCTCAGCTTCCAAGAGGGGAACATTTACTAGTTCTATCTGTTACAGATAAGTCCGTTGTGACATCAGGTACCTATGTTCGTCACCTTGAGGTTGACGGCCGGTCCTTCCATCATATTTTTGATCCTCAAACTGGCTATCCTGTCGAAACGGAACTGGCAAGTCTCACAATTATTTCTGATCGATCAGTTGATGGGGAGATTTGGACCACGCGCTTGTTCGGTGAAGAACCGACCAACATTTTAAATATTGTTGAAACCTTACCTGGCATGGATGCTATTCTCGTCTATCAGTCAGGTCGCCTCGCCTATACCAGTGGGCTACATGATTATTTGTAATTTTAATTTCAGAAAGGAATTTCCATGACAAAACTTATTGCGATCGTTGGAACAAACTCCAAACGTTCAACAAACCGCCAACTACTTCAATACATGCAAAAGCATTTTGCTGACAAGGCTGAAATTGAATTGGTTGAAATCAAAGATATCCCTGTCTTCAACAAGCCAGCCAACAAACAAGTCCCTGAAGCTATCTTAGAGATTGCTGCGAAAATCGAGGAAGCTGATGGTGTCATCATTGGCACACCAGAATACGATCATTCCATCCCAGCTGTCTTGATGAGCGCCCTTGCTTGGCTATCTTATGGGATTTACCCACTCTTAAGCAAACCAGTAATGATTACAGGTGCTTCTTATGGTACGCTTGGTTCATCTCGCGCTCAATTGCAGCTTCGTCAAATCTTGAACTCACCAGAAATCAAAGCCACTGTCCTTCCAGACGAATTCTTGCTTTCTCACTCTCTTCAAGCATTTGATCAAAATGGTGACTTGGTAGATCTTGACGTCATCAAGAAACTCGACGCCATCTTTGATGACTTTCCGTATCTTTGTTAAAGTTACTGAAAAACTGCGCAACGCTCAAGAATTGCTTCGCAAAAGATGCCGAAGACTTCGACTGGGAAAAACTTGTAAGATAGGAGACATACTAGCATGAAATTTGTAGGACTTGTAGGATCGAACTACGACCAATCATATAACCGCAAACTTTTTGGAATTCATCCGTCGTCATTTTAAGATCAAATTTGAATTAGAAGTTCTTGAAATCGATGAAGTTCCAATGTTTAACCAAGATGAAAAATGGGACGAAAGCTTCCAATTGCGTCTCCTTAACAATAAAATTACCCGTGCTGACGGTGTGATTATCGCAACACCTGAACACAACCACACTATTTCAGCAGGACTAAAATCTGTTTCTAGAATGGCTTTCCTATGAAGTGCATCCTTTTGAAAAGCAAACCTGTCATGATCGTGGGTGCTTCTTACTATGACCAAGGGACTTCTCGTGCCCAAGTTCACCTTCGTAAGATTCTGGATGCTCCAGGTGTCAATGCCTATACCCTTCCAGGAAATGAATTTCTTCTAGGAAAAGCGAAAGAAGCTTTTGATGCAGATGGCAACATCATTAACGAAGGGACTGTAAAATTCCTTGAAACTTGTTTAGATAACTTTGTGAAATACGTAGGAGTCGTTTCTAAATTGAAAAAACCAAAACCAATTGAACCAGAAGATTTGGATTGCGGAAAACCAATCGCTACTACTATTACTGAGGTTGATCCGGATGATCCAGATTGGGTAGAAAAAGTTGCAGAAATTACAGGGGCTGTATCTGGTGATACATACGTCAAATTGGACCACGGTATCCTGACTGTTAATCAAATCGATATGTTCTTGAAAGCTATGCCTTTCGAATTGACATATGCTGATGATAACAACCAGTTTCTCTACTACAACAATGCCCACCAAGATCCAGATACCATGTTTGCAAAACGCGTGCCACCTCAATCAGGTAGCCGGATGTCAACCGTTCACGGTTCTCTTCCACCAGCACGTATGAAAAACGTTGAATGGGTCATTGGTACTCTTCGCAACGGAAACCAGGAATATGTTCGTACCATTGTTCCAGGATCTCCTGAAGGCGTGATCAATACTCACAACTATCAAGCTATGTACTATCCAGATGGTTCATATGCTGGTATCAACGAAATTGTCTTTAACTTCCAGCCATGGTTGGACTGGTACCTTCAAACAACTGGTCAACGCTTAGTAGGCGGTAGCGGACCATTCGCTCCTGCTGGCGGCCATGGGGATGCAGACGCAACTTCAGGTGCTTCAGATGCTGGAGGACACGGTGACGGAGCTGCTGATGCTACATCTGGTGCAAGCAACTAATAAAAAGAGAGTGGGACAGAAATCGGTAATTCATTAGAATTCGATTTCGTCGTCCCACCTCCGCACAGTTGAGTAGGGCTGTAAAAGCTGATGAAATCAGCGTAGTAGAGCCCACTCAACCACTGCGTCTTGCTCGACAATCCAAAGACAATTGAGAGGCTAGGACTTTTGTCCCAGCCTCTTTTATTTCAACTCTTTGATAATCTTCTTGGCATCTTCATTTGAAATCGCCCCTAATTGAACATGTCCAATTTTTCCTTGGCTATCAATAAAGACTTCTGTAGGGATTGAACGGACTTGGTAATTCATAAAGGCAGATCCGTCCGGATTGTACAAAACAGGAACTGATTGATAGTCTTGTTGGGCAAACCATTTGACGAACTCTTCTTCTGTTTTTTCCCCTTGCATCCCCGGTGCCATAACGGTAAGAATCTCAAAGTCCCGGTCCTTTTCTTCGACCAGTTTATTCAGTTCAGGCATACTTTGTCGGCAAGGACCACACCAAGTCGCCCAGAATTTCAAGTAAACCCTTTTTGCCTCTATAGTCTGAAAGTTTGACCGTATTCCCCTTCATATCCTTTAGCTCGAAGTCACTAGCTTCTTTTCCTACTAAAGGATGTTTACTTGTGCTAGTATTGGTCATTGATTGATTATCCATGGATTGATTGTTCATGCCACTTTCGGACCGATTCATAGAGCAAGCAGTCAGAGATGGATAGAGAAAGAAGCGAAAAACAGGCGTATTTAATAACTTTCATAATGAGTAAACCTCCATTTGATTTATGAAAAGATAGCAGACAAGCTATTCAATTGTCCCAAGAGTAACAAAATCCCCATAATGATGATGATCAAGCCACCAATTTTCTTCAGTAACAAGAGATGGGGTTTTAGACGATTAAAGTATGGGAGAACAATCCCAGACGCTAAGGCCAAAAGTAAAAACGGAATAGCCATCCCTAGTGTATAGATAAAGAGATAGAGAGCACCCATGAGGGCATCTTGACCATTGGATGCTGCTAAGGCAAGTACAGAGCCTAGAACCGGACCGATACATGGCGTCCAGCCAAAGCTAAAACCAAGCCCAAGCAGAAAAGCTGAAAGTAATTCATTCTTGTGCTTGTTCGCCCCGAAATCCATTGTCTTTTTGCTTTTCTAAGAAAGTTAAAGTGAAAGACTTCCATCTGATGAAGACCAAGGATAATGATCAGCGCTCCCATCAAGTATCGGAACCAGTTGGTGTACATGATTTGACCAAGTAGACCTGCCCCGAAACCAATAATGAGGAAAATAACAGAAATCCCTGCGATAAAACACAAGGTCTTTACAAGACCATGCCAGCGAATCTTCTTCCCAAAAATCTGAATGGATTTTTCCTGATCACTTCCTAGCAAGACCCCGATGTATACCGGAAGCAAAGGAAAGACACAGGGAGAGAAAAAGGAGAGAATCCCTGCCAGAAAGACAGTGAAGGAGAAAACGATTTGATTCATAAAACACTCCGTATATTGATATGCTACAACTAGTATAACATTCCAGCTCCTAAATTAAATTTCTGCTACGCTTTGATTTCTAAACGATCATTTAGAAACTAGTTTCAAAGCCAAACAAAAACTCCAAAGTATTTCACTCTGGAGTTCAATTGACGACTTATTCTTCTTCTGCACTTTGTTTATTTGGCAAGAAAAGAGAGAGGACAATCCCGACTACTGCTGGGAGTAACCACGGAAGGGACTGGGCAGCAAATGGTAAAGTTTTAATGACGTTTGCCAGACCTGTAAGTTTGAAGGTGCTTGCAAGAACATCTGCAATCGCCACCAAGCTAACTAAGAAAATAGTTAGTTGCATTCCTGGTTTTGATAGTTGAGTAAATTTGTTTACAATCACAATCAACACAATAGTAATGGTGATTGGATAGAGGATCATCAAGACAGGTAATGAATAGGCAATAATGGCGCTCAAGCCAAGATTGGCAATCGCAAAACCAATCAAAGTGAAGATTGTCGCATAGACCTTGTAAGAGATTTTAGGGAAGGTATTATGGAAGAATTCCCCTGTTGACACAATCAAACCGGCTGTTGTCGTGAAACAAGTCACCGTCACCATACCCGCAAGGAAGATTTGAGCAGCTGGGCCAAAGATAGCCTTGGTCGCTTCTGAAAGGACATAGACCCCTTTATTGGCATCAGATGCCATTACTTTTGCTGGAATTGGGAAATGATTTCCAAGGTAACCCAAGCCAATGTATAAAATACTAAAGCCAATTGCTACGACAATCCCAACGATCCAGATGGTTTTAATGTATTCCTTCTTGCTGGTGAAACCAAGTTGATTGAGGGTGGTTACCGCAATCACACTAAAGGCCACTGAAGCGAGGGCATCCAAGGTATTATACCCTTCAAGGAAACCTTGACCAAAGGCAGATGCTTGGTAGGCTTCTGTTGCCACTTGTGGCGCGTGTCCGCTGTACTTGAGAGCACCTAGGACAACCAGTACAACGATCAAGATAGCAAAGACAGGAGTTAAAATCCGACCAATACTATCTAAGATTTTAGAAGGGTGAAGGGCAATCAAATAGGCTAAACAGAAATAAACCAAGGTGAAAACGAAGAGACTAAGTTTTCCACTTGAATTTCCTAACAAGGGGCAATCCCAACTTCGTAGGAAACGGTAGCCGTTCTCGGAATGGCAAAGAAAGGGCCAATAGAGAGGTACAAGGCTACTAGATAAACGATAGCAAACCAAGGGGCGATTTTACGTGAAATCTCATGAATATAGCCTTTAGGATTGAGCGTCCCAATGATCAAGGTAATAATCGCAATTCCTACTCCTGATAAGACAAATCCAGCAATAGCTGGCCAAAAATGGCTACCCGATTGGGCACCTAGTGCAGGCGGAAAGATTAAGTTCCCTGCACCGAAGAAAATACCAAATAACAGTAAACCTGTTAAGGAACCTTTTCGTAACATGTGTTCTCCTTTACATTTTTCAATCTTATCTAGTATATCAGCTTTCTTCCACCACGGCAATTCTTTTTACTGGAATAATTGCATTTAAAAATAACTTAAGACAAAGAAGACTCTACTGTAGATTCTTATATACTTCTTCATCCATTAATTAAAAAAAGTGCTTCTCTGCTATCTAACAGAGGAGCACTTTTTGTTTTCTAATCTTCACTAAAAGCGTCGGTATTGGATGCGGAAAATCAAAATAATTTCTCTTCCTGAAGTTTACGGAAGATATCACGATAGGCCTCCTCATCGAAGCCCTCTCCTCGGTAGAGAATCTCGAAACTAAGGTCTTCGTATTCAAGAAAAGCATTGGCTGTTTTAAAGCCATTTCGAATATAGAAATCCATCCGAGCTTGACGTTGCTCTAGATTATCACATTCTTCATCCAATCGCTCAACTTCTAACAACATGGTCCGTTGGTAAAATTCCACTAATTTTTCAATAATTTCTTGACCATAGCCGTGACTCCGCAAGTGAGGCATAATGGCAAAGAAACTGACGTAAAAGGCCTTAGCATTTGAAATAGCAAAGGCAAATCCGACAAATTCTTCCTCATTGTAAAAAGCGAAAAAGTGAGCGTCATCATTATCCGTATAGCGTAAAAACTCCGATAAAGGAATCCGTTCCTCTTCTGGAAAAGCTTCAATGTTAAGCCTTTCGACCTTATCCAAATCTGGGAACGTTTCAGTGATTAATTGGCTGGTTAAGCGCATAAAGCCTCCATTTCTGCTACGATTATAGCAAATAAAACAACCACCTTCAAGAAATCCGACTTCTAACAAAATGAAGTGTTTTTGCCTAACAAAAAAAGAGCGACTGCTCTTTTTTTGACGTTTTTATTGAGCTTCTACTTTCTTGGAGAAATTGGCTCATGTACAAGTCGTAATAGAATCCTTTTGCTTCCAAAAGAGACTCATGGTTCCCCTTGTTCGATGATTTGCCCCTCTTTAAGAACTAAAATCTTATCCGCTTCTTGGATTGTAGACAAGCGGTGAGCAATGACAAAAGCTAGTCCGTCCCCTTCATCAAGTTCTTCATAGCCTTTTTGAATCAAGAGTTCCAGACGGGTATCCACTGAAGACGTCGCCTCATCCAAAATCAAAATTTTAGGATCAGCTAGCAGGGCACGCGCAATGGTCAACAACTGCTTCTGTCCCAAAGAGATATTACTAGACTCTTGGTTCATCTCCATATTGTAGCCCCCTGGAAGCGTCCGGATAAAGTGGTCTACATTGGCAGCCTTTGGCAGCAGCGACAATCTCTTCGTCTGTTGCGTCCAAGTTTCCCAAAGCGCAGATTTTCTTTAATGGTCCCTTCATAAAGCCAAGCATCCTGAAGAACCATCCCAAACTGCTTGCGATAATCTTGGCGAGATAGGTCGCGGATATCATGTCCATCTACCGTAATAGCCCCCTTGGTCACATCGTAGAAACGCATGAGCAGATTGATGAGCGTGGTTTTGCCCTGCACCTGTAGGTCCGACAATGGCCACCATCTCACCTGGATTGACTTCAAGATTAAAAGTCGCGGATCAATGGCTTATCTTCCACATATTGGAAGTCCACATGGTTAAAAGCTAACCTGTCCAGTCAATTCCTTGTCCAGAGCTTCATTTTTTTACCGAGTACTTCATCTGGTTCATCAAGGACTTGGAAGACCCGATCCAGTGAAGATTTGGCACTTTGTAAGGTTCCAGCCAACTGGCTCAAATTTTGAATAGGCTGATTAATCTGCCAGACATACTGGACAAAAAGCCTGCATGTTCCCAACTGTCAGACGACCGGCAAGAACTTGAATGGCTCCGATAACTGCGACCAAAAAGATAGGTCAAATCAGAGATTGCATTCAGAATAGGCATCATCAGTCCAGAAATAAAATTCGCTTTAAATCCAACTTGCTGGAGGCGACGGGTAATGTCGCGGAATTCTTCTTGCGATGATTCCTCCCGTACATAGAGTTTTAAGACGTTGAAGCCACTCAAGTTTTCCTGAACAAAACCATTTAAAGCTCCAAGGACATCAGCCTGCTCCTTTAAAAGTATGGCTGGGATTTCTTCATAATCAACTGGGCACCGAAGAAGGTGATTGGGATAGAGGCAATCACGATCAGCCCCAAAGTGAGGTTGAGATAGAGCACCATAGCAATGACCAAGCTTAAAGGTGAAAATGGCATTCACAATTTGAAGGAAGGACTGTTGCAAGGCGTTTGAAACTGTCTCGACATCACTGGTAAAAGCGACCAAGAAGATCTCCGAATTGGTGCTGATCAAAGTAAGAAACAGGGATGCGATTGATTTTTTTAGATAGGTCGTTACGCATATCCTCGATCATGCTTTTGGACAGCATTGGTCATGAAAATAGTTGGAATAATAAGATCCAAGCTCATACAAAACTCCTCGGAAGAGATAGACAATCATGACCCAACCAACATAGCCAACATTAATCTCAGCTCCCTGCTACTCCTCTAGCCATATCTGTTAGGTTAGCGGTCAATTCTGTGATAGCGAGTCCAAGAATATAGGGCTCAATGACACTCATAACCACACTCAGAATCTTTTAGGAGTGTAGCGAAAAATAACGGCAAAACGATAGGCTCTTAGATAGCCCCAAAGACGTACAAAACTGGAACGTTTTTTTCTTTCATTTTCTTCTCCCTCCTATTCTTCTGTTAATGATTGGTTATTCAACTGAGAGCGAGCAATCTCACTGTAGATTTCATTGGTTGTCAGGAGTTCCTCGTGGGTTCCACGACCGACGATTTCTCCATGATCCAAGACAATGATTTGATCCGCATCCATAATCGTTCCAACCCGTTGAGCTACGATTAAGACGGTTGCATCTCCTGTTACTTCCTTGAGACGTTTTCTCAGTGTAGCATCTGTCTTGTAGTCAAGAGCCGAGAAGGAATCATCAAAGATATAGATATCCGGCTCTTTAACAACTGCACGCGCAATGGATAGACGTTGTTTCTGTCCACCAGAAAGGTTGCTTCCCCCTTCTGCTAAATGAGTGTCAAACTGTTCTTCCTTGCTTTCGATAAATTCTTTAGCTTGGGCCACATCTGCTGCCTTGTCTAGCTCCTCAATGCTGGCATCTTCTTTTCCGTAACGAAGGTTTTCGGCAATAGTCCCCGTGAAGAGCAAGGCCTTCTGCGGGATAAAGCCAATCTTTTGGCGAAGGGCTTTGATATTGTAGTCTCGTACATCTACACCATCCACCAAGATTTTCCCTAAAGTAACATCATAGAAACGTGGAATGAGCTGGACCAGAGAGGACTTCCCAGAACCGGTCGATCCGATAAAGGCAATGGTCTCCCCCGGCTTAGCCTTAAAGGAAATATTATGAAGAACTGGACTCTCTGTCTCACCAGGATAGGCGAAGGTTACATTGTCAAACTCCAAATAACCCTTGGTTTCAGTCTCAGTAACTCCATTTTCATTTGGATCGATAGAAATCGGCATATCCATGATTTCCTTCAAACGATGACTAGAAACAGCTGTCCGTGGATACATGGTAAAGAGATTAGCTAGGAATAGGAAAGAAAGCAAGGCATGGAAACTGTATTCGATAAAGGCGACAAGATTCCCGATTTCTAAACTTCCATCCCCTAGAGGATCCAAGGCGAACCATACAATAGCTACAATCATGGCGATGATGATTTGGACAAAGAGCGGCTCCGTCAAGCCGGTCAATTTAAAGAGTCTATTGGAGTTGTCCGCATAGATTGCATTGGCTTGGCCAAATTTTTCCTCTTGGAATTCCTCACGCGCAAAAGCACGAATGACCCGAAGTCCCGTAAGGTTTTCGCGAGCATATTGATTGAGCTTATCCAGGGTTTCCTGCTGCTTCTCTGACAAAGGTTTGGTCTTGATAGCTACATACCAGACGACCACAGCCAAAAATGGCATCGAAATCGCCACAATCCAGGCAAGAGATGGACTCGTCTGTAAAATTAACAGAATACTGGACAGCATCATGATAGGAGTGATGACGCCAAGCTTCAACATCTGGTCAGAAAACTGCATCAAGACGAAGGCATCAGACGTCATCCGCGTTACCAAGGAAGAAACCCCAATCTTCTCATACTCATGGTGGGAATATTCCTGAAGCTTCTCATAAAGGTCATTGCGCATATCCATGACCATGGTTGTAGTAATCTTCCCAACCGCATAGGCTAGAACGATTCGCCCGAGAATCCCTACGATGATCACACCAAACATAACCCAGGCCCAAAAATAAACCCGCTCCATATCTCTCGGATTGATCCCCTCATCAATCATACGGGCTAGAACAGTTGGCAAACCGAGATTGACAATCACAAAAAAGATGGCTGCTGTAACATTCAAACACAACCATTTTGGATATTTTCTCAAATAGGACCAAATATATCCCATACCTTTCTCCTCCTTATACAATAAAAAAGCACCCTCAAGTACTTTTTAAGCTATTTTACAAAGCACGTTGGCTCCTTCAAGTCATCCCTATTATATCAGATCCCCCCTAGGCTAGCAAGGAAAAGAGCTGATGTAAAGCAAAGAATAAAAAAGAGGATAGCCTCCGCTATCCCCTCTATATACGATTATTTTTGACGTTTGAATTTTGCATCTTTGAAGAAAGCAAAAATGTTTCATAATCACTAGAATCTAGCTTTTGACTACAGTCCAAAGTCAAAACATCACCATCAATCTTATACTTGACTTTATCATTTACCACCTTCTGCTGATTCAAGAGTTTTAGCTATCTTGATCAGCTTTTCAGGTCAAATGATTTTCTCTTGCTTTCCCTAGAGCATTCATTTTCGATACAGTCATCTTGGCTTTTTGTATCTTTGATTTCGATCGTCATTGATCAAATGCAAATTTGATCAGCGACCTTCTCAAGTTGCTCATCAGTAGCTCCCTTGCTTTTTTAAGGATGCTTTTAATTTTGATCCTTCTCAGCTTTTATAGACATATTTCCCATTATCGCTAGTTGTAGAACCACAAGCTACAAGGAAAAATCGCACCAACTGCCAACAAAGCAGCAAAGACAAGACGTTTAAAATATTTCATCAGAAATCTCCTTTTTTTGTTTATAGGAACTATTTTTAGCAAAAAAATAGAAGTCTAACAACATAATAAATTAGTAAGAACTTGATAAGAATTGTAAATATGTTGATTGACAGAAATTAAATTTAAAGGAGTATGATTTCAAGAATAGACAATCATTCAAGACTCAAAGCTTTCTAATCTTGAAAAATTTAGATAAAATCCTACAGTAGACAAAGTACAGAATTAATCTGTAAAAAATAAAGACTTAAACTCAAAAATGTACACAAAAAAACCGAGATCTAAACCTCGGTTTTCATTTTGATTGGAAACTCTATTATTTAAGAGTAACTGAAGCTCCAGCTTCTTCCAATTTAGCTTTGATTTCTTCAGCTTCAGCTGTAGCAACACCTTCTTTAACAAGTGCAGGTGCTCCATCAACAAGTTCTTTAGCTTCTTTAAGACCAAGACCAGTGATTTCACGTACAACTTTGATAACGCCGACTTTCTTGTCGCCTGCAGATGTCAATTCAACGTCGAATGAATCTTTAGCAGCACCAGCGTCAGCAGCACCAGCTGCAGCAACAGCTACAGGAGCAGCTGCAGTTACACCAAATTCTTCTTCGATAGCTTTTACAAGGTCGTTCAATTCAAGGATTGAAGCTTCTTTAATTTCAGCAATAATGTTTTCAATGTTCAATGCCATTGTTATTTCCTCCAAATAAGTTTTTAAATTTTTTTATTTATATTTTTTTGTAGCTAGGCTACGCTGCGTAGCTTAAGATTAAGCTGCGTCTTCTTTGTTGTCTGCAACCGCTTTGACTGCAAGAGCAACGTTGCGCACTGGCGCTTGAAGTACAGAAAGGAGCATAGAAAGAAGTCCTTCGCGGTTTGGAAGAGTTGCAAGAGCAAGAATCTCTTCTTTAGATGCGACAGCGCCTTCGATTGCACCACCTTTGATTTCAAGTGCGTCAGCGTTTTTAGAAAAGTCGTTCAAGATTTTCGCTGGTGCGATAACATCTTCGTTAGAAAATGCTACTGCAGATGGTCCAACAAAAACAGATGCAAGATCTTCAAGACCAGCTTTTTCAGCTGCACGACGTAAGATTGAGTTTTTGATCACTTTGTACTCAACTTCGCTTCCACGAAGCTCACGACGAAGAACTGTATCTTGTTCTACTGTCAAACCACGAGCGTCCACAACGACGATTGATGCAGCAGCTTTCATTTTCTCAGCTACTACGTCAACTAGTTCCGCTTTCTTAGCAATAATTGCTTCACTCATTAGTGTGTTCACCTCCGTAATTATTTTTGCTTTGGGGAATTTTTTTCCAAAAAGAAAAAAACGCGCCCAAACCTAGACACGAAAGTACAATACGCTTCTTTTACATGATACGTTTTGTCCTCGGTAGGATCTTTATGAGTCGAGCTCCCCTACTGTCTTAGGCAGTTTTTTCAAACCGTTATTTAGTGTATCACATAAAAAAAAAGAATGCAAGTATTTTTGCAAACTTTTTTTAAAAATAGTTAATCTTTATAGATAGTCTTGGTACGATTGAGCCATGCATAGGCCAAGCCCATGATCACTCCTCCACCTACCCAGTTACCTACAAAAGGTGACAGCATAATGACGAAGCACATTGAAGAACTCTAAGTGAGGCAAATCTTTCGAAATAGAGTTAAAAGTAGCTAATGAGAAAGAAGCAAAGTTTGCCGCGATGTGTTCATTTGTAAGGAAAACAAACATATAAATAGCTGACAAAGCCATCAGAACTTTAGCTGTTTCATCTTTAAAAAAGAGGTAGGACAAGATGGCTATATTAACAAAGATGTTAGCAACAACCCCTTCAAAGAAAACCAATTGATTAGAACGTTGCAACTTCATCTCTACAACCGAACCAAGGAAGCCTTTTGGATTCAGATTTGCAAAAGCACTTGTCTGACTGAAGAGAAATGCGAGGAACAAGGCACCAATCAGATTAAAGAACGTACAATACAGCAAAATTTCTAAAGCTTTCTTCCAATTAATTTTCTTTAAATAAACACCAGCTGTCAGGTACATCATATTGGAAGTCGTTAACTCACTATTTAAGAAGAGTAAATAAACTAATCCCCAAGCAAAAATAAATGGGAACAAGAAACGACCAGAACCTGGCAAGAAGGTATTGAGCAAATCTGCACCTACAATCCCAACTGCTGTACTCATTGTTAGAAATGCACCCGCAAACATAGAGCGGACAGCATACCGAGCTTTAGAAGCTGTATATAGCTCTTCCTTCTTCTGACATGCTGCTTCTACCTTAAGAACAAAATTTGATTCTCCCATCTGAATCTCCTTATATATTGAATTTGTGAACTTCTTCATTATATCATAGAATAGACCCTCTGAAAAGGTTTTCAGAAAAATTTAAGTAAAAATACTGAGTCACACAAGAAAGATAAATATAACGATTTAAAACGATGAAATAAAAAAACAGACTATGAAAGCCTGTTTAAATTCAATTTAAATCATATATTATAGAAAACGATTCGCCCAAGCGATATCCAAGTTCAAGATTTCTTGAGTTGTATATTGTTGGCGATAAGGGTTGTATACTGTACCTTCATAACCACCATACACACTTGGTGAGTCATACTGAGTAAGATTGTAAGTTTCGATGATGTGGTTCAATTTTGCATAGTAACTTGTATCAGTAGCATAGACACCCGTTAAGGCAGCTGTAGCATCCTGATAGCTACTTGTATTGCTCTTCCAAGCGCCAGCAAAATGACCTTGTTTCAAAACTGCAACGTAGTCTTGCAATGATTCATAGTAGCTAGGGTATGAACGGAAAGCATCGTTGATGGTATAGGCATTCCCAGCACCATCATCTTCCCATGTTTGCATCACTGTTGATTGACCAGCATAACTACCTTTAATACCAAAAAGGTTGTAGTGTGGATAAGATGACAAACCAGATTGACCAGCTCCACTTTCTAAGATAGCTTGAGCAATCATAACTGATGCATACAGATCATTTTCTTGACCAAGCTGACGAGCAGATTCACCGATTTGTGAGATGAAAGCTTCTGTTGGATCTGCGTATTGAGAATAAGCCTCATCGTTAGCACCAACGTTTCCTACATGCTCGCTCATTGCTGCCGCTACTGTTCCTGCAGCAACCAGAGCCACTAACGATCCAATCAATTTCGATTTATTTAGTATTTTTTTCAATGTGATAATCTCCTAAAGCTTTAATGAAAACTCTTTAAGATGATTATAGCACAGAAAAAGCATTAAAATGTTGAGTTGAATATTACATTTTAATTACAATATCGAGATAAATCAAATAAAAATATAACAGCTTAGTAATAATACGATTTATTCCGAAAAACTAAAAGTCAAAAATTGCATCCCAAGCTTCTTCTACTCCCGTTTTATTAACGGATGAGAAGATGATAAAAGGTATCTGTTTTATCAAAATCCAACTTCTTCTTGATCATGGATTCATGCTTGTTCCATTTTCCTCTTGGAATTTTGTCTGCTTTAGTTGCAACTAAGATAACAGGGATCTCGTAATATTTTAAAAACTCGTACATCTGGACATCATCTGCTGAGGGTTCATGACGAAGATCAACCAGGCTGACAACAGCTCTTAAATTCTCTCTCGATGTCAGATATTCTTCGATCATCTTGCCCCATTTCTCACGTTCTTTTTTAGAGACACGAGCATATCCATAGCCAGGTACATCGACAAAACGAAGTTTGTCATCGATATTAAAGAAGTTTAATAACTGTGTTTTCCCTGGTTTTCCAGACGTACGGGCCAAATTCTTGCGATTTAGCATGGTATTAATAAAAGAAGACTTGCCGACATTTGATCGACCGGCAAGTGCAACTTCTGGGATATCATCTTGAGGATAATGGCTTTTATTGGTAGCGCTCAAGAGAATATCCGCATTATGAGTATTTACTTTCATAGAATTTCTTTCTAGGCAGTTTCTAAAATTGGTTTTTCAGTTCCGTTAACTGCTTCTTTAGTGATTCGAACCAGTTTGACATCTTCTTGACTTGGAACTTCAAACATCACATCCAACATAGTTTCTTCGATGATGGAGCGTAATCCACGAGCACCTGTCTTGCGTTCGATAGCTTTGCTTGCAATTTCTTCAAGTGCTTCGTCATCAAATTCTAATTCAACATCGTCAAAGGATAAGAGAGCTTGGTATTGTTTCACCAAGGCATTTCTTGGTTCTTTCAAAATACGAACCAGAGTCATCCACTGTCAATTGCTCTAATGCAGCAAGAACTGGAAGACGACCGATTAACTCAGGGATAATACCGAATTTTTGGATATCTTCTGCAATGATTTCTTGCATATAAGAGCTTGATTCATCGATGGCTTTGTTGTTTTGACCAAATCCGATGATCTTCTCACCCTAGACGTTGCTTCACGATTTCTTCAATCCCATCAAAGGCTCCACCAACGATGAAGAGGATATTCTTGGTATCGACTTGGATCATTTCTTGTTGTGGGTGCTTGCGTCCGCCTTGAGGTGGCACGCTCGCTACAGTTCCTTCGATGATCTTCAAGAGAGCTTGCTGAACCCCTTCACCAGATACATCGCGGGTGATAGAGACGTTCTCACTCTTCTTAGCAATCTTATCGATTTCATCAACATAGATGATCCCACGCTCTGCACGTTCAATATTGAAGTCAGCTGCTTGCAAGAGCTTCAGAAGGATATTTTCAACGTCTTCTCCGACATAACCCGCTTCTGTCAAGGCTGTCGCATCAGCGATGGCAAAAGGAACATTCAAAGCTCTTAGCAAGAGTTTGAGCCAAGAAAGTTTTTCCTGAACCAGTAGGCCCCACCATCAAAATGTTTGATTTTTGAAGATCCACATCGTTGTCATCTTCACGATTTTTCGTGGAAGTTAATCCGTTTGTAGTGATTGTAGACAGCTACTGCTAGTGCTCGTTTAGCACGATCCTGACCGATGACATAGTGGTTAAGGATATTGAGAAGTTCGATTGGTTTTGGAACCTCTGAAAGGTCTGCCAAGACTTCCTCAGCTAATTCTTCTCGAATGATTTCTTGAGCTAACTCAACACATTCATTACAGATAAAAGGCATTGTTCCCAGCGATAATCTTCTGTACTTCGTCTTGGTTCTTACCCACAGAAACGAACAATAAACCATCATATCATTTGATTGATTTGTAGGCATTTTCTTCTCCCGATTCTAAAATTCTGTTTGTAATTTATTTAAATAAAGTCATATAAAAAGGCGTGAATCGAATTCACAAGATTTGTAAAGGCATTTAGCAAAGAAATAGAATGGCTAATCCATAGCGCTTTTTTTCCGAAGAGTCTGAGAAGCACATACTAGGCAAATCACGCATAAAACAGCTGTAAAAAGCCAAAGATACTACGTTCCATGAACTAGTCTTCCTTTCTTTCAAAATGTCTAATGGTAAAGTCGTAAGAGTTTTTTTCATCTTTTTCGATTGTCCGCTCGTCTACTAACTGAAACTGATCCCACTGGAAGTTTTCTGGGAAATAGGTATCTCCTTCCAATTCGGCATCGATGACAGTCTGATAGAGCTCCTCTAGATAAGGCTCGAAAGAGACGGATGACCTTCTCACCACCGATAATAAAGAGCGACAGATCCTGACTCTTATACCAGTTTAAAACGTCCTCAACTGAAGTTTTTAACAAAACGGTTTCATTCTCCACATCATACTTGTCATCTCTAGAGAGAATGATATTGGTTCGATTAGGAAGGACGCGTTTGTTTAAACCTTCATAGGTAACTCTTCCCATGAGGATCGCATGACCGTTGTCGTTTGTTTAAAAGTGCTGCAATTCAGCAGGTAAATGCCAAGGCATCACCTGGTCCTTGCCGATCACTCCATTTTTAGTCTGAGCCCAAATGCCAATTACTTTCTTACTCATTTCTACATCCTTTACACTGATACTTCTATTTTATCAAATTTTTCAAGAAAAGACTGTTTCTAACTATTGCTTCCTTGAGCAAAACTTCCTATTTTTTCCATCAAAAAAACCGCGAATTAACGCGGTTTTTTATGAGAAATTTCTCAAACCTTAGTCTTCTTTTTTGCGTTTAGCAAGTCCGAAATAATGAGAGACCTGTTAAAGCACTTAGAAGAGCAAGACCTGTTTTAGAAGTTTCCTCAGTACCAGTTTCAGGAAGAACTGCTGTTTCATCAGATGGATTGATGAATTTAATTTCCTTAGTTTCTGGAACTGGTTTTGGATCTGGTGTTGGAACTGGATCCGGAGTAGGTGCCAGGGGTTGGAACCGGGGTTGGAGTTGGAGTTGGGGATGGTGTAGGAACCGGATCTGGTGTTGGCATTGGATCTGGTGTCGGAACTGGATCTGGTGTTGGAACTTTTTCATAAATGTGTTCTGTATCACCGTTCTGAAGTCTCTTAGTCTCTACAAGCTGGTATCCTGGAATCTCTTTCTTAGGATTTTCTCGCCATCCTCGATCGGATAACCAGGAATCTCGTTACCTTCCTTATCCTTATGATTAGTTTGTCACTTTCTCATAAACATGTTCTGTATCACCATTTGGAAGCTTTCTTAGTCTCAACGAAGCGGTATCCTGGAATCTCTTTCTTAGGTTGTTCATTGTCCATCAGCTTGGATATCCCTGGGAATTTGCTTTACCTTCTTTGTCTACAAATGTAGTAACAGGAAGTACAGTTGGTGTGTACGTTGCAGAAGCTTTTGTTCCATTCATATCTTCACGGACAACAGTTACAGATGGAGCTTTTCCAGTAAATTCTGGTTCAGGTTTGAAGGTTACAGTTCCGTCAGGAGCTACTGTATACGTACCAACACCTGGAATTGTCTTCGTTGTTGAACCATCGTCAAATGTAGCCGGAACGGCATCGTTCATTGGAACAATTGGATCACCTTCCTTGAAGTTTGGCTTACCAGATTGTTCTTGACCTTTAGGGCCAATAGTTGTAGCTGGTTCACCTGTTGGTGTTACTGGAGTTACAGTTGGTGTGTATTTAGCTGTTACTGGTGTACCGTTCTTATCTACACGTTTAACAGTCACGCCTGTTCCTGTTCCTGTGAATGATTTTTCTGGTACGAAAGTGACTGTTCCATCTGGGGCTACTGTGTAAGTACCTTCGCCTGGAATTGTCTTCGTTGTTGAGCCATCTTCGAATGTAGCTGGCGTATCATCATCCATTGGAATATTTGGATTTCCTTCTGTAAACTTAGGCTTACCTGTTTGAGTTTGGCCTTGTTTATCTTTTGAAGTTACATCCTCTGCTGTTGGAACAACTGGAGTAATCTTAGGTGTGTATGTTGTTTCAGCTGGGGTACCGTTGGCATCCTTAGCTTGAACCTTAACTGCAATGACTTCACCTGAGTATGTCTTATCTGTTGGGGTGAAGGTTACAACACCTGTTGCTTTATCAACTGTGAATGTACCGATAACCTTGCCGTCTGGTGACTTAGCATCTACTGAAGCTGCTGGTTGACCATTTTCATCAAGGAGGGTAATCGTATCCTTGTCGATTGGCGCAACTGGATCACCTTCTGTGAAGGTAACAGTACCAGTTTGAACAACACCTTGAGGGGCTACTGATTCAGCAGGTGACGCTGTTGGTGTTACCGGTGTTACGGTTGGTGTGTATTTAGCTGTTACTGGTGTACCATTCTTATCTACACGTTTAACTGTTACACCTGTTCCTGTTCCTGTGAATGATTTTCTCTGGTACGAAGGTTACTGTTCCATCTGGGAGCTACTGTGTAGTTCCTTCACCTGGAATTGTCTTCGTTGTTGATCCATCTTCGAATGTAGCTGGTGTATCATCATCCATTGGGAATATCTGGATTTACCTTCTGTAAAGCTTAGGCTTACCTGTTTGAGTTTTGGCCTTGTTTATCTGTTTGAAGTTACATCCTCTGCTGTTGGAACAACTGGAGTAATCTTAGGTGTGTATGTTGTTTCAGCTGGGGTACCGTTGGCATCCTTTAGCTTGAACCTTAACTGCAAACGACTTCACCTGAGTATGTCTTATCTGTTGGGGTGAAAGGTTACAACACCTGTTGCTTTATCAACTGTGAATGTACCGATAACCTTGCCGTCTGGTGACTTAGCATCTACTGAAGCTGCTGGTTGACCATTTTCATCAAGGAGGGTAATCGTATCCTTTGTCGATTGGCGCAACTGGATCACCTTCTGTGAAGGTAACAGTACCAGTTTGAACAACACCTTGAGGTGCCACTGATTCAGCTGGAGTTGCTGTTGGTGTTACTGGTGTTACAGTTGGTGTGTACTTAGCTGTTACTGGTGTACCGTTCTTATCTACACGTTTAACAGTCACGCCTGTTCCTGTTCCTGTGAATGACTTTTCTGGTACGAAGGTTACACTTCCATCTGGAGCTACTGTGTATGTACCTTCGCCTGGAATTGTCTTCGTTGTTGAACCATCTTCGAATGTAGCTGGTGTATCATCATCCATTGGAATATTTGGATTTCCTTCTGTAAACTTAGGCTTACCTGTTTGAGTTTGGCCTTGTTTATCTTTTGAAGTTACATCCTCTGCTGTTGGAACAACTGGAGTAATCTTAGGTGTGTATGTTGTTTCAGCTGGGGTACCGTTGGCATCCTTAGCTTGAACCTTAACTGCAATGACTTCACCTGAGTATGTCTTATCTGTTGGGGTGAAGGTTACAACACCTGTTGCTTTATCAACTGTGAATGTACCGATAACCTTGCCGTCTGGTGACTTAGCATCTACTGAAGCTGCTGGTTGACCATTTTCGTCAAGAAGGGTAATCGTATCTTTGTCGATTGGCGCAACTGGATCACCTTCTGTGAAGGTTACTGTTCCAGTTTGAACTACACCTTGAGGAGCTACTGATTCAGCTGGTGTTGCTGTTGGAGTTACCGGAGTTACTGTTGGTGTGTATGTTGCAGAAGCTTTTGTTCCGTTTATGTCTTCACGAACCACTGTTACTGCTGGTGCTTTACCAACAAATGATTTTTCTGGTACAAATGTAACTGTTCCATCTGGAGCTACTGTGTAAGTACCTACTCCTTCAACCTTCTTACTTGTTGTACCATCATCAAATTTAGCAGGAACAGCTTCGTTAATGGCTACTGTCTTTTCAACACCATCAATATCAGCAGTTCCACCTTTAAATTCTGGTTTACCAGTTTGAGTAGCACCTTGAACATTTATAGTTTCTGCTGGTGTTGCTGTTGGGGTTACTGGAACGATTTCTGGTGTGTAAGTTGTATCCACCTTGATACCGTTTGAACTTTCAGCTTGAACCTTAGCTGGGGTTACTTTACCAGTGTATGATTTGTCTGTTGGTGTGAAGGTTACTTGCCCTGTTACTGGGATCAATAGAGAAAGTACCAATTTCAGTTGTACCATCTTCAGCAAAGGCTGGTGTGCTTGAAACTTCGTTACCATCTTTATCTAGCAATGTGTAGCTATTGTCTTTAATGGTAATAGTTTTATCTTCACCATTTACTTGAACAGTAGTTCCTGCAAAGGTTGGTGTACCCTATTTGTATTGCACCTTGGATATCTTTAGAAGTTGCAGGGTTTGCAGTTGGAACTGCTGGCACAACAGTTGGTGTGTAGGTCGCATCTGAAGTAATGGTTGCAGTCTTACCATTAGCATTTGTAATAGTAGCAGTTGCCTGAACAGTTACGCCTTTTGCAGTACCAACAAAGTCTTTTTCTGGCGTAAATGTTACTGCTCCAGTCGTTGGGTCGATAGTATAGCTACCTTCACCTGCTACTGTCACTGTTGTTTCATCAGTTGGTTGACCAGTTGCGGGATCCAACAATTTCTTGCTTGTGATTTCAGCAGTCTTGTCGTTGCTCAACTCAAATGTAGGAGTTTGTGTTTGAGGAACGTTTTGAACATCCACAGAAACCTTGTCTGTAGGAGTCACTGTGATTGGAGTAACCGTTGGTGTGTATTTAGCTGTAGCAGTCTTGATGTACTCCTGTTGGATCTTACCATCTTTGTTTCGACCAACTGGCGCTGACAATGTAACATCCACACCTTTGGCTGTACCAGTAAAGCTTGGATCTGGAGTGAAGGTTACTTCACCCGTTGAAGGATTGATCGTGTATGTTCCTTCCCCTTCAACTGTTACAGATGGCTCATCAATCGTGCGACCTGTAGCTGGATCTACCAACTTAGCAGGATATTCTGCACTTGGAGTGATTGCAATCTTGTCACCATTTGAGTTAGTCGCAGTTGTGTTAAAGGTCGGTGTTTCTTTTTGAGTTGCACCTTGAATATCTTTAGAAGTCTTGTCAACTCCTTCAATGTCAATCGGTGTTACAGTTGGAACATATTGACCATCCATAGTATTTAATTGGCCATTCACATTAGGTTCGCTATCAGGGAATTTTGTTGACCAACCAGTATCATAGCCATTATTGTCTGAGCGACGGATAGAGATACCATCAGCAGTTCCTAGGAAGTTATCCTCAGGAATAAACTCAACGTCTACATCTTTACCCTTAGCAGTAATCTTGTACTTACCTTGTCCTTGAACGACGTAGTAACCTTCTGCGTTTAGAGTTGCACGATTGCCATCTTTATCTACGATGTATGGTGCTACAGTTTCATCAATAACAGCAGTAGAATTACGTTCAAACTTGCGTTCTCCACGTGCTGTAAAGGCCACAGTTGCTGTCTGTTTTGTACCTTGAGGTCCACTTGTATCCTTAAATTCTCCTTTTGGTGGGTGGGTGATTTGAGTCTTGAAGTCTTCTACTTCACCTGAGAAGGCCATGCCAGTTGGGCTTTCGATCTCTTTCGCTTTCTTAGCGATACGAACACGAGCACCTAACTCTTTAACGCTTGGGTCGATGTAAGTCTTGCTGTTTGCAAAGGTCAACTCAACAGTACCATCTTGTGTGATTGTAGCGAGATTTGAGCGTTCATCTTCATCAAATTTACCATTTTGGTTAAAGTCTACCCATCCATAGATATGTGCTTCTGAAGCTCCATCCGTATGAGCCTCAATTGACATCTTGTAGTTGCCTGGTTTGGTACGGTCCATCTGGATCATCTCATTGGTTGTCCCTTTGAGATCATCTGGAAGCAATTGATCAATTCCTTCATCGGCCGTAGTTGCCTTATCATCACCGAACCAGTCGAGAGTTGTATTCTCATCCATATCTGGGCTAACGTTACCAAGATACGGTTGATTTACTTTAGCTCCCGTAACACCGTCTACAGTTGCAATGGTATGGACTGCCTTACCATATGACTCAGGAGCATCCCCTTCATCAAGTGGGAAGAATCCTAGCATTGCTGACTGTTTACCAGCTGAAGCGATATAAAGTCCCACTTCAGATGCTCCACGTGTCATAACGAGTGGAACTGTTCTATTTCCTTCAGAAATGTTTGGTCCAAAGATACCGGTTCCTAGACCACCTGTAACTTGGTCAGGATTTCCAAAGTACTTCCATGCTACTGGTTTCTTATCTGGTCCAGCTTGAGTAGAATTATCACGAAGTTGTCTTAGGTTAATGTTATTATATTTAGGTTTAGAACCAAAAAGATTCTCTGTATCTTGTGGTTCATAAGGATCAGAGGTGGCTGGTCTAGTAGTTTTCTTCCATTCTCCCAATGTGCTGCCAACCTTGTCCGTTGGTAGTAAACATAACAAATTCACCAGGGTTAGCAGACTCACCCATCAGCCATAACAATAGCTGGCTTAACTTTCTTTCCACGGAAGGTTGCAGAGATTTCAAACTGAATTCCAATATTTCCCACCATTATATGCAGAACTCATGGTAGTCTTTCTTTGGCTTTCGTATCAACGTTTTCATGTTTGATTTCAGTCCAACGGTTTTTGGGCATCAGCGATAACGTCGGCTTCTTTGCCATCAGCAAAAATATTGCCCTAGCAATTGGTGAAGTAACACCCTTTACATATCCATTTTTTGCATTTGGATCATAGGTCGCTTTTTCAGCTTCTGTAGCCCCTTGTTCTTCCATCCGTTTTTTATAGATTTCAGTTGCTTGGAATGGTTTCAAAGATTTGACTTTTTACAGTAACTACATAACCAGGCATGATTTCCTTGGTATAGGTTGCCCCAACTTGAAGAGCTAAGGCCTCTTCTAGTTCATTTGGTTTAACTTCCTTTTTAGCGACTTGGATTGTTTTTGCTCCTGTCCAGTTAGCTACATCTCCAAAGTCCAACCAAGAGATTTGGCTAGTCATAGATTTGGCATCAAGATCTGTTGTAAAGCCAGGTTTTTCAACTTTTGGAGTTGAAGTTGCATCTTCAACATCATCCGCGATCAAGTTAGGATCGTTGGCGTCACCAAGAGCACGACGGCTACGACGGCGAACATCCGAGGTTGCTACTGGAACAGCTGGTGTTTCTGGCGCAGGTGCTACTACAGCTGCAGAAACTGTTTCTTTATTATCAGTTGCTGTTCCTTCTGTCCCTTTGTTACTTGGGTTTGTTGATCCTTCTGCCACTGCAGGAGTTGCTACTGGAGCCTTTTCTTCAACAGGAGCTGTTGTAGTTGGGGCTGTTTCTGGTGCAGTTACAGGAGCTTCAGCTTGGTATGTTGTAGCTGAAGTTGAAACTTCACTTGTTGTTGAAAGCAGGTGCTTCCGTTGTAATCGCAGGTTGGCCTGCTTCTTCTTTCGTTGCAACCCCTACTTGGTTCTCTGCGTTTTTCATCAGTTTGCGACGCTTGAAGCTGTCCCAACCATCACTAGCGTTCCTAAAAAGAACCGAGCATACTCCGACATTCAATTTTCGAATTGAAAATCTGCTAATACGATCATTGAATAAATCCTTACTCATAAATTCCTCCAAAAAATTTTTAAAACTTATATTTATATTTTTACGGCTAATGCTTAAACCTTATTAATTCTATCAAATTAATTTAAAACTATTCAAAATACAATGTCTCAAAAATTGATCAATTTTTTTAAAATTTTGACGATATTACTAATCATTAAATTTAAAATAATAGGAAGTACGAATCATTATTTTAAAAAAATAACAAACGATCTTCCTATCTTTTTTGTCAACTAACAATAATCTCTATATAGCTAAATCAAACTTCAACTGAGGTTTGACAGGATCATAATCCTCTAGTACAAAATCTTCAGGTTTGATAGCAAAGAAATCTGTACCATCTGGCACATTCAAAACCAAACGAGGCTTGCAATCAGAAGGCTCACGCCGAAGCAATTCCTCCGCCTGTTCGAATTGGTTATCATAGATGTGCAGGTTGTTAATAAAGTAAAAGAACTTGCCAACCTTCCAGCCAAAGTGCTTGGCAATCATCATTTGAAGAGCTACGTATTGCATGGCATTGATATGGTGCGCCACCAACATATCATTGGAACGTTGGGTCAAGGTCGCATCCAGATAGATTTCCCCATCTATACGGCGCACATCAAACATGGTTTGAAAAGCACAAGGTAAGAGCCCTTCCGACTCTTCAAATGCTTGGTAGTCCCATAGAGAAATGATATTGCGACGATTCCAGGGATTGGCTTCCAACTGTTTGAGAATTTTGTTGATGATGTCGTGCTTTTTAACGACAGCACCATAACGCTCTCCAATCGTTCCCGTGTCTCCCACTTCCCAATCATTCCAGTAACGGACCTGATACTTATCATTTAGGAGTTCCAGACTATTGGACTGGTCCTGGTAGATCCAGAGCATCTCCTTGATGGCTGACTTGATGGCGATAGGACGAAGGGTCGTAATAGGGAACTCGCCCTTGGCCAGATCAAACTCCATAAAAGCTCCCAGTGATGTACTTGGAATTGGCTGTTGTGCCATCCTTGTACTTGGGCCGAGCTTGCTCAGACCAGACGCCTTCTTCCATAATTCTTCGAATATTTTTCTTTAAAAAGGATATCTGCTTTTTGTCATTCAATCTCCTTAAATACTGTAATACCTACATTATAACACAGGATAAAAGAAAAGAGGTCCAAATGATTCGATTTGGATCTCTTTCAAATAAAATCTATTGTAGGACAAGTGATGCAGCTCCAATAACTCCTGCATCATTTCCAAGATTAGCAAGCACCAATTGAGTTGACGTACGGACTTGTGGGAAGGTATTTTCATCAAAGACCTTTTGAACCCCATCCAAGAGGAATTGACCGGCTGCTGATACACCACCACCGATGACGATGTTGGCTGGGTTTAAGACACTAGCGATGTTGGCACAAGCAATACCCAAGTATTGAGAGAAATGACGGTAGACAATCAAGGCTAACTCATCTCCATCTTTAGCAAGATCAAAGACAGTCTTAGCTGTGACATCTTCACCATCGTCAATCAAGCGTTTCAACTCTGCATCACCTGCATATTCATCTGCATAGCGACGAGTCAAATTGACAATCCCGGTTGCTGAGGCTACTGTTTCCAAGCAACCTTTCTTACCACAGGTACAATCAAATGGACGATCAAAATCAACTGTGATATGGCCAAGTTCACCAGCTACACCACCAGCACCGTGCAAGAGTTTTCCTTCTGCCACGATACCGCCACCAACACCAGTTCCAAGTGTCATGAAGACGACATCCGGTTGGTTTTCACCAGCACCTTTCCAACGTTCACCCAAGGGCAGCTACGTTGGCATCATTATCGATGAAGAAAGGAATTCCCAAGGCAGACTCAATATCTTTCTTGATAGGCTGTACAGTTTTCCAGTTGAGGTTATAAGCTCCAACGACAGTTCCTTCAAAACGATCCACTGCACCAGGAGATCCCATACCGATTCCAATAAAATCTTCTGCGGATAAGTTCAACAACTCCAAGCGGTGTTTGATGGAAGCGATGATATCAGGAACGATGTGGCTTCCTTCGTCAAGGATGTTGGTCTTGATAGACCACTTCTCTTGAATCTCTCCTTCTTGCGTCAAAATGGCAAATTTGACAGATGTTCCACCCTAAGTCAATACCAATAATTTTTTTGGACATTTTATACTCCTTTGTTCCTATTCTCTTGACACTAGTATACCAAAAATGTGAAAAAGGGTTTCAATTGTTTTTCAAGAATTCTCTCAATTTCATTTACAAAAAAGAACCTGTCTGCAAAAAACACAGACAGGAGTTTCTTTTACTCTTCGTTATGAAGTTTTTAAAAAGAGTCTCAAGGATTGAACGCCAATTACGAAGAAGAACAATCCCAAAATATGTAACAAGAAGATACTAATAGATAGAGGACTAACAATGAGAAACAATCCTGTAAACAATTGAATAAGCCCCCAAAAAGTAAACTTCTTGGATAATTCTTCAGATCGTTTGGAAAGATAGTGAGCCTTACGTAAACTCAAAGCAGACTTATATAAGAGCCAAATTCCAAGTGTAATCGGAAAGACAATCGGCAAGGTCTTGTAGCCATATAGTAAGAGATAGACTGCAAAGACTAGCGAGACCACGCTTTGAAATAAATAGGGATCCGACAAGGTCGCTTGAGTCCGTAGACGGTAGTAACGCGACAAACGCGAAACTGAAATCAAGAAAAAGCCCAGAGAAATCAACCAACTAAAGGTGGCAATTTTTTCGATTGGATTCACAAAGAGAATAAAACCAATACCACAAAATAAAAATGATGACAATAACAGACTGTATTTGCTAATATGATGCATTCTTCCTCCTTTAGTTTTCTGCCAACTCACTCAAGTACTCATACCGTTCATATTTGGCTAAGAGCCGCTCGTTTTCTTCATCCATCTGACGTTGGAGACTGGCCAACTTACCGAAGTCAGAACCATTCTCATTCATCTCAGCCTCGATGGTTGCAATCTTGTTTTCAATCTCTTCAATCTCACTTTCAATGGTCGCCCACTCCTGCTTTTCCTGGTAGCTCATTCGTTTCTTTTCTTCTCGGACTTTGACTACCTTTTCTTTTTCAGGCTTGCTACTTTCAGCAACCATTTCTAGCTCAAACTTTTTCTCATCTAGGTAATCCGTATAATTTCCGAAGAACTCACGAATGCTACCATTTTCAAAAGCTAGAATCTTAGAAGCAACCTTGTCTAGGAAATAACGGTCGTGACTAACCGTAATGACCGGACCGCCGAACCCTTGTAGGAAATTCTCTAACACTGTCAAGGTCGCGATATCCAAATCATTGGTCGGCTCGTCTAAAAGCAAGACATTTGGTTTTTCAATGAGAAGCTTCAAAAGATACAAGCGTTTCTTCTCACCACCAGATAGTTTCTCAATCAAGGTTCCGTGGGTCGAACGAGGGAAGAGAAATTGCTCCAACAATTCGGCAATTGATGTAGACCCTGCGCTGGTCTTGACTTCTTCCGCTACTTCCTGCAGAAAGTTGATCATTCGCTTACTTTCATCCAAGCCTTCGATCTGCTGCGAGAAGTAGGCAATCCGTACCGTTTCTCCGATAAGGACCTTCCCAGCAGTCGGTTGAAGTTTCCCAGCAATGAGGTTGAGCAAGGTTGACTTTCCAACACCATTATCTCCCACAATTCCAATCCGATCTTTGTTTTGAACCAATAGATTAAACTGCTGCAGAATCGGTCCCTGATCATAGGCGAAATCAACATCTTGAAATTCAATGACTTTTTTGCCGATACGACTGGTTTCAAAGGACATTTCCAGATCAGTTTCCGTCGTCTGATGAGATAGGTCCTTTTTGAGGTCGTGGAAACGATTGATCCGAGCCTGTTGCTTGGTAGCACGCGCCTGTGGTTGGCGACGCATCCAGGTCAATTCTTGTTTATAGAGTTGTTGCTTCTTGTGAAGAAGAGCTGCATCCCGTTCGTCCTGCTCAGCTTTTAAGCGGACATAATCCTGGTAGTTTCCTTGGTATTCGACTAGACCTGCACGGTCCAATTCGAAAATACGTGTTGAAATATTGTCCAAGAAATAACGGTCATGGGTGATGAAAAGAACAGTTTTTTTAGAGTTCTTCAAGAAATTGGTCAACCATTCGATGGTATCAATATCCAGATGGTTGGTCGGCTCATCTAACAGCAACAAATCAAGGTCTCCCAAGAGAACCTGTGCTAGCTGGACACGGCGACGCAGACCACCAGACAAACTCCCCACCTTAGCAGACAAATCCTGAATCCCCAATTTGGTCAGGACTGTTTTGACTTGGCTTTCAATTTCCCAAGCATTGAGAGAGTCCATCTCCGCCATGACTTTTTTTCCAGTTTTCGCTTGCTGACTCTCATCATACTGGCTCGTCAACAACTCATACTGACGAATCAATTGAAGTTCCTTCACATCATCTGACAAGACTGTATCAAGGACAGTTTTGCTATCATCAAATTGAGGTTCTTGGGTCAGATAACCAATCTTATAATCATTCTTTGCAGAAAAAGGGGAACGATCTCCATCATAGCCTGCACGACCAGACAAAACATCTAAGAGAGTTGTTTTCCCTGTCCCATTGACCCCTGATTAGTCCAATCCGATCCAGCTCATGAATGATAAAAGAAATATCTTTAAAGACCGTCTTATCCCCGACGGACTTGGTTAGTTTTTCAACAATAAAATCGCTCATGCTTCCCCCTTCTTGGCTTCAAGATAGTGGCTCAAAAAATCACCAATTGCTTGTTTGTCGTTCTCTAATTCGCCATCTACAATGGCCCATTCGATGGCAGAAAGCACTTGTCCTAGACCTGGACCTGGTTTTAAGCCGTATTCCTTCATCAACATCCCACCATTGACTACGATTTCGTGCTTATCATGGATAGCTAGAGAATCATACAATTCTTCGATGACTTGGAAATCTACGGGCAATCCATGAGCCTGACGTAGTTCTTCCGCTGACAAGAGAAGGCTACGGTCATAGCGATAGACATCCCGACGATTTAAACTAGCCTTTTCACGCAACCAGTAGATTTCAACCAACTGCTCCACCTTCTTAGCGAAGTCACGAGAGGTTTTCCATTTCTTGAAAAAAGCAGATACCTTATTCTCATCTAAGGTCAAGAGTAAGGCGGCCCAAGCTTGCTCAGAACTCGTAAAGGTATAGTCCATGGACAGCTGGAACAGTTTCTCTAGGGACGATTGGCTATTTTGTAAGAGAGGGAGGTACTGATAGCTTTGGCTAGCAATTACACCTTCTAAGCCCTTGCGCCAAAAAGGAGCTAAGAGGAGCTTATCCAACTCAATAAAGACTCGTTCGACAGAGATTTCTCCAACAAAGGAGCGCAATCTGTCATGGCATTAAAGGTTGCTTCTTCTAGATCAAAACCAAGACTGGCCTGAAACCGAAAACCACGCATAATCCGAAGAGCATCCTCGTTGAAGCGTTCTGTCGCCACACCAACAGCTCTTAGAATCCGATTCTCCAAATCTTCCAGTCCATTGAAGAGATCAATGATTTCCCCTTCTTCACTCAAGGCAAAGGCATTGACGGTAAAATCGCGGCGCTTGAGATCTTCTTCTAAGGAACGGACAAAATTAACCGCACTAGGTCTTCGAAAGTCGACGTAGACATCCTCTGTTCGAAAAGTGGTAATTTCATATTCTTGATGATTCTCAAGAACTAAGACCGTCCCGTGTTCAATCCCGACATCAATGGTCCGCTCGAAAATAGCCTTGGTCTCTTCCGGGTAAGAGGAGGAGGCAATGTCTACATCGTGGATAGGACGACCTAAAATGGCATCCCGTACAGAGCCCCCGACAAAATAAGCTTCATATCCAGCTTTTCGAATCTTTTCTAATATTGGCAAAGCCTCCTGAAATTCAGAAGGCAGTTTTTTTAATCTCATAATAGATGTTCTAAACCATAGACAAGCTCATGACGCTTGACTACTTCTTTTACTCCTAGATTAACCCCTGTCATGAAGGACACCCGATCGTAGGAATCGTGGCGTAAGGTCAATCCTTCTCCTTGACTACCGAAAATCACTTCTTGATGGGCTACCAGACCAGGCAAACGAACCGAATGGATGTGCATGCCTTGGTAGTTAGCACCGCGAGCACCTGGAAGACTCTCTTCTTCATCTGGCGCTCCCTGCTCTTGTGGTTGACGGACCTGACTGATCAGCTCAGCTGTCTTCACAGCAGTCCCACTCGGTGCATCCTTCTTCTTATCATGATGCAACTCGATGATCTCTACATTCGGGAAATACTTAGCTGCCTGCGCTGCAAATTGCATGAGCAAGACTGCACCAATAGCAAAGTTTGGCGCGATGAGGCCTCCAAGATTCTTCTCACGAGACAATTCAATCAAATCAGTGATTTCTTCTGTTGTAAATCCAGTTGTCCCAACCACAGGCGCTAGTCCATGCTCCAAAGCAAAGCGGGTATGTTCATACGCCACTTTAGGGATGGTGAAGTCAATCCACACATCCGCATCCAGCGACAAAACCCCTTCTTTGTCATGAAAGACCGGAACACCCGCCAGCTCGTTTTCAGACTCATGGGGATCAACCAAGCCAACTAGTTCAAGCTCGGGGTCTTCTAACACCATGTGATAAGCCGCTTGGCCCATTCTCCCTTTAAAACCTGCAATCACTACTCTAATTGGCATGTTTTCTCCTTATACTTTCGGTACAAAACTGATAGCAACACTGTGATTTCCTAAGTGCGTACCAATGACACTGCCGAAGGTCGCAAATGGAATCTCACCAGCAAAACCGTTTTGATGAAGAATATCGCGAAGCGTTTCTGCTTTATCCAGTGCATTCCCATGGATGATAATGATCTGATAGTCTTTATCCGCAGTTCCTCCTTTGACAATCTCAGCTAAGCGTTTGATGGCTTTTTTCTCAGTCCGAACTTTCTCGTATACCTCAATCACGCCTTCCTCGTTAAAATAGAGGATGGGCTTGATGCTGAGGAGATTCCCTAGAATCGCCGCTCCATTGGAAAGACGCCCCCCTTTGACCAAGTGATTGAGATCATCAACCATGATGTAGGCAGAAGTCCCATCGATTTGTGTCTGGATGTTGGCTAGAATTTCATCAAAAGAACGGCCTTCATCAGCCCATTTAACAGCTTCTTCAGCCATCCACCCAAGAGGAGCGCTGGTAATCTTAGAATCTGGAAAAGCGATCGTAAAATTTGGGAATTCGTCTTTCATATACTGGATATTCTGATAGAAACCAGAAATACCAGAAGAAAGGAAAATCCCTAAAACATGGGTATAGCCTTTAGCCTCTAATTGCGACAAGAGTTCTTCTAATTCCGCGATACTAGGTTGACTCGTTTTCGGAAGCTCAGAGGAAGCTTCCATCTTTTGATAGAACTCTTCTGCTGTCAGGTTTTTACCTTCTACATAAGATACTCCATCAATGACAACTGGAATATCTAGGACAAATAAATTATCGTGTCCTCTTGATTCATCTGATAGATAGGCAGAAGAATCTGTGATGACTGCTAATTTCATGCATTAAAACTCCAAATTAATCCCTGGTAAATCAAGGGCGATTTCAGTTACCTCATAGGTCAAACGATTCAGCATATTCAAGCAAGGACGAGCTAGTTCTTCCACTTCTTCTTTGCTGAACTCACTTGGCTCGCTGACCAAACGATTGTGAATGTGGTTGATTTGGGTAATGGTCCCGCTGATGACAAAACCATCAAAGACAATCATATAGGTCAAAATAACGATTAAAGAGGTTGTCTTTAACTCTGTATCGCGTTGAATCAATTGAAAGTTGACGTCTACTTTTGTCTCGGGAGTTCCATTTTCTTTTTCCCATTCAAAGTTACGAGCATCATAATGATACTGGCTGACGAATTCTTTTTCACGTTGGATATCCATACTTGTTCTCCTAAAAAAATAAGCGTTATGAAAAATTATACCATAAATTAAAATCAAGATTCTATTGCAGAACCATGTCTTTTTCACACTGTTTTTCTATCAGAGAAAGAAGAAAAAAGGCTGGGGAAATCCCAGCCTTTTCGTCATGTTTAGTTTTTAGGTTTGCGAAGCAATCCGAACAAGATACCACTTACAACTGCACCGATCAATACGAACAAGATATAAAGAAGTGGATTTGAAGTAAGAGCGATCACGAAGATTCCTCCGTGAGGAGCCATCAGTTTCAAGCCTGCAAGACCAACAAGGGCACCTGTCAATGCTGAACCTGCGATGAAGCTTGGGATGGCACGAGCTGGGTCAGCTGCACCGAAAGGAATGGCACCTTCTGTGATGAAGGAAAGACCCATAACAATGTTTGTCAAACCTGAATCGCGTTCTTCTTGTGTGAATTTATCTTTGAACAAGACAGTTGCTACGAATACTGCCAATGGAGGAACCATACCAGCTGCCATAACAGCTGCCATAACAATAGAACCACCTGAAGCAACAGATTCAGCAAGTGTACCTGTAGCGAAGACATAAGCGGCTTTGTTCACTGGTCCACCCATATCGACAGCCATCATACCGCCGACGAGAAGTCCAAGAAGGACAGCTGAGCTACCTGACAAGCTTGAAAGGAAGTTGTTAAGACCAGTATTGATAGCAGCCATTGGAATATTGATGAGGAACATCAAGAATCCTGTCAAACCAACACCAAGTAATGGCAAGAGAAGGATTGAACGGATACCATCAAGAGAACGTGGAAGACCTGCTAGAGCTTTACGAAGAACAAGAATCACTCCACCTGCAAGAAACCACCAACTAAGGCACCAAGGAAACCAGATGATACTGCTACCTGGCAACTCACCTTTAGCAGCGCCGTAGGCGATATTTCCAAATGCTGACCCTGAGCTAGCAATAGATCCAGCGATAAACCCTGCTACAAAACCAGGTTTTTCAGCGATTGAGAATCCGATGTAACCTGCAAGTACAGGAAGCATGAAGCCAAAGGCCGCACCACCGATTGTTTTGAATTGAGCTGCTAATTCATGGTATGAACCAAGTTGAGACAATTGATCTTGAGGTACTCCAAGAATTTGGTCAATTAAGAAGGCAAGGGCAATCAAGATACCCCCACCGATAACGAATGGAAGCATTTGAGAAACCCCACTCATCAAGTGTTTGTAGAAGGCTCCAGCCAAACTCAATTTTTCTTGGCTAGCGCTAGCTTGTGCAACATTTTCGGCGTGGAAGACTTCTGCTTTGCCATCCAAGATGGTTTGGATCAATTCTTCTGTCTGACGGATACCTGCTGCGACTGGTTTAGAAATTAATTTTTTGCCATCGAAACGAGCGGTTTCAACTGCTTTATCCGCTGCAATGATGACCCCTTCAGCTTTTGCGATTTCTTCAGCTGTCAAGCGGTTGCCGACACCAGATGCACCGTTGGTTTCAACACGGACCGTAACACCCATTTCTTCACCTTTTTTGATGAGGGCTTCTTCTGCCATGTAAGTGTGGGCGATACCTGTTGTACATGCTGTAACAGCAACGATGAGTGGTTTGTCAGATGAAGCTGCTTCTTTGACTGCTTCTGCTTTTTTGGCTTCTTCAGCTGCAACTTCTTGCTCTTCTGCATCAAAGGCTGTAATGACTTGATCAGGGGTGCTTGCTTGGCGAAGTTTATTGGCAAATCCTGGTTTCATCAAGTACTTAGACAATTCAGCAAGGGCTGCCAAGTGAGTGTCGTTTGCTCCTTCTGGAGCTGCGATCATGAAGAACAAATCAGTCGGTTGCCCATCAAGTGATGCGTAATCCACACCTTTGTTTGATTTTGCAAACAAGACCGTTGCTTCTTTGACAGCTTCATTTTTACTGTGTGGCATAGCAATTCCATCACCCAAACCAGTTGAAGTTTGTGCTTCACGGTTCATAATCCCAGTCTTGAAGGTTTCAAAATCTGTCACCACACCATTGTCAACGAGCGATTGGACCATCTCATTGATTACGCCCTCTTTATCTGTTGCCTGAAGATCAAACAACATCACGTTTTTTTATTTAAAAACGTCTTGAATTTTCATAGTTTTTTTCTACCTCTACTTTTTTTCATAAGTTTCTTTTAATATAGTCCGCTGTCGCTAAATCATCTGAGAAGGTGGTCGCTGTTCCACAAGCCACTCCCCATTTGAAGGCTTCGATGACATCTCCTGTCGTTGCGAGCTTCCCAGTGAAGCCTGCTACCATAGAATCGCCAGCTCCGACTGAATTCTTCACTTGCCCTTTGATTGGTTTTGCAAAGTAAGTACCACTAGGACTGACAAGAAGAGCACCATCCCCAGCCATGGAAATAATGACGTTTGTGCACCCCTTGCCAAGATTTCTTTGGCATAGCGTTCAATTTCTGGCAATTCCGTCAAGGTAACGCCAAAAATATCTCCCAACTCGTGGTTGTTTGGTTTGACCAATTGCGGATTGAATTCCAAGGAATCAATCAAAGTTTGCCCTTCAAAGTCGCAAACCACTTGCGCACCTGTCGCACGAGTTGCTGCGATCAATTGTTTGTAAACGGCATTTCCAAGTGAAGATGGGGCAGATCCTGCAAAGACTACCACATCATCTGCTGTTAGGCTTGATAGGATGCTGAGCAATTCTTGCAACTGAGCATCTGTCACTTCTGGGCCATTGCCATTGATCTCTGTTTCCTCATCAGCTTTGATCTTGACATTGATCCGGGTATCTTGGTCCACTGTCACAAAGTTGGTTGAAATGGCTTCGCTGGTCAGTACGTCTTCGATGAAGCGTCCTGTGAAACCACCGATAAATCCAGTCGCTGTGTTGTCGATATCGAGACGCTTTAAGACACGACTGACATTGATTCCCTTACCACCGGCGAATTTATCTTCCGAAGCCATCCGGTTGACCGCCCCTGTCTCTACATGATCGATACGAACGATGTAATCAATCGCTGGATTTAATGTAACTGTATAAATCAAACCTCAATAACCTCCGTTTTTTCTTTTAATTTAGAAAGGATTTCCGTATCTGAAGCATTGGTAATGATGGTTGCTCTCTTCACCGGAGCTACCTTTACAAAAGATGTCCGCCCAAGTTTTGACGAGTCCAGGAGAATGTAAGTATTCTTTGCATTCTCTAAAATGGCCCGTTTTACAGCCCCCTCTTCAAGATCCGGAGTGCTGTAAGACTCTAGGTCGACGCCATTCATCCCAATAAAAGCTCGATCGAAACTTAACTGACCGATTTGATTCAAGGCCATCCCTCCGATGCTAGCGTCGGTTGACGTCTTAACCATCCCGCCGATGATGACCGTCGGAATATCTCTCTCCACTAAACTCGCTGCATGGTGAATGGAATTTGTCACAACTGTAACGGTTGGATTGGCCAATTCATGAACCAATAATTCATTGGTGGTCCCTGCATCGATAAAGACAACTTCAAAATCTTTGATCAATTCTGCTGCTTTTTTTGCAATAGCAGATTTTTCTTGAACGTTTTTGATTGCTTTATCTTTATTGCTTTCTTCTTCCTGCAAGGAATGGAGACTTTCAGCCCCACCATGAATTCGTCTCAGTTTATTCTCAGCTTCTAGTTCATCCAAATCGCGCCGAACCGTTGATTCTGATGAGTTTAACTCTTGAACTAAATCCTCAATAGAGACGATTCGCTCTTTGATAACCTTTTCTAAAATGATGTGTTTTCGTTCAGATTTTAACATATTACCTCCTTTCGGAAACGATTACAAGGACTATTATACTCTCTTATCTTTCAAAGTCAAGCATTAAATATCATTTTCTTTCATTTTCTATCAATTTCTTTAAAATCGTCCATTATACTTTCTTTTTCATATCGCTACTTAAGTCTTGAACAAAATACCTAAAAACCTCAGCAGTAAATTTCTGACAGAATAAAAAAGAGGCTGGGACAAAAGTCCTAGCCTCTCAATTGTCTTTGGATTATCGAGCAAGACGCAGTGGTTGAGTGGGCTCTACTACGCTGATTTCATCATCTTTTACAGCCCTACTCAACTGTGCGGAGGTGGGACGACGAAATCGAATTCTAACGAATTACCGATTTCTGTCCCACTCTTACTTTAACAACTATTCAACTTTTTTAAACCCAAGCCCTCGGAACCATTTGGATAATCCTTTTTTACTTTTGTGTTCGTCTTTTCCAGTAGCTTTCTCAAGATCATCTTCGACTTGCAAGTGTTCTTCTGATTGAGTAGAAGCCAGTAACGTAACTTGAGCCTGATCAGCAGCTCCTTCTTCTCCTGCTACTACAGGTTGGTTTCCATCCTCATTTGACTGAATTTTCTCTATCCGACTCCTGAACTCACTAGCTTCTTTTTGATAAGCCATAAAACTTGCAAAGGCTGTTTCAAATTCTACTTTTTTCTCTTCAAGTTCAGTTTTTGCGGAAGCCACCAAGGCTTGGGCATCAACTAGCAGTTCAGATGAATTAGTAAACAGTTTAAGATGACCTTTAGCTTGCGTTAATTGTTTTTGAGCGATTTGAAGTTGAGCATGTGCGCCTTCAAGCTTAGATGCAGTCTCTTTCGCTGCATTCTGTAAAGCTTTTAATTGCTTTTTATCTTCTTCTAATGCCAGAGTAACATTTTTCAAGGCTTCTTCTTTCGGGCTAATACTACCTTGTATACGAGCTCGTGATACTGCCAGTGAGTTTTCCGCTTCCTTGACTTCTATCGACGCAGCCTGCCATTTCTTCATTGCTGAAGCTAGGTTACGTTGAGCACGCGCCAATAGTTGCTCATGACTTGCAAGAGAATTCTTGACATCGAATAAATGCCCAGAAAGGATATTGATACGAGACTCTTGGTTAATCTTTTCGACCTTTAGGCTCTCCAATGTATTTTTTACAGCCTTCACATCCGCTTTTGTCGTCCTTGCATTAGCAATTTTTCTCATCCACTTGGTCAGTTCTTCACTGGTATAAAGTGGGCTTCCTTCTTCAAAGAAAGCTGCTTGAGATACTTCTAAATCTGGATCATAGGCAACTGAAATAGCCTTGTATTGATTTCCCATCATGTGGACATAGTGGGCAACCTTAGCAAATAGCTCCGGTCCCACTTTTCTGGAGATCTGACTAGGATCTAGCTGACTTTCATCCGTCGGTAAATTGAATTGCTTGGCTAATTGACGATAGTGGTCTTTTTCACTATACCAGAAGGCAACCGCTTCTCTAGGTCGATAGCCCCAGGAAACATTCTCATTCTCTTGGTAACTGGACAAGCCTTTTCGATGGTTTACATAATACTCAGTTTGCAGTTGACTAGCAGGCAATTGATAAGGATCTACCAAGAGCTCCTCTAAACCAGCCTGGCGACGGTACTGATTAATTGTATCTACGATTTCTAACGCTTTTAAGACGTTATCTAATCTAGTGACCTTTCCACCTGCCAGCTGGTCCTCTTCACTCCTACGGCGATAAAGATACAAGGCTTCGACAGCGCCTTTGTCACCCGCCTTGGCCCACTCTTGAAGCAAACCCTCATAGCTTGCCTGTTGAAGATTGATGGGACTTAGCATTGCCGCTTCACGGACCTGTTCTAACTCCACTTCTTTTAGGGAAATTTGATGGGCTAGTCGCTCAATTTTCTCTTGTGCGCCAGCAATCTCACTGGAAACCTGCTTTAAGACCTGAGGCACATTGGCATGTGTTTCTGTCAGATTAACTACTAATGCCTGAGCTATTTTTTTAATTCGTTTTTGCGCCTGCTCCTCTTTTTTTGCTGTGCGTTGGCTAATACTGTCTCATCGTTCTGGATGGGTTGTTTGGCTTTTCTCAATTCATTACCTGCAATATCAACAAGCAACTGTTGGGCAGCAATTTTATTCTCTTGATTCTTTATGGCAGAACGGACTTGGTGATCGGCTTCTGTTGCTTGGCGTACCTTGTCTTCTTCCAAAGTAACAACTGCTTTAGCAACCGCAACTTCATTTTCAGTTTTGCCAATAGTGCTTTGATTGGAGTTTTGAATCCTTGTTTCAGTATTCTGTAAGTTAGCTTCAGCAGCTTCAAGACCAGACTTGGCTACATTGTATTCAGATTGAGCCTGATTCAAGCGCAAACGTTGGTCTTCTACTCTTTTTTCAGCTTTTAACAACTGTTCATTTAAGATATTCATATCCATAAAACTTGAATCCATTCCAGTCACATCAGGCGCTTGCTGATCAGCAGCATCCTTCTGGGCAATCTCCTCTGCTTGCGCCTTATGTCCAGCCAAAGCTGAAAAGAGGGTTGTCGCAGCGACACCCGTTGTAAAGACTGATTTTCCTATTTTTTTGCCCATTGCAATCCCCACCAAAACTTTTTCATATCTGTTCTCTCTTCATAAGGATACCACATTTTGTTACCAATAACTAGTAGGATGGGAAAGATTTTTTCTAATTTTAGTGCAAAAGAAAAACAGCTGTCGCTGTTAGTCTTCTTGTTTAATTTGCTCCAACATCTTCTCTTCTTCTGCTGTCAATTCATAGTTTTCTAGCAGATCAGGGCGACGCTCCAAGGTCTTTTTCAAACTCTGGTAAAGACGCCATTGACGGATATTTTCATGGTGACCACTCATGAGGACATCTGGAACCGTCATCCCTCGGTATTCATAAGGCCGTGTGTATTGAGGATACTCTAAGAGACCAGACGAAAAACTATCATCCTGGTGGCTGGACTCTTTTCCGATCACCTCTGGAATCAAGCGGACTGTCGCATCAATCATGGTCATGGCTGCTAGCTCACCGCCCGTCAGAACATAATCTCCCAGAGAAATCTCATCTGTCACCAAGGTCTTGATCCGTTCATCGTAGCCTTCATAGTGACCACAGATAAAGATCAATTCTTCTTCCTGAGCCAACTCTTCTGCATACCTTTGATCAAAGGTCCGACCAGCTGGATCTAGCAAGATCACGCGCGGGTTCTTTTTCTCAATGGCATCAAAGGCATCAAAGATCGGCTGCGCTCGTAGAAGCATACCTTGCCCACCACCATAGGGCTCATCATCGACGTGGCGTGCCTTCTCCGCATATTCACGAAAATTATGGTAGTTTATCTCTAATAGGCCTTTCTCACGCGCTTTGCCGACGATCGAGTGCTCCAAAGGCGAAAACATCTCTGGAAAGAGGGTTAAAATATCAATCTTCATCGTCTAACCCTTCTAAGATGTCCACATCGACCCGATTACCCGGGATATCGATATTGAGCACCACTGGTGGGATATAAGGCAAGAGAAGGTCTCGTTTGCCTTTGCGTTTGACTACCCAGACATCATTAGCACCTGGTTGCAGGATTTCCTTGATCTGACCGATTAGCTGGTCATTTTCATAAACATCAAGGCCGATGATCTCATGGTAATAAAACTCGCCCTCATCCAAATCCGTCAAGTCTTCTTCCGCAACCTTGAGGCTAAAGCCCTTGAAACTTTTTTTCGATGGCATTGATATGGTACATATCCTTAAACTTGATGATGTCGAAGTTCTTGTGCTTGCGGTGGCTAGCAATGGTCACTGTTTGGACGAACTGATCCTTCTCATCAAAGAGGGCCAATTCAGCTCCTTTTTTAAAGCGCTCATCCGCAAAGTCTGTCACAGACAAGACCCGCATCTCTCCTTGTAAGCCTTGGGTATTTACAATTTTCCCAACGTTAAAATAATTCATGATTTCACTACATTCCTCTTTTAATTAATTTATCTTTACAGTTCTCTAATAAGAGTTGCAATTTTTTCCGATTCTGACCAGTGTAGATAGTGGTGGTTTCCACCTAGAATGAGTTTTCGTATTTGAATTCAATATTCTGAATCTCTGTACTCTTTTTCTCTGTACGCCTGACAAAAATACGAAAAACAGGAATATTATCTGCTAAGGTCAAACTATCAAAATCTTCAGCGGTAATATTTACTGATATCTGAAATCCAGGAACTTTGCTTTTTCCAATTCTAAGCCCTTTTTCTTCCATCAATTCCCAAATCAGTCTATCAGTTTCAGGTTCAAATGTTGCATGAGTTAGTCCCTTAAAAATAATTTTTTCCGGACCACATTCTTCAATCATCCTCATTTGCTCTTCCATTTCTGGATAAGGATTTTTTGAAAAATCAGCAAACATTATATTTTTTGTTGTTGGTTCAATTGCTATCAAAGCTTGACACTTAATTGGTTTACTCAGTAACTTTAAAGCCAAAACACCACTTAAACTATGAACACAAAGTATATAATCGGAAATTTCCAACCCTTTCAGGATTTCGAATACTGCTTCAACAAGATTGTCCAAATTAATTCCTGTTTGACTATGAATCGGACTCCTGCCTGTATTCGGAAAATCAATCGTTAAGTAACCTATTGAGGAAGGAAGTTTTTCAAGGATTGGTAGGAAATTTTCATAACTTGGTATCAAACCAGCACCATTTAAACAAACTAGTATTTTATTTCCCTTTTTATAAGTAACAGAGAGACAACCAATCTTTGTAGTTACTTCAAATCGGTTCATATCAAAATAACTCCTTCTAAACAACAATTCACTTAACATTCTTAGGTTTTATTTTATCACGTTCAATAGATTTTCTCAAATGGACTTTCTTGCTAAAAAGCCTTCCAAATCTTGTTCATGCTGATACTTGATGGCTGCCTTCTTGTCTTTTTCAAAAATGGTCTTCGTTAGGTCGATATGGTTGATAGCTGCAATTGCCACTGTGTAATGAATGATATCTGCCAACTCCTTTGCCAATACCTCGTTTGAATCTTGGACACCTTCTTTTCTACCTGAACGTCCATTTAAAACCTCAGCGACTTCTCCAACTTCTTCCACTAGTTTGATAAAAAGTCCTTCTTCTGTTCTAGATTGTTGATAATGATCAAGTAAGTATTCCTCTAGTTGTCTAACTGTTAAATCTCTCATTCCTTCTCCTTGCAACAAAAAAACGGGACAGAGTCCCGCCTTTTATTTTTCGTCAATAACGATTCTTACTTTTTTATCTTCAGTTGGGACAGAGTAGACAATCGTTCTTATCGCAGAAATGGTGCGACCTTTCCGACCGATCACTCGACCAACATCGCTAGGATCAAGGTCAAGGTGGTACTCCAAGAATTCAGGAGTATCTTCGATCTTGATGGTTAAGGCATCCGGTTGTGAAATCAAAGGTTTCACAATTGCAATAATAAGATTTTCAATCGTATCCATACATCAACCTACTTTTATGATTATTTTGAGAATTTAGAATCGTGGAATTTCTTCAATACACCTTCTTTTTGAAAGGATGTTGCGAACTGTATCTGAAGGTTGAGCTCCATCAGCCAACCATGCAAGAACGCGGTCTTCTTTCAAAGTAACTTGGTTTTCTTCAACAAGTGGATTGTAAGTTCCAACTGTTTCGATGAAACGTCCATCACGTGGTGAACGTGAATCTGCTACGTTGATACGGTAGTAAGGTTTTTTTCTTAGAACCCATACGAGGTCAAACGAATTTTAACTGCCATTTTTTTATAAGTCTCTTTTCTATATTTTTAATTTTTCGGTGAAATAGACAAGCTATTTAGCTACATGATCTATTATAACACTTTTTATAGACCTGTCAAGAAAAAAACTTGACACTATTAAAAATTTTTTAATCGATCTCAAAATAATAAGATCCTTCATTTTTGGAATCCGATTCAATCACATAGTTCCCAGAGGGAAGACCGGATACATCCAAGTGCTTCCCTTCATATTCTTTGTGAAGGGAAGTCACTGTAATGGTAAAGGAAAATCCCTTAATTTGGCGGTAGGTAGCATAATCCAAGGTCAGAATCCCTCGAAGATCCGTTTCTCCAGCTTTTTCAGCAGCCAGTAAGTCTCTTGCTAACTGATCTTCAAAATCGGGATTTTGGATTGGTAACTGAAGACGAACCTCGCTTACCTCGAGGCCTTGTTGATGAAATCGTTCTTTTATCTCTTGCTTTAATTGTTGAAATCCTTGAGATTCCGTAAAGGCTCTTTCGAAGAACGGAGCTACTAACCAACTGTTGTAATGTTGAGCCAGTTCTTCAGCCGTGTCATAATTTCTCCCAGTTTCTTCTTTTGATAGATGAGCTTGCATCAGGAAAATCAAACTGAACCGTCTTTCCCTCAGCCCTTTCTTGATAGCTATAGGCATATTTGGTCGACATCCCATGGAGTTTAGCTGCTTTAAAATGTAGGTCTCCTTTAAATCCCGCTTCCTGATAAAAGCTAGAAATTTGCTGTTGGATTTTCTTTTTCTTCTTGATTAGTAAAATAAAAGAAAAACAAATCAAGAGAGCGACCACTATGAAGAATGCACGAAGCAGGTAGACGACCCATTTCTTGATGTTGAATGGTATTTGTTTAAATATATTCATTTATCCATAATAACAAAAAACTAGCCCGAGAGCTAGTTTGTAATGGAATGAAATTTGAACAAAGCTTGTTCAGGTTGTTAAAGAGATGCTTATATTTGATGTTCCTCCACATCACCGCTGCACTCTATCCAGGGATATTGCCTGATCAGATAGGACCAAAAATGATGCCACTCCTCTTTCTGATAGCTAATAGCGAGATAGTATTCCTTGTAGTCAAAATCCCTTAACACAAGAAAATACTTAGGAGGAAGAAGTGATTTGTTTCTACCAGAGTACCTACTATGACTATACTTTTTGAAATTTCTGTAGTTGGATTTTCCAAATGTCCTCATCTATTCTCAGATAGTCAAAACAAGAGCGATAGGTTATCAAATAGCCCTTATAAATCAGTAATTTTAGCCTCGGTTCTCTGAATTCCGCTTCCTTCTCTATCTCCAGTAAAGAGATTGATTCATTCCATTGTTGCGAAAACTCTCTGCCTTTTCTGCTTGTTTTACAAATCAGACGAACAAATTCGAATACTTGCCGAATGAGAATGAAAGAAACTGAACAGCCAAGCATGATCCACGCTCGAAACCCTTTTTCTTTCCTGGATAGTAGCTTGGTCCCAATCCATCCCATTTAACAAGAATAACAGATGAAAGCCACGCCAGCTAATAGGAGGATATAAGCTAGTCGAATAAGAAATTGAAAAAATAAACTTCTTCTAATCATTTAACCCCGTTTACATCTCCTTCTTTTCAGGTCAATTCCTTTTCACCTCTAACTGAAAGCAACTGGTGTCAGTACTAGGCTAATCTTTTCGAAAGAGAGCCAATAAAGCCTCATAAGAATCCACTTCATAAGTTGGCACTGCTGGACTGGTATTTTCTTTGTGATCCGGATTGTACCAGACGGTATCAATCCCCGCAGCATTGCCTCCAGCGATGTCCGCCGTCAAAGAATCCCCAATCATGAGAGCTTGTTCTTTGGCAAATCCAGGAATCAGGTTACTGATCTTTTCGTAAAAGGCCACTTCCGGTTTTTGAGTTCCTAATTGTTCAGAGATGAAAATTTCTTTGAAATAGGGGGTGATGGCTGACTGCCTCAAACGCCCTTGCTGAATAGCAGTAACGCCGTTGGTAGCACCGTAGAGCTGGTAACCTCTTTCTACTAGCTTGGCTAACAAGTCTTCTGCTCCTGAGAAAGTCTGTCCCTGTTGACTAATGTAGTCCTGGTAACGGAGAGCCATTTCTTCACCATCTACATCTCTACCAAAATGGGCAAAGGCAATGGCAAACCGGCTGTTAATCAAGTCTTTCTTGCTAATCTTCTTTTGCTCTAAATCTTTCCAGAGACCTTGGTTCATGGGTTTGTAGTAATCTTTAAAGGCTTGGATATCTTGAACCCCCTGATCTTGGAGGAATTGCGTTAAGGCCACTTCCTCCGCTGTATCAAAGTCCAACAAAGTGTGGTCTAGGTCAAAAAGTAAAAATGTATATGTCATTACAAACGATCCTTCAATTTTTCTACAAATAAATAGGCTGCTGGGCAAGTGAGGGTATTCTTGATAGTCAGATGGTTGATCTGGTAGATTTTTCTTGCGGTCTGTATGAGGAAATTCTCGAGCAAGCCTTAGGACGCACATCGTAGATGGAACAGAGATTATCACCACCCAAGAAAGGGCAAGGCATGGATTTAAAAACCTTATCTCCATCTTCATCGACTTGAAGAAATTCCGCCTCAAAAGCGGGAAGCTTCATCTTGAAATACTTGGCGATGCGCGTGATATCAGCTTCCTTAAAATCGGGGCCTAGGGTCTTACAGCAGTTGGCACAGGCTGTACAATCAATTTCTTGAAAGACTTCATCGTGAATCTCTTGGGCTATTTTATCTAGATTTTTAGGGGGCTTCTTTTTCAGATTTGCCAATACCTTGCGGTGCTCCTTTTGTTTTTGAAGCGCTAACTGATGGTATTTTTCTAAGTCAATTTCTTGAGACATAAACTACTTTCTAATTGCTAAATGGATAAGAGCATTATACCATAGAGGCCGTAAAAAAGGGAGTGGGACAGAACTCCGACTAATTAAGAAGAGTTCGTTTTCCCACCCCCGCACAGTTGATTAGGTTATCTTTGGAGCTTAAAAAGCGAACAAAGATACCAATCAACCACTGCGTCATGTAGTTATTTCTATCAAACATTAATGACTGAACAGTTTAAGCTAAACTCTCTCTGGATTAATCCGTCACGGCACCTGTTCCATCCAAACTCCAAGTTTCCTCAATGTAGGGAATGAATTGAGCCAAAGTGGTTTTATCCCCTTCAAAAGACATCAAGTAAACCTTATCATCCTTTTGGAAGACCCAAGTAATGAGGTACTGCCCAGATTTAAGGATAATATTGAGCTGCAAGGCTTCATTCCCTGAGACAGTGGTCTTCGCTCCCCACATTTTCTCTACTTCTTTATTGTCATTCCAATAGTAAGCAATTCGGTTCGCAATCAACTCTGCGTTGAAGACTTCACCTTCACCGGGATTCGCTTTCTCTTTGGTATACCCGTTCATGGTAACGATATTGTAGGCACTGCCATCCGTGTATTGAATACTGTCTCCACCATCTATATCTGTAAATTTAATCCACTTGCTTGGGATATCGATATAGCCATAATCTGCAGAACCAACCCGTTTGGTTTCGACAGAACTCTTGGTATTATCCGATGATTTTGACTCCACCTTGCTAGAGGTTTTTTTACTAGAGGATTTTTTGCTCTTTTTTACCACCTCAGTGGAACTCGAGTCAGATGACAACGGTTTTCTAGACTCTTTTTTAGGTGTGCTACAAGCTACAAGGGCAACAGCTGATAAGACCGAGACGGTCGCTAGTAGGAACTTATTTTTTTCATCTTTCCTCTCCTTTGTGATGGATTTTTGATACCTCTAGTGTATCACGTTCAATAAAGATTTGAAAGCGCTATTTGTCTAGTCCGATAGAAAAAAACGCCCCTAGCGGGACGTTTGATTTGTTGGAATATTTCAAAGAGAAGCTTACTCCTCATCCATTGACAGAACTGACAAGAAGGCTTCCTGTGGTACTTCTACTGAACCGATAGCTTTCATTCGTTTCTTACCGGCTTTTTGTTTTTCAAGAAGCTTGCGTTTCCGTGAGACGTCCCCACCATAACACTTGGCCAAGACGTTCTTCCGAAGAGCCTTGATATCTGTACGGGCAACGATCTTATGACCGATGGCTGCTTGGATAGGCACTTCAAACTGTTGACGAGGGATAATCTTCTTGAGCTTCTCAACGATCAATTTACCACGTTCATAGGCAAAGTCCTTGTGAACGATAAAGCTGAGGGCATCGACGGTATCGCCATTGAGAAGGATATCCATTTTAACCAATTTAGAAGGACGGTATTCAGACAACTCATAGTCAAAGCTTGCATAGCCACGAGTAGAGGATTTCAATTTATCAAAGAAATCAAAGACAATTTCCGCTAGTGGGATTTGATAGATGACATTAACCCGATTTTCATCGATGTAGTCCATGGTCACAAAGTCCCCACGTTTGCGTTGGGCCAATTCCATGACAGCTCCGACAAACTCCTGCGGAACCATGATTTGCGCTTTGACATAAGGTTCTTCGATCGAAGCGATCTTGGTTGGATCTGGGAACTCAGATGGGTTGGACACATCTAGCACTTCTCCGTCTGTCAAATTGACCTTATAGATTACAGACGGCGCTGTCATGATCAAGTCAATATTGAACTCGCGCTCCAAGCGTTCCTGGATAACGTCCATATGAAGGAGTCCTAAGAAACCACAAACGGAAACCAAAACCAAGGGCTTGAGATGTTTCAGGCTCAAATTGAAGACTAGCGTCATTCAATTGCAACTTTTTCCAAAGCTTCACGAAGATCATTGTATTTGTTAGATTCGATCGGGTAAAGACCAGCAAAGACCATTCGGATTCATTTGTTTGTATCCATGAAGAGGCTCACTTGCTGGGTTGGTCGCTAGGGTCACCGTATCCCCGACACGGGTGTCCGCAACAGTCTTGATAGAAGCCGCGATATAACCAACATCTCCTGTCGCAAGGAAATCACGACCAACCGCTTTAGGAGTAAAAATCCCTACCTCAGTCACATCAAAGGTCTTGCCATTGCTCATCAACTGGATGGTGTCGCCAGGCTTCACCATACCATTGACCACCCGAACTTGAAGGATAACTCCACGATATGGGTCGTATACAGAGTCAAAGATCAAGGCTTGCAATGGAGCAGCTACATCTCCAGTAGGAGCTGGAACTTTCTCGACGATTTGTTCCAAAATCTCTTCAATCCCGATACCAGCCTTGGCAGAAGCAAGGACTGCCTCACTAGCATCCAAACCAATGACATCTTCTACTTCTGTGCGCACCCGTTCTGGATCTGCAGCTGGCAAGTCGATTTTATTGATAACTGGCAGGATTTCCAAATCGTTATCCAAAGCCAGGTAAACATTGGCTAGGGTCTGAGCTTCAATCCCTTGAGCCGCATCCACTACGAGAATGGCCCCTCACAGGCAGCCAGCGAACGAGAAACCTCATAAGTAAAGTCCACGTGTCCTGGGGTGTCAATCAAGTGGAAGATGTAGGTTTCCCCATCTTTAGCCGTGTAGTTCAACTCGATGGCATTGAGCTTAATGGTAATCCCACGTTCCCGTTCTAGGTCCATGCTGTCCAAAAGCTGGGCTTGCATTTCCCGACTAGAAACGGTCTCAGTTTTTTCTAGGATTCGGTCCGCCAAGGTTGACTTTCCGTGGTCAATATGGGCGATAATGGAGAAGTTCCGAATCTTCTCTTGTCGTTTCTTTAATTCTTCTAAATTCATTTTATCATCCTTATAAAACTATTCAGTATATTATAACAAAAAAGATAGGCCTTTGCCTATCTTAATCCATTATTTTCAAAAATCGCTTCTGTGTTTTATTTCCTTCATAGCCTATATGTTCATAAAAAAACATGAGCTTCTTTACGATGAGAGGCAGAACTCAAACGAATAAAAGGAATAGTTATGAGTTCGAGCAAGAGTTTCAACTCGCTCCATCAATTGCCGACCGATCCCACGTCCTTGGGCAGAAGGGAAAACAGCAAGTCCTAAAACATTTAAACCCGGATCGCTATATATACTCTCATGAAGCTTCTGCTTCGACATAGCCTAAAAATATTTCCAGTTTGGTCCTCTTCGTAAACAAAGCAAAAAGTGACCCGAATCTGGCCGATTAAACTTATCGATCTGAGTCGTAACTTTTCTCAACAGTCGAATCATACCCCAATGCCTGGTGGCACAAATCACGAATTTGACCTGCATCTTTAATTTGAACGGTCCGAATCATACTTCTACCTCCATGAAGTCTTTTTCTTTATTTTTAGACCTTATACCTAAAAAAATATCAAGTTTTTAAAATATATTAATAGAATATATTGTATTTCTATTTAATTCGAATTGAAAATAATTAATGAACAATAAAAGTTTCTATTTACTTTTTCGATTTAATTCGCTATAATGAATTGTAATGTAAAAAGGAGGTGAAGCTCTTGGCAAGAGGACGTGGAAAAGCAAGCCCACAAGATAAAGAGGCTTTGCGCATTATTTCCGAAAAAATAAGAGAACTATTAAAGGTTCAAAATAAGAAACAGGTCGATTTATCTCGTACAACTGGTATTCCAGCTAGTACTTTGACTGGCTATGTAAAAGGGACTTCTCTCCCAGTCAGTGAGAACTTAGAAAAGATTGCTAGCTTCTTTGAAATCCCCATCTCTGACCTAGATCCTCGTTATGGACAACCAGATAGCTTGGAGGATTCTAAGATTGAGTTTATCTATAAGCAACTGGATGAGGATTTTCAAGATTCACTCTTAGAGAAGCCAATCGCTTATTGGTTTTGCAGGCTGAACAGAAAGCGCATTGAGAAAAAAAATACACACCATATACGGTCTTCGACAGTTATGCTGCAAGTCAAAAGTGCTTCTAAGGAGATTTGGTTTGGTTTGATCAAAAAAACTGGCTTATGATCTAGCACTTTTGGATTCATACAGACTCGCTGGAACCTAAATATCCAAAGGGATCTGTTGCCCTAATCAAAGCAAACTTTCTACGATACTGCTGGTGCCATCTATGCTATTGAGTACGACGGGCAAACCTTGATCAAGCGTGTCTTTCCGTGAAGCACAAAGGGATTCGTCTCGTTTCCCTCAATAAAAAGTATAGTGATAAGATTATTCCTTTAGAAGAGGAACCAAGAGTCATCGGAAAAAGTCATTGCTAGCTTTCTACCAGCTAAGGAGGATGAGCTATGACTCGATTAGTTGCTATTGATTTAGATGGGACCCTTTTATCACCAGACAAAACCATTAGTCCTGCTAATAAGCAGGCTCTTTTGGATGCTGAAGCTGCTGGTGTACACGTCGTCATCTGTACAGGTCGCCCTCTCTCTGGTGTTCGTCCAATTTTTGAAGAAATTGGCTTCAAAAGTAATCACTCCTACTCTGTGATTAATAATGGTTGTACAACTGTTAAATCATCAGATTGGTCCGTCATCAGTTATGATGCCTTATCTGAAGATGATTTGGTTTATCTCGATCAGTTGACGCAGGAGATTCATCCTCAATTAAGTTTATTCGATTTAAATCGTTATATTATTTTAAATCAGGAAACCTTCTGAAATAGCTAAAATGGATGCTGGCATTGTTTCTACAGTCACCAGTACCACTTGGCCTAGAAGAAATTCTTGAGGCACAACCGATTTTTCCAAGGGAATGTTTATCGATCAGAAAGAGCAGATTGATGTCTTTCAAGAAACCTATGAAGAAGTATTAGCCCAGCGCTTCCACACCATTCGCTCACAACCGATTCTATTCGAAATCCTTCCCTAAAAGGGGTAAATAAAGCGACCGGCTTAAAGGCTCTGGCTGAATACTTGGGAATACCAAGGCAAGAGGTCATGGCTATCGGCGATGAGAACAACGATATTGAAATGATTGAGTACGCGGGTCTTGGAGTTGCTATGGGCAATGCTCCAGCTCCTATTAAAGCTTTGGCTGATTTCACTACTACTTCTAACGAAGAAGACGGTGTCGCTACTGCTATCAAGCGCTATGTTTTACAAGCACAGAACTAGAAAAGGAAAAACAAATGAAATACCCAACATTATTAGAACGTTTTTTAACCTATGTCAAAGTCAACACTCGCTCTGATGAGACTTCAACAACAACTCCTAGTACAGCTTCTCAAGTAGAGTTTGCAAAGAATGTACTGCTTCCTGAAATGGAACGAGTTGGACTTCAGAATGTCTACTACCTTCCAAATGGTTTTGCTATCGGAACGCTACCAGCGAACGATCCAAGTCTCACCCGAAAAATTGGCTTCATCTCACATATGGATACAGCTGACTTCAATGCTGAGAATATCAGCCCTCAAGTCATCGAAAACTATGATGGTGGCGCTATTCCTCTTGGTGATTCTGGTTATTCACTAGATCCAGCTGATTTTGCTAACCTCCATAACTACAAAGGTCAAACCTTGATTACAACTGACGGTACGACCCTTCTTGGTGCAGATGACAAATCAGGGATTGCTGAGATTATGACAGCTATCGAATATTTGAATGCTCATCCAGAAATCAAACACTGCGAAATCCGAGTTGGCTTTGGACCAGATGAAGAAATCGGAGTCGGAGCAGATAAGTTTGATGCAGAAGATTTCAATGTAGACTTCGCTTATACAGTGGACGGTGGTCCTCTTGGTGAATTGCAATACGAAACCTTCTCTGCTGCAGGAGCTGAAATCACCTTTAAAGGGCGCAATGTGCACCCAGGTACTGCTAAAAACCAAATGGTCAATGCTCTCCAGTTAGCCATTGACTTCCACAATCAACTCCCTGAAGAAGACCGCCCTGAAAAAACAGATGGCTACCAAGGCTTCTTCCATTTGATGAATATCGAGGGGACTGTTGAGGAAGCGCATGCTAGCTACATTATCCGTGACTTCGAAACAGAGAACTTTGAAGCCCGTAAAGCCATGATGGAAGACATCGCAAGCAAGATGAATCAAGAACTTTGTGCCGAACGTGTTCTCTTGACACTTAAAGACCAGTACTACAACATGAAACAAGTCATCGAGAAAGACATGACACCAGTCAACTTGGCTAAGGAAGTCATGGAAGTTTTAGGCATTACTCCTATTATCGAACCAATCCGCGGTGGTACAGACGGTTCTAAGATTTCCTTCATGGGAATTCCAACTCCAAACCTCTTCGCTGGTGGCGAAAATATGCATGGTCGCTTTGAATACGTCAGCCTTCAAACTATGGAACGTGCAGTTGATACCATTATCGGTATTGTTAGCCATTCCTAATTCACTATATTGTTCAAAAAAATGAGAGTGGGACAGAAATCGGTACTTCGTTAGAATTCGATTTCGTCGTCCCTACTCCGCACTGAGTTGAGTGAGGGCTTTAAAAGCTGATGAAATCAGCGTAGTAGAAACCCACTCAACCACTGCGTCTTACTCGACAATCCAAAGACAATTTTAGAGACTAGGGACTTTTGTCCCAGCCTCATTTTTTTCATTCTATTCATTCATGATATTCTACCTGACTAAACTGTCCATCGATTTGACTCTGGTAACTTTCATAAACTGAAAGAGGATTCGCAAGCAGGCATGAGCCACTTGGCCAACGAAAAGGTACGATTACTAAGAAGGGCTACTTTTTCTTCCAGCTTCCTTCTCTATTCTTAAACGTTCAATGATTTGTAGAATCCTTCTAGGTTCGTCTGGAGATCCTCGATCAACCAACAATGTCCAGTCACTCCAATCTGATGCCTCGTCGTCTCCACAAAATAGAACTAAAGAAGGTCACTCCTTCTCCAACTTGACCCAAATCCAGCTGTTAAATCCAAAGGGATGAAACTTTTAGAGAATGATTTGTTTGGGGCTGTTCTTGTCTCTCATACAAGTAGATATTATACAAAAACTGGAGATAGAAAAGGATCCATTCGACTCAGGTCACTCACTTCTTCCATTTCGAAGCCTCTATGGAAAAGCCTCTAAGATAGATGAGAAACGATATGGGCATCCGTTTGGCAATCCGTTGAATCAATTCATCGTCCGAAACATCCTTCAGAATATTCTTAGGCCACTGATCCGAACCAAAATTTTCAACAGCTTGCTGATAGGCTTCTTCTAGACTCGTTCCAAATCCCATAAAGAGCACCGATTGAATGAATCTGTGTATTGAGGACTCTTTGTACCTTTCTCAATTGGAAAGACAGGGAGTTTAAAGAAAATACGATCTAGAGTGGGTTCAAACAGGGCTGTCAGACCCTTCATGGTAGGGATGAGGAAGGTCTAACAGATGGTCGCCTAATTTTTAAGCATAGAGCCTGGTGGTAAATCGAATAACCCTAAAGCCATGGACATGGTCGAGAAAGGAATCGGATGCAAAAGGATTGACCTCAAGAATATAAAATTGGTAACTCTTTGGATCTAGCGCAAACTTGATAGAGGTCGCTCCAACCAATCTCAAATGGCGGACAATAGACAAAGCTGCCTCTCTCAAGGTCTGGTGCTCTGTATCCGTCAAGGTCAGACTAGGGATGACTTGATAGGAATCACTGGAATGGATCCCCACCGGGTCGACACTCTCAATGTTTCCCGCAAGATAATAATTATCCTGGCGATCTCGGACGACGATGTATTCCAACTCCTTGAAACCAACTGTCGAGAACTCCAACAAACACTGAGCCTTGCGGCGATACTTCTAGCCCATTTTCGACAGCATCACATAGATCATCCAAGTTATTAGCGATCCGACGACCTTGCCCATGCTTGCTGGCAAGTGGCCAAACAACAATAGGGAAATTGGATCTGTTCCGAAAACTCAATGGCCTCTCTGACTGTCGAAACCAAGGATGAGGAAGGAACTTGATAACCCTAGAGTCCTGTAAAAATGACTTTTTGGTCTGCCTGATGGTAAAAAGGTTCGGTACTGCCTAAGCGAAGTTCCTAGAAATACGGATCTTGTGCTCTTTAGAAATCCCAATTTCCTCCAATCTGAATAAAAAGCCCAAGGAGTTGCTTATCCGCAAAAAGATAGCAGTAGATTCTTTGTTTTCGACGCTAGAAGAGCACCTTTCAGACTGTCTAACTTTAAACGGATAACTGAAACAGCATCTCCCTGCTTCTTTGGTGATTCCATTCTCGTCTCCACAATAGAGGATTTCAGTCTGGTAGCCACGTTCTTTTTAATAAGGGACAAGACGTGAGTGCTCCAAGCAAACTGACATCATTGAAAAGATTCTGCACACAAAAGCGTTACTTGATTCATGACCATAACTCCTCCCTTCTTTCGTCTAATTTACTTTCAATCAGATCCATAAATTCATCATAGAAATAGAGACTTTCCCTTGGTCCTGGACTGGACTCAATATGGTAGAGGACACCAATTAAAGGAAGGTAGCGATGACGAAAGGCTTCAATAGAGTGATCATGAAGCTCCTCATGCGTGATCAGAAAATCACGTGGAAGAGTATCGCGTTCGATGTTGTACTGATGATTTTGGCTAGTGATTTCGACTTTCCCGGTAGCAACCTCTTTTACAGGAATGTTGAGTCCTCGATGAGGACTTTTTAGTTGGTGAGGCTTCCTCCGTGGGCAAGGGCCAGTAATTCTGCCCCCAAGCCGATTCCCCATAATCGGAATATGATGGATCGATATTTAGCAATGACCTGGCAAATACTATCAATATGATGGGGATTCCCTGGACCACTGGACAGAATGATCGCATCCGGCTGGAGATCCTTCAATTCTTTCAATTTAACGGAATAGGGAACAACTGTTACATTACATCCTCTCGCGATTAATTGACGTAAAACGGAGTGGCGTAAGCCCAGGTCGATCAAGACAATACTCTTACCAAACCCTGGTGCAGCATAAGGGGTTTTAGTCGACACTTGACGGACTTGGTCAAAAGGCAAGACGGTTGCCCGAAGTTGATCTAGGATATGCTCAATCGCATCCCCTTCATTAACCACTGTAGCCTTCATACTTCCCATGTTCTGTAAACAATTTTAGCCAGCTTTCAGTATCGACTCCTTGAATCCCTGGAATGTTGTGTTTTTTTCAGGTAAGCATCTAAGGACAACTGTTTGCGCCAATTACTTGGGATGGCTCGCTAATTGGTGCACGACCACTGCTAGACAACCTGGAAAAAAATCGATTCATAATCATCTCGGTTTGATCCCTGTTGTACCGATAACTGGAAAATGTAAAGGCTAAAATTTGACCCCTTATAGGACTGGTCGGTGATCAACTCCTGATAACCCGTCATGGCAGAATTTAAGACCAATTCCCCACTAACATAGGTATCCGCTCCAAAACCAGTTCCTTCAAAAACCGTCCCATCTTCTAATACTAAGAGACGTTTTACCATAAATTCTCCTTACAAACTCCAAAAAGAAAAGTGAGAAAAAGACCACCAGTTTTGTAGACCCTCTCACTTCTCCTTTCTATTTTTCTACTCTATTATTTACGTCCAGCTAAATACTGCTTCGATGATAGCCATGCGGACGAAGACACCGTTGGTCATTTGCTCCACAATGCGTGATTTAGGAGCTTCTACCAAGTGGTCGGCAATCTCCACATCACGGTTTACTGGAGCTGGGTGCATCAAGATGGCTGTGTCTTTCATACGATCATAGCGTTCTTGTGTCAACCCATGCAAACGATGGTAGTTTTCTTTTGAGAAGAGAGACTCATAGTCATGACGCTCGTGTTGAACACGGAGGAACATCATCACATCAACCTCTTCAATCACTTCATCGATGGTGACAAAGGTTCCATACTCTTCAAATTCTTCACTTCTCCATTCGTCTGGACCAGCGAAGTAAAGGGTTGCCCCCAAGCGTTTTAAGATTTGCATATTGGATTTTGCAACCCGTGAGTGATCCAAGTCACCAGCGATACAAACCTTCAAACCGTCAAAGTGACCAAACTCTTGGTAGATGGTCATCAAGTCTAGTAAACTTTGGCTTGGGTGTTGACCAGATCCATCGTCCCCGTTGACAATAGAGGCTGTAATGGTTGGGCTTTCAATCAATTCCTTGTAATAGTCTACTTCTGGGTGACGGATGACGCAGATATCGACTCCTAGAGCTGACATGGTCAAAATTGTATCGTAAAGAGTTTCACCCTTGTTTACAGAGCTCGTTTTCACATCAAAGTCAAGGAGATCACAACCTATTTTCAACTCAGCCACTTCAAATGCTTTGTGCGTACGTGTTGACGACTCAAAGAAGAGGTTAGCCACGATATGTTGCTCATCATAATGAGCTTTTGCTCCATTTTTAAACTCAATTCCCACGCTTAATCAAGGCCATAACTTCTTCGTTTGATAAAGCTTCCATTGAGACAAGGTTTTTTTAAGTGCGATTTGATTTGTAGACATGTTGTAACTCCATTCCAAAAGATATGCATATGTGAAAACGATACAGGAAGCTCCCTCAGTCACTCCTGTATATAGCGACGATTTGAAAACTACCTTATTCACTCACCTCGATCAAGATGCGATCTTGACCATCCAGCTCAGTCATCTCAACAATGATTTCCTCTGATCGACTTGTTGGAATGTTCTTTCCAACATAATCTGGTCGGATCGGCAATTCTCTATGACCACGATCCACTAGGACAGCCAGGCTGACACGCGATGGACGTCCACGACTGACAAGATTATCGATGGCAGCTCGAATGGTCCGACCCTGTATAAAGGACATCATCAATCAGGATGACATCTTTGCCAGTAATATCTACTGGTAAAAACGGTTGAATCTTCTGTTACTTTGATATCATCACGGAAAGGCTTGGTATCCAATTCACAGACTGGAACTTCTATTTGTTCTAGCTGTGCTAACCGTTCTTTGATGCGATTGGCAATGAAAACGCCACGAGTTTTGATCCCTACCAAAACAATTTGGCTCAGATCCTTATTCCGTTCGATGATTTCATAGGTGATGCGAGTGATAGCTCGCTTTCATCGTCAAATCATCAACGACTTCTTTGATCTTCATCTTTTTCCTCCTAATTGATAGAAAAAAGCCTCCCTTTTTGCAAGGAGGCTTCAGAAAAATACTAAGAGATAAGATCTAGAACGCATCTAGTCTCACCCCTTATTTTTGATCAGACTCCTTGCCTGCCTCACGGGACAGGATTAAAGGACTATTTAATTATCCATACTATATCACAGTTTATAGAGCGATGCAAGAAAAAAACTTATTTTTTTCTTGCTAATGTTCAGATTTATGATCAACAAAATCTTCTATTCTAATGATGGTCTGTTCCTTTTTTTCCAATTTTCTTCAAGGCAAACAAAGCCACATCCAGCGACTAAATAAGCGACAAAAATGATAGACGCCATCTTAACAACATAGAGCCAGCCGAAACGATTGACATTGATAAAGAAATAAGGGAAAGGACTGTCTTTCGCGCCAGGTACTGGCCATTTAAGGACCAAACCGTTTGAGAAGAGCAAAAGACCATATAGAGCAAGGGAAGCAAGGTCCAAGCTAACGGATCTAACTTACGGTACTGTTTTGGTTTATCAATCACCAGAGTATCAAAGAAAGAACATCAAAGGAACAATGTAGTGACAGAGGAAGTTTTTCCAAAGCGGTAAAACTTCTCAGGTGTCGCGATCGGGTGCTAGCATAAAGTGATAGATGACACAGGTGATCATGATAGACATGGTGACTCCCACCCTTCAAGCGAAGATAGCCCTGGGTCTGGGTCGAACGACCACGAAGCATGCGCCAAACCATGTCTCCCATGAAGAACATGACCAACATGTTGGATAAAATGGTGTAATAGAGCATCATCCCAAAGCCACCATGCTTGGTGAGTTGCAGATAAACACCAATGACACTCAAGATAAACAATAGAAAACGATAGCTAAACAATAGTTTGAATTTCATAGTATTCTCCTGAAAGAAAAGGGCCAGGCCCTTCTTCTTATTTTTAGATCTTCTTCACAAATTCTGATTTGAGTTTCATTGCGCCAAAGCCATCAATCTTACAATCGATGTTGTGGTCGCCTTCAACAATGCGAATGTTTTTCACGCGCGTTCCTTGTTTCAAATCTTTTGGTGCACCCTTGACTTTCAAGTCTTTGATTAAGGTGACGGTATCCCCATCAGCCAATTTGTTTCCATTGGCATCAATCGCAACGACACCATCTTCTTCAACGACTTCAGCTGGGTTCCATTCATAAGCACATTCTGGACAGACCAAGAGGGCTCCATCTTCATAGACATATTCTGAATGACATTTTGGACAGTTTGGTAAGTTATTCATTTCAATCTCCTTAGCAAAATTAACTCCCATAGTATACCATGAAAGGGACGTTTTGACAAATTCTGCTCAACTCTAACAGTTTATATAAAAGAGGAAGCAACTCGGCATCCTAGAATCGATGATAACCTTTAATCTTCTTGCAATTCTTGAATGCCTCGGATCACGCGCACACCTGCTTGTCTCTTGTCTCGTAGTTCTTCTTCAGAGTATGGGAAGGTATTGATCAAGATACTTTGCATACCAATACTTTTCGCTACAGCTACATCTGTTGTGAAGTCATTCCCTACTATAACCGTTTTATCAGGATTCAACTGGTGTTCTTTGATCACTTTCACGAGAAATTCCTGCTGAGGTTTGCGAATCCCTGCATCTGACGACAGATAAATATCATGGAAAATTTCTCTCAAGCCAAGCAAATCAATCTCTGGGTTGGTAAAGTCAGCTTGCGCATTAGATAAGAGATAGAGCCGACACCCTGCAGCTTTCATATCTTCTAAGACTTCTTTCGTGTGGGGGTATAGCTCCAAGCGTTTGCGAGAGAGGACACGAAAGGTCCGTGCCATCAAGCGTCCCCACTCTTTGAGATGATGGACACTGGCTCCAGTTGGATGACTCTCTAGATAGAGTTGAACAAAGATCACTGTCAAGTCAATCTCCGGATAAGTGACTTGTTTTTCCTTAGCGATACTTTCCTCGGCTTGCTGCACCAACTCCTTATAACTGACTTGCAGGCTTTCCCCTGTATAATGAGCACCATAGGATTGGTAGATTTGGGCCACGGTCTCCCACAAGACTGGATTCGACTCATCGGTTACGATATCGACCAAGGTTCCATAAAAAAATCAAAAGATATAGTTTTTTTAAATGCGTACTTTTGCTGATTCATCTCTTTCTCCCGTTACAAACATGGTAAAGGTGGCCTTACAGACATTGGCACCGTCTTGATTGGTAATATCGACATCCACAACTCTAGTTGTCCGTCCACTGTGAACACATTCCCCGTGAATCGTTAGGACATCTCCTAGGCGCCCTGCTTTCAAATAATTGATCGACGATTGCAAGGTTACACCCATCTACTCCCTGTGAAATAACGACCAAGCCACTGATCTGGTCACACAGGGTAAAGAGATAGCCACCGTGCGCATTTCCATAATAATTGAGAGACGATTCGACCACCTTCGTTGTTACAACAACATGGCCATCTCTCATGGTTTCGATCTCGTAATTTTCAAATGCAGCAATGGCATCAAAGTGAAAATCCTTCATGTTAAAACCTCTTCCCCCTATATAAGGTATTCCTAAACTCTTCCATCATACTATTTTTTCCACTTCTTACAAGAATAAGAAAAGAGCTAGTGTTACCTAACTCCTTAATAGCGAAATTTTTCCCAACCATCGTCTGTCCGTTTGCGATAATAGTACTCGGATAAATCTGGGTCTTCCATCACTTCCAGCAGAGGAAGCATATCGTAGGACAAGTCCAACTTTTCTAATTGGTCCTTCTCGACCCAAGATACTTCTCCTTCTTCAGACGATCTTAGCTGGCCTGTAAATTCTGTCGCTTTGTAGCAAAAGACGATATAGCGAGTTCCATCCTCCAACTGCCAGTTTTTCACAGCTGCTAGCTGGGGATTGAAAATGGTGAGGCCGGTTTCCTCCTCAATCTCACGGATGACAGACTCGACCAGACTCTCTCCTTCTTCAATGTGGCCACCCGGAAAAGCATAGCCTGACCAGTGATTCTTTTCAGGTGAGCGGTATTGGAGGACAACTTTCCCATTTTCAAGATCTTCGACCATACAAAGATTGCACAGTATAGTAGGCGTTGTACGTGACATATATTTCCTTTCTAATGATGTTGACAATTAATCAATATACACTTTTTTCTTTATCTCTTTTTTCATCACAAAGGGATTTACCAGCTCATGGTATTCATCGAAAGGCATCTAAAAGGAGCCTCTCTGAAAGACAATTGTTTTCTCTTTTTATACAATATTCCGCGTCAAATCGTTACCAAATAGAAGGGATAACAGTTGTAGATGAAAACAAAAAAAAGCGTTCTTGCCTTAAATAATGATCAATAAAATATGAACACCCAATCGCAACCAATGATCAACGAGAGGCGTTTCCGGATCACTATTTTTGCTATCTAAGAATAGGCTAAGAGATAACAAAAGCAAAGCAAGAGCAATAACTATTTTAAGAGATAGCATCATACCGCCAATAGCAAGAGCCGCTAGAAAGCCAAAAAATGGCAATGGACTAAATAAAAATGCCAAAAATCTGAAATAGAACATAAACAAAGAGAGAATCAATAGGCCGTAAACAATCACCTTAGTAAAAATAGAGACCCTTTTTCCTTCATTTTTCATTTTGGATAGTGAAAGAACGACATAGATCATATAGATAAATAGCAGCATATTGAATCATCCCTATGTTTTTCATGAGATTATATTGATAGTTTAACTAAAACCTATTCAAAATACAACTAAAGACACTAACTTATCAGTAGTCTCCCATCTCTGATCAAAGCTTCTTCACTTCTTCTGCGACCTTTTGGAGATGCTGTTCCCGGATGCTAGCAGTGTTCACATCCCGTCCAACCTCTCCCAAGATACACACGCGCTTGGTTTTGATCCCACAATGGTTCAAGACAGCATTTTTCAAAACAGAGATGCCATAACTATCCGGAATGTTGAGAGGGCCTGAAAACATCTTGTACCACCAAGTAGGCGCCATGGAGGTCGCATAAATACTGGCGGTTTTTCCTTTAAGCAACTTCTTAAATTGCTTGCCTCTAAGGTAATTCCAGATGAAACTTCCTTGATCATTAGCCGAGTAGGCAATCCCCGGTGTAAAGACTCGATCGATCCAGCCCTTCATAAGGCTCGGCATACTACTCCACCAGATGGGATAGACAAAGATCAGGTGATCCGCCCACTGGATCAATTCTTGAGAACGAAGGATAAAGGGATCTTCATCCATCCGTTTTTCGATAGCCATAACGTAAAGAACAGGATCAAAAGTCCTCTTCATTAAGATTAATCACTTTAAGCTCATGACGATTTGAGTCAATAGTTTCGACAATGGTTTGAAAAAAATAGCCTGACAGTAACTTTCCTTATCAGGGATGCCCATTGATGACTAGAATTTTCATTCGTCTTCTCCTTCATCTCTTTTGGTTCATTCTATCTCTTTTCATCTTTATACTTGATTAATTGATAATGGTTCAAAGATTGATAGATACGTCCTTTAGGAATTTTTTTATTTGAAGAACACATCATCCGCAATTCCTTAACAGGTTTTTCCAAGTTTCAAAGCATTTTGTTCTTGGCCATCAAAAAGTAAAAACCCATTTTTTTGATAGAAAGCAATGGCTCGCTTATTCTCTTTTCAATACCCATAAATAAATTTCAGAGAAATGATCAAGAGCACTCAGAACTGCAGTGCATTAACTTTTCTGACACATACCTTTTTCCATAGTAATCTTTTTAAAACATATAAGGCAATGATTTCACCAGCTTGAATAGTCTCATCACGAAAAGTTCCATAGCTGATAAATCCAACGACCTTCTTTCCATCCATCGCAATCAAGGTATTTTTCTGGATAGTTTTTGACTAAAGAAATCGACATCTATCTAATGTCATCGTCTCCTGAAAATTCTGCAGGGTAAAAAGGTCGTCATAAGCCTCTCTCCACGTTTGCCAATGAACGAGAGATTTTGCCTTCTATCTCTTCAGGAGTTTCCATTATTTTAATGATAATCTTCATTATTAGTTTTCTTAAATAGATCATCTATCCCTCAATCCAACGCCTTCACTTCCAACATCATATCACGAATCTGGGCTGCCAGTTCGAAAGTCAAGCACTTCGACGGCTTCTTGCATTTGGCCTTGCAGTTTCTTGACCAGTTCCTTGCGCTCTTGGCGGTTGAGACTGGTGATATCCACTTCCTTGTCCTCTTCCTTAGCCACAGCCTTGGTAACAGAGATGAGGTCACGGATTTCCTTTCTTTGATGGTTTGTGGGACTATTCCATGCTCTTCATTATAGGCCATCTGAATCTGACGACGGCGGGCCGTTTCATCGATGGCTTTTTGCATAGACTGGGTCATGGTGTCCGCATACATGATCACGTGACCCTCACTATTACGGGCAGCACGACCAATGGTCTGGATCAGCCCCCGTTCATTACGGAGGAAGCCTTCCTTGTCAGCGTCGAGAATGGCAACTAAGCTGACTTCTGGCACGTCAATCCCTTCACGAAGGAGGTTGATTCCGACCAAGACATCAAAGACCCCCAAACGCAAAGTCACGGATAATTTCCGTCCGCTCCAAGGTCTTAATGTCCGAGTGCATGTATTTGACCTTGACACCCATTTCCTTGAAGTAGTCCGTCAAATCTTCTGCCATCTTCTTGGTCAAGGGTCGTGACAAAGGTCCGCTCTCCACGTTCTACACGCGCATTGATCTCACCCTAAGAGATCGTCCATTTGTCCCCATGGTCGGGACGCACTTCCACCTCTGGATCCAGAAGACCGGTCGGACGAATGATCTGCTCGATGACGGTATCCGTTTGTTCCATCTCATAGTCGCCTGGTGTCGCAGACACATAGACGATCTGATGGACATGACTTTCAAACTCCTCCCGACGCAGAGGCCGGTTGTCCAGGCAGACGGCAAACGGAAACCATAGTTGACCAACATCTCCTTGCGCGAGCGGTCTCCATTGTACATGCCCTTGATCTGTCCCATGGTCATGTGGCTTTCGTCAATCATGATAAGAAAATCTTCTGGGAAGAAGTCCAGGAGGGTGTACGGTGGCTCTCCTTCACTCCGTCCATCCATATGGCGGGAATAGTTCTCCACCCCATTGGTGTAACCCATCTCCCGCAACATTTCAATATCGTACTCAGTCCGTTGTTTCAGGCGTTGGGCTTCCAAAAGCTTGCCTTCTTTTTCAAAGACCTTTAACTGCTCTTCCAGTTCAGCCTGAATCTTGGCAATAGCTACTTCCATATGGTCGTCATTGGTCACAAAGTGAGTGGCTGGGAAAATCGCCAAGTGGTCCACTTCACCAAGGACTTGACCAGTCAGAGCTTCAACCTCACGGATGCGGTCAATCTCATCCCCGAAAAACTCAACCCGAAAGGCATGCTCATCACGAGAAGCTGGGAAAATCTCGACCACATCCCCACGGACACGGAATTTCCCCCGTTGAAAGTCGATGTCATTGCGCTCAAACTGGATATCCACCAAGTCGTTCAGCAGTTTATCACGAGAAATCTCGAGACCTGGACGCAAGCTGACCACGCTGTCGGAGTATTCCTTAGGCGAACCCAAACCCATAGATACAGGAAACAGACGCGACGACAATGACGTCATTTCGTTCTAAAAGAGCGGAGGTTGCTGAGTGACGAAGCTTGTCAATCTCATCATTGACCGAGCTATCTTTTTCGATATAGGTATCGCTCGATGGCACATAGGCTTCTGGCTGGTAGTAATCGTAGTAAGAGACGAAATACTCGACCGCATTTTCAGGGAAAAATTCCTTGAACTCCCCATAGAGCTGTCCTGCTAGGGTTTTATTGTGGGCGATGACCAAGGTCGGCTTATTGACCTGGGCAATGACCTGGCTCATGGTATAGGTCTTCCCCGTACCAGTTGCCCCCATCAAGATTTGGGCCTTCTCGCCTCCCTCGATGTTATCCACCAACTGCTCGATGGCCTGCGGTTGGTCCCCAGACGGTTGGTATTTTGGATACTAGTTTAAATTTGTTGTCTGTAATTCGATTAATCATCTCTTTGTCCTCACATATATAGACCTTATTTTTACCATAAATCACCAGAATTTCTCTGAGATGAGGAATGAAGAGGAAGACAACATGTTACAAAATGATCCATTAAATCAGTACTGTCAATTTACAAAATTATTAAATTGGACACGCATTAGCATGAAAAACTAAACAAGACTCTCGAAAATTACTTCGAAAGTCTTGTCTTTTATTATAAAACAATGCAATATGTAATAAACTGTATTATCAATGACTTACAAATGATTAAAGGCTTTGCTCATCAGTAACAATTTTTTCGGAATCACTTTACTACTTAACTTCTTGATTCCTTACCAAGAGGTAGAGAGTTGCTCCAAGTGAACATACCAGTCCAATAACGTAAAGTACAGAGTTGCAGATTGGAAGCTCTCCCTAAATATTGTATCTGCAACAATATTATAAAAATAGGTAACTAGTCAATGGTTCCACTACTCTTTCTATGAATGGTTGTACCAAAATAGGAAATAGCAACAAAATAGCTAAACTCCCCATTGGACTTTTGAAAAAATAACTTAAGAAGTAAGAAATTAAAAAATATTGGATGGAGCCAATCAAATAGAAACTGAAAAGTTCTAAACTGACACCATTTTCGCTACTAAAAAAATGAAACCATATAAGCAGTACAATGAAATATAAGGTTGATTGGAGTACTACATCACATAACTCTACGAACAGGATCCTAATTGAACTTAAGATCCTTTTTTTCCACTTACCAAATAAACTAGTTTTGTTTCGTGTGATTGTAACTCAACAAATGCATTAACACACCCAATACTAACAGAGAGCATTGATGCAAAAACAAGAGCTTGCTTTATAGATAATTGTACAACAGTATCATTGATTGAAACTGGTAACACACCTAAGAGACACACAAAACCTATCAAAAAGTGACTGTATAGCTATCTGGTACTTTACGGGTTTTAAACTATATTTTTTGACGATAAGACTAAAATAATATTCTTGCCATTCTTCCTCCCTCATTCGAGATCATTTTCTACAACCATTATGAAATACCAAGAACAAGATCCCTTCTACTACTAAAAGTGTAAATCCATACAATTGGCTCGTTTGAGTCCCTTCAATTCGGCCAAAATGCAAATGACTTTGCTCCAATCAAAGGCAATAGATTTTCTATTTTAGAGGAAATTCCTCTTAGAATACCTGATAAGGTGATTACCAATAATAAAACGTCTGCAATTAATGCAGTCATTGATTTTTTTCGTTACGATTACGAAAAAGTAAAGCTAATAAAAGTAAGAACGATTGCAAATATCATAACTCTTACCGTGACATCTAAAGAAACAAAGGTCAAATTCTAAAATAATTCTTTAGAGTTGAATCTAGAAAAAAACGAGTAAAATAACAGCATTTACTATAGAAAATATTAAAGTAGAAAGTAACGATAGGACAATCGAACTTGCAATAAAACCCAGTAAGACGAACTTTCCAGTTAGGAATCAATAACTGAGCTAAAATTATCATCACCAAATTGATAATGGGTTGAATAAACAAGTGAAACAAGATTGGCAAGAAAATAACACTTGCTTGGTAGGGGGAAGATAAAAGAGCATCCCTGACTGTATAGACTGGATTCGATGATAGCATAGATGGATCAAGGTTAACAGCCTGTCCATTTCCTTCTACTAAAGCATTTATCACCTGGATATTTTGAATTGAAAAAAATATGCTGACTCCCAAAATAAGAAAAAAAGTGAATTTAAAAGTAGGTAAACTACAATATTTATAGAGGTCACTAAAAAAGGAACGCTTCAACATATTATTCACCTTCTTTCCCTTCGAGTGCCTTAAAATATGCTTCCTCAAAAGATCCAAACTGTTTCAAAATGTCTTTGGTAGGAGCATCAATAACAATCTTCCCATTAGAAATCCCAACCAAATGATCTACAGTTAATTCTAACTCACTCATATAATGACTTGTCATTAATACAGTCTTACCTTCATTGACAAAAGACTGCAAAAAATTGCGTACCCAGCGTATTCCTTCTGGATCTAGTCCATTGATTGGTTCATCTAAAATTAAGATGTCAGGATTTGCTAATAAGGCTGTTGCTAAACCAAGACGTTGCTTCATTCCTAATGAATAGTCTTTTACTTTTTTATTTTTAGCTTCACTTAACCCCACCAACTCTAAACATTCGTTGCACCTATTTCTGTCAACACCACAAGCCAAGCCAATCCACCGAAGATGCTGAAATCCTGTTCTTGTTGGATAAGGTTGACAACTATCTAGGAATGATCCAACAATACAAAAAGGATTATCTCCCAATTGAGAGTATTTTTTTGCCATCGATCAACGCCATTCCCATTTGACTATTTTCTAAACCAAGTAAAATTCTAATTAAAGTTGATTTTCCAGATCCATTCGGTCCAATCAATCCAGTAATCTCACCTTTCTTGGCTTTGAAAGACACGTTTTGAAGGACAATTTTATTATTATATTCCTTATGTAGCTTTTTGAATTGTTATCATTCATTCTTTTTCCTTTCTGACTTTTTAGTGAAATTCCACCTTCACTTGGAGCAAGTATAACAGGAGAAAATCAGGAAAATTATCAGAATAATTATTTTTCTTCATTTCTAACAAATTGCATTCCATATTTGCTATAATATGCTCATATAATTGGAGGGACTATGAAGTATAAAAATTTTAGCCATTGACGATGATGAAAAAAATCTTACGATTAATAGCGAATGCATTAAAAAGCGAACAACTTTCACGTGGAAACTCGTAAAAATATAGAGGAGATTAATATCTGTGACTTTACTGGATTCGATCTAATTTTACTTGACGTCATGATGCCTATTTCTGGTTTAGAAATCTGTCGTTCCATTCGTTCACAAATTACTACTCCAATTCTATTTCTAACCGCTAAAGATTTTTGAAGAAGATTTACTAAAAAGGAATACAAGCTGGGAGCCGATGATTACATCACAAAACCATTCAGCATTAAAGAATTGATTGCAAGAATTCAAATGCATCTTCGTAGAGAAGAAAGATCTCACAACGCCTCTAAAGAAGAGATGGATTCAAATATAACTTTTTATCGAGATAGTCAAGAAGTTTATTATCAATCAAAGAGAATTTCATTAACTAAGCGAGAGTTTGATTTACTTTATCTTTTAGCAAAAAATGAGAACCGAATATTTAGCATAGAAGAACTTTACAATTACCTCTATCCTGTAGACTCTGATGCACAACTACGATCCATTACTGAATACATCTATCAAATCAGACAAAAATTTAAGATTCATCAAATTGATCCCATCAAAACAGTATGGGGAGGAGGATACAAATGGAAAAAGAATTGACAATCAAGCAACTCATTAAGCGTACCTACCTTAAAATCATTTGGCAATTTCTTCTATGTCTGATACTTTTTTACATAGTTCCAGCTCTTCTATCTTCTGTATCTGGAATTAATGAGAAAAATGCCAATCACTTTGCTTTATTTTTTAGCGTCAGTTCTTGGATTTATCTTTGCATCATTTTAATTTTTATCATTGTAATAAATATTAGACGGTTATTAACCAAGATTCAAAACAGAAATGAACATGGTTTATCATAGTGGTCTATATTTCACAAAAAATGAAAATCACCATTTGCAGATTAAAGAATTTATTGAAACAAATGATCTGATCGAAAAAATGCAATCTGATATAAAAAATAGGATTGAAAATGAAAAAGAACAAAAAAAAGAACTCATGTTTCAAGTATCTAGCGCTGCACATGATCTTCGAACTCCTCTAACCGTCATCAGAGGAAATGCTGAATTCCTACAATCTACCAAACAAACACCTCAAGTAATGGAATGTCTAAAAGATCTTGAGCAAGCAAGTATTCAGTTAAACGATTATTTTAACCACTTCATCCAATACTCCAAAACCTTTTACGACCATGATATTCAACTTGAAAACATATCAATTAAACAAGTAACTCATCAATTGAAGGAACAGATCACTCCTTTACTCCCTAGAAATACACAATTTGTTTTTTCAAATACAGTAACTCCATCAACACAAATTGCAATTCATTCCAATCTATTTTTTCGAGCAATCACAAATATTATTAATAATGCAATACAACATCAAAAAGAAAATGATGCAAAGATCCAGCTAACAATGTCACAAGAAAATAATCGATTAGTTCTAACTATATGGAATAATCAATCTAGTTTTTCAAAAAAATGTATTTACAACATGCTGAAATCTTTTTCTATAAAGAGGACCAAGCAAGAACACCCTCTCAAGAAAGTCACTTTGGACTTGGTTTATCTTTCGTGAAAACGCGTCATGAAACTTCATAATGGAACTATGCATTTAGAAAATATTAATAATGGTGCACAAGTCAAACTAATCATTCCCATTATTATATAGAAAAAAAGCCGAACTCATCAATATGTGTTCGACTCAAAACGCAGACAAACATCATTTTTGGTGTTTGTCTTTTTCATATATGACTTCCAGACATTACACAGAGGTTAGTCATCAAACTTTTCTTTCCTCTCCCCTAAGCGATAAACAATCACTAGGGATACAAAGAAGAACCAAAGTGGTAATAATCGATCCTTCTGCTCCAAATGCCCCTCCGGTCAGCCAGTCAGGTCCTGAACCCATGGTAAAGCTAAAGATAGACGCATCTGCGCCCGTCCCACTGACTTGAAAACCAAGGAGATTCCCTTGTACATAGTTCCAAGTGCCGTGTTGGGCGACCACTAGCCAGATACTATCGGTGTAGACAAGAAGCAGACCAGCTAGCACTCCCATCGAGGATGATATTCAGAACGGATAAGAAGGTCACTCCTGAATTTCCCTAGATGGAGAAAAGCCAAAGAGACTACTAGAAATCGCGATCGCTAAAGGCAGATTAGCTCTTGCTGCAATCGAGTTAGGAGCCAACCCACGTGTCGCTACTTCTTCCGTTCCCTCCTTGAAGGAGCCAAAATGGGAATAAACCTAGAATAAAAGAGAATGGGTTCTAAACTTAATTCATTTCAGCTCAAAAGATCCCGATTCCCCCAACCTGGTAGACAAAGGGCAATCACACCCATTTGAAGCAGTGAAATCAAGATCCCCCAACCTAGATACTTCAGCCAATTCTTTTTACAAAACCTAAAGTCGATAAAGGGATTCTTCTCAATGAACTTCACCCAAAAAAAATAAAGAGTAAAAGAATGAAATACAAAACTGAAAAGCTCATAATAGAGAAAAGTAATGGTAGAAAGAAATTCTTGAACACCTGATCCCTCCCATTTCCCTGGTGAAAAAGAGCTCTGCTAGAAAACCCTAATCACTATGAAAAATGGTCCAACAATTCACTCCCCAAAGCCAAAGTCCCACCTTCAACAAATAGGAAGGTTAAAAAGACATAGAATAGTGTAGAAATAAGCACTGGCCATGAGGTGTTAGTTTTTTTATATCCTGAATGATCTTCCCTTTCTTCATCATCAGCCTCCATTTCATCTAATAGGTCCATTGTAACAAAGAAAATCCAGAGACTGCAAGATCAATGTCATGTTAGATAACCTGACATGGATTGGTTGGATTTCTTGATTTTTAGGTTTCATTTATGATATGATAATACTTGTAAAAAAATAAATGATGAAATTCATACTTGTTTTCAGTATGAATTCTTTATTTTTTTAACCCTTTTGGGTATTCCTTCCATAGCTCATTATCGAGTCAACTGGATTAGATATAAAGGAGAACGAAATGAAGAAAAAAACTAGTAGCATGTTTGCTTTTTCTTATTTCCACTATTCGCCTTTGCGAGTCAAGCACAGGCTGAAACTGTAAAAGTCGTTTTTCGATACAGCATATGCGCCCTTCGAATTTCAAAGACTCAGACCAAGTTTATAAAGGAATTGACGTTGAAATCTTGGATAAGGTCGCTGAAATCAACGGTTGGACCTTAGAAAAAGTCATTTCCCAGGCTTTGATGCGGCCGTCACATGCAGTTCAAGCTGGTCAAGCCGATGCCATTATGGCAGGGATGACCAAGACCAAGGAACGTGAGCAAGTCTTTTGCGATGTCTGATACCTACTATGATACAAAAAGTCGTGATTGCGACTAAGAAAGCTAACAAAATCACTTCCTATGACCAGCTCAAAGGCAAAAACGGTCGGAGTCAAAAACGGAACAGCTGCTCAACGCTTCCTTCAGAAGAACAAGGATCAAGTACGGTTATACGATCAAGACTTTTCGATACCAGTGATCTGATGAACAACAGTTTATCAACCGGTGCAGTGGATGCCATTATGGACGACCAACCTGTTATCGAATATGCCATTAAGCAAGGCCAAGATCTTTCTATTAATATGGAAGGAGAAGCTGTCGGAAGCTTTGCCTTTGGGGTCAAAAAGGATGGGTCTCATGAAAACCTTATTAAACAATTCAATACAGCTCTTGCTCAAATGAAGAAAGATGGTACGCTAGATCAAATTATTGAAAAATGGACTGGTAGCAGCCAATCATCATCTGCAACAACAACTACTGCTAGCACTACTGTTGTTCCAGAAACGAGCACTGAAAGCTGGGACAAAAGGCGACTCCTAAGAAGAAAAAATACAAAATTTCTAGTGATTCCTCTTTTGCTCCCTTCGTCTTCCAAAATGATCAAAGTAAATACACTGGGATTGATATGGAATTGATTAAGGCCATTGCCAAAGACCAAGGCTTTACTCTAGAAATTAGCAATCCCTGGTTTTGATGCTGCGGTCAGTGATGTTCAGAACGGAAATGCGGACGGAATGATTGCCGGCATGACTGTGACAGATGCACGTAAGGCAACCTTTTGACTTCTCTGATCCATACTACACAACAAATTCAATTCTAGCAGTTCAAGAGAGTAGTAAAATTTCTTCCTACGAAGACCTAAAAGGAAAAACGGTAGGTGTCAAAAATGGTACTGCTTCTCAAACTTTCCTCGAGGAAAACAAGAGCAAGTATGGCTACAAAAATCAAAAACCTTCTCAGATGGGGCTTCTATGTATGACAGTTTGAACTCAGGTTCTGTAGCTGCCATCATGGATGACGAACCTGTTATCAAATACGCCATTAAACAAGGACGTAAATTCAAAACACCTATCGAAGGTACTCCAAGTGGTCAAATTGCCTTTGCTGTCCAAAAAGATTCGAACCCTGAATTGATTGAAATGTTCAACAACGGTTTGGCCAACTTAAAAGAAAGTGGCGAATACCAAAAGATCTTGGACAAGTACCTTTCAAGTGATAGTGATGAAACCACAGACTCTACTTCAGTAGATGAAACGACTATCTGGGGCTTGCTCCAAAACAACTACAAACAATTGTTAAGTGGACTTGGTGTCACTATTGCCCTAGCACTTCTTTCATTTGCGATTGCTATGGTGATCGGGATCATCTTCGGGATGTTCAGTGTCAGTCCTTATAAATGGCTTCGTTGGACTGCTGAGATCTTTCGTCGATGTCATCCGTGGTATCCCACTGATGATTCTTGCTGCCTTTATCTTCTGGGGAATTCCTAATTTAATCGAGTCCATGACGGGTCACCAATCCCCAATCAATGACTTCCTTGCAGGTACGATTGCTCTCTCCCTCAATGCTGCTGCTTATATTGCTGAGATTGTTCGTGGTGGGATTCAAGCCGTACCAGCTGGACAGATGGAAGCTAGTCGAAGTCTCGGGATCTCTTATAGCAAGACCATGCGCAAGATTATCTTGCCTCAAGCAACTAAACTCATGCTTCCAAACTTCGTCAACCAATTTGTCATTGCACTGAAAGATACGACTATCGTGTCAGCGATCGGTTTGGTCGAGCTCTTCCAGACTGGTAAGATTATCATCGCTCGAAACTACCAAAGTTTCAAGATGTATGCAATCCTTGCCGTCTTCTACCTCGTCATCATTACCTTATTGACACGCTTTGCAAAACAATTAGAAAAGAGGGCTAACTAATGGCTAAATTAAAAAAATTGATGTCCATGACCTCCACAAATATTACGGTGAAAAATGAGGGTCCTAAAAGGCATCTCAACAAAAATTCTACGAAGGAGATGTGGTTTGTATTATCGGACCATCTGGTTCCGGTAAATCAACCTTCCTACGCAGTATCAATCTTCTTGAAGAAGTAACCAAGGGACAGATTACCGTGAACGGCTATGACCTGACTGATCCTAAAACCAACATTGATATCGTTCGTGAAAATGTCGGGATGGTTTTCCAGCATTTCAACCTCTTCCCTCATATGAGTGTTATTGAAAACATCATGTTTGCTCCTTTGGAGCACAAACGCATGAGTCGGGAAGAAGCTAGAGAACTAGCAATGGAACTTTTGGAAAAGGTTGGACTGGCTGACAAAGCTGACGTCAGTCCTGATAGTCTATCAGGTGGTCAGAAACAGCGGGTAGCCATTGCGCGTGGTTTGGCAATGAAGCCAGATGTCATGCTCTTTGACGAACCGACTTCTGCCCTTGACCCTGAGATGGTCGGAGATGTACTGAACGTTATGAAAGACTTGGCTAAAGCAAGGCATGACCATGATCATCGTTACCCACGAGATGGGATTTGCCCGCCAAGTAGCCAATCGCGTCATCTTTCACCGCAGACGGTGAATTCCTCGAAGACGGCAAACCAGACCAAATCTTCGACAACCCACAACACCCACGATTGAAAAGAATTCTTGGATAAAGTGTTAAACGTTTAATAGAAATATAAGAGGCTGGGACAAAAATCCTAGCCTCTCAATTGTCTTTGGATTGTCGAGCAAGACGCAGTGGTTGAGTGGGCTCTACTACGCTGATTTCATCAGCTTTTACAGCCCTACTCAACTGTGCGGAGGTGGGACGACGAAATCGAATTCTAACGAATTACCGATTTCTGTCCCACTCTTTTTTTCTTCTTTCAAATATAAAAAAAATATTAAGAAATTTCATTTAAATAACTTGCTAAATGAAGCAAAAAAACTATACCATAGTAGAGTGTCTTTTTGACCAAATATGTGACTGAAAGGATGATTATGAAAAAAATTATTAGAAAAGGTTAGTATCCTTTTCCTTTATCTCTTGTATTAACGACATCGTTTTTCGATTTCTAGTGCACTTCCCTTATATGTTTCGAATACTATAAGGATCTCCCAAAAAGTCAAATCGAACTCTTAGTATCCCTTCCATCCGCTGGGATTATGGTCACCCTCTTCCTAAACACCTTTATCGAACGCTTCTTGGATGAGAGAAAGATGATTATCACTGGTCTATTAATTCTCTCAATCTTCGGAATGGTCCCTTTCTTTAACCAAGCCTATCCTATCCTCTTCATCTCTCGTTTCATCTTTGGGATGGGAGTCGGATTGATCAATGCTAAGGCTATTTCAATTATCAGCGAACGCTATCATGGACGTGAACGAATCCAAACTCTTGGATTTCGTGGTTCTGCTGAAGTCGTAGGGACAGCCCTGGTTACTTTATTGGTCGGCTTCCTCCTCCAATTTGGCTGGACTTCTAGCTTCCTAGCCTACGGGGCTGGATTAATCGTTCTCTTTCTCTTCATGACCTTTGTCCCTTACCACCAGCAAGAAGAAAGTCAACATATCCACGCCAATCATAAAGAACCACTCCAAAAAGAAGAATGGAAGTTGACTATTATTTTAGCCATTGTAGCCGCTATGATCGTTCTATGCAACGTCGGAGTAACTCTTCGCATTCCTAGTATTGTCGCCTACACTTTCAAGGATCAGCATAATTCAGCCAGCTTCATTCTAAGTGCTATGCAATTGATTGGCATTCTAGCCGGTCTCACCTTCTCTGGTCTTGTTCATTTGTTCAAGAGCAAATTGATCACTTATGCCGGGATTGCTTACGGATTCTCAATGATGGCTGTAGCCCTTTCACCAAGTATCCCTCTTCTGGCTCTTTCCGCCCTCTTCTCAGGCTATACATACAGTACTGCTCTTACCATGGTTTTCCAAATCTTGTCAGCCAAGATTCCTGCTAGACGATTAAACCAGGTGACCTCAGTAGCCGTCTTGGGATGTAGCTTCGGAGCGGCCATTACACCTTTCGCCCTCAATACCATCGGTCTCATCTCCGACAGTAACTCTTTTATCTTTACTGTATTAGGTATTGCTATGGCTCTCCTAGCCTTCTCTCTTCTCTATCTTTTAAAAGATCATCACGAATAAACAAAAAGACTGGAAAAAACATCCAGTCTTTTTGTGTCTTACTGATTCGAAAGTTGGGCAGTTTGCATTTTGTAATAAACACCTTTTTGTGCCATCAACTCCGAATGATCCCCATGTTCAACGATATTTCCATCTACCATGACAAGAATCAGGTCTGCATTTTCAATCGTAGACAGGCGATGGGCGATTACAAAGCTGGTCCGACCCACCATCAGCTTATTAAAGGCATCCTGGATGAGCAACTCCGTCCGTGTATCAATGGAAGATGTTGCCTCATCTAGTATCAGAATCTTAGGCACTGCAAGAAAGACCCGAGCAATGGTCAAAAGCTGTCTTTGGCCTTGAGAGAGGGGAATCCCCCGCATCTGCTAGATAGGTATCATAGCCATCTGGAAGCTGTTGAATAAAGAAATCAGCATTGGCAGCCTTAGCTGCTTGAATCACGTCTTCCCGACTAGCATCTGGTCGACCAAAGGCGATATTCTCATGAACCGTTCCAACTTTGAGCCAAGTCTCTTGAAGGACCATTCCAAACTGCTTCCGGTAACTAGCTAAAGTATAGCTAGTTACAGCTTCTTGGTCTAAGAGCAAGCGACCTTGGTCGACCTCATAAAACCGCATGAGAAGGTTAATCAGCGTGGATTTCCCAGCCCCAGTCGGACCGACAATGGCTACCTTGCTAGCTGGTGGGATAGAAATGGAGAGGTCCTTTATGAGAGGCTGATCAGGGCGATACCCAAAGCTAATATGATCAAATTGGACAATGCCTTCTACAGCCTCTTCTTGCAAGTCTTTCTTGCCACTTTCTTTCACTTCCTCTTGGTCCAAGACACTATAGAGCCGTTCGGTACAGGCCAAGGCACTTTGCAACTCAGCAAGAACAGATGAGATGTCATTGAAGGGTTTGGTATACTGATTGACATAGTTGAGGAAGGTCACCAACTGGCCAACAGTAAAGCCCGTTCCAGATAGGATGCGGAAAGCACCAAATCCCGTCACCAACGCATAAATCAGGGCATTGACAAAGCGCGTCGCTGGATTAACGGTAGAGGAATAAAAAATCGCCTCTTGAGAATAACCAGCATAGTCGCTATTGATCTCAATAAACTTGTCTTTAAACTGACCCTGTGCATTAAAAGCTTGGAGTAAGCTTTCTTGACTGAGAGATTCTTCAATCATCTGTGTCTGAGCCCCACGTGCTTGGGTCTGCATCCGAAAGAGATGATAGGAACGCTTGGCAATAAAACGAGCGATAAAGAGAGATAAAGGAGTCAGGATCAAAACCATTCCCATCATCATCCAATCCAATCGGGCCATACTAGCGATGGTCACTAAAATCGTGAGAAGACCAACAAAGAACTGATTAAAGACCATGAATAGACCATTGTTCAGTTGTTCAACGTCCGTGGTCAAGCGACTGACCAAATCCCCAGTACCTTGACGATCCAGGTAGGATAAAGGAAGGACATGGACTTTCTGGATGACCTTCTCCCTTAAGTCTTTACTGTAGCGATAGATCATCTGATTGTAAATCAAGGGATTCAACAATTGAATTAGACTTGAAAAAAGAATTACTAGACCCATTTGTAAGATAAGTGGGAGCAAGAGATGTGCTGCATCAGGGAGCACCACTAAGTCTACTGCTGCCCGATTAGGATGGGGATATAGACGGTTAACAAGACTTGTAAGATCGTTCCCAGACTGGCTAAGATGAGCCAGATGGGCTGTTTGGCTATATCAGCAAGCAAGCGCCGTAAATAAGTCTTCTGTTTCATTCTGTCCCCTCCTCTCTTTTCTGTTGGGAGAAATGAATCTCTTGGTATAAAGGATTGGTTGTCACCAAGTCTTCATGCCTTCCTAAGCCGATCTGTTTGCCTTTGTCTAAGACAAGAATTTGTTCAGCACTTCGCAGACTATTGGTCCGTTGCGAGATGAGGATGAGACTTGTCTCCGTCAATTCCTCTTTTAGAGCCTTTAAAAGCCGTGCTTCTGTCAAATAGTCCAAGGCTGAAGTGGAATCATCCAACACCAAAAATTGAGCTTTGCGAAGTACAGCTCGAGCAATGGTCAGACGTTGCCGTTGCCCCCCAGAATAATTTCGTCCAAAAGCTTCTACCAGAGCGTCTAGCCCCCCTTCTTTCTCACGGACGAAATCAGCTGCTTGCGCAACTTCCAAGGCCCACCACAACTGCTCTTCATTCAGTTCCTCGTTTAATCCCAGAGTTAGATTCGAACGAACACTTCCTTTAAAGAGCTCTGCTTTTTGTGGAACCACTGCTACCCAGTCACGCCACTGACCAAGAGTCTTGGGACTCTGTCCATCTTTAAAAATGGTTAGATTTCCTTGACTTGGGCCATAAAGATATCCTAACAATTGAACCAGGGTAGATTTCCCTGATCCTGTCCCTCCAATGATTCCTAGGGTTTGTCCCTTGTTCAAAGATAAGTGAATGCCTTCTAAGGATGGTTTTGCCGCTAAGGGATAGGTAAAGATAAGATCTTTGATCTGGAGAGCCAGTTGAGGATTTGAAGCAGATAGCTCATCTAACTCTTGATCCAAATCTTCACTCTTCTCATCAAATACTTGGACAATCCGACCAGCAGCAATATAGCTTTGGTTGAGCGAGGTCACCAATATAGCTAACTTTAGTAATTCCGTTAAAATTTGAAGCAGATAGTTGACCAGGGCAACCAACATTCCTTGACTGAGCCTCCCCATTTGAATGGAGGCTTGTCCCTGCCAAAGAATACAAATCAAAGTCCCGTTCACGACTAAGAAGGTCATAGGACTGATCAAACTAGACCATTTGGATACTAGTAATTGCCATTTGGTATAGTCTTGGTTGACCTCATTAAACTCTGCTTCTTCATGAGCAGCTTGCCCAAAAGCGCGGATAACCCTCATTCCTTGTAACTGCTGACGCGTGATGGTAACCATTCGATCCGTTATCTCCTGATGCGTGCATAAAGAGGATTGACCAGACGAGACATGACGACAATAATCAGGGTCAAGAGAGCAACCATTCCAATAAACCACATTGTCAGTTGCGGACTAATAGTGAAGGCCATAAAAATAGAGCCAAAAACGACAATCGGCGCTCGGAGGAATAGACGTAAAAATAGATTAATCCCTGTTTGAATTTGATAGGTATCACTGGTTAGTCGCGTCACGAGACTTGAGCTGGTTAGGCGATCCCTCTGCTCCTTAGACAAGCTGAGAATTTTCTCATACAGGTCATTGGTCAATTCTTTGGTATAGCCTACCGCTGCTTTCGAAGAAAAATATTGGGCCGTTATCGCTACAAGAACCCCAAAACCAGCAAAAACAAATAAGAGACCAACCACCCCAAGCATTCCACCTTGGTCCTGACGGGGAATCAGCTGATCGACAAGCTGGGCAATTAAAAGTGGAACCAGTAATTCAAAGGTTGCTTCTAACAACTTGAAAAACGGTCCCAGTATGGTTTCTTTTTTATAATTCCTGAAGTATTTCAATAGGTCTTTCATACTACTAGTTTCTCTTTCTAATGGATGTACTTATTCTACCACAATTTCGGAAGATAAAAAAACTCTCCCCGCAAAGCAGAGAGAGTTGAAAAACGACCCAATGTACGTCAGGAATATTATTCCATCTTTGTCCCCTTATTTAATAGCTTGCCCATTTTCCCTAATCCCATCAGTAAGAGAGGGTAAGAAAAAAGTGTTATCAGGCCTAGCACAAGAAAAACAGCTACAAATCCACAAGTATCAATCAACCAACCAGTCAGTGGGAAGATCACAATCATAGACAAACTAAACATCATCGAATTGATACTCAGCATGGTTGCTCGTACACTAGAAGGCAAATAAGCTTGTAAATCATTGTAGTAAATGGGTTGATACACTGCATAAAGAGCATTGGTCAAGAGATAGACACTTAGATAGGCGAATGGAGTCTTGAAAGCTACCAAAAGCAAGGCCAAACCTGTCAGTGCAACCAGAATTGGAAAGACTTGATTACTATTCCATTTTTTCCCGATTTGACTGGCCAGATAAACCGCTAGGAGATTGAATCCACTACCAATCAACATGATGAGCGAAACTTGCCAACTGACTAGGTCACTGATTTTCTGTTGGTAGTAAAAATAAAACATACACATGATGGTTCCTAGCAGCTGATAGGTGAACATCCAGTAAAAGAGCACTGGTTTTTCCTGCCATTCTTGTTTCACCACTACCAATATCCGTTTTAAGGTCAAGTGATTTCTCTCACCACTCTTGCTCTCCGGCTCCTTCATCAGAAAAATCAAGACTATGGAAAGCAGGGAAAGCCCAATAGCAATATAATAGGTCCAAGCCAATGCGCCATGAACAAAGAAGCCGGCCACAACGGTACCTAAAGTTCGGGTGACTTCTGCCACACCAGACAAAAAGCTAGAAATCTGAAGATATCGGTCCTTTTGACCCGCTTCAACCGCCGAATCATATAAGAAAGCGGTACTGGTCCCCGAGTCAAAATTGTAGGACCAGGCATTAACCATCATGGCAATCGCATAAATCCAAAAATTCCCCTGACCAAACAAAATCAAGATAGAGGACACAATACTGGCCAAGCGAGCCAAATAGAGATTGGTCTTGTAGCTAAATCGATCTGCCAACATACCAGATGGGATTTCACACAAGAGACTGGTCCCATGAAAGATACTTTCTAGTAAACCGATTTGAAGCAAGGCAAGACCATTTTGAATAAAGAATAAAATCCAAACTAGTAATTCCAAAATAAGATGTGAATTCCAGACCTGCTAGGAGTGGAATATTGCCTTTGTAAGTTCTTTTAAACATTGTTTTCTCTCTTTCCATATGTAGTATGACTGTTTCTAAAAGACTTACCTAGATTTGCCTACATTTTCTCCACCTCATTCATTTAAAGTAATACTCAATGAAAATCAAAGAGCAAACTAGGAAGCTAGCCGCAGGCTGTACTTGAGTACGGCAAGGTGAAGCTGACGTAGTTTGAATTTGATTTTCGAAGAGTATAAAAACGCCAGACGGCGTTTTTATGGCTATTAAGGTTTGATACGGTGCAACATACGTGGGAATGGAATAGCTTCACGGATGTGTTTTGTTCCAGCTGCGAAGGTTACCATCCGCTCGATACCGATACCAAATCCACCGTGTGGGACTGTACCGTATTTACGAAGGTCAAGGTAGAATTCGTACTCTGTAAGATCCATACCAAGTGATTCCATCTTAGCGACAAGGGCGTCATAGTCTTCCTCACGCATGGAACCACCGATGATTTCTCCGTAACCTTCTGGCGCGAGTAAGTCGGCACAAAGCACGCGATCTGGGTTCCCAGGAACTGGTTTCATATAGAAGGCCTTGATGTCTGATGGATAGTTGATCACAAAGGTTGGTACACCAAAGTGGTTTGAAATCCACGTTTCGTGTGGTGAACCGAAGTCATCTCCATGTTCCAAATGCTCGTAGTCAGCGTCTTCATCATTTTCATGCTCTTGCAAGAGGTCAATGGCTTCATCGTAAGTGATGCGTTTGAATGGCTCTGCAATATAGCGTTTCAAGAGCTCTGTATCACGTTCCAATGTTTCCAAGGCTTGAGGAGCACGATCTAGAACACCTTGAAGCAACGCTTTAACATAAGCTTCTTGCAAGTCAAGTGACTCATCATGTGTCAAGTATGAGTACTCAGCGTCCATCATCCAGAACTCAGTCAAGTGACGACGAGTCTTAGATTTTTCAGCACGGAATACTGGACCAAAGTCAAAGACGCGACCAAGGGCCATAGCTCCAGCTTCAAGGTAAAGCTGTCCTGATTGACTCAAGTAAGCTGGTGTCCCAAAGTAATCTGTTTCGAAAAGTTCTGTAGAATCTTCTGCCGCATTTCCTGAAAGAATTGGGCTATCAAACTTCATGAAGCCATTCTTGTCAAAGAACTCATAAGTTGCATAGATAATAGCGTTACGGATTTGCATCACCGCTACTTGTTTGCGTGAACGCAACCACAAGTGGCGGTTATCCATCAAGAAATCTGTTCCGTGTTCTTTTGGAGTAATTGGGTAGTCTTGCGATTCACCGATCACTTCGATGTCTGTAATATCCAATTCGTAACCAAATTTAGAACGCTCGTCTTCTTTGACAATCACCCGTTACAAAGACAGATGTTTCTTGGCTCAAGCGTTTGATGGTATCAAATTTTTTTCAAGACCTACTTCTTCTCCAAATTTTTCGATAAAGTTTGGTTTGAAAGCAACACCTTGGAAGAAGGCCGTTCCGTCACGCAATTGCAAGAAGGCAATTTTCCCTTTTCCTGATTTATTCGCCACCCAAGCACCGATGGTCACTTCTTGACCGACATAGTCTTTTAACTTCGATGATGGTAATCCGTTTTTGTCATAATACATCTTCCTTTTCTCATTGAAACTTGTCCGAAGACATGGTCACCTTTCATTTTACCACAAATTAGGAGCTTGATAGCTATCTCTCACAAGCTAAAAATCCGTCTTTTTTAACGAAAAGCTGACTTTTTTAAAGAAAAAGTCAATCAACTTTTCAAATTCTTGAACCGATATAAAAATTTTTTCCTATATTTTGATTTTTCAAAGGGAATTCCAGTCTTTTTTAGTCTTTCTAGCAACCGTTTTTGACAAGTAAAAAGCTTACAAGTTATACTAACAGTATGTATAAGGAGGAAAAATATGAAAAAGAAAAATTCAACTCACTACGGGATTGTGTGCAGCTGTTTTTAGCCCTCAGTCTCGCAACAACCACTTTTGCTGATGAGCAGACAGGCCCCTGTCACTGCTCTATCTCTGAACGACAAGATACGGGCTTGCTCCTGTTTCAGGCAGTTTCAGAGAGTTCAGCTACTACAGCTACAAACGAAGAAACAGCACCACTTCCGAGCGAAGAAACAGCTATCCCAACAGTTGAGGAATCAACCCCAGCTCCTGCTGAAACACCAGTAGATCCACGAATCTCCGAAATTCGTGTCATCCATCGTCGTCGGACTCTGAAACCAGACTTTTCTCCAGTTGCATCTTCTACAGATGTCGTCTACAAGACAGTTGATGCTCGTGCTTTTCACCGAATATGACGTTTCTGGAAATGGGACCAGCAACCGTTACAGACGAAAATGGAAAAAAAACATGGTATCGAGTACGATATTCTGATCTCGATATCAAAGATGGCTTCCATTACAAGAGCGCTCCTGAAAAAAAGGAACTGCCAAACGCGCCCGTCATTGAAGTCATTCATCTCTATGATGATATCGATTTGAATCCTGAAGTTGTAAAACGTGCTCGTTTTTGTAGACGATAAAGGGACAAGAAATTGCTCCTTCCCAAGAAAATAGCGTCGAGCGGAGCCTTGATTTGGCTTATGAAGCTGGTCTCCCAACAGCACCCGCTCAGATTCAAGCCAATGGAAAAACTTATACCTTCCAATCTGCTGACAAAGGAGAATTGACCTCTCATAAACTCCATGTTTCTAACCTAGTTACTGTAACCTATTTCTATAAAGAAGTGACAAGCCCAGTTGTTGAGAAACCTGTGACTCCTTCTACTCCAGAAAAAAACCTGTTCAGAAACTTCGTCTTCCAAAAGGAAATAATGGAGCCAAAACACGCGTACCTGTTAGCAAGAAGGCTCCAGCAAAACCATCTAGTCCAGAAGTGAAAAAATTCCGCCTTCCAAAAGGAAACAATGGGGCTAAGACCCGTGTCCCTGTGAAAAAGGCGAATACTATTCTATCTGTCGATTACTTATAATTCTATAGAAAAGAGGCTGAGACAAAAGTCCTAGCCTCTCAATTATTTTTGGATTGTCGAGCAAGACGCAGTGGTTGAGTGGGCTCTACTACGCTGATTTCATCAGCTTTTACAGCCCTACTCAACTGTGCGGAGGTGGGACGACGAAATCGAATTCTGACGAATTACCGATTTCTGTCCCACTCTCTTATTTTAATTCTCCATAAATTGATGCAAGCGGCGAACAGCTTCCTTCAGGGTCTCCGAGTCAGTCGCATAGCTAAGACGGACATTCTCTGGAGCTCCAAATCCAGCACCTGTAATGAGGGCAACTCCCACTTCTTCCAGGATGGCAGTTGCAAACTCTGTCACATCCGTATAACCTTTCATCTCCATGGCTTTTTTTGACATTTGGGAAGAGATAGAAAGCTCCCTGTGGCTTGATGACATCAAAACCTGGAACTTCGCACAAAAAGAGGATAAATGGTGTTCAAACGCTCCTCAAAGGCTTGACGCATCACCTCTACTGAGTCTTGTGGACCTGTCAAGGCTTCAATCGTAGCATACTGCGATACAGCTGTCAGGTTGGAAGTTGTTTGACCAGTTAGTTTACTCATGGCTGCGATGATTTCGGGATCACCAACCGCATAACCAACCCGCCAACCTGTCATAGCATAGGCTTTTTGAAACACCCGTTAATGACAACCGTTTGTTTGCGGATAGCTTCGGATAAGCTTGAAATCGGAACGAAACTCATTGCCGTTATAGACCAGACGACCATAGATATCATCTGCAAGGATAATAATGTCATGCTCGACAGCCCAATTTCCAATGGCTAGGAGTTCGTCCTTGCTATAAATCATACCCCGTCGGGATTAGATGGAGAGTTTCAAGACCAAAGACCTTAGTCTTTTCTCCGTCCGAGCTTCTTCAATTGCTCAACGGATACTTTAAAATCATTGACTTGGTGTCCCCTTTGACATAGACAGGGAACCCCTTCTGCCATCAGGACCTGGTCTCCCATAGCTGACCCAGTATGGTGTCGGGATAATGACCTCATCACCTGGATTGAGCACAGCCATAAAGAAGGTATAGAGCGAAAACTTCGCTCCAGTCGCAAAGGTGACTTGATTTGGTGATACAGAGTATCCATAGTAGCGTTCGAAATAGGTATTGACGGCAGCCTTTAATGCTGGCATGCCAGAAGCAACCGTATAAAAGGAAGCCCGTCCATCCCGAATAGCCTGAACTGCAGCATCTTGAATATTCTCAGGAGTGTGAAAATCAGGCTGGCCCAAGGTTAGAAAGAGGATATCTTTTCCTTCTGCCTTTAGTTTTTTTGCTTTGGCATCACTTGCCAGGGTGACACTTTCTTCCATCTTTAATACACGATCAGAAATTTTCATACCTTACCTACTTTCTATCTGGGACCAGCTACAGACGAACCAATTTAGACTAAGATTCTAGCAGAAACTGGCTACAATACCTATATTATACACCATCTATCTGACTTGGAGCAAGATTTTACTAAGGATTACCCAGAAACTTTACACTTCTTACTATTCGACAAAGAAATAATTTGAGATTAAAGTTAACAGACCTATTTCTTGTGTTGATAATTCCATTATCTTGTCACCCGCCTGTAATCTATTTGATATTAAGGCTTAATAGCGTCTAATACTATTTATTGATAAAATAATAGTATGAAGAATTTAGAAAAAAACTATTTGAAGAAGCCCAAACAGAATTAAAAAAACCATGATTGTCTTTCACAAAGGCGGAACGGACTTTTTCGTGCAGCAGAGTCTCATGTCTTTAAGGATCATCAGTTGACCCCTACTCAGTTTTCCGTTTTGGAAACCTTGTATAGTAAGGGGGATCTGCGGATTCAGAACCTGATTGACAGTATTTTAGCGACCTCTGGAAATATGACTGTCGTCATTCGAAATATGGTGCGTGATGGATGGATCAAACGCGAAACGGATCCAGACGACCGTCGTGCCTGCATTGTTTCTTTGACAGAAAAGGGCCGTAAAAAAATTATCGAAGTTCTTCCTGATCATATACGAAATGTTCAAAAAGTTATGAGTGTCTTTAGCGAAGAAGAGCAAAAACAACTGCAAACTCTTCTGAAAAAACTAAAGGGCTCCCACTAAATTCTAATCATTCAATCAGTCGTGTTCATGGCTAACTATGAACGCGTTTTTTTATTCTCAAGAACAAAATGTACTAGTCGCTGTTGACTAGTACCTTCTATTTTACTCATATTTCACAAAGACTAATTGTTTGTCAGTTGATAAATCAGGTTGGTAAGTAAATCCATTAAAGCTTAACTGCTTCATCTCTTCGACCTTCGTGATCTGCTTCTCTAGTAAGGCTGTCACAAAAGCCCCACGCGCTTTCTTTGAAATGGTTGAGTGAACCTTCAACAGACCCATTCTTCTCTTCTAGAAATTTAAAAGGTCACCATCCGATCTTGAATCTCCTTAGAAAAGACGGTTTCAAACTCACTGGAAAGCAAAGAAATAATTAGATCTTCCTCCTGAAGAGCTTGATCATAGCTAGCCTTCCAAAAAGTCTTTAAGGATTTCCCCTGGACCTTAAGCTTCATGAGAAAGTCCAAACGATGGGGAGCAATCGGAGTAAGGGCCGGAATCACCCCATAAAGAGCTGAGGTGATCAAGAGATGGTCTTGCACATAAGCCGCTTCTGCTTCCGTCCAGTCCGTACGGCGGATATTCCGGTACATGAGACCGTCGAAGAGATTCAAAGCTGGATAGGTCTTAGCTGTACCCGACTTGAGCGCTCGGATTCGTTGCTCTTCTTCACTTGCCCGCTCTTCAGTAATCTTATAAAGTGAGGCTAACTCTTCTAGAGATAATGAAGCTAAGGCATCGATGACCGCTTGTGTCTCATTTGATACAGGATAACCCGTTTTTTCTGGGGTATCCAGATTCATTTCTTTTGCAGTTGGAATTAATAGTTTCATAGATTTATTGTACCATATTTCATTTTCGCTTGACATAAAATTACCATCATGTTATCATCTAGTTATTAAAACTAGATAACAAAGAGGTAATAACTATTTTATTCAACTACAGTTATCCCAAGTGGGAAGAAATTCCTGATATTGATCTTTATTTGGACCAAGTCCTCCTCTATGTCAATAAGGTGTGTGCGCCTTTTATCTCAGAAACAGACAGGGCTTAACGGCTTCCATGGTCAATAATTACGTTAAACACGGCTACCTGCCAAAACCAGATAAGAAGAAATACAAGCGACAGCAGGTTGCCCGTCTCATTGCTATTACAACCTTAAAGACGGTTTTTTCGATTCAAGAGATCGCGGCTACCTTGAACCTCTTGCAGAGTCAAGCCAACTCCGCAGACCTCTACAATAGTTTTGTGGACTTTCTCCATGAAGAGAAAGAACCTTTAGCACCCATTATCGGATCTGCCTGTCGTACCGTTTTGCTCTACCAAGAAACCCTATCCTATATCCATGTTCATTCTGAGGAGGAAAAATAAAAGTGAATTATGCTAGTAAATTAAGTAAACGATTATCCTTTGGAGAAGAAATCGCAAATAGTGTCACCCATGCAGTCGGGGCTGTTTTGATGCTCTTTCTCATTCCAACTTCTGCTATCTATAGTTATGAAACACATGGGACTTTAGCAGCTGTCGGGACCTCGATTTTTGTCATCAGTCTCTTTCTCATGTTTCTCTCATCGACAATTTACCATGCCATGGCCTATGACTCACCTCAAAAGTATGTCCTTCGCATTATCGATCACTCCATGATTTATATTGCCATTGCAGGTAGCTATACACCCGTCGTTCTTTCTCTCATGAACAACTGGTTCGGCTATGCCATTATCCTGATTCAATGGGGGACGACTATCTTTGGGATACTCTACAAGATTTTTGCTAAGAAGGTAAATGAAAAATTCAGCTTGGCCCTCTATTTGATTATGGGATGGTTGGTGATTTTCATTATCCCACAGATCATCAGCCAAACAAGTCCAACCTTCTGGGGTTTGATGCTGATGGGTGGCCTGTGTTATACAGTTGGAGCTGGATTTTACGCCAAAAAGAAACCTTATTTCCACATGATTTGGCATCTCTTCATCTTAGCCGCTTCTGCTCTCCAATATATCGCGATTGTGTATGTCATGTAAGAAACTTAGACTCCAAAAAATGGGAGTCTAAAAATGTTGACCTACATTTTTTATTTAATACAAATCAAGTGCTGCTGAAAAAGTTAAAATGAATGACTAGTAACTTCATTTAAATAGTTAGTGAAACTTTCCGCTGTGAGAAAAGTGCTAGAAACACAATTGTTTTTAGCACTCGGGAGTTTTGGAGCCATAGATCCAAAACTAAGTCATGGAACTTCTTCGAACCGTACTCACCTAAGGAAAGTTTCTAAGATAACTTTATCATCAATCAGGGACTCTCAAAATTGGAGTCTCTTTTCTTATTCTTTACTTGCAATTTTAAGCCCAATTGACTACAATAAAGAAAAATTGTACGGGGACAGTTATGACAACCAAATACCAAAAGATTTTTACAACATTGAAAAACCAGATTGACCAGGGGATCCTAAAAACTGGAGACCGCCTCCCTTCTGTTCGCCAACTAGCCAGTCAGTATGCCTGCAGCAAGGACACCGTCCAACGGGCCCTACTCGAGCTAAGCTACAAGAACTATATCTATGCCAAGCCCCAAAGTGGCTATTATGTCCTGGAGGAAGAGACTGGAAAGCATACCGACCTGCCTCTTCGCCTCAAGGAAGATCGCTTCCAGGCCTTTGAAGACTTTCGGACTTGTATCAACGAAACCCTTGTCGGTCGTGATAATTATCTCTTCAACTACTATGAAAAGCAGGAGGGTCTAGTCGATCTCCGTCAATCTATTTCTTCTCTCCTTCGAGAAGATGCGATTTATACCCAGGAGCAACAAATCGTTATCACCTCAGGAACCCAGCAAGCCCTCTACCTCCTAAGCCAGGTCGCCTTTCCAAACCAAAAAGAAGAAATCCTAGTAGAGCAACCAACCTACTACCGTATCAACAAGTTAATTCAGGAGCAAGACTTACCTTATCAAAGCATCAATCGCTTGCCTCAAGGAATTGACTTTGACCAACTGGAAGCCATCTTCAAAAGTGGCAAGATCAAATTTTTCTATACCATTCCTCGCTATCATTATCCTTTAGGACATAGTTATAGCAAGCAAGAGAAGGAACAGATATTGGCCTTAGCAGAGCTGTATGATGTCTATATTGTCGAGGACGATTACTTGGGAGACTATGATCCACATTTTTCTCCTAGCTTTCATTATCTGGATGCATCCGACCGGGTTATCTACATCAAGTCTTTTTCTACCAGCCTCTTTTCTGCCCTCCGCATTACTTCTATGGTCCTGCCCCAAGCACTTCTTTCCCCTGTCTTAAAACTCAAGGGTACACTCGACTACGAAAGTAACTTGGTCATGCAGAAGGCCTTGAGCCTCTATATTGACAATGGCATGTTTGTAAAAAACAAAGGGCTCCTTCACCAACAACAAGTCATCCAAAAAGAGCAAGCTGCTTCCCTACTCCAGCAACATTCCCTGTCCGTCCCCGTGTGGCCAGTCATTGGAGGAGTCTTACTAGATTTGAGACAGGTCCCTTCGGTCGCTCGTCTGAAACATAGCGGTCTCCCTCTCCACTTCTTCGAATCTGCCTATATTCAAAGCTGTCCCTATGCCTTTGCCCGTATCAATCAGGACAAACTGGAAGAGGTTTTACCCCAAATTATCGCTTATCTATAATTCATCCTATCCTTTCTATTTCTTGAGTTATTTTATATATAAAACTATGTTACAAAAAAATTACATTTATTACAAATATCACTTGACATCTGTAACAATAGGAGTATAATCTAAGTCAGAAAGATAAAGAGGTGATATTATGAAACGATCTTTGATTCGTTGGACTGCAGCCTCTCTTGTGGCTGCATCATTTGGACTTGCTTTGGGAGGGTGTGGCTCAAAAGATAAAACAACTTCCTCATCCGAAAAAGCTTCTAGCTCGAAAGTTGAGAAAAAACCAAAAGCTAGCTTGAATAAAAAAGCTACAGCTTCTTCTTCTCAAGCAAAAGAAAATACTACTCCTTCAAGTCAGGCAAGTAACCCGTCAGCTTCAACTGAACCGAACAAGACAGAAGATACATCTTCAACTGATCAAGCAGTTGTTCCTGCAGGACTTGTCGGTACTTGGGTAGGATCTAGCCCTCAGGCAGATAGCATCAAAATGACTATTGAAGCCAATGGAGATATTACAACTGTCGTTAGCTTTAAAAATGATAGTGAACCAACCCGCACAGCCACCTATACTGCAAGAGCTATTCAAGCATCTGGTAATGTTTATTACTGGGAGTCAGAAGGTCTTAATGGCGCAGATGCACTACTTCCTGGTATTACTGGATTAGGAGTAGCAAATTTCCGCTTCAAACCAGGATTTATCCTTGAGGAAGGTCATTATACTCCGATAGCCTTCACAACAGATATCAATACAGAGTTTGACTATAGCAATTACAGAGATTTCCACTTCTCATTGACCAAAGAGCAATAAGTGCAGGAAATTCTTCAATAAAAAAAAGAATGTTGACCCCTTAACATTCTTTTTTTATGTTTTATTCACTTTCACAAATCAATTGGGTTAAACCCTTACTTCTTGGTCAAGTTCCAACTCTTGGCCACAAGGTCGAAAAGATAATCATCCTCTACTCGTCCATCCAAGGGAATACTAATCCAGTATTTCTTGTTCATATGGTAGGCCGGATAGAAAGGAGACTCTTCTAAGAGTTGGCTGACATGATCCTGTTTAAGATTTAAGACCTCAATCTTCCCTTCCTGCCTCGCATCTAGCTTGGACCAGTCTATCTTCATCAAGACGCCAAACCATTTGAGATCCTTTTGATGACGGAAGACGCCCGAGTCCGGAGAACGGTCCCAGAGGTATTCGATAGGACGGTCATATTGCCGGCTGATCCAATCCACCAAGCGCTTGGTCTGAGGATACAAAAATCTTTGACAGCAAAACAGGAGCTTCTGATATCCTCTAAGGCCTGCTGGCAAGCTTCTCTGACTTGGCCAACATATTGACCAACCATCTGGTCCATATGAAGCTGCACATAGTCGTCGCCTGTCTCCTGATCCACTAGCCAAAAATGCACTTGCTTACTTTGGACAGTCACATAAAGTTTGAAGTCTCCATCCAGGATCTGTTGATCATAGTGAAACTTCTCTCCCTGCTTTGAAAACCCATAAGCTAGAGCTTTTTCATTGTCTATACTGTATTTCTCAAAATAATCTGGTAAAAACACGTACTACTCCTTTCCTCCAGTATACCAAAAATCAAGAAAAAAGAGCTGAGATTTCTTCCTCAACTCATATATCTTTAAAAGACAACACGAGTTCCATGGACCTGATCCACCCCTGGAACATCAAGGAAAAGCTGACGATTCTCCAAAGAGACTCCTCCACCTGCCAAGATTTCTAACTGGCGATCTGCAAGCTGGGCATACTCTTCGTAGCGTTGCAACCGTTGTTCTAAGTCTGTTTCTGGACTGCCGGCTCTTGTTAATAGTCTCGTCACGCCTACTTTCTTCATCCACTCGATACTCGCAGCTTGATCTTCTAAAGGAATCTGGTCAAATGCCATATGCATGGTCAATTCAAATCCTTGACTGGCTTCGATGAAACGAAGCATGGCATCTTTATCCAGCTGATTGTCAGCAGTCAAAGCCCCAACAGCTAAACCATCAACACCCAGGTCACGGGCAATTTCCAGTCTTCTAACATTATGTCTAGCTCTTGCTCAGAGTATACAAAATCTCCACCTCGTGGACGAATCATAACGATGACCTTTGCCTGATAATCTTTAGCAAGCTTCACAGCCTCTTTGATCACACCATAGCTTGGAGTCGTACCTCCAACCGCTAAGTTATCACATAATTCTACACGACGCGCTCCTGCTTGAAAAGCCTTCTCTAACAGTGTTATGTTCTCTGCACAAAATTCATATAACGGCATCCTAAATCTCCCTGTATTTGAAATCGTTTTCTTGTTCTACCTTACTCTTTTTTCAATGCTTTGTCAATTAGAAAAACCATCGGCCTCATCAGAAACCAATGGTTGATGCTTAATAGGAAATTGGAACAATAATTTGTAATACCATGTTCCCTTTTTCGACCTTCGCAGAATGGATTTGGTAGCCACTTGTCGGCATGGTCAATTGGATTTGATTCCCTATCATAGTAGCTCCTGTGCCCTCTTGGTTAACTTTTTCAGCAATCTTTGAAGCAACCAAGCTACGTGGAATCGGCAGATGTCCAAGACGGGCCCGTTCTAGGTTCAAGGTCAATTGTTGATCCGTCACACTAGCTGAAAAGTCCATGCTCACCATGGTTTCCACCGGTCCCAGTTCAATCGGAACCTGAACATTGATATACTCTCCATTCATAGCAACTGCTGTATTGAGGAGAGTTTCATCTGTCATTTCCCCTGCCATGGATTTAATAACTTGGCGCAATTGAGGAGAATTCAGTTGAAGCTCTGTTTGCAGGCCAGAAGCAGTCACGTCTGCTGTAGAGAAGCCTTCTTGAGCCAGATCTACCAGCGAAGTATTCACTGTTACATTTTTAAATTGCTCTTGAGTCGAAACCTTTGCTGGTATCAAGAAAACTGCTAAGACAATAACTAGGAGGAAGGTCAGTCCGATGAGTCGTTTGATCCATTTCCACATATGGTCACCTCTTTTCGTTTTGATGGATAGAAGAGAATTCACCTCTATCACTATTGATCTATTCTTTTTAAAATACGACTTCTATTCTACCCTAATTTTTTTCAAAAAAAGCGAACGAGAGGAATAAGGTGCACATAAGAAAAGAGGTGGAAAAAAATCCCAACCCCTATTTGAATGTTAATGGAATTGCATCCCACCATCCACGATGATGGTTTGTCCTGTAATGTAGTTTGAATCAGGACCAGCAAGGAAGCTAACCGCTGCAGCGACATCTTCGGGTTCGGACAAACGTTTAAGGGTAATATCTTTAGCGAAAGTTTGCATACCCCATTCGTCATCTTTACCAGCGTTCTTACCAACTTCATGAGCGATATCATACATCATTGGAGTCTTGACGATACCAGGTGCATACGCATTGACAGTAATACCTGAATCAGCCAAGTCACGTGCCAAAGTTTGAGTGATACCACGAACTGCAAACTTAGTACCACCATAGACAGTCAAGTTAGGGTTACCTACAACACCTGCTTGTGAAGTTGCATTGATGATTTTTCCGCCATGGCCAAGCGCCTTGAATTGAGCTTGTGCAGCTTGAGCACCCCAGATGACACCACCAACGTTGATGGCAAAAGTGCGTTCAAATTGTTCTTCTGTAATCGTATCAAGTGGTGTAGTTGGCGCAACACCTGCATTGTTTACGACAACATTCAAATCTCCAAAATGGTCAACAACCTTTTGGAAAGCTGCAGCCACTTCTTCTTTTTTAGATACATCAGCAACAACCGCAAAAGCATTTTCAGCCGATAACTCAGCAACTGCTTTTTCTGCTGTCTCAGCATTGTAGTCTAAGACTCCGACCTTGAAGCCATCTTGTACCAATCGTTTTGCAATCGCAAAACCGATCCCTTGACCTGCACCTGTGACAATAGCTACTTTAGACATATGATTCCTCCTTGGTATCCCCGATACCAGCAAACGTTCATAGAAGAACAGCAAAGGTTGACAGTCAGTTTTGGGTGAATCTATCATAAGTTCCTTCCAAAACTATGCTAACAGTATACTCCTTTGTGAAAAAAGTGTCAAACTCTAGCCTGTTATTTTCTAAAGTATTTTACAATCTATCTTATCTTTATTTAGTAATAGATTAACTGATTATAATAATTTTGAAAAGGGTTTTATATCTTGACAAAAACACTCCTATTGCCTATTGTTTTGGGCCTTATTTCATGCTACACTAATTATAAGACAATCAAATAATAAGGAGATCTAACAATGAAAGAATTCATGGATAAATTGAATAACCTACCTAAACCAGTTCAATACATTATTGCGATCATTATTTTCTTTATTGCGTTTTACATTTCTTATAGCTTGTTTTAAGTTAGAACGTACAAAGCTCTCTTTATCTGATACAGTATTTTAAAAGAGAGTGGGACAGAAATCGGTAATTCGTTAGAATTCGATTTCGTCGTCCCACCTCCTCACAGTTGAGTAGGGCTGTAAAAGCTGATGAAATCAGCGTGGTAGAGCCCACTCAACCACTGCGTCTTGCTCGATAATCCAAAGACAATTGAGAGGCTAGGACTTTTGTCCCAGCCTCTTTCATTTTTTAAAACATTTTAAAGACTGCTACTGCAAGTACTGCACCGATGATTGGACCAACTACTGGGATCCAAGCGTAACCCCAGTCACCATCTCCTTTGTTAGGAATAGGAAGGAGGCTGTGCATGATACGAGGTCCTAGGTCACGAGCTGGGTTGAGAGCGCAGCCTGTAGTTCCACCGAGAGACAAACCAATCCCTGCAATCAAGGTACCAACAGCAAAAGTACCAAGCCCTGCTTGAAGGTCATAAAGACCAAGCGCAAAGATAGTTAGTAGCAAGACAAAGGTTCCAAGGATTTCACTGATGAGGTTTGAAGTAGTGTCCTTAATTGCTGGACCAGTACTGAATGTTCCAAGGATATTTCCAGGATTTTCTTCTGCTAGGTAATGCGGTTTGAACTGCAACCAGACAAGGACTTGACCGACCATGGCTCCAGCAAATTGAGCGAGGATATAAGGAATGACAGATGCCCAAGCTAGGCCACCATTAAGAGCAATCCCAATTGTTACTGCAGGGTTCAAATGGGCCGGACTTAACTTACCAGAGATGAAGGCTGCGACAGCAACCGCAATCCCCCAACCAAGAGTAATGACGATCCAACCTGAGTTGTGGCTTTTCGTTTTTGGAAGAACCACTCCTGCTACAACCCCATTTCCCCAGAAAGAATGAGGATTAAAGGTTCCCTAAAAAAATTCACCAAATAATTCTTTCATATGATTTAATTTCTCCATTATAAAGAGGGGAAGGTTAGACAGTCTTCTTTCCAACCCCTTTTTTGTTTTTCTTAGTTTTTTAATGCTTCCAAGTCATTGTTTTCCAAAGCGACTTGCAAGTCTTTGCGGTAGCCAACTTTTTCTTCTTCTGACCATTCATAGAAGCGGCCCATTTCATCCAAAACAGGTTCGATCATCGCATCTAAGCTATCCCGCATAAAGAGCATGTGGTTGGTACGACGAAGAAGGAAATCAACTGGGCTGAGTGCCAATTCATTGCGCATTGCATAGTGAAGTGACAAGGTATCTGCTAGGCTCAATCCAGGTGCTTGTTCCACGCTATGAGCAAGGGCGAAGACCTTAGGTGCATTGGAACCGTATAGGTTAGCTAGGTAGTGAGCTTCCTTGCTATCCAAGCCACGAGATACGCCAAGTTGAGCAAAGGCTTCGATTTCAGAATCCACGTTCGTTGGGTTAATTTCTCCACCTGATACTGGATAGGTCTTAGAGTTAATCAATTTGAACTGACGGTCGAACTCTTCCTTGAGAATGGTCAAGACACGCTCCATCGCTCCTTCAGCCATCTTGCGGTAGTCTGTAATCTTCCCACCAGCAAGGGTCAAAAGACCATTGTCATCGCGATCAAGGCTTGATCCACGAGAAACAGCAGATGGATCCAAATGTTTTTCAGAAGTGCTACCTTCCAAGTAGCTGATTGCTGATTCAACATCTTCACGCGATTTCTTTAGAAAGATAGCCTTCAACTGTTGCAATCAAAGCATTAAAGCTCTCATCACTGATAGTGCCGTTGTTTCCACCATTGTAGTCAGAAGCACTGTTTCCTGAGATCAACGGACGAAGACCAGCCCAGCTACTTTCGATATCATCGATGGTGATGTGAGCTTCTGGGAAGCGGTTATTCACGATTCCTAACAAGTAGTCGACATCTTCTTGAGTTACTGTTGGATGCTCTAAGTCACCAGTGTAGTCCGTGTCAGTCGTTCCGAAGTAAGTTTTGTTTTCACGTGGCAAGACGAAGACCATCCGACCGTCTCCAAGACCAGTATCGAAGTAGACTGGTTGAGAAACTTTGATCTTGCTTGAATCTACGACCAAGTGAACACCCTTGGTTGGACGCATCTGTGAATGCTGCTCTCCATTATTTGAGAGATTACGCACTTTATCGCTCCAAGGTCCAGTTGTATTAATCACCAAACGAGCCTTGATTTCAAAAACTTGATCAGTCAAGAGATCACGCGCCACTACACCTGTAATCTTGCCAGATTCATCAAAGAGGAATCCTTCTGCTTTTACGTGGTTGGCGATGAGAGCCCCATCTTGGTTGGCACGTTTGATATTTTCAATCACCAAACGAGCATCGTTGTTACGGAAGTCTAGGTAGACCCCACCTCCGACTAGACCTTCTTGTTTCAACTCAGGCTCACGAGCCAACACTTCTTCTTTGGTCAAGACCTTGTTGGCAGCTGGAGTATTGCTGACACCTGCCAAGAGGTCATAGAGGTCCATGGCTACCTTAAGACGGAAGAGGCTAAAAGTTGCCCCATCTTCATCATAGACTGGTAAGAGCATTGGGTCTGGTTTTGGAATATGAGGAGCAATTTGTTGCACTACTGCACGTTCTGATACCGTATCTGATACCACTTCTACGTCAAATTGTTTGAGGTAACGAAGTCCACCGTGGACCAATTTTGTTGAACGGCTTGATGTCCCTTCCGCAAAGTCCTGCATTTCAATCAAACCTGTTTCAAGACCACTGGCTGCTGCCTGCAGGCTACACCAGCACCCGTGATCCCACCCCCGATGATCAAAAGATCAAGGGTGCGTTCTTGCATTTTCTTAATCGATAATTCACGTGTTTTCTTTGAAAATTCCATAATTCTTCACTTTCTATCCTTCTGGAGGCTGGACTAGTCTTCTGTTTCTGCAAAGACTTGGGTTGCTTTAACAGCTTTCTTCCATCCCTTGTAGAGTTGTTCTTTACGAGATTCGTTCATAGAAGGCTCAAATAGTTCACCAGTTGCATTGAGTTCTTTCAATTCATCTAGGTCTTTCCAGTAGCCGACTGACAGGCCAGCAAGGAAGGCTGCCCCCAAAGCTGTTGTTTCCAAGTTTTTAGCACGAGCGATATCAATACCAAGAATATCCGCTTGGAACTGCATCAAGAAGTTATTCATAGCTGCTCCACCGTCCACTTTAAGGACTTGAATAGCCGTCTTAGCATCAACCTGCATAGTATCAATGATATCCCGTACTTGGTAAGCAATGGATTGAAGAGTCGCCTTAATAAAGTCTTCTTTGGTTGTTCCACGAGTCAAGCCAAAGACAGAACCACGAGCATTTTGATTCCAGTATGGTGCTCCTAGACCTGTGAAGGCCGGTACCACATAAACTTCATCGTTGTTGTGAGAATCACGTGCATATTGTTCAGATTCAGGTGAGCTTTCCACCATGCGTAGACCATCACGAAGCCATTGAATGGCACTACCTGCGATAAAGATGGAACCTTCCAAAGCGTAGTAGACTTTACCATTGATTCCATATCCAATGGTAGTCAACAAGTTATTTTCAGATAACTGCATCTCTTCACCAGTATTCATGATGATGAAAGATCCAGTACCGTAAGTATTTTTAACCATACCAGGTTCAAAGGCCAACTGTCCAAAAAGAGCCGCTTGTTGGTCACCCGCCATACCAGAGATAGGCACTTCTCCACCGTAGAAATGGAAAGGAGCTGTTTTTCCATAGATTTCAGAGTTAGAACGAACTTCTGGAAGCATAGCCTTAGGAATATTGAGGGTTTCCAAAATCTCATCATCCCATTTTAGGTCTTTGATATTGTAGAGCATGGTACGAGCAGCATTTGAATAGTCTGTTACGTGAGAAGCTCCGTCTGTCAACTTCCAAACCAACCAAGTATCGATGGTTCCAAAGAGCAATTCTCCTTTTTCAGCCCGTTCTTGTGCTCCTTCTACATGGTCCAAGATCCAGCGAATCTTAGTTGCTGAGAAGTAGGCATCAATGACCAAACCTGTTTTTTGGTGGAATTTTTCGACATAGCCTTGGCTCTTAAGTTGTTCAGCTAAAGGAGCTGTTTGGCGAGACTGCCAAACAATGGCATTGTAGATTGGAAGGCCAGTATTCTTATCCCAAACAACAGTTGTTTCCCGTTGATTGGTAATTCCGATAGCTTCGATTTGTCCTGGTTTGATGCCACTTTCGATAAAGGCACCAGCGATAACAGACTGAACAGAGTTCCAGATTTCATTTGGATTGTGTTCAACCCAACCAGCTTGAGGAAAAATTTGAGTGAACTCTTTTTGGCTAGAGCTTACTTTTTCTCCTTTTTTATTAAAAATGATGGCTCTTGAACTTGTTGTTCCTTGGTCAATGGCCATAATGTATTTTTCTTGTGACATGAACTGTCCTCCTGGGAAAAAGAAATATTCTTTAGGAGACGTACTCCTTACATTGTCTAGTATACAAAATAAACCGCTTTCATGTCCATCAATTTTTTTAAGAATTTTAAAAAATATGAGGAGTGTCTCTTGAATCTCTTGAGACAGAAGAGATTTCCACACTTCTCTTCTATTAAATTTTCAGACAAATCTAAGCATTTTTCCAGCAAACAAAATAAAGACTACAAGTCTCTCTATTGTAATCATTCTATGTAATAGTTTCCCCATAAATCATCTGACGAATATTAGCTAGATCGATCAGATCCAAGTCGTATTTCAAGTAATAGACAGGGATCCGCTCTGTAAAACTAATCGGATTGTTGGTCACAATCAAATCGTAATCTGTAGCTGGATCAAAGGCTTCAATGGTAATAAAACGATTATATTCCAGATAGCGCTTGAGGACTTCTGTCATCCGTGTGTAGCCTAGATAGCCTACGGTTAAGTCTAGGGCGATCTTAATTTGTCTCCCACTATTTTCTGCGATATAATCCATTAATTGAAGCCACTCCCACTTGATTTTTTTATCCAGAGCCGTCCCTTGGCAAAGGATCGGAAGTTTGCTAAAGATGGAATCTGCTACTTCTCTATAGTCATGGCTACTAAATCCATAGGGAGGATGCGTTTCAAGCTGGTATTTATGCTTGTCTTGTAGCAGATAGCCAGAAAATAGATAAACTTGGCCACAAATTTGACTCAATTCATAGGTCACTGGGCCCTCTATATACTCTCCTAAAAGCTTCTGTGTTTTCATCTCTTGAATGAGCTGCGTAGTCAAAGCCCCAATCTCCCCTCCAAATCCTAAGATATACTCCATGGTATGAAGGGGGAGGATCCGATGGGTGACTAGAAAAGCAAAGAGGATCAACATCTCTCCATCCTCATAGCTAAGAGCAATGTGTTTCCCTGAAAAGAGCTGGTCTACCCTATGAAACAAACGTTGATAAAAATATTGTCCGTATAGCCCTTCATCTTCTGTTCAATTTCTCGGAACTGACAGGCATTAACCTTGAGTCGTTGCTGGGTAATATGGGACCAGAGAACAAAATCCAAGCGTTGTCCTTGAGACAATTTTGCTCCACAGAGCTCTTCTAAGGTTTCAATTTCGGTTTGTCTTTCTTTCTTGTCCAGTTCTTGTTTCCAGTCTGCACTAGCCCAGACCTTTCATGTAAGCCAAAAATAAAAAAATAGCGAATCTTATGTTCAGGCCCTTTCAAGCGCCCATTGTGGATGGAAAATTGAAACTCAGCTAATAATTTGTTTAAGCCCGAAATATGACGCCCTAATGTCGCTTCACTAATCAAGAGTTCCTGAGCTAGTTGCTGAGCTTGAAACTGGCCCATGATAAAAGCAAATAGATCAATAGTTGGTACTTGATGGCATTGTCCAAAAAAGCCCGCCGAATGTCCCGCCCCTTGGTATCCGAACCCACAAGAAGGCGAAGATTTTCATCTACTACCTCAATGGAAAGGGCCAGCTGATTTTCTTGGGCCTTGTCATTGATCAGTGCAAGATATTTGTTCAATGTTGCTTTGGAAAATTCCGTCTCAGCCATCACTTCTGACAGACTGCTTGGAGAATGCTTTTGCAGATGAGACAGGATTAAAAACTGCCCACCCTCACTTTTTTCCATTAAATCAGCTAAATGCATTTTCAGAAAAACCTTCCATGATATTAGTTTTAGCATAACACAAAACTTATGAAAGTCGAAATATAATGCTTACCAGCTCTATCTAAATATCACCAATCTCTAAATTATAAAACCTCCCACCGAAATCGGCTGAGAGGTAAAGCTCTACTCTATGATTTTCGTAAAGCCACTAGCCAAGAGGCTAGAAGGATTTCGAAAATAACTAGAAGGATAATCTGAGGAAGCGAGCTCTGAACCAGCATGAGAACAGCTAGACTATCGATCAGCATATGAGCGAGGATACAAGGGACAGCTCCTTTCGAGTACTCTTTGAGCGCTCCAAATAGGAAGGTATTCCCTAAGATCATCAGGTAAAAGATGAGATAGTTGGACGAACCTGCTGTAATCCAAGGGAGTTGACTTCACTCAACACCAGAGAAAAGACAGCCGCCACAATCATAGGAATTAAGTTCATTAGGATAAACAGTAGAGAGGCTCCTATACTAATCCCATCTGGCAAAAACCAAAGGATAACTTGCCCCACTATAAATGTAGCAAGGAGGGCAGTCAATGCATACCAGATAGCGACTGATTGTTTTGAAATAAATTTGCTCATTTTTCCTCCTTTACAGTTACATACTTCTTTCTTGCAATCATGATTGCTAAACTAATAATAAGAAATTTACTAACTATAGATAGCCATACCTCTTTATTCACTAGAATCTGAGACAAGGAATTGATACAGGCATGGGTCATGACACAGATCCATAAATTTTGCGTTTTATGATACAAGGCCGATAAGATAAAGCAGTTAATTAGCAGACCTACTAGAAACGGAAACAACTGAATGACAGCCAACGAACCATCGATATAAAAGTATAGTAGATGCCAACTAGACCAGGCTAAAAAGGTGATCAAAGTAGCTGAAAAATAAGGTATTTTTTCCTGCAAAGTTGGTTGAAAGAAATAACGCCAGCCAATTTCTTCAATCCCACCAAAAAGAAGAGCCTTTAAAAAGAGCACCAATAGCAAGACCAACGATTGAGTGGTGATCTTACCACCAAAGATAAAGGGGAAAAAGTCGAGTAGCAAGAAAACGAGCACCAAACAATAATTTGCTAAACTGTCTTTGACTTGAAAAAAATCTTTTAGAACTTGTTTGAAACTAGATTGATAGTAGCCAATACTGGCAAGACTACCCCACAAAGCTGATGACAAGCCACCTACAATAATAGCGATGATCCCAAATGATGATGTAAAATCAACCTTGACTCCTCCTGCTCTTAAAAACCACACCAGAAGGCTAACTCCTAATACTTGACCGAAGGTCCCTATCAAATACATGGATAGGGCTTGCTTTCTATTCATTCGTGATTCCTTTTCTATTCTTTCATATAGTTCATGACTCTATTAGATTTAGAGCATCCCCTAATCCGCATCAACCCACAGATGGTATTGTTCACAATGGAGACATCGAAAGAGATAGCCACACATTGAACCATCCTTGACTAAGTATTCAGCCACATCCTGAAATTCATTACGTGCCTCGTATTCTGCTAATACTTGCTCTGCAATGCCCATTTCTTCCAATTCACGAGTGCCAACTGTCCCCAGATAAGCACAGTAGTCTCGGCAACAGGATAGCCAATGTTCCCCCCTGCCAACTACTATAGCCTGGAGTTTGACAAAATAGGACCTGGTCTTTTTCCTTATCCATGACTCCTTGCCAATCAGCATCTTGGATAAACTCTGCTTCAAACTTCTGGGCAGCACGACCTGTAGCAATACAAGTCGGACAGAGATGACTTAGCTCCTCTTCACAATAGGGTCTCAAAGCATAATAGATGGTGTGGTCTTCCCCACATGACGGACAGGTCTTGGTCTCCCCTTCCTTAAAGGCACCAGTCGCTAGTGGGTCCGGATGATAACGAAAGGTTGGCAAGTCACTGATTTTCTCTTTATGAGCCTCTTTTTCTTTTTCAGTCAAGGGACGAGGGAGAGCAAAGCGATCTCCATGACTGAGACTCATCTTTTCTAAGGTGAAAAGTTTCTTAACTTGTTTGCGATCAGACTTGTCTACTAGCCCTGAGAAGAGAGCAAAGGCACTGGCATACAAGCCCAACTCTTGGTAAACATCCACCAAGACCTGCTTGGCTTCTGGAGTTTCCAGTAAAGCTAGACGATCTGCAAATTCATAAAGAGCTAGCACGCTGGATGAATCCTTCTCTTGCGCTTGGAACTGCTTTTTAAGTCTGATATATTCTTTCATCGAATCGTTCATAGGACTACTCGCTTTCATTTTTAAAGGAAATAAATCGTAGATTCTATTTCTACAGATGATTGTATTCTAACCTGGATCATGTACTTTAAACCCATACCTGCCAGCATTTCGCTTGAGTTTCGCAACTAACACTTCATTGCGCTTGCTTTTCCCAAAAAAGAGGGGAATGGTCTTACCATTTCTGAGTTCGATATAGAAAGCATAGCGACTCCCGCCACCAGCGCGACCACGGAGTAGCAAGTAGGTAATTTGCTTAATCTCTTTCAGTGGGATCATTCGCCGACTGAAACACAAAGGCACATGAATGTAGAAGATGCCTCGGTTAATATGGAAGGGAGCAAAGAAGGGACCACCACTACGTCGGCTAGCCAACCAACGACGAACGAATAACGTAATGCTGAAGAAGCCAATAAAACCAACACTTAATAATACTGGTCCTGATCCTAAACTTGCCATTCCATTTCTCCCTCCATAAATTCTAAATACACAGTACAATTGTTGACTCGGCCTTAATCAGTATGCTTTTTAGTCTTGGTTAATAAGATGATGACAGCCACTAAGAGAAAAATTCCAAATCCGAAAGCAACTAGTTCTAATTCTTTTAATCCTTCAATGTAGGGTAGGACATACATACTTGCTTCTACTAATAAAAAACCGATAAGAATAAGGGTAAAAGTAACATAGGTGAGTTTTTTATTCATCTTTATCCTTTCCTTAGCTGGAATTCCATCAAACTTAACTAGCTGGAAATTCTATTTGGTTTCAACCCATTTTTCATTATCCATGATAAAGGGCTTAGCTAGACCTTCACCGGTGTAATCTTGGTATTTGGTCTCCAAGTATTTGTAGACATCTTCTTTAGTCGCAAACTTGATGGCTTGATATGGTTCTTCAAAAGTAAGTTTTTCGACAAAGAGATAGCCTTCCTTGGCAGGTACCAAAACGCCCACGTGACCAACAAAAAGGGTATTACCGTCAAGGTTATCATGAACGATGACAGAAAGCATGCGCGCATTTTCATTAAACTTGAAATTGGCAAAATACTCTTCCATCTTCTTGGCATGGACCTTGACATCCGTTGTAGCTTCTGTCGGAACCCGTGAATAGAGAATGTTAAAGCCTTCCTTTTCTGCCTCATCAAAGACTTTCCCTTTGTCAATTGCATCATTATCCACGAACAAGAGTTCACTATCCGCTTTCATCTTTGGAATCTCGATACGATTCTTTAGCAAGGTATAACTATTGATCCGGCAGTTGGTCCCGACGAAATCGCCCTTCTGCTTGGTCCACAAGTCACTGATCTTCTCCACATCGTATTCCGTCTTTTTGAAGGTACTGAAGTCACCCGTCAAGCCGACCGAGCCAACAATGCTATCGTAGTCGGTTACCAGACCCATAAATTTATCTACACTGTCCTGATCCAAATAAGCAGATAAGAGAGCCCGCACTTCTTCGACACTTTCCTTACTATTGAGGTTGCTGTAAGTTCCCTTGTAGTGCTCCTTGTCTGAATGGGACTGCTGCACTGTGGAGCTTGCCTGTTTTTCCTTGGATTGCTTTTGGTTGCTACCACAAGCTGCTAAAGCAAAGATCCCCAAGGCACAGCTAGTCAGGAGCATGAATTTTTTAAATGGTTTCATAAAATGGTTCCTTTTCTATATACTAAGATGTTTTGTAACATTGAATCGTGTTTTGTACCATGATTCATTACTTTTTCCTATCGAATCTCCTTATCCTATATTATAGTTTAAAACTGACTTAGCTCCAACTATTTTTCACGAAATGAGCAAAGTTTATCAGTAGCAAAAAAAGAGCTGACAGACTATCCAGCTCTTCAATGAATAATGAATCTTATTTAATCTTATGTTTGTTCATCTTTTCTTCAAAGACTTCCGTCATAATGACACGCAATTCTTCCCGTTCTTTTTCAGGAAGGTCTCCTTGGCGCTTGGCAACGGCATAGAGTCCAGGATAGCGCATAGCCACACGTTCGATCGTCTTTGTTGTCGCATGCCCTCTGACAAAGAATGGAATGCGCTTGATCCATTCTTGCGGTACAAGAGCAAGCAACTTCTTCGCCGCTTCCTTATCAGAAATCTCGGCAGTGCTCAAACCTTGGTTGATTTGTTCCTGTTCTTTTTCTGTAAAATCTTTTAATTCCATTCAAAACCCTCATTATCTATTTGTATCTAATAGTACATTATACACCTAAGAAATCAAAAGTACAGTTTTAACCTTTCCTTAGCTGAAAAGAAAAATTAATAGCACAACAGTATTATCCGCATAAAAAAGCCTCAAGAATTATATTCTTGAGACCTTCTTGTTAAATCAAATGTGCTAATACACTATAGTTAGTTATATATTAGTTATTTGAAATTTTACGTTTCAACAACACTGCTCCTGAAAGAACAATTGCTCCTGAAAGGATCAATCCAGCTTGCTACGACTTCACCTGTACTTGGGAGAAGGACTTTGCGTCCGCCACCGTTACCATCTCCATTTCCGCCAGGGTTTCCTGGTGCTGGAGTTGTTTTCTCTGGAGTTGTTGTGGTTCCACCATCACCATTACCTGAACCATGGTTATCTGGTTTTTCCGGAGTTGTTGTAGTTGTTGTAGTTGTTGTAGTTGTATCTTCACTTACTGTAGTAGTTGTTGTGGTTGTAGGTTCCTCGGTTGTTGTGGTGGTTGTAGTTGTAGGTTCCTCGGTTGTTGTGGTAGTTGTTGTGGTTGTTTCACCACCACCTTCACCATGGTTATCTGGATTTTCCGGAGTTGGTGTGGTGGTTGTTGTTGTTGTAGGTTCCTCAGTTGTTGTAGTTGTGGTTGTTGTAGGTTCCTCAGTTGTTGTAGTTGTTGTGGTTGTTGTAGGTTCCTCAGTTGTTGTAGTTGTAGTTGTGGTAGGTTCCTCAGTTGTTGTAGTTGTGGTTGTTGTAGGTTCCTCAGTTGTTGTAGTTGTGGTTGTTGTAGGTTCCTCAGTTGTTGTAGTTGTGGTTGTTGTAGGTTCCTCAGTTGTTGTAGTTGTGGTTGTTGTAGGTTCCTCAGTTGTTGTAGTTGTGGTTGTTGTGGGTTCCTCAGTTGTTGTAGTTGTAGTTGTGGTAGGTTCCTCAGTTGTTGTAGTTGTAGTTGTGGTAGGTTCCTCAGTTGTTGTAGTCGTGGTTGTTGTAGTTGTTGTCGTAGTTGTAGTTACATAAGTATTTGTGAACTTACGTGGAGAATCTGCTTCTTTAACTGTTGCAACAAGCTTACCTTCACCATTATCTACTACTGAAACATGGACAGTGTAGCTTTCTTCTGAATAAGTAACACCTTCTTCAGAACCAGCTTTCTCTGTAATCACATATTCATGCTCACCTGGTTCAGTGTATGAAAGTTTGAAGGCTACTTCATTTGTTGCTACTTCAACACCTTCAACTTCTTTACCGTTTGATGATGTTGCAATAACATTTCCGCCTTCGCTCAATTCAAATTCAAATTGTTCCTTAGTAAGTTCTTTACCTACTAATTCCTTAGTTGCTTTGATGACTGCTTCAGCTGGTGTTGCTTTATATTTGTTTGTAAACTTACGAGTTGAATCTTCTTCTTTAACAGTAGCAACTAGTTTACCTTCACCATTATCTACTACTGAGACATGGATTGTGTGACTTTCTTTAGAGTATTCAACTCCTGCTACTGATCCAGCTTTCTCTGTCAACACATATTCGTGTTCACCTGGTTCAGTGTATGAAAGTTTGAAGGCTACTTCATTTGTCGCTACTTCAACACCTTCAACTTCTTTACCGTTTGATGATGTTGCAATAACATTTCCACCTTCGCTCAATTCGAATTCGAATTGTTCTTTAGTAAGTTCTTTACCTACTAATTCTTTAGTTGCTTTAATGACAGCTTCAGTTGGCGAAACTTTATAAGTATTTGTAAACTTACGAGTTGAGTCTGGTTCTGTTACAGTTGCAACTAGTTTACCTTCACCATTATCTACTACTGAGACATGGATTGTGTGACTTTCTTTAGAGTATTCAACTCCTGCTACTGATCCAGCTTTCTCTGTCAAGACATATTCGTGCTCACCTGGTTCAGTGTATGAAAGTTTAAAGGCAACTTCATTTGTTGCAACTTCAACACCTTCAACTTCTTTACCGTTTGATGATGTTGCGATTACGTTTCCGCCTTCGCTCAATTCGAATTCGAATTGTTCTTTAGTGAGTTCTTTACCTACTAATTCCTTAGTAGCTTTAATAACAGCTTCTGTTGGAGTAGCTTTATAGGTATTTGTAAACTTACGAGCTTCGTCAGCTTCTGTAACAGTCGCTACGAGTTTACCTTCACCGTTATCTACAACTTTGACATGAACTGTATAGCTTTCTTTAGAGTATGTAACTCCTTCTGCTGTACCAGCTTTTTCTGTAATTGTATATTCGTGGTCTCCAGCTTCAGTATAGAGAACTGAGAAGACTACTTCATTTGTTGCTGCTTCAACACCATTAACTGTCTTACCGTTTGATGATGTTGCAATGACTTTTCCACCTTCGCTCAATTCAAACTCAAATTGTTCGTTAGCAAGTTCTTTACCAACTAATTCTTTAGTTGCTTTGAATGTAGCACGAGCTGGTGATGGCTCATATGTGTTTGTTAAAGTTGGTGCTTGAGTTGTAACCTCAGCTTTAAGTGTCCCACCTTCAGCTTTAACAACAACTGTTACTTCATATGAGTTTTCATCAAATGTGATACCTGGAACTTTTGTTTCAGTATTTTCTTTGATGACATAGTTGTAGGTACCAGGACCTTTAGCTTTCAAACCTTCAAATGTGATGCTTCCATCTGCTTTGTTTGTTGTTGAAGCAATTGGGAGTAGTCAAGTTATTTGCATTGTACAAATCAAACTTGAACTCACCATCTTTCAAGGCTACTGGACGATTTCCAGCAATTACTTTCTTAGCAGTAATTGAGAAATCTGCTGCGATTGGTTCGTCTTGAAGGTTAATCTTAGAACCTTCGGCTCCAAGAACTACCTTATATTCTTTTTCATCAAGAGTATATCCAGCAGGAGCTGTTTTCTCTTTGATGATGAATGTCTTACCAACATATTTTTGATCAAACTCATCAGAGATTGCCACACCTTTTTCATTTGTAGTCAATTCTGTAGAGATAGTCCCATCTTCTGATTTAACTGTATAAACAGCGCCTGCAACTGGAACCAATGTGAAAGCATTTGTCTTGTTGATCTTAATCTTAAAGGCTGTAGAAGCTTCGATTTGTCCTTTTACAAGAGATACACGTTCAGCTTTGAATTCTAAATTTGTACGATTACTGCGGAAAGGAAGTGCAGTTCCATCTGATGTAGTCAACTGGATAACGTTTTGAACTTTCTACCGTCACCTGGTGTTGTGGTGTGGTATTCTACCCAATACGATTTAGATCCATCTGCAAAGATAAGCTTGAACTGAGTATAGTTCTCATTCCAAGCTACAGTATAGTCAGTACCTTCTACCATCTTCTTAGCATCATCCGGAACTTGAGAAGTACCATCGTTCAATGTGGCAGAAGAATAAACTACCAATGACTCTGGGATATACTGGATAGGAGCAAACTCAGATGTATTTGGAAGGAAGTCATTCAAAACTAAGTTTTTACCATAGTCTTGTCTTCCAGTATTGACACGAATTCTCCATGGAGAGTATACGTCACCTTTACCTACTGAACCAATTGCTGCTAACTTTGCTGAAGTCCATTCTTTACTTACTACATCGTTACCAACCTTAGCAAAGTTTTCGAAGCCTTCTTGCTTGCTGTCAACTGTCTTAGATGTAAAGGTATGTGTGATTGTTTTACCAACACCCTTGTTTTCAAAAGTTAGTGGTGTTGCTGTTTGGTCACTCTTAAATAGGAAAGTAATTGCATAATTTCCTTTCACACCCTTGACGGTGTCTCCACCAGTTTTAGCTTGGAACTCATCAAGGTTCTTCAAAGTAACACGTGCTTTACCACCTTGGTTATCACCATTAGCAGTAACAACTACTGTACCGATATTAACTTTTGTTTCCTTATCGAACAATTCAGTTGTTCCGTTATAGACGGTTACTGGAGTTGGAATATCAACATCAAAGTAATCGCCATTAGCCAATTTGCCATCATATTGTTTCAGGTCAAATTGAACGAAGAACTGATTTGAACGATTTGTAATAATCTGATAAGTACCATCACTATTCGGTTCCAATTTTGAATCCGACATGTTGAGGACACTGATGTCAGTTACTACACCTGTCAATTCCTTCCCATCTGCAAAAGCAACATTATTTGATGAAAACAATGTTCCCAAGATGGTCAGAATCGAGACAAAAAATATTAAAAACGGCTTAATCTTAAACTTTTTCACCATTAAATATTTCCTTCTTCCTACACTTTTTTAATAATCATATTTAAAAAACCAACACCGTTTCTTAAATACGTTGAATTATTTAAAATAATTCAAAAATATAGTACTACTTTTAACAATTAAAGTCAATATTTTTAAACTAAATTATACCAAATATTTATGCTATTTTTTTATTTCCCTTGAAATTTTTAGATTTTAGCAAAAAAAATAGAGGAATTTTTTTCCTCCCAAATTTCTCCATTTAAAAAAATATGGTTTAAAACGAAAGTATTAAACAATCTTCCGATTGCCACTCTACTTTGTTACGATTTAATACGAAGTAAAAATTCTATTATTTTTTTAAAATAATATTATGACAATAATTGTTTGATTGAGCTTCTCTTTAATATTAAAAATTATTTACATTTATTTGTCATTCATTAGTTCTTTTTTAAAAAACAATTTAAATATTTCATTTTAAATCGTACTTCCAGTTTTCTCCATCTTGGTAGTAGAAAAATTCAGAAAGGTCTTCTTCAAGAAAAATACGAAGCATATCTTCCATATCTAAGGAGAGGTCTAGATTTGGTAATTCTTTCAGGTCCTCCCACCAGACTTCCCCCTCTTCAGAGGATATTAAGTCTCCTTCAAACTTTTCTGTCTTATAAAAGAGAACTACATAACGAATGTCGTCTTCCACCCAATCTTTCATTCCACACATCTGGGGAGAAGCGATCTTTAAGCCAGTTTCTTCCTTCACTTCACGGATTACTGCTTCCGTAAATGATTCTCCCACTTCGACATGACCTCCAGGAAAGGTTATACCTGGCCAGTCCTCTTTTTTACGATCAATAACAAGAACTCTATCGCAGTCTCTTACCATACAAAGATTTGTAAACTCAACAGTCTCATTCATACAGATACTTCCTAACTATGTTTGTCTTTTTCTTTAAGGATAAGATAAACAATCTGTACCCTAGTCTTCTTTTAGTTGCACTTGCGTATGGGCTAGCAAGTCTCCTAGATGCCTCTTATCTTTCCGAAATATCGTCATTGCCAGTAAGGAAACTGCGAGTAAAGTCGCTGAAATAGAAAGGATAATGGATAACCCATCAAAATCACTATAGAAGCCATGAATCGTGCCCATATGACCGAGTTGCCAAGGTAAAAATTTGATGACATTTCTAATCAAGCTAGCCTGCACTGTTTTTTTCTGGTAGACCAATTCAAGTCCCGCATTTATCTTCCCAAAACTGCCATCATTTTTATAATCCAAGAATGTGAACAGGAGCGTGATTGGCAAAACAGAGGTGAAAAATACAAGCCACTGCGACTGAATTTCTGTAAACTCTGGGACGCCATTAAAAAAGATAATGTAAATAAGCATCGAACCTAAAAACAGAAGTACTAAATAAGCTAGAATGAAAAGATAATCAAACAGAAATTCTATCATTCTTTTTTTAAAAGAAATAGGATTGATTGCTAACATCTTCATCACTGTCTCCTCCTTTCTCATCTCCTATTATAATATAAGGGTGCGAATAAAGATACTATTTATAAAAAGAAGCCTGAAATCCTTTGATTCCAGTCTTCTTTCTTACTAATCTTCTCTATAAATAACAAATCCATTTGGTTGAATGATCACTCGATTATCGGAAATGCTTCCAAGACTGATCAGGTCCGCTTGTTCTCTTTCTAAGACAAAGTCTTTCTTGGAGTGGTTAAAGTAGGCTTTGAGGAGACGGCCTTCATACTGCCATTCTACTGCTACCACATCAGGCTCTACTTCTTCCAGGCTCACTTTACCATGTTGGATCAACTCTGCTACTTCTTTTCGTAGCTGGATCAAGTCCTTCATAAAGTTCAGCATATCATTGTCCGCTGACACGCGCTCCCAAGGCATGACACGGCGGCAATCTGGGTCTGGGCCACCGATGAGAGCTAGCTCTGTTCCATAATAGATACAGGGCGTTCCGCGTTGCAGATAGAGGAAGGCAAGAGCAGACTTGACGGACTGAAGATCCCCTTTGGCCGTCGTCAAAATGCGCTCTGTATCATGGGAGTCCAAGAGGTTGAACATGACCTCAGAGATCTGTTGCCTGTAGTACATAGAGTGGCTATTGATCTCCCAAATGAAGCGTTGTGTCTCCTTATGCCCCCGTAGGAAATAATCCTTGATACTCTCAGAGAGGGGGATAGTTCATAACGGCATGGAACTCATCACCATTAAGCCAAGGTTGGGACGAATGCCAGATTTCCCCGAGGATATAGAGGTCTGGTTTCTTAGCCAAGACAGCCTTGCGGAAATCTCGCCAGAATTGATGGTCGATTTCATTGGCCACGTCCAGTCGCCAAGCATCGATATCAAACTCTTCAATCCAGTATGTCGCCACCTTCAAGAGATAGGCCTTCACCTCAGGATTAGCCGTATTGAGCTTGGGCATATAGCCCGCAAAGGCAAAAGCATGATAGGTTAAGTCACGATTGTTCCAGAGATTATCCGTCTCAACTGGGAACTCTTTGATATGGAACCAGTCCTTGTAAACCGAATCTTCCCCGTTTTTGAGCACATCCTGCCATTGGGGTGAATCATAGCCAATATGGTTAAAGACGGCATCCAACATGATCTTCATCCCACGCGCGTGAGCCTCTTTCACTAGCTGGCGGAAGGTTTCCTTATCTCCAAAATGCCGATCAATTTCAAAGTAATCGATGGTATCGTATTTGTGGTTGCTCGGCGATTCAAAAATCGGGCAAAGGTAGAGCCCTGTGATCCCTAACTCCTGTAAGTAGTCCAAGTGATCAATGATCCCTTGCAAATCTCCACCAAAGAAATCCAACATTGTAGGGGCAATAGACGCATCCCACGGACGGACGCCTTCAGGGGAAAGGGCTGGATTGCCATTAGCAAAGCGCTCAGGAAAAATCTGGTACCAAATCGTCTGCGCCACCCAGTCCGGAACAGCACACCCATCAATCTCATGGATAAAAGGAAGCTTAAAGCCGTTCATAACGAAGTTCAGGTTCTCCTTGGTGTAGGCTGCCAGACCTCGATCTCCGTACAAGATCTTCTCTCCCGCTGTGTCCTCTAATTCAAAGAGATACTGGACACGTGCATGGCCAACTGATACCAACACCTGCCAATAATCAAACAAATCATCTGAGGTTACCTTGTCCATTTCCTTGGTTACCTCATAGAGGTCCTCGATAAAAATAAAAGGATCCCCATAGTGCAAGAAAATCCGTTTGATATCTTCTTTCTTGGTCTGGATGCGAATGTGGAGCTGGCCGTCCTTATATAGATAGGCATACTCCGATTCAGGCCGGTGATAAATCGCTGTTAATTCCATCTGTCCTCGTCTCCTACTTTTCTTTCTCATCATTCATCAGTTTATGCAAACGATTACACAAAATCATGTTCTAGTATACAACTTAATAAAAAGCTTTGCAAGATATTGGAGGAGATAATTCATAACTTCTAACTTTCCAAGATTAGCTTGCACACAAAAAGCCCTACAGGGCTTTTTTATATGCTTAAATTTTAGCTTTATTCTTTTGATGTATGCCTCTTTCCAAGATTCAGCGCTTGCTCTTCTGACATTTCGATTACATTCGCAAAATTAGTGTTTCTCGGCATATTATCCTTTGAATACCAATAAACATCCGCATTTCCATTTCTTGCCACATAAACTACTGGAGCATGTTGACGACTTGGTGCAGCAGGCTCGACTGGCTGAACTGGTTGCGCAGCTTCTACTGATTGACTCGGTTGAGGACCTTGACTTGGTTGCATATCTACAGGAGGACTTGAAGGTTGAGGTTGACTACTTGGTTCCGTCGGAACCAGTGATGGAGTCGCTGTTCCTTTTAAATAATCAATCGTTGCGTTCTTAGAGTAGTTATCCAAGGTGACGGTGGTAATCCCATAAGCATCTACAGATTCTTTCGGACTTCCTAGATTAATACGGAGTAGATTTCCTTCTTGATCAATCCCTACATACTGTAAAATGACTTGTCTCGGAATTAATTCATCACCTGTATAGACCGGAGTCACCTTATAGTCTAGCCAGTAATTAGGGTGAGTGGCCAACCAACTATCCAAGCGCTTTTCATAGTAGAGCATTCCCTCACTATTACTATCTGCAGTCCCACTATAATTTCCACTATTAGTCCAAGCTGTCAAAGGAACTAAATTTTTCCCTTCATTAGACAAGCCACTAAATTGATAGCCTACCAGATGCCCTCTATGGAACAACCAGGCTTTCTTTCCTTTGTTTCCATAGGACATTTTATAATTATGCCAACCAACTGGGTTATAGGTAAGTCGTGGCTCTCTTTTCTGCTTTGGTTCATCCTTATCTTGTAACTGTATGTGAGCTGAAGTCGCACGACCTAAATGATCAAACTCACCTAGAACGAGCTGCTTATTGCCAGTAAAAGGTAATAGATTCAGACTCTGGTAATCGAGTCCAGTTTGCTGGGCTTGAGCCCCTTGAACAAAGACCATGGACATAAAAACCGAGACCAGCATAACAATGACATTTTTCAAAAACCGTTTTGTAACCATGATTGAAACTCCCACATTTCTATCTAGTGATATTATAGCAGAAAAAAGCGGTTACAAAAAAATTATTTTTCAAAAACTCTTGTTCATGACGTTACGTAACGATTTACAATATTTATGAGGAGGTGGGTAAGTATGACCAAATATAGAGTGATTCCAGAAGGGTTTATGACAGTTGGACAACTAGCAAAGAAAATCGGCATTACCATCCGTACTCTACAATATTACGATAAAGAGGGGCTTGCTTTCCCATCGGTAGAAAGTGAGGGTGGTCGCAGGCTTTATACAGATAAAGATTTAGTGAAGCTTCATCAGATATTGTCTTTAAAATCACTGGGCTTTTCTCTCAAGGATATCAAGGGGGTTTGATCTCTTTGAAAACACCTGATGATGTTGCTAAAGCTCTTACGGAGCAGGCAGATGTTCTTCGTAAAAAAATAGAACAACTTAAGGATTCTTTGGTTGCAATTTAGCAGTTGAAGTCAGAAGTTTTACAAATACAGACAGTCAATTTTAAGAAATATGCTGACATTATCGTCAAACTACAAATGTGATATTTACACATCCACTTTGCGTGAGATAAACTATGTGCTTTTTGAGCCATACTTTTCTTCTTTCGCTTTACAATTGGCTTGAACACCTTAATTGTATCGCGTTTGGAGTTTTTTGGTATAACCCTCATAGCGGGTGGTTCATTTGTCTCGCACCTCACGGAGCGAGATGGACTGAAAATCACATAATTTAAAAGGCTTTAGTCCTGTGCAATATAGGACTAAAGCCTCTAGATAAACTAATTGTTTAACCTTTTTTGGTAGTAATAATACTAGTCTGCTTTTTTCTTTCTTGACAAAGCATAACCGGCAGTAGCTAAACCAATAAGTGCTGAATAAGTCATGAATGATTGTTCAACTGAACCGGTATTTGGTAATACTGATTCTGACTCTTTTTGCTTAGGTTCTGATTTTTGTTCTGGCTTAGGCTCTGGTTTTGGTTCCGGCTTTGGTTGTGGTTTTTCATCTTTCTTGATAACCACAACATTCTTATGCCATTCAACAACTGGTTTTTCTGTTTCTTTCTTAACAGGATCCTTCAGCAACTCAGGTGCTTCTGGTTTAACCGGTTCACTTGGTAAGACAGGTACAGTTTTATATTCTGGTTCTGTCGGTGGAACTGGTTTTTCTTTAACAGTTGGTACTTCTGTCAATTCTGGTTTTTCAGGTTTAACTGGAGGCGTTGGTTCTGTTGGTTTAACTGGCTCTTCACCTGGATCTTGAGGGAAGCCAACATTTGAGTTAATAGAGAACCAATAGAGAGTTGCTTCGCCTGTTGCGTTAGCACCTTTTGCTGTAAATTCAAGATGACCATCTTTCAAAATAACAGCAGCACCACCATAGTAAAGGTAAGGACTCTTAGGATCATCCCAACCCTTTGTTTCACTTGAAGAGTCTGCATTAAATGTTGCACCTTGATCCATGAATTGGTTTTGTTCTTTAGCAGATACTTCTTTTGTCGATGAATCTTGGTCTACACTTGAATTTGGAAGTTTAATAAACTCTTTGTCACCAATGTTTACAGACTCGACGTGAGGAGTATTTTGGTGTTTCATTTTTGGTGTGTATCTCAAAACGCCTGATGTTGCGTCAACAGTGTAAGTACCGATAACGTCTGATTTATCACCAAATGTGTAATCTTCAGTACCAACTGAGTGACCATTTCCGCCACCAGATGCATTCACTGTTGTAGCATCAACTGCTGTTTCTTCAGTTACTTTGAAGGCATCATCAACCCATGTTGCTTTTTGAGCAACAATTTTCAAAGGATTATCAGCATTGATATCAACTTCTGCACTACCGAAGTCAGCTTTACCGCTTTTCACAACAACGTCTGCACCATCAAGTTTTGGTTCAGTTCCATCTGAATATGGATCCCAAGTTCCACGAACTGTATTACCTTCGCTATCTTTAGCTTCAACAACTAGAGTACGAGGTTTGTCATTTTCAACATAAGATGCACCATTCCAGTGGTTAAGTGAGTTAAGGGCAAGGATTGCATTGTGTTGTGACAAATCAATCAATTGGTCATTTTCATCATAAAACTCAATGTCAACACCAACTGTAACTGGGTTTTCAGTATCAGTTGAGCTACCAATTGTCATTGTAACCGCTGGATCGTTATAAATTTGAACGATTCCTTTTCCATCTGATGATGGAAGGCTCTTCACTTCGTATTTATAAACAACTTTTGCAATACGTTTTTCTTCGCTACCTTTTACAATTTTAGCTTGAGTAAGTCCTGTGTATGTCACATCAAATTTATCTCCGACTTTTACAACTACCCACTCGATTTCATTGTTAGCATATGGGTTTGTAGTTGTCACATCAGAATCTTGAAGATTCTTAGTTTCATACATCTTAGTAGCTTTACCATCACCGTACATACGAGCTTGACCTTCTTTTGTCAAGTAAGTTATTAATCCAGTTGTTTGGTGTGTGATTTTAGTTGTTTCACCATCAGCAAGTTCTTCAGAGAGGAATGTCAAATCTTGTTTGTATTTTGCAGGATTTCCACCACGCTCTGCAACCATCTTATTGAAGGCATCTTTAGCATCATCGTATTGTGCTTTTTTCTTGTTGTAAATTTCGAGTTCAATCAAGTAAGCAGCTTGTGCTTCATCATAAGCAGCTTTTTTAGTTTTGTATTCGGCTAATTTAGCTTCATACTCTGCTTGAGCTAATTTATTGCTTTCAGTAGCTTCTTGATTTGCTTTTAGAGATGCATTGTAAGCTGCAAGAGCTGTATTATATTCTTCAAGCGCTTTTTCATAAGCAACACGTGCTTCTTCATTGCTTTTCTCTACAGCTGTTTTTTCTGCTGTTTTTTCAGTTAATTCCTTTTGATAAGCAGTAAGTTTTTCGTTGTAGACTGCAAGCTCTTTGTCGTAATTTGCTTGTGCAGCAGCATTTTTTGAATCAACTTCAGCTTTTTCTTTTTCGTAAGCTTTTTGATTTGCTGCTACTTCAGCTTTATAATCAGCTACAGTTTTATTAATTTCAGTAACTTGTTTTTCGTAATCTTTAGCAGCAACTTCCTCTGAATCTTGCTTTTTAGTCTCTGTTTCTTTTACTTCAATACCTTCATTTGTTGCAGCAGTTTTAGCTTCTTCCAACTTCTCTGGAACAGCAACCTCTTTTGTTTCCTCCCCAGTTACTGTTGTAGTCGAAGTAACGGATATTGATGCTGATGAAATTTCATCGGCAGATACAGTTGCAATACCTGCAGTTGCAATCATTGTTGCAACTGCAACAGAACCAAAAGCAACTGATGTTTTTCTCAAGACATACTTAATTGTTTTATTATTCTTGAACGATGACATAACAAGCTCCTTTTAAAATTTTTTTATTATTCTTCTCTAGCAAAAAGAATTTTTGTTCTTCGAAGTCAGAATGATAGTATCAAAATAAAAATGTAATGTCAAGGTTTTTTTCCATAAATTTTCAGAAAGTTTCAATCTATTTTCATCTTTTTATAAGCAATTTCGTTTTCGTAAACATTCCCTTATGAAGTATCTTATTATTTCAACTAATTATTCAAAATAAAAAAACTGCAATCTACTCGTTGCAGTTACACACAAATTTTACTTCTATTGCTTTTTAGAAAATTTATAAATTCA
>BNJU01001829.1_pt1 | contig 115431 bp, 125 predicted proteins | sample 8539281 | NCBI WGS metagenome assembly BNJU01 (sample SAMD00202456, study PRJDB9452) | human saliva metagenome | isolation source: human saliva | place: Japan
GAAAGAAGTTAGATTCTAGCTTTCTTTTGTTTAATTAATTATTGACAAGAGAGAGATTGATATAATAGAACGTGTTCTAGATTAAATATGGTGCGTTGGTCGATAGGTTAAGACACCCTCGCCTTTTTCGACGGCGGTAACACGGTTCGAACTCTGCACGGACTATATTTTTATCATGCCCTGATTTAGCAGCGGCGCAGAACTATGTCGTAGGTTTCGAATCCTGCACTTATTTTGAAACTCCTGGAAGACAGTACTGACAAAAAGTTGCGATATATTAGGTGAAAGGATTTGCGCTCGTACTGAACATGTGGGCTGAGTCCTTTTTCTACCATTTGTCAAGTCTGTCAAGGCTTTTAAGTGAAAATGAGATAAGACAGTAGCTATTCCGAGGTTACTGTCTTATTTTTAACACTTTTTGAGCCATAAAAGGGCATGCAAAAAAAACACCCTTATCTGGTATTTTTTTGAAACAAGGTGTACCAAATAATACGGCATAGACAGCCTTTATCGATTTTGGGTCAAAAGAGTAATCGTAAAGTTTGTTATGCGTAATGAGGTAATACATTGTTCGAATGAGACGATGTATAGAGGCAATCGCATGAGGCTTAGTTGAAGCTATTGTAGATAGTCTTTTTCGTTTCTCATAAAAGTCAGCGATATGGCAGGGATTGGTATGACTAGCTGAAGCGATGTTGTGAATGCACTTGAACAAGATTTTTCTGGCATAGGGATTACCTCTTTTAGTGATGTGTTCCTTGGCGAGAAAGTTCCCAGATTCATAGTGTCTCAGGTCAATGCCAATAAAAGCGTTGATTTGATTGGAAGACTGAAAGCGACGAATATCTCCCACTCTCCAATGATAGATGTCGCTGTGGTTTCTGCGATGCCAGGAATTGACCGTAAGATGTCATACTCTGGTAAAGGCTGAGCTAGAGTTACCATGTCGTTTAAGACAACTTGTCTGCGTTCAGAAAGGCGAAGCAATTCTTGAGCATAGTAACGAACCCTTCAAGCATAGGAGAGTTTTTTTCTTGACCGCACAAAAAGATTGTTTAGCGAGTTTTTATAAGTTTATCAGTCAGGTAAGCAATACGCTTTTTCAGAGATGCGTTTGGAGGTAGATTGACGGATAATCTCACACAAGTCACTTTGAGATAGTCTTAATACAAAACCTTTGTATGGAAAAGCCATCACTAAGTTCCAATATTGCTCGCCAGTTGTGTGGATAAGAGATTTTCCAATTCAGGAAATGTGACTTGTAGGACCTTGTGTAGACGGTTTTTAGTTCGAACAAGATCTTCTGTCATATTTTGATAGAAACGGCTTAAATCACGCAGGTGTTGATAAACTTCTTCCTGCACGTAAGTTGGTTTACGATTGTGCACAGCCGAGATTTAGCTAACTTTTCAGCGTCAATTTTATCTGTTTTTACGAACCTGCAGACTGTCCAATTGCTTCTAGCTTCCAGAGGATTTAGCCGTGTAAGCGTAACCATATTCCTCGAGAAAGCCACCTGAAGACGTCGAGAATAGACGCCTGTAGCCTCAAATATAATCTCAGGGTTATGAATAGTTTTCAAGTCGCCCAATAGGCGATTGAAACCAAAGGCATCATTGAGTATGGTGTAGCCATGAACCTTCTCACCGTTGACTAAAATTGCCACCTCAGAACTTGTTTTACTGACATCAATTCCAAATACTGCACGCATGACATTCCCTTTTGTCTTGAATAATTCCATGTTTTAGTGATTTTATTTTTCAATACGCGACGTTTAGCGTCCCACATACTTTGATCAAACTCCACCTAAAACAAGGTGTTCTGCCAGTTTGTCAAGCGACGTCTCAGCGCCATAGAGCCCCTACGACTTTTACAAGACACCACTACTTTAACATAAAGAAAAAGTAGTGAGTACTCTCCCGTCGGAGATTTCTTCACTACTAATCTTAGTATGTTTGTCAACTGTAGTGGGTTAACGAAAAGTCACTACCTGGAGAGACTGAAATTGGTTCTTCCTTTGATATTCGAAAGCGATGAGAATTTAGTTTTGAAAGTTGTCAAAGTTCTGAAAAGCGAAAAAGTGTTGTGTTTGATAACCTTTGATGAGGTTGTTGTAGCCTCTAGCTTAGCATTTGGAGTAAGGGAGTTCAAGAGCGTTGATAATCTTTTCCTTATCCTTCAGTCTTGAAAACAGTCTGAAAGAGAGGATTTACCTGCTGAGATTGTATCTTCAATGAGTCCAAAGAAATGCTTCAGCTTGTTTTCTGCTTGAAAATGAAAAGTAAGAGTTGGTAGAGCCTCATAATGCCCTCTGCAGCTCCTTGAGAGAAAGAGTAGCGCTCTCCGAGAATCTCTTGATTGGTCGTGCGTGCGCGTAAAAGCCTACTGATAAAACGTGTAGCGTTACAATAGATGTGAGACCTGAGTACCAAAAAAGAAGAAACCTTGATATGATTAGTTCTGACACAACCATCAAAAAAAAGGAGTCTTCTCATGAATAGTATACCACAAAACATCCGCTACCTGCCACATACTTTGGATACCCGCTATCACGCTGTCAAAACCTATCGCAACGGTACCTCTGTTGCCTTTATCTGCCGGAGATACAAAATCTCAAAAGCCTCTCTTATGCGTTGGAATAAACGGTTCGATGGAAGCAAAGAATCTCTATGTGACAAATCCCATCGCCCTCTGACTCCTCATCCAAATAGTCACACCAATGAAGAAATCAATTGGATCAAACACTGTATCCGCCGCAATCCTAAAGCTACGCTGATTGAAATCTTCTACAAACTCAAAACAAACAAAGGTTACCACAGGCATCCTTGCTCCCTCTTTCGCATCCTGAGAAAATTAGGCTTCTTCAAAGCTTCTAAAGAAAAGAAAAAAGCCTACAAACCAAAGCCCTACCATACGCCGACCGAAATCAGAGTGAAATGGCAAATGGATATCAAATATGTCCCAAAACACTGTTACACTGGCTCTATCCTGATAAATTCTATCAGTATACTGTCATCGACGAAGCTTCCAGAGAGCGATTTATCTATCCTTTTAAGGAGCAAAGCTCTCATTCTACAGTTCAATTTTTGAAATTGGCTATTCGTCATTTTGGTTATCAGCCCAAAATCCTGCAAACAGATAATGGTGTTGAATTTACACACTTTAGAGAGACCAAGCAAGTCCACCCGCTTGACCTTCTTTGTGAGGAGCTGGGGATTGAGCATAAGTGTATCAAGCCTCGAACACCTCGACATAATGGCAAGGTAGAACGAAGCCATCGCAATGACAATAAACGATTCTACAAACATCTCCAGTTCTATTCCTATGACGATCTCATCAAACAGATGGAGCGCTATCTCTACAAATCAATCGATTGCCCATGCAAACTTTTAAACTGGATGTCACCTATCGAAATAAGAAAAACTCTACATGAGTTAGCTAGGAACTCAGCACCCCAAAAGTTAGACAGAAAAATCTAACATTTGGTAAGATTATGCTTGAATATACAATATAAGTGCACAATAAAAACTCATAAGATTTTTCTAGTAAAATAGGGAATTGAACCAACTAGTTACGAAAGGAAAATCTTATGAGCTACCACCATTTACCATAGATGAGCAGGGAAAAGTATTCTGATTTTACCGTACGAAAGGTCTAAATTTTTCTCAAATCGGAAAATTACTTCATCGTCATCCTTCCAGCATTAGTCGGGAATGGAAACGTCATATGAAAGAAAACAGCTACTCTCCCAACAAAGCACAAGCATCTTATCAACTGGCAAAATCACATTGTGGACGAAAGAGAAAGCTGGATCTGAGACTCGAATCTAAGTAAAATAGTCAAGCACCTTTTTCTCGATTGCCAATGGTCTCCTGAAGAAATAGAAGGTCGGTTATGCCTAGAATATGAGAAATCTGTTATTAGTTATCAAACGATTTATAGAGCCATCTATCGCGGTCACTTTGACGACAAGCTTTCACATGGCGCTCGTGGTGTGATTCGCAAACTCCGTCATCGTGGGAAAACACGTCATACGAAAGGTCATGTTGAAAAACAGAGGAAATTTCCTATTTCTCATACCATTCACGAAAGACCGAAGAGTAAACAAGCGAGCTAGGATTGGTGATTGGGAAGCAGATACGGTTGCCAGTCAAATCAGGGAAAGCTTGCTTAGTTACTCTAACGGATCGCTATTCTCGTTTTCTTAAAATCAAGAAGGTGGCGGTCAAGAAAAGCAAACTGGTCATAGAGGCTATGGTAAAAATGTTGGAGCCCTTGCCGAAAGAAACCGTCACTCCCGATAGAGGAAAAGAATTCACGAATCATCAAGACTTGACTGATCAATTAAAGGTAGGGGTCTATTTCCCAGACCCTCATGCGCCTTGGCAACAGGGAACAAATGGGAATACCAATGGATTGTAAGAGTATTTTCCCAAAGGGCGACTTTAACATTCATTGACGAGCACACCATTCAGCTGTGGGAGGATAAACTAAATAATAGACCACGAAAGTGTCTCAACTGGAAAACTCCTTCTAGAAGTATTTTATGGTAAAGGTACTTAGTTTGACACCAAGCTACAAATACCAAGCGTATTAAAGGAAACTAAAACATACTAAGATTAGTAGTAGCCAATCTGACGGGAGAGAGTACTACCATTTTTCTTTATGTCAGCAGTGGTGGCCTTGTAAAGCCGTAGGCCTCTATGGCGCCAGACGTCGCTGACAAACTGGCAAGACACCTTGTTTTAGTATTTGATCAGTGTGGGAGCGCGCCCGTCATAAAATTGGAAAATAAAATCACTAAAACATGGAATTATTCAAGACAGTGAGGTAATGCGTGCAGTATTTGGAATTGATGTCAGTAAAACAAGTTCTAAGGCGGCAATTTGAATAACGGTGAGGTTCAGCGCTACAACTATTACTCAATGATGTTTTGCCTAATCGTCACCATACCTTTGAAAACCGTTCAACCCGAGATTGTTATATTTGAGGCTACAGGCGTCTATTCTCGACGTCTTGGCGCCCTTTCTCGAAAGGAATATGGTTACGCTTTATTACCCACAAATCCCCCTGGGAAGCTAAGTGCTGAATGGACAGTTCGCGAGTTCGTAAAATAGATAAAATTGGATGCTGAAAAGAATAAATCTCAGCTTTCAGTAAATAATCAAACCAACTTATGCAGGAAGAAAGCTATCAACACCTTCGTGACGGTTGCTTTATCGCACCGGACAGAAGACCTTGTCTACGAAAACCGTCTGCACAAGGTCCACAAATCACCTTCCTGAATTGGAAAAATCTTATCCACACCAACTGGCGAGCATTATTGAACTTAGTGATGGCTTTTTCCATGCAAATAGTTTGTATTAAGACGGTCTTCAGTGATTTAGTGAGATTATCTGTCAATCTACCTGCACGTATCTCGAAAAGCGTACGCTACCGGACTGATAAACTTATAAAACTTCGCTAAACAATCTTTTGTGTGCGGTCAAGAAAAACTCTCCTATGCTTGAAGAGTTCAGCATTATGCTCGGCAGAATTACTACCTTTCTTGAACGCAGAGCTGTCTTAAACGACATGGTAACTCTAGCTCAGCCTTTACCAGAGTATGACATCTTACGGCTCGTTCCCCTGCATCGCAGAAACCACAAAGACATCTATCATTGAGAATTGGGAGAGATTCGTCACGTTTTCTAGTCTTCCAATCAAATCAACGCTTATTGGCATTGACCTGAGACACTGTGCGAATCTTGGGAACCTTTCTCGCCATAAACACATCAATAAAAAGGGTAACTTTATGCCAGAAAAATCTTGTTCACAGCATTCACAAATGATCATGTTTCAGCTAGTCATACCAACTCATGGTCGCTGACTTTATGAGAAACGAAAAGACTATCTACAATAGCTCAACTAAGCCTCATACTGCTCTCTATAATATCGTCCATTCGGAATGTATTACTATTACTACAACAACTTAGCGATTATTTGACCCAAAACTGATAAGGTCATTCCATGCTGTATTATTGGAACATCAACACCTTGTTCCAAAAAAACACCAGATGAGGTGTTTTTTTTCGCATGCCCTTTATGGCTCAAAAAGGCAAAACAAGACAGCAACCCCGGAATAGCTACTGTCCATTCTATTTTTCACTTAGCCTGACAGATTTACAAATGTAGAAAGTGACTCAGCCCTGTTCAGCAACAGAACCCAAACTTTTCTACTCATTTATTTTTTTGTCCAACTTTTGGGGGTCAGCACTTTGTTTGTAGGCTTTTTTTTTTTTTTAGAAGTTTTGAAGAAGCTTAATTTTCTTAGGATGAGAAAGAGGGAGGTGGATGTCTGTGGTAACCTTTTGTTTGTTTGAGTTTGTAGAAGATTTCAATCAGCGTAGCTTTAGGATTGCGGCGGATGCAGTGTTTGATCCAGTTGATTTTCATTGGTGGACTTTTGATGATGGTCGAGGGCGATGGTTTGTCACTGGATTTCTTTGTTTCATCGAACCGTTTGGTTCCTAACGGCGTTAGAGGCTGAGATTTGTATCTTGGTAAGATAAAGGCAAATGAGGTCAAGTTGTTGATAGGGTTTTGACAGCGTGATGAGGTGTATCCAGTGGTGTGGAGGTATGGATGTTTTGTGGTATATTATTCATGAGAAATTCCTTTTTGATGGCTGTCAGAACTAATGTTATCAAGGTTTTTCTTTTGGTACTCAGGTCTCACATCTATTGTAACGCCATAGGACTGAACTTATATTTTGAAGTATTTAAATGATCTCGCTAAGGAAGATTGGAAAAGTTACAAAAGCAAAAAGTTCAAAAAGTATTGACAAGAATTAGTTGAGGTGATATATCGATATAGTTGTCGCTTGCGAGGGCGACAAAGACCTTGAAAACTGAACAAGACGAACCATCGTGCAGGGCACTACAACTGAGGTTGTAGTACTGAACAATGAAAAACAATAAATCTGTCAGTGACAGAAATGAGGAGAACCCAAGCTTTTTAATGAGAGTTTGATCCTGGCTCAGGACGAACGCCGGCGGCGCTCAATACATGCAAGTGGAACGCACGAGGTACACCGTAGCTTTACTACATCGTACTTTGTGAGTCGCGAACGGGTGAGTAACGCGTAGGTAACCTACCTTTTAGCGGGGGATAACTATTGGAAACGATAGCTAATACCGCATAAGATATCTTACTGCATGGTAAGATATTAAAAGATGCAATTGCATCACCAAGAGATGGACCTGCGTTGTATTAGCTAGTAGGTGAGGTAACGGCTCACCTAGGCGACGATACATAGCCGACCTGAGAGGGTGATCGGCCACACTGGGACTGAGACACGGCCCAGACTCCTACGGGAGGCAGCAGTAGGGAATCTTCGGCAATGGGGAACCCTGACCGAGCAACGCCGCGTGAGTGAAGAAGGTTTTCGGATCGTAAAGCTCTGTTGTAAGAGAAGAACGAGTGTGAGAGAGGAAAGTTCACACTGTGACGGTAACTTACCAGAAAGGGACGGCTAACTACGCGCCAGCAGCTGTGGTAATACGTAGGTCCCTGAGCGTTGTCCGCCGATTTATTGGGCGTAAAGCGAGCGCAGGCGGTTAGATAAGTTCAGTTAAAGGCTGTGGTAAACCATAGTTCGCTTTGGAAACTGTTCAAACTTGAGTGCAGAAGGGGAGAGTGGAATTCCATGTGTAGCGGTGAAATGCGTAGATATATGGAGGAACACCGGTGGCGAAAGCGGCTCTCTGGTCTGTAACTGACGCTGAGGCTCGAAAGCGTGGGGAGCAAACAGGATTAGATACCCTGGTAGTCCACGCCGTAAACGATGAGTGCTAGGTGTTGGGTCCTTTCCGGGACCCAGTGCCGCAGCTAACGCATTAGCACTCCGCCTGGGGGAGTACGACCGCAAGGTTGAAACTCAAAGGAATTGACGGTACTCGCACAAGCGGTGGAGCATGGTTTAACTCGAAGCAACGCGAAGAACCTGCACTGCGGTCTTGACATCCTGGTGCCCGTCCCTAGAGATAGATTTTTGCTCGGCACACCGGTGACAGGTGGTGCATGGTTGTCGCCGCTCGTGTCGTGAGATGTTGGGTTAAGTCCCGCAACGAGCGCAACCCCTATTGTTAGTTGCCATCATTCAGTTGGGCACTCTAGCGAGACTGCCGGTAATAAACCGGAGGAAGGTGGGGATGACGTCAAATCATCATGCCCCTTGCGACCCGGCTACACGTGCTGACAATGGCTGGTACAACGAGTCGCAAGTCGGGACGGCAAGCTAATTCTCAAAGCCAGTCTCAGTTCGGATTGTAGGCTGCAACTCGCCCACATGAAGTCGTGAATCGCTAGTAATCGCGGATCAGCACGCTGCGGTGAATACGTTCCCGTACTCTTGTACACACCGCCCGTCACACCACGAGAGTTTGTAACACCCGAAGTCGGTGAGGTAACCTTTAGGAGCCAGCCGCCTAAGGTGGGATAGATGATTGGGGTGAAGTCGTAACAAGGTAGCCGTATCGGAAGGTGCGGCTGATCACCTCCTTTCTAAGGAAAAACGAAGCCATTGGTCGTCATGTTTAGTTTTGAGAGGTCTTGTAAAAATTTTAGCTCAGCTGGGAGAGCGCCTGCTTTGCACGCAGGAGGTCATGGTTCGATCCCTGCTAGTCTCCACATTAGAATAGTATGTACTATTCTAAACTTGTCCATTGAAAATTGAATAACTATATCAAATAGTAACAAGAAAAATAAACCGGGAAAAACGCTGTGAATATTAATGAGTTTAAGACTGAAAGGTCAAAAATAAGGTTAAGTTAGTAAGGGCGCACGGTGGATGCCTTGGCACTAGGAGCCGATGAAGGACGTGACAAACGACGAAATGCCTCGGGGAGCTGTAAGTAAGCATAGATCCGGGGGTGTCCGAATGGGGGAACCCAACAGGTACTACCTGTTACCCATATCTGTTAAGGGGATGAGGAGGAAGACGCAGGAACTGAAACATCTGGCAGCTGCAGGAAGAGAAAGCAAAAAGCGATTGCCTTAGTAGCGGTGAGCGAAGAGGCAGGAGGGCAAACCGAAGAGCTTTACCTTCGGGGTTGTAGGACTGCGCTGTGGACTCAGATTTTTATAGAAGAATGACATGGGAAGGTCAGCCAAAGAGAGTAAGAGCCTCGTATTTTAAATAGAATCTGTACCTAGCAGAATCCTGAGTACGGCGGGACACGCGAAATCCCGTCGGAATCTGGGAGGACCATCTCCCAACCCTAAATACTCCCTAGTGACCGATAGTGAACCAGTACCGTGAGGGAAAGGTGAAAAGCACCCCGGAAGGGGAGGAATAGAACCTGAAACCGTAAAAGTGCCCAACAATGTCTCGAGCCTCGTTAATGGGTGAGACGTGCCTTTTGTAGAATGAACCGGCGAGTTACGTTATGATGCGAGGTTGTTGAAGAGACGGAGCCGTAGGGAAACCGAGTCTGAATAGGCGCTTTTAGTATCATGATGTAGACCCTGAAACCATGTGACCCACCCATGAGCAGGTTGAAAGGTGCGGTAAAACGCACTGAGGACTGGAACCAGGGCACGTTGAAAAAGTGCTTTGGATGACTTGTGGGTAGCGGAGAAATTCCAAACGAACTTGGAGATAGCTGGTTCTCTCCGAAATAGCTTTTAGGGCTAGCGTCGACATCAAGATTCTTGGAGGTAGAGCACTGTTTGGGTGAGGGGTCCATCCTCGATTACCAATCTCAGATAAACTCCGAATGCCAAAGAATTATGGTCGGCAGTCAGACTGCGAGTGCTAAGATCCGTAGTCGAAAGGGAAACAGCCCAGACCACCAGCTAAGGTCCCAAAATAATTGTTAAGTGGAAAAGGATGGGGTTGCACAGACAACTAGGATGTTAGCTAGAAGCAGCTATTCATTCAAAGAGTGCGTAATAGCTCACTAGTCGAGTGACCTCGCGCCGAAAAATGTACCGCAGCAAAACACCTACTGAAGCTGTGATACCTTTTATAGGTATGGTAGGAGAGCGTCTCATGCGTGGCGAAGTGTACCGTGAGGAGCGCTGGAAACGCATAGAAGTAGAGAATGCCGGTATGAGTAGCGAAAGACGGGTGAGAATCCCATCCACCGTAAGACTAAGGTTTCCAGGGGAAGGCTCGTCCGCCCTGGGTTAGTCGGGACCTAAGGAGAGACCGAAAGGTGTATCCGATGGACAACAGGTTGATATTCCTGTACTAGAGTATGAAGTGATGGAGGACGCAGTAGGCTAACCTCAGTGCGTACGAATGGATGTCGTCTAAGCAGTGAGGCGTGTACGAGTCAAATGCTTTATACCTGTAACGTTGAGCTGTGATGGGGAGCGAAGTTTAGTAGCGAGTGAGTGATGTCACACTGCCAAGAAAAGCTTCTGAAGCGTTAGTATCATACTCACCCGCACTCGCAAAACCGACACAGGTAGTCGAGGCGAGTAGCCCCAGGTGATCGAGAGAACTCTCGTTAAGGAACTCGGCAAAATGACCCCTGTAACTCGAGAAGGTGCTGACGTATGTCAGCCGCAGTGAATATACCCAAGCAACCGTTTATCAAAAACACAGCCTCTGCTAAATCGTAAGATGATGTATAGGGGTGACGCCTGCCCGGTGCTGAAGGTTAAGAGGAGTGCTTTAGGAGTAATCCGAAGGTATGAATTGAAGCCCCAGTAAACGGTTACTGTAACTATAACGGTCCTAAGGTAGCGAAATTCCTTGTCGGGTAAGTTCCGACCCGCAATGAAAGGCGTAATGATTTGGGCACTGTCTCAACGAGAGACTCGGTGAAATTTTTAGTACCTGTGAAGATGCAGGTTACCCGCGACAGGACGGAAAGACCCATGGAGCTTTTTACTGCAGTTTGATATTGAGTGTCTGTGCCACATGTACAGGATAGGTAGGAGCCCATGAGATCGGGACGCCAGTTTCGAAGGAGGCGTTGTTGGGACTACTACCCTTGTGTTATACGCACTCTAACCCAGATAGTGAACCCTCATCGGAGACAGTGTCTGACGGGCAGTTTGACTGGGGCGGTCGCCTCCTAAAAGGTAACGGAGGCGCCCAAAGGTTCCCTCAGAATGGTTGGAAATCATTCGCAGAGTGTAAAGGTATAAGGGAGCTTGACTGCGAGAGCAACAACTCGAGCAGGGACGAAAGTCGGGCTTAGTGATCCGGTGGTTCCGCATGGAAGGGCCATCGCTCAACGGATAAAAGCTACCCTGGGGATAACAGGCTTATCTCCCCAAGAGTTCACATCGACGGGGAGGTTTAGCACCGATGTCGGCTCGTCGCATCCTGGGGCTGTAGTCGGTCCCAAGCGGCTGGGCTGTTCGCCCATTAAAGCGGCACGCGAGCTGGGTTCAGAACGTCGTGAGACAGTTCGGTCCCTATCCGTCGCGGGCGTAGGAAATTTGAGAGGATCTGCTCCTAGTACGAGAGGACCAGAGTGGACTTACCGCTGGTGTACCAGTTGTTCTGCCAAGAGCATCGCTGGGTAGCTATGTAGGGAAGGGATAAACGCTGAAAGCATCTAAGTGTGAAACCCACCTCAAGATGAGATTTCCCATAACGCAAGTTAGTAAGAGCCCTGAGAGAAGATCAGGTAGATAGGTTAGGAGTGGAAGTGTGGCGACACATGAAGCGGACTAATACTAATAGCTCGAGGACTTATCCAAAACTAAGTAAAGAGGACGTTGAGAAAAGCGTATAAATTTAGGAGGCTAGCCAGTCATCGATGATGACGCAGGTAGGCTATCTAATTTACTAGCTTTTAAGTCCGAATACAATTTCATTGAGCGCAGCGTTTGGCAAGTATTGTTTGATTTGAGTAGTTATTCAATTTTGAGTTGACAAGGCAATGTAAGATTGCAAGTTAATTCAGAAAGTTAAGTGACGATAGCCTAGGAGATACACCTGTACCCATGCCGAACACAGTAGTTAAGCCCTAGAACGCCGGAAGTAGTTGGGGGTTGCCCCCTGTGAGAGATAGTGGAAGTCGCTTAGCAGGACAGGGAGTAGTAGATTTCCTTTTGGGAGTTTAGCTCAGCTGGGAGAGCATCTGCCTTACAAGCAGAGGGTCAGCGGTTCGATCCCGTTAACTCTACATAGGTCCTGTAGTGTAGTGGTTATCACGTCGCCCTGTCACGGCGAAGATCGTGTCTGGATTCTGTCGGGACCGTTTCACCTGTGGAAATGCAATTGAATGTTGCGGATGGATTAAGTGTCACTTAAGTCCTATTTGACAACTCTATAAAGACTCGTTAGCTCAGTTGGTAGAGCATTTGACTTTTTAATCAAAGGGTCACTGGTTCGAGCCCAGTACAGGGTCAGGCATAGCGGGTTTGGCGGGACTGGCAGACGCACCAGATTTAGGATCTGGCGCTTTAGGGCGTGGGGGTTCAAGTCCTTAACCCGCATGAAGAAATAGAAGTGAGCCGGTCTTAGCTCAGTTGGTAGAGCATCTGATTTGTAATCAGAGGGTCGCGTGTTCAAGTCATGTAGCCGGCATATACAGATGCGAACGTAGTTCAGTGGTAGAACACCACCTGCCAGTGGGGGTCGCGGGTTCGAATCCCTGTCGTTCGCTTTTGAGCTACGGTGGCGGAACTGGCAGACGCACAGGACTTAAAAATCCTGCGATTGGCAACGATCGTACCGGTTCGATTCCGGTCCTCGGCATGAGAGTTTAAAAAGAGCAACCTTAGCTCAACTGGATAGAGTACCCGACTGCATGGTCGGCGGTTGAGAGTCTCGACTCCTCTAGGGTGCATAGTAGAACGAAGTCTCATGACCTCGTGGATTTTTCTCGGAGAGGTAAGCTCTGCGGTAGAGTACTTGGTTTGGGACCAAGGTGTCGCGGGTTCGAATCACATGCCTTCCCGATATGTGGCGGGTGTAGCTCAGCTGGCTAGAGCGTCCGGTTCATGGCCCGAGGTCGCCCGATCCCTTCGACGCTATAGGATGACCTTGTTGGACCTTTAAGCTCAGCTGGCAGTTGCTCTCGCTCACTAGCCAGTCGTCGGTTCAAGTCCGCAAAGCCATATTGCGTACAGAAACTCCGCTATGTTGAGGAGTTGCTAAGTCAGCTGAAGGAACGGTCTTGAAAACCGTCAGGCGTGTAAAAGCGTGCGTGTTCAGATACACATCCCTCCTTTGAGATAAGAATAATATCGCGGGATGGAGCAGCCTGTGGCAGCTCTCGTCAGGCTCATCATAACCCGGAAGGTCGTGGGACCAAATCCTGCGCACCTTTGGCTCGGTAGCCCAGTTGGTAAGAGCAATGGATTGAAGCTCATGTCAGTCGGTTCATGGTCGATTCCGTCTCGCGCCATTTTATTCTTGAATATAAGCGGTGTGGTTGGTGGTAGCAAACCGCAGCCTCCAGTCTGTTGTCGCCGAGTTCGGATCTCCTCGTCACCCGCTTTGAACCAGACTGTTCAATCAGTTTTAACTGGGCGCGTAGCTCAGGTGGTTAGAGCGCACGCCTGATAGCGTGAGGTCGGTGGTTCTGAGTCCTCTGTGCCCATTAGTGCTGGAGAATTACTCAAGAGCTGGAAGAGGACGGTTTGCCTAAATCAGTGGGTCTGGTAGCTGACGCGTTTCGAGATCCCCCATTCTCCGCTATAAGTAAGGAGTTTAGCGACGCTATCTCCTTTTCTTGTATCTTGCATTAAAGTGTGTTAATCTAACCTTAATTTTTCTTTTAAAATTGATATATGCTGTATCAAGGAACATATATCTAGTTGAACCATTAGTATTGATATTGCTGAGGTTTATTTTTATGAATAAATTTCATCTAAGTTTTATTTTCTTTTTAACTATTAGCTTAATAGGTGGGTTGTTATTTTCACCTGTCTCGTCTTATTTTACTTTCTCTTCTAATATAATTTCAACAATTGATCGAATGATTGCTCAGCCTGTTACCTTTGTGTTAAATGAAAAAGATAGACTTTTTGATTTGATGAAAACGTATAAAGAAAATGGAGATTTAAAGAAAAAGCGCTTTATACCATAGAAGAGAAGGCTAAATAAAGTTGATTCTTTGGAAGATGAGAATAGTCAATTAAGGCAATTATTAGATTTAAAAGAGCAGGACCAAAACACGATTAAAATTGCTTCAGAGGTGATTGCTCGTAGTCCGTCTGCTTGGACAAATGAGCTGACAATTGATAAAGGGACTGCTAGCGATGTTACAAAAATCACGCTGGCAATTTCTAATGGTGGAGTAAATTCGGAGCAGTAACACAGGTTTTCCTGCTGATTCAAGTGTTGTGACCTTGCTTAGCAGCATGATCAAGCCAAATTTCTGTGAAGATTCAAACAGAGACTGGTTTTGTCTATGGTATTATTACTGGCTTTTGATTCTAAAATATCCACTTTTATTGTAAGTCAGTTAAATAGTTTTTCTGAATTGTTAGAAGGAGCTTCTGTTCTGACAAGTGGATTGGGCACCTATACGCAGAAAATTTTATGCAGGGAAAAGTTTTGTCTGCTCTCTAAAGGGAAAGATCAGTTGAATGATGTGATTTTAGTTCAACCTGCTGCTGATTTTTCAGATATCCAGCTGTAATTTTGGTGAGAAATTGATATGAAAAGCTCGAAAGAAAAATTTTTAACACCGATTATCTTGTTTTTAATCTTATTGCTTGATGGACGGTTGTCTCGACTCTTTATCGGTCTATTATCAGGTCAGTGCTATCCTATCAGCCACTTATTACTGATTTACATGATTTTTATTTCTATTAAATTTTTCTAGAACTTTCAATCTTGTTTTATTTATGGGACTAGGATTGATATATGATGTTTATTATTTACATGTTATAGGTACTTTGTGATTTTATTTCGTGCAGGTGCTTTCATTATATGAATGACGTTTTGTTGTTAAATCAGCTTGACTCGTTTTTATCTGTGATTACTGGCTGTCTTTTGATTGAAATAGTTAGTGTCACTTTGGTCTCTTTTAAAGCTGGCAGCAATTGATTTTTCACATTTCATTATCTTTAGTTTGGTTCCTACTTACTCTTAAAGTGCTGTTTTCTTCTTTGGTATTCCAATCTTTTGTTTGAAAAAGTCTATTTATGATGAATAGAAATAGAAATGTAATAAACACGTAACACAAAACAGTTTTTGATTTTGATATCATATAATGTCTACCAAGAAGGAGTATATTTTTATGAAGAAAAATTGTTTACGCATCAATTTTGTTGAGTACGCTTATCCTTTCTCAAGGAGCTTCACTTGTGAGTGTAAAAGCGGATTCTACCGATGATAAAATTGCTGCTCAAGACGGTAAAATTAACAGTATAACAGCGCAGCCAGCAATCAGCACAAGCACAAGTTGACGAGATTCAAAGTCAAGTTTCTGCAATTCAAAAACAACAAGAAAACTTCAAGCTGAAAAATGAAAAATCATCAGCAGAGTCTGCTAAGTTATCAGCCGAAATTGATAGCTTTATCTAAAAACATCGTTGCTCGAAATGAATCGCTTGCTAATCAAAGCATGTAGTGTCAAACGAGACGGAACTGCTACTAGTTACATTAATACAATCGTGAGTTCTAGCTCTATTACAGGAAGCAATTTCACGTGTAGCATGCTGAGTGGAAATTGTTGCAGCAAATAATAAAAATGTTAGAGCAACAAAAAGCTGATAAAGAAGCAATTGCTGAAAAACAAGTTACTAATAATGAAGCAATCAATACTATTGTCGTTAATCAGCAACAGCTTTCAGATGATGCACAAGTTTTAACAACCAAACAAGCAGAACTTAAAGTTGCTCAGTTGAACCTTGCAGCAGAAAACAACTGCTGAAAATGATAGCCTTTTTAGAGCAAAAAGCAGCAGCAGAGAAAGCAGCAGCAGAAGCAGCAGCAGCAGGGCGTTTATAAAAGCACAACAACAGGCACAACAACAAGCAGTTCTGTTTCTCGCTACAACTACAGCTTTCCTCAGGTTCAAGCGCTGTAGACACACAGCAGCAGCTCCTGTGGCAGAGGCTACTGTCTGTCACCAGCAGTGACTCAGCCAGCAGCAACTGTCTCGTCCTACTTTACAGTTCTTCAGCGACAACCCATCCTAGTAGGTCAATGTACTGTGCTAAGACTTTTGGCTCCATGGGCTGGTGACTATTGGGGTAATGGTGGTCAATGGGCAGCTAGTGCAGCAGCAGGCTTCGTACATGTTCGCAACCTCAGGTTAGAAAGCGCGATTGCATGTTGGAATGATGGTGATATGGACACGTTGCTGTAGTAACAGCTGTTCAATCTCATAGCTAACATTCAAAGTATCAGAAGCTAATTATGCGCTAACCAAGCAATTGGTAACTACCGAGGCTGGTTTAATCCATGTGCTGTAACTTATATTTATCCAAATTAAATTGGCTCTTTTTCACCATTTGTCAAGTCTGTCAAGGCTTTAGGAAAAATGAGGATAAGACAGTAGCTATTCCGAGGTTACTGTCTTATTTTTAACACTTTTGAGCCATAAAAGGGCATGCACACCTCATCTGGTATTTTTGAAACAAGGTGTTACAATAATACGGCATGAACAGCCTTTATCGATTTTTGGGTCAAAGAGTAATCGTAAAGTTTGTTATGCGTATGAGGTAATACATTGTTCGAATGAGACGATGTATAGAGGCAATCGCATGAGGCTTAGTTGAAGCTATTGTAGATAGTCTTTTTCGTTTCTCATAAAAAGTCAGCGATATGGCAGGATTGGTATGACTAGCTGAAGCGATGTTGTGAATGCACTTGAACAAGATTTTTCCTGGCATAGGGATTACCTCTTTTAGTGATGTGTCCTTGGCGAGAAAGTTCCCAGATTCATGGTGTCTCAGGTCAATGCCATTAAAAGCGTTGATTTGATTGGAAGACCGAAAAGCGACGAATATCTCCCAATTCTCAAATGATAGATGTCGCTGTGGTTTCTGCGATGCCATGATTGACCGTAGATATCATACTCTGGTAAAGGCTGAGCTAGAGTTTACCCATGTCGTTTAAGAGCAACTGTCTGCGTTCAGAAAGGCAGAAGCAATTCTTGAGCATAGTAACGAACCTCTTCAAGCATAGGAGAGTTTTTCTTGACCGCACAAAAAGATTGTTTAGCGAGTTTTATAGTTTATCAGTCAGGTAAGCAATACGCTTTTTCAGATGCGTTTGGGAGGTAGATTGACGGATAATCTCACATGTCACTTTGAGATAGTCTTAATACAAACTCTTTGCATGGAAAAGCCATCACTAAGTTCCAATATTGCTCGCCAGTTGGTGTGGATAAGAGATTTTCCAATTCAGGAAAGGTGATTTGTAGGACCTTGTGCAGACGGTTTTTAGCTCGAACAAGGTCTTCTGTCAGATTTTGATAGAAACGGCTTAAATCACGAAGGTGTTGATAAACTTCTTCCTGCACGTAAGTTGGTTTACGATTGTGCACAAGCTGAGATTTAGCTAACTTTTCAGCGTCAATTTTATCTGTTTTACGAACTCGCAGACTGTCCAATTGCTTCTTAGCTTCCAGAGGATTTAGCCGTGTGTAAGCGTGACCATATTCCTCAAGAAAGGCCTGAAGACGTCGAGAATAGACGCCTGTAGCCTCAAATATAATCTCAGGGTTATGAACAGTTTTCAAGTCGCCCAATAGGCGATTGAAACCAAAGGCATCATTGAGTATGGTGTAGCCATGAACCTTCTCACCGTTGACTAAAATTGCCACCTCAGAACTTGTTTTACTGACATCAATTCCAAATACTGCACGCATGACATTACCTCTTTTGTCTTGAATAATTCCATGTTTTAGTGATTTTATTTTCAATACGCGACGTTGAGCGTCCCACATACTTTGATCAAACTCCACCTAAAACAAGGTGTCTTGCCAGTTTGTCAAGCGACGTCTAGTGCATAGAGCCCTACGATCTTTACTAAGACACCACTACTTTAACATAAAGAAAAAGTAGTGAGTACTCTCTCCGTCGGAGATTTCTTTCACTACTAATCTTAGTATGTTTGTCAACTGTAGTGGGTTAACGTAAAAAGCATACTCTGGAGAGAACCGAATTGGTCCTCTCCTTTTGATATTCAAAGCGATGAGAATGCGTTTTTTTGAAGTTGTCAAAGTTCCGAAATCCGAAAGCGTTGCGCTTTGATAACTTTGATGAGGTTGTTAGTAGCCTCTAGTCTTAGCATTTGAGTAGGGAGTTCAAGAGCGTTGATAATCTTTTCCTTATCTTTCAAAAAGTCTTAAAAACAGTCTGAAAGATAGGATTTATACAAGAAATTGTTTCTTCAATGAGTCCAAAGAAATGCTCAGCTTGTTTCTCTTGAAAATGAAAAAGCAAGAGTTGGTAGAGCTCATAGTGTTCTCTGAGTTCTTGAGAGTAAGAGAGCAGCTTTTCCAGAATCTCTTTGATTGGTCAAATGCATGCGAAAAAGTTGGGCGATAAAAGCGTTTATCGCTGAGTTTTCCGACTATCTTGTTGGATGCAGTTTCCAGTAGCGTTTGAGTGCCCTTGTATTCGTGCGATTTTTCGATCCAAATTGCTTCATGATTTGGATACGAAGACGGCTCATAGCCCGGCTGAGATGTTGTACAATGTGAAAGCGATCGAGGACGATTTTAGCCTTTGGAAAATAGTTTGTCTAGGCAATATCGTAATAGGGACTAAAACATGTCCATGGTAATGACTTTAACGCTGGTTTCGGACTTGTCTGGAATAGCGCAGAAAGTGATTGCGAATGGTTGCTTTGCGTTCGTCCGTCCAGAATTGTGATGACCTTGAGCGAGTCAAAAATCCTGTGCAATAAAGCTCATCTTTCCCTTCTAAGCCAGCTGAAACAGTCACTCTCCCAGACTGTTTCACTCCCAAGACATGTGAGTTGGAAGATAGTTGAGATCTGTCTTAAATTCAAACTCTTTTGAGTTTTCGAATAACTGTGGATGTGGAGACAGCTAAGCTTTTCAGCGATAGCTGTCATAGAGACTTTCTCGATCAGTTTTTGAGCGATTTTCTGGTTGACGATGGTTGCAATTTGCGTGATTCTTCTTGACTACGGGAAGTTTCTGCGACAGCTATTTTTCCGCAATCCTGACAGCGGAAAGCGCCGTTTTCTACCGAATCAGCGTTTTGTATCCCGCACACTCTAAATAGGGAATTTTCGATTCTTTTTTGGAAGTCATATTTAGCCATTTTGTCCTTGACAGTGAGGGCATTTAGGAGCAGGATAATCTAGCTTAGCGATGATTTCCTTGTGTTCCAGCATCTACATAATCTAAAATAGTGATGTTAGGGTCTTTTGATTTCCCAGTAAGTTTGTGGTAAAATTTAATTGTTCCATAAGATTCTTTCTAATGATGGTTTGATCGCTTTTTCATTATAGGTCTTATGGGACTTTTTTTCATAATAGAAATAGGCTCCATAATCCCTGCGGTGGATTTTACCCACTACAGAAATTATAGAGCTGTTTTTGTTGCACTATATTTTACAATTTATCAATTGAAAAATAGGGCAGGTTACAATGGTAATTGGAAAAACTTGTAACGATACAATAAAAAGACGATTTAGAATCTGGAGGAAATCATGTCTTTTTCTGATTTAAACTCTTTGCTCTTTCTTCTAATCAAGAATTAGCGCAGCGTGTTGCTCAAGAGATTGATTGCCACTTGGAAAGCAAACTCGTCCGTCAGTTCTCTGACGGGGAGATTCAAGTGAATATTGAAGAATCTATCCGCGGGAAACACGTCTTTATTTTTGCAGTCTACCAGCTCGCCAGTCAATGATAATTGAATGGAAATTTCTGATCATGGTAGATGCTGAAGAGGCTAGAGCAGAATCTATCAATGGTAATGCCCTCACTATGGTTATGCTAGACAGGATCGAAAAGCTCGTGCTCGTGAGCCGATTACATCTAAATTAGTTGCTAATATGCTGGAGATTGCTGGAGTTGACTCGTTTGTTGACCATTGATTTGCATAGCTTCTCAAATTCAAGGGTTCTTTGATATTCCTGCTGATCATTTGATGGGGTACTTTGATTGCTGGATTATTTTGAACGTCGTGGTATGATTGGGAATGATTGGTGGTATAGTCCGGATCATGGCGGTGTGAGTCGTACCGTAAATCATGGCAGAATTTCAAAACATCAATTGCTATTATCGATAAACGTCGCAGTGTTGATAAAATGAATACTAGTGAAGTCATGAATATCATTGGTAAGGTTGCGCAGAGCAGTGTATCCTGGATTGATGACATGATTGATACGGCGGAAACGATTTGTCAGTGCGGCAGATGTCCTAGCAGAAGCTGGTGCAGTTGAAGTTCTATGCTAGCTGTACCCATCCTGTCTTTATCTCGGTCCAGTATGGGAAAATATTCAAAAATCTAGCTATTAAAAAAGTTGATTGCTTTTGGATACGATTTACCTCCTGAAGAACGATTGATTGATAAGATTGAGCAGATTTTCCATCGCTCATCTGTTAGCAGAAGCGATCGTTCGTATTCATGAAAAACGTCCTCTCTCTCCATTATTTGAAAGCGATAAACTATTTAATAGACTTATATTATGGCTCTATACTCGGTAGTGGTAAATCCACCGCAGGGATTATGGAGCCTATTTTGTTGTAGAAAACATACTAAGATTAGTAGTGAAGAAATCTCCGACGGGAGAGAGTACTCACTACTTTTTCTTTATGTTAAAGTAGTGGTGTCTTGTAAAGTCGTAGGGCTCTATGGCGCTAGACGTCGCTTGACAAACTGGCAAGACACCTTGTTTTAGGTGGAGTTTGATCAAAGTATGTGGGACGCTCAACGTCGCGTATTGAAAATAAAATCACTAAAACATGGAATTATTCAAGACAAAAAGAGGTAATGTCATGCTGCAGTATTTGGAATTGATGTCAGTAAAACAAGTTCTGAGGTGGCAATTTTAGTCAACGGTGAGAAGGTTCATGGCTACACCATACTCAATGATGCCTTTGGTTTCAATCGCCTATTGGGCGACTTGAAAACTGTTCATAACCCTGAGATTATATTTGAGGCTACAGGCGTCTATTCTCGACGTCTTCAGGCCTTTCTCGAGGAATATGGTTACGCTTACATACGGCTAAATCCTCTGGAAGCTAAGAAGCAATTGGACAGTCTGCGAGTTCGTAAAACAGATAAAATTGACGCTGAAAAGTTAGCTAAATCTCAGCTTGTGCACAATCGTAAACCAACTTACGTGCAGGAAGAAGTTTATCAACACCTTCGTGATTTAAGCCGTTTCTATCAAAATCTGACAGAAGACCTTGTTCGAGCTAAAAACCGTCTGCACAAGGTCCTACAAATCACCTTTCCTGAATTGGAAAATCTCTTATCCACACCAACTGGCGAGCAATATTGGAACTTAGTGATGGCTTTTCCATGCAAAGAGTTTGTATTAAGACTATCTCAAAGTGACTTGTGTGAGATTATCCGTCAATCTACCTCCAAACGCATCTCTGAAAAGCGTATTGCTTACCTGACTGATAAACTTATAAAACTCGCTAAACAATCTTTTTGTGCGGTCAAGAAAAACTCTCCTATGCTTGAAGAGGTTCGTTACTATGCTCAAGAATTGCTTCGCCTTTCTGAACGCAGACAAGTTGTCTTAAACGACATGGTAACTCTAGCTCAGCCTTTACCAGAGTATGACATCTTACGGTCAATTCCTGGCATCGCAGAAACCACAGCGACATCTATCATTGGAGAATTGGGAGATATTCGTCGCTTTCAGTCTTCCAATCAAATCAACGCTTTTATTGGCATTGACCTGAGACACTATGAATCTGGGAAACTTTCTCGCCAAGGAACACATCACTAAAAGAGGTAATCCCTATGCCAGAAAAATCTTGTTCAAGTGCATTCACAACATCGCTTCAGCTAGTCATACCAATCCCTGCCATATCGCTGACTTTTATGAGAAACGAAAAAGACAATCGACAATAGCTTCAACTAAGCCTCATGCGATTGCCTCTATACATCGTCTCATTCGAACAATGTATTACCTCATTACGCATAACAAACTTTACGATTACTCTTTGACCCAAAATCGATAAGGCTGTCTATGCCGTATTATTGGAACACCTTGTTTCAAAAAAATACCAGATGAGGTGTTTTTTTTGCATGCCCTTTTATGGCTCAAAAAGTGTTAAAAATAAGACAGTAACCTCGGAATAGCTACTGTCTTATCTCATTTTTCACTTAAAGCCTTGACAGACTTGACAAATGGTAGAAAAGAGCTATAATTATTTGAGAACTAGTGTGTTGCTAGTCTCTTTCTTTTTCTCACTTATAACATTTTGCTGTAGTAATGCTTTTATAGTATAATGGTTCTATCAGGGTTATCGGAGGTACTATGGATTTGACAAAAAGTTTAATGAAAAATTTAGATAAGATTGAAATATCCCTGATTCGTCAGTTTGACTAGTCTATTTCACGATTCCATGGGTGTTCTGCGGCTGACCTCAGAGAGCCAGACTTTCCGACACCGACTCACATCAAGGAGTGCGTACTAAGGTAGCTATTGATGCCAACCAGAGTCACTATACGAGGAATGAGCGGACTTTTGAGCTGCGACAGGCTGCGTCTGACTTTGTCAAGGAAAAATACCGTCTGTCCCACAATCCAGAGAATGAGATTTTAGTGACCATTGAGCAACTGAGGCTCTGTCTGCGACTTTGACGGCTATCCTGGAGGAGGGGATAAGGTCCGCTACCAGCGCCAGCTTATCCGGCTATCGAGCCGATTGTCAATTTGGTCGGGGCAGAGATTGTCGAGATTGATACGACAGAAAACAACTTTGTTTTGACTCCTGAAATGCTAGAGCAGGCTATCTTGAGCAGGGATGCGCTCAAGGCGGTTATTTTGAACTATCCGACTAAATCCGACTGGCGTGAGCTTATCTCGCGAGAGCAGATTGAGGCTTTTCGGGCAGCAGTATTGAGCAAGTATGAAGTATTTGTCGCTTTGTGATGAGGTTTATTCTGAGTTGACTATACGGAGCAGGGACACGTTTCTCTGGCGGAATATTTGCCTGAGCAGACCATCGTGATCAATGGCTCATGTCCAAGTCTCATGCTATGACGGGCTGGCGATTGGGCTTTATCTTTGCACCGGCTGCTTTTTACAGCTCAATTAATCAAGAGCCATCAGTATCTAGTGACAGCAGCCAACACCATGGCTCAATATGTAGCTATTGAGGCATTGACAGCTGTAAAGATGATGCTCAACCGATGAAGACGGAATACATCCAGCAGCGGGATTACATTATCGAAAAATGACGGAGCTAGGTTATCAGATTATCAAGCCAGATGGAGCTTTCTATATTTTTGCCAAAATTCCAGCAGGCTACAATCAAGATTCTTTTTGCTTTTTGCGGGATTGATGAGAAGAAGGCTGTGGTACTTTTTATCCCGAGCAGTACTTGTACCAGTATGGAAGGCTATGATCTCGCCTCGTCTTATGCAGCTAGCATGGAAACCATCAAGGAAGCTCTGAAACGGCTCAAGGAGTGCATGGAAGACCATGCTTGAACCGTTAACAAGCAAAGAGTTTGATTCTCATAATCGTAATTTTTCGAGAAGATGATAAGCTGGTCAAGATTTTTACGGAACAGGCTGGCAAGCGAATGTTTTTCGTGAAACATGCGGAAAGTCAGCTGGCACTCGGTCATCCAGCCTCTAACTGCGGCAGAGCTTTTGATGAAAAATCAATGACGACGGGCTCAGCTATATCGAAGATTACCAAGCTGTGGAAAGTTACGGGCAAATCAAGGGTGATCTCTTTGTCATGGCTTATGCCAGCTATGTGCGCAGCCTAGCAGATGCTAGTATTCAGGACAATCAGCCAGATCCAGCCCTCTTTGCGCTTCCTGCAAAAAGACACTGATTTGATGAATCAAGGGCTGGATTATGAGGGTTTTGACGAATATTTTTGAAATTCAGATTTTATCTCGCTTTGGCGTTTCTCTGAATTTCCATGACTGTGTTTTTGCCATCGGACAGGTCTGCCTTTTGATTTTTCCTTTCAATATGGCGGGGTTATCTGTCCAGATCATTATCACAAGGATGCTCATCGCAGCCATCTCAACTAATATTCCTTTTTGCTCAATCAGTTTCAGGCAGTTCAGTTTAGTGAGGCTGGAGACGATTTCGCTCAGGCTGATATCAGCGACAGATCAGGGATTTTTATGGATCAACTCTATGATGAATATGAGGGCATTCATCTTAAATCAAAAGAAATTTATCGACTCTCCGACTGGGGCGGTATTTTAGCAAGATAAACATGAGGGAAGAACAGCATGAAAAATAGCTACTGATGCCATGGGCGGAGACAATGCCCCTCAGGCTTTAGTCGAAGGTGCCAATCAGGCTCTGAGAGACTTCGCGGATATTGAGATTGTTCTCTGGGGATGAGTACAAGATTAAACCTCTGTTGACAGCGACAGAGCGCGTCAGTATCGTCCATACGGATGAAAAGATTGATTCGGATGATGAGCCGACCAGGGCTATTCGCAAGAAGAAGCAGGCTAGCATGGTTTTGGCAGCCAAGGCAGTCAAAGATGGAGAAGCAGATGCGGTCCTGTCTGCTGGTAACACAGGGGCGCTTTTGGCGGCGGGCTTCTTTATCGTTGGACGGATTAAAAACATTGACTGACCAGGACTTTTGTCCACTTTACCGACTGGAGATGGCCAAGGCTTTGATATGTTGGATCTGGGGGCAAATGCTGAAAATACCCCTCACCATCTGCACCAATATGCTATCTTGGGTTCTTTTTATGCGGAAAATGTTCGTGGAATTAAGCAGCCACGGGTTGGTTTGCTCAATAATGGCACGGAAGCCAGCAAGGGAGACCCTCTGCGTAAGGAAGCCTATGCCTTGCTGGCAGCGGATGACAAGCTGAACTTCATCGAAATGTGAGGCACGTGACCTTATGGATGGAGTGGCAGATGTTGTCGTAGCAGATGGCTTTACGGGAAATGCTGTACTCAAGTCTATTGAAGGAACTGCGATCAGCATCCTAGGTCAGCTCAAAAAGCTGTTTTGGGCGGTGGTCTCAAGGCTAAAACTAGGAGCCCTGTTGCTCAAAGACAGCCTCCGTGAGATGCGCAAGAGTCTGGACTATTCCAGTGCCGGTGGTGCCGTTCTCTTTGGTCTCAAGGCACCAGTAGTCAAGACACACGGCTCTAGCGATGCCAAAGGCTAGTTTATAGCACGATTCGTCAGATTCGGACCATGCTGGAGACAGATGTTGTCGGAAAATCATGGTTGAATTTTCAAGAACCGAGGGAGGAAAAATGAGCGAGAAGGAAATTTACGCAAAGATTGTTGAAGTTATTCAAGAGCATGAAGGGCAGACTTCTCTGTCAGTCCTGAACTCAGTCTCAAAGATGAATATTGGGTGTTGATTCGGTTGATTTGATGGAATTTATCATTGACCTTGAAGATACATTTGAAAATCGAGATCCCCTGGATGAGCAGATTGATCATTTTAAGAATATCTCAGACATAGTAACCTATATTCATGGAAAATTGAAAAATAAGATATATAAAAAGTAATCTTTTTGACATGTACTAATCCCTAAAAAGTTGAACAAGACAATGATTGAAAAGGAATGAATCCTGTATTAAGCGAGGACTCATTCCTTTTTAATTTTGTTCAGATTTTCAGGAGGTTCAATCCGTTTTTAGAGGTTTGTACAGGAATCATTGTAAAATTGTTTTGAATATGGTAAAATTAGGGTATAAAAGCACGAAAGGCGAATAATAAAATGTCAAATAAGTTGTTATATTCAGGAAAGGCAAAGGATATTTTTGCGACAGAGGATGAGCATGGATTTTAGTACGTTACAAAGATCAGGCAACGGCTTTATATTAGCGTTAAAAAGGAGCAGATTGCAGGGAAAGGGGGATTGAACAATAAAATTTTCAGCCCTTTATTTTTGAAAAATTGAATGCTGCTGGTGTGGCAACGCATTTTATCGAGAAAATCTCAGAGACAGATCAGCTTAATAAAAAGTTGACATTATTCCCTTGGAAGTGGTGTTGCGTAACTATACAGCAGGCTCTTTCTCTAAACGCTTTGGTGTGGAAGAAGGGATCGCCTTGGACACTCCGATCGTTGAATTTTACTATAAAAACGATGATTTGGATGATCCTTTTATCAATGATGAGCATGTGAAATTCCTAAAGATTGCGGATGACCAGCAGATTGCTTTCTTAAAGAGGAGACTCGCCGTATCAATCTTCTTTTTGTCAGACTGGTTCCGCCAGATCGGGCTTAAGTTGATTGATTTCAAGTTAGAGCTTGGTTTTTGACCAAGACGGTAAAATTATTCTAGCAGATGAATTTTCACCGGACAATTGTCGGCTTTGGGATGCTGAGGGGCATCACATGGACAAGGATGTCTTCCGTCGCGTACTCAGGCGAGCTGACCGATGTTTATCAAATCGTCTGGGAAAAACTGCAGAATTGAAGTAAGAAAAAGGATGAAGATACTATGGATGATGTATTTTTGTTGAGAAAAACCTAATTTTGGAATCAAATCTCAGAGCTTAGTCAGGAATTGACCCACAATCTCCAGTTAAAGACTTTATGCAGAACTGCGCATTGTGCAGACTTACGATGTTTTTAATCTAAGTGAAAGCCTATTTGCGCGTGCGGAAAAAGCATATCTTTTCTGAGCAGGTGACAGACCGTCTCTTGTCAGAAGCAGAGGGTTGTGAGTCTTTATCTGAGTACGCTTTCTTTGCTATTGAAAGCTTGCTACGGGCAGTTTGACCAGCGGGCGCTTCAGCTCACAGTCTTTGCTCTTACTGGGTAGTTCAAGTCATGTAAGGGTCAGCACTAGCCCAACTTTGCTGGTCAATAAAGATATTGATGCGACTGAGTTAGAAGCGGTCAAAAACTACCTGCTCAATCCAGTTGATTCTCGTTTCAAAGACATCACGACAGGGATTGCCAAGCAAGAATTCTCAGAGTCAGATAAGACCATTTCCAAAATTGACTTTCTTTGAAAGCTATACGGCGGAAGACTTTAGTGCTACGCTACAAAGGAGCAAGGGATGGCGATGGAAGTGGATGATTTGCTCTTTATCCAAGGCTACTTCAAGTCAATCAGCGTGTGCCGACAGAAACAGAACTCAAGGTCTTGGATACTTACTGGTCTGACCACTGCAGTCACACAACTTTTTGAGACAGAGTTGAAAAACTGTGATTTCTCAGCGTCTAAATTCCAAAAACAATTGCAGGCGACTTATGACAAGTATCTAGCCATGCGTGATGAGTTGGGGCGCTCTGAAAAACCGCAAACCTGATGGATATGGCAACTATTTTTCGGTCGTTACAGAACGTGCCCAATTACCGTTTGGACGATATGGAAGTGTCTGATGAGATTAATGCCTGCTCGGTTGAAATCGAGGTTGACGTTGATGGTGTCAAAGAACCATGGCTCCTCATGTTTAAAAATGAAAACCCACAATCACCCAACGGAAATTGAGCCGTTTGGTGGAGCGGCTACTTGTATCGGTGGTGCCATTCGCGACCCATTGTCAGGGCGTTCTTATGTTTATCAGGCGATGCGCATCTCGGGAGCGGGCGATATTACGGCACCGATCCTGAGACACGTGCTGGTAAATTGCCACAACAAGTTATTTCGAAGCAGCAGCTCAAGGTTATTCTTCTTATGGGAACCAGATTAGTCTTGCGACGACCTACGTTCGTGAGTACTTCCATCCGGGCTTTGTAGCTAAACGCATGGAGCTTGGAGCCGTTGTCGGCGCTGCTCCTAAGGAAAATGTTGTCCGTGAAAAGCCTGAAGCGGGCGATGTGATTATCCTACTCGGTGGGAAAACAGGTCGTGACGGTGTTTGACGGTGCGACAGGGTCTTCTAAGGTTCAAACGGTTGAGTCTGTAGAGACTGCTGGTGCAGAAGTTCAAAAAGGAATGCCATTGAAGAACGCAAGATTCAACGTCTGTTCCGTAAGGGTGATGTAACACGTCTCATCAAGAAATCAAACGACTTTGGTGCAGGTGGTGTCTGTGTAGCCATTGGTGAATTTACGGATGGTCTTGAAATCAATCTTGATAAAGTCCCGCTAAAAATACCAAGGTTTGAATGGAACAGAAATTGCTATCTCTGAATCACAAGAACGGATGGCGGTTTTGGTTCGTCCAAAAAGATGTGGGATGCCTTCGTTGCGGAATGTAACAAAGAAAATATTGACGCTGTTGTCGTTGCGACAGTGACTGAAAAACCAAATCTGGTCATGTACTGGAATGGTGAAATTATTGTAGATTTGGAACGTGCTTTCCTTGATACCAATGGTGCGCGTGGTGGTTGATGCTAATGTGGTTGACAGTGATGTAAACGTTCCTGAAGAACGCACAACATCAGCTGCAACTCTTGAAAGCAGATACAGTGGCTGTTCTTTCAGATCTTAACCACGCTAGCCAAAAGGATTGCAAACAATCTTTGACTCTTTCAGTTGGTCGCTCAACTGTCAATCATCCACTTGGTAGTGTGCAAATCACACCTACTGAGGCGTCTGTACAAAAATTGCCAGTTCAACATGGTGTAACAAATACCGCTTCAGTCATGGCGCAAAAGGGTTCAACCCTTATATTGCAGAATGGTCACCTACCACGCAGTGCTGCTTATGCGGTTATTGAAGCAACAGCTCGCTTGGTTGCAGCAGGTGCTAACTGGTCTAAGGCTCGCTTCTCTTATCAAGAATATTTCCAACTGTATGGACAAACAGGTCGCTCGTTTTGGTCAGCCAGTAGCAGCTTTGCTTGGTTCTATTGAAGCACAAATTCAACTCGGTCTGCCATCCATCGGCGGTAAGGACTCTACGTCTGGTACTTTTGAAGAATTGACTGTTCCGCCAACGCTTGTTGCCTTTTGGGGTGACAACAGCAGATAACCGTAAGGTGCTCTCTCCTGAGTTTAAGGCTGCGGGTGAAAATATTTACTACATTCCAGGTCAGGGTTATTTCACAAGATATTGATTTCGACTTCATCAAAGCTAACTTTGCACAGTTTGAAGCGATTCAAAAGCACACCATATAACTTCAGCTTCTGCTGTTAAATATGGCGGTGTACTTGAAGCACTTGCGCTTGCAACCTTCGGTAATCACATTGGGGCTAAAGTAGAATTGGATGAGCTTGACACATGCTTGACAGCACAGCTCGGCGGTTTTCATCTTTTACCTCTAGTGAAGAGGTTGTTGGTGCTAGCAAAATTGGTCAGACTACCACTGGCTTTACACTTGTTGTCAACAACATTGACATTGATGACCAGAAACTTGACAATGCCTTCCAAGGTAAATTGGAAGAAATTTATCCAACTGAATTTGAGCAAAGTAAAGAGTTACAAGAAATACCAGCTGTAGCTTCTAATGTGGTGCTTAAAACCCAAGAAAAAGTTGAACAACCCTTGGTTTACATTCCCGTCTTTCCAGGACTAACTCAGAATACGATTCAGCCAAAATGGCTTCGAACAAGCTGGCGCTAGAGTGAACTTGGTACCGTTTGTAACACTTAATGAAGCAGCTATTGAAGCCTCAGTTGACACAATGATTGACAATATTAGTAGCAAATATTATTTTCTTTTGCTGGTGGCTTTTCTGCAGCAGATGAACCAGATGGCTCAGCTAAGTTTATTGTCAATATTTTACTCAATGAAAAGTCCGTTCTGCTATTGATAAATTCATCGAAAAAGGCGGTCTCATCATCGGTATCTGTAATGGTTTCAAGCTTTGTCAAGTCAGGGTACTTTCTGCCTTATGGTAACTTTGAAGAAGCTGGTGAAACAAGTCCAACCCTTTTTCTACAATGATGCTAACCAGCACGTTGCTAAAATAGTGGAAACTCGTATTGCCAATACCAACTCACCTTGGCTTACTGGTGTGAAAGTTGGAGATATCCATGCGATACCAGTATCACATGGTGAAGGTAAATTTGTGGTGACGGCAGAGAATTTGCTGAACTTCGCGACAATGGTCAAATCTGGAGCCAGTATGTAGACTTTGACGGCGAAAACCATCTATGGATTCTAAATACAATCCAAATGGTTCAGTGAATGCCATTGAAGGTATTACCAGTAAAAATGGTCAGATTATTGGTAAGATGGGACACCTGAACGCTGGGAAGATGACTTTTTCCAAAATATTCCAGAAATAAAGACCAACATTTGTTTACATCAGCAGTTAAATATTTTTACAGGGAAATAAATGAGCGAGCGAAGTGAGCTCAATCACGATATTCTTGTCGTAACAATAGTTATCTCATTGAAGAGCCATTAAATAAATCGGAAATTTTGAGACCTAGACTTAAAATTTAGTTATGAAACTTTAAGGTTTCATAGCTAAAAGGAATATCAAAATAAAAAGGTATAAAGAATGACATACGAAGTAAAATCTCTTAATGAAGAATGTGGGGTCTTTGGTATTTGGGGTCATCCTCAAAGCCGCTCAAGTCACTTACTTTGGTCTTCATAGTCTGCAACACCGTGGTCAAGAAGGAGCTGGTATTTTTAACCAATGATAAAAGGTAGCTCCGTCGTCATCGCGATACATGACTCTTCTTTCAGAAGTCTTTAAAAATCCAGTTAATTTGGAGAAGTTGACGGGTTCTGCTGCCATCGGGCATGTTCGTTACGCGACAGCTGGTGAAGCCTCCATCAATAATATCCAACCTTCCATTTCAAATTTTACGATATGGAGTTTGGTTTTGGCGCATAATGGTAATCTGACCAATACCCAGACCTTGAAAAAGAATTGAGCGTAACGGAGCTCTCTTTTCGTCTTCATCAGATACAGAAATCTTAGCTCACCTTATCCGTCGTAGCCATAATCCAAGCTTCATGGGAAAGGTTAAAGAGGCTCTGAGTACTGTTAAGGGGGCTTCGCCCTATCTCCTCATGATGGAGGATAAGCTGATTGCAGCTCTTGACCCTAATGGTTTCCGACCTCTTTCAATTGGACAAATGTACCAATGGTGCTATTGTTGTTTCCAGTGAGACCTGTGCTTTTTGAAGTGATTGGTGCCACATGGCTGCGCGATGTCAAACCAGGAGAAGTTGTCATCATTGATGACCAAGGCATTCAGTATGATACCTACACAGACGAGACGCAGTTAGCCATCTGCTCAATGGAATATGTCTATTTTGCCCGTCCTGACTCAGTGATCCATGGTGTCAATGTTCATACAGCCTCGCAAAAATACAGGACGCCGTTTAGCTAAAGAATTTAAGCACGAAGCGGATATTGTTGTCGGTGTTCCCAATTCATCACTTTCTGCAGTACAGCGGATTTTTCTGAAGAATCCGGTTTGCCAAACGAGATGGGACTCATCAAAAATCAATACATCCAGCGGACCTTTATCCAGCCAACACAGGAACTGCGTGAGCAGGGTGTTCGGATGAAGTTGTCAGCAGTGTCAGAGTATTGTCAAGGGTAAGCGCGTGGTGATGGTGGATGATTCTATCGTTCGGGGAACGACCAGTCGTCGGATTGTTCAGCTCCTACGTGAAGCTGGTGCGGCAGAAGTCCATGTGGCGAGTGCAGTCCCCACTTAAATACCCATGTTTTTATGGTATTGATATTCAAACACGTCGTGAATTAATTGTCAGCTAACCATACCGCTAGACGAAATCGGAAATTATCGGAGCAGACAGTCTGACCTATTTATCTTTGGATGGTTTGATTGAGTCCATCGGCTTAGAGACAGATGCTCCAAATGGTGGTCTCTGTGTTGCTTTACTTTGACAGGGAACTATCCAACTCCACTTTTATGATTATGAGGAGCGTTATCTGGAAAGTCTAAAAAGAAAAACGAGTTTTTATTGATAGGCTAAACTAAATAGCAGCTCTGCTATTTTCAAAAAGAAAATGAGGAAAATGAAATGACAAAAATGCTTACGCTCAGTCTGGTGTTGACGTTGAAGCGGGTTATGAGGTTGTTGAGCGAATCAAAAAGCATGTAGCTCGTACGAGCGTCTTGGTGTTATGGGAGCGCTGGGTGGTTTCAGTGGGATGTTTGATTTGTCCCAATTGAATGTTAAAGAACCTGTCTTGATTTCAGGGACTGACGGTGTGGGAACCAAGCTCATGTTTACGTATCAAGTATGATAAGCACGATACCATTGGTCAGGACTCATGTACTATGTGTGTTAATGATATCATCGCGGCTGGTGCTGAGCCACTCTACTTCCTGGACTATATCGCAACTGGTAAAATGAACCTGCAAAATTGGAGCAGGTGGTCGCAGGTGTTGCTGAAGAGGTGTGCAGGCAGGTGCAGCCCTCATCGGTGGAGAAACGGCTGAAATGCCTGGCATGTACGGTGAAGATGATTACGACTTAGCTGGATTTGCAGTTGGTGTGGCAGAAAAATCTCAAATCATTGATGGCTCAAAAGTGGCTGAAGGTGATGTGCTTCTGGGGCTGGCTTCCAGCGGTATTCATTCTAACGGCTACTCCCTCGTTCGCCGTGTTTTTGCTGATTATACAGGTGAAGAAGTCTTTCCAGAATTGGAAGGCAAGAAACTCAAGGAAGTCCTTCTTGAGCCGACTCGCATCTATGTGAAAGCAGTTCTGCCATTGATTAAGGAAGAGTTGGTCAACGGTATTGCACACATCACAGGTGGCGGTTTTATCGAGAATGTCCCACGTATGTTTGCAGGCGATTTGGCAGCTGAAATTGAAGAAGACAAGGTGCCAGTCTTGCCAATCTTCAAAGCTCTTGAGAAATACGGTGAAATCAAGCACGAGGAAATGTTTGAAATCTTCAACATGGGTGTGGGACTAAGTTTTGCAGTCAGCCCTGAAAAATGTAGATCGTGTCAAGGAATTGTTGGATGAACCAGTCTATGAAATTGGTCGCATCGTCAAGAAAGAAAAACGAAAAGTGTCATCATCAAATGATAGCGGTTTTTGCCTCTGGTAATGGCTCAAATTTTCAGGTGATTGCGGAACAATTTCTAGTGGAGTTTGTCTTTTTCAGATCATCGTGATGCCTATGTGCTCGAGCGTGCAGACAAGCTCGGTGTTCTGTCCTATGCTTTTGAACTCAAGGAGTTTGAGAACAAGGCAGACTACGAAGTAGCCCTTGTCGAACTCTTGCAAGAACACCAGATTGACTTTGGTTTTGCCCTAGCAGGCTATATAGGAAAATTGTCGACCAACCTTATTGGCAGCTTATGAAGGTCAGAATCATCAACATTCATCCCGCCCTATCTGCCAGAATTTCCAGGAGCTCATGCGGATTGAGGATGCTTGGAATGCTGGCGTTGCTGAGAGCGGCGTTACCATTCACTGGGTGGACTCCGTGCAGATACAGGCAAGGTCATCAAACAAGTCCGCGTACCAGGCTGGCTGATGATACCATTGAAAACTTTGAGGCTCGGATTCATGAAGCAGAGTATAGTTGTATCCAGAGGTTCTGGATAGCTTTGGAGTGGAGAGAAAGTAAAAGATAGATAGAAGAGGAATAAAAATGACAAATAAAGATAGTTTTACTGGTGGTACTAATATTGGTGAGGGAAATACTGCTGGTGGAGATATATATGCTGCTGGTAGAGATGTTTATATTCAAAAATGATGAGAAAAAGACCAGTTGCTAAGTATGTAGCAAAGGTAATTTTGGAAGACTCCTTTAACTAAGTCTGTTCTAAGTTTAAGTGGAATACTCAGTTCAGTAGCCAGTGCTTTTTACAATTTTTCAAGGAATTGAACCATTAATAAATTGGTTTAGAAATTCAAATGAGAGACAATTAAAGGGAATTAATGAAAATTTTTGTTCATCTTTTTAGGATTAGGAATTTTCTTATTGACGATTATTATTTTTATTTACGATCTATTACAAGTAAAGAGACCAGACATCCTTTGATGTTTAATTATGCACTTAGTGGAATTGGAAATAGGTTGAGTATAGAGAAAGTTGAAGTTGCTGCCTGTCCAATCTGTAATGGGAAAATGAAATATTACAATAAACCTATTGCGTGGGATAGAATAATAGACTCAAATGGGAAAGAGAAACTTATTGTGACCGAGAGGGTTCCAGCGTTGGAGTGTAAAAAGAAATAGTAAACACTAGGGTTGAAGTTGATCCAGCAGAAGATGAAAAGTATAACATAAGGAGAACATAATGACGAAACGCGCTTTTTAATCAGCGTCTCAGACAAAAGCGGGCATTGCTGAATTTGCCAAAGAACTTAAAAAACTGGGTTGGGATATCATCTCGACAGGCGGAACCAAGGTTGTCCTTGACCATGCTGGGGTGGAGACCATTGCGATTGATGATGTGACTGGTTTTCCAGAGATGATGGACGGTCGTGTCAAGACCCTTCATCCAAATATCCATGGGGGGCTCCTCGCTCGTCGTGACTTGGCTAGCCACCTAGAGGCTGCTAAGGAGAACCAAATTGAGCTTATCGACCTTTGTTGTGGTAAACCTGCACCCATTCAAAGAAACTATTCTCAAACCAGACGTAACTTACGCTGATGCTGTTGAAAACATCGACATCGGTGGTCCATCAATGCTTCGTTCAGCAGCTCAAAAACCATGCTGAGTGTTACAGTTGTTGTTGACCCAGCTGACTACGATGTTGTTTTAGATGAATTGACAGCTAATGGTGAAACAAACTTTGAAACGCGTCAGCGCTTGGCAGCCAAAGTTTTCCGTCACACAGCAGCTTACGACGCTGATGCGGAATATTTCACAAAAACAAGTTGGTGAAACAAAACCTGAAAAACTCACCATCACTTATGATTTGAAACAACCCATGCGTTATGGTGAAAACCCTCAACAAGACGCGGATTTCTACCAAAAAGCTTTTGCCAACAGATTATTCTCATTGCATCAGCCAAACAGCTTAACGGTAAGGAATTGTCCTTCAACAATATCCGTGACGCGGATGCTGCTATCCGTATTATCCGTGATTTCAAAGATCGTCCAACTGTAGTGGCTCTCGCCACATGAATCCGTGTGGTGTGGTCAAGCTGATGACATCGAAAAAGCTTGGGACTACGCTTATGAGTCAGACCCAGTGTCCATCTTTGGTGGGATTGTCGTTCTCAACCGTGAGGTGGATGCTGCGACAGCTGAGAAGATGCATGGTGTCTTCCTTGAAATCATCATCGCACCGAGCTATACAGATGAGGCGCTAGCGATTTGACCAACAAAAGAAAAACCTGCGGATCTCGTGCCTTGCCATTTGATGCTCAAGATGCCAGCGAAGTGGAAGCTGAGTATACAGGCGTTGTTGGCGGTCTCTTGTTCAAAACCAAGACGTGGTCAAGCGAAAGCCCAGCTGACTCGCAAAGCGGTGACCAAACGCCAACCAACTGAGACAGAGGCAACAGCTCTGAATTCGCTTGGAAGGCTATCAACACGTCAAATCCAACGGAATCATCATAACCAACGACCACATGACACTCGGTGCTGGTCCAGTCAAACCAACCGTGTGGCTTCCGTTCGTATTGCTGATTGACCAAGCCAAAGATCGTCTTGATGGTGCTGTGCTTGCCTCTGACGCCTTCTTCCCATTTGCGGACAACGTGGAAGAAATTGCAGCCGCAGGTATCAAGGCTATTATCCAACCGGGTGGCTCTGTCCGTGACCAAGAGTCTATCGACATGGCTGACCAGTATGGGCTGACCATGATCTTTCTGAGGGTTCGGCATTTCAGACATTAAGAAATATTGAAAATCCTCGGCTTAATGAACCGCACCCCCAAAAGTTGGACAAAAAAATATTAGTGAAAAGGATTTGGTTCTGTACTGAACAGGGCTGAGTCCTTTTCTACCATTTGTCAAGTATATCAAGGTATTTGATGAAAAATAGTTTGAGTTCCATATAGTCAAAACGAAGGAAATTGTCTTTTTGAGCTAAAGTTTTAGTGTAAAAAGTGTACACAAAACCAACACCTCACCTAGTGATTTTTTGATAAGGTGTTACAATAATATGGCATAAACAATTTTACCGATTTTGGGTAGAAGTATAATCGTAAAAGTTTGTTATGCGTTATGAGGTAATCATTGTTCTGATGAGACGATGTATAGAGGCAATCGTGTGTGGTTTGGGTTTGAAGTCACTTGCGATTGTCTTTTTCCGTTTATCATAGAAGTCTGCGATATGACAAGGATTGGTGTGGCTAGCTGAAGCTATGTTATGAATGCACTTAAAAGAGAATCTTTTCTAGCATAGGGATTCCCACGTTTATGATATGTTCTTGGCTAGAAAGTCCCCTAGATCTATAGTGTCTGAGGTCACGCGATAAAAGCATTGATTTGATTGGCAGAGTGAAATCGACGAATGTCACCAAGTTCACTAATAATGCTTGTCGCTGTGGTTTCAGCTATTCCAGGAATAGAGAGAAGAATCTCGTATTCTGGCAAAGGTTGAGCCAATGTTACCATCTCCTCTAAAACGCCTTGTCTATATTCAGAAAGCCTAAGTAACTCCCCTGCATAGTATTTGACCTCTTCCATCATTGGAGAGGTTTTCTTGACCGCACAATAAGACTGATTAGCTAGTTTTGTAAGCTTATCTACTAAGTAAGTCACACGTTTTTCAGAGATGCGTTTTGATGTAGACTGACGGATGATAGCTCTTTAATGCGGCGTCATCCAACTCCAGTACAAAACTATTACATGGAAAAGTCATGACCAAGTTCCAACATTGTTCCCCAGTTGGTGCCGACAAGATGTTTTCCAATTCAGGAAAAGTGACCTGTAAAACCTTGTGCAGACGGTTTTTAGCGCAGACAATATCCTCAGTAAGATTCTGATAGAAACGGCTGAGGTCGCGTAATTCTTGATAAAGCGCTTCTTGGACATAGCTTGGTTTACGATTGAGGATGAACTGAGACATAGCTAGTTTTTCAGCGTCAATCTTATCGGTTTTACGTACTCGTAAAGCTATCTAGTTGTTTTTGATTCTAAAGGATTGAGGCGTGTATAAGCGTAACTATTATCCTCAAAGAAGCGCTGAAGACGACGAGAGAATAGACACTCAGTCGCCCTCGAAGACAATCTCTGGCTGGTGAACAGTCTTCAAGTCCCCAGTAGTCGATTAAACTCGATGGCATCATTGGGTATGGTATAGCCATGTACTTTCTCTCCATTGATCAAGATGGCTACTTCTGAACTTGCTTTACTCACATCAATCCCAAAAACTACTCGCATGATATTACCTCTTTTGTCTTGAATGATTCCTTGCTTTTAGTGATGTCATTTTCAATACTCGACGTTTTTCGTCCCACATACTTTGATAACATTCTTCCTAAAAACAGGTGTCTTGCCAGTTTTAGTTACGACGTTCAGCGCCAAAGGACTCATCGACTTAACAAGACACCTCTACTTTTAACATAACGAAAAAGTAGTGAGTACTTTCTCCGTCGGAGATTTTTCTACCACTAATCTTAGTATGTTTTTAGCTTTGCTTTAATACGCTTGTTGTTGTAGTAAAAATATAATCCGTGATGGCTTGTTCCAAGTGATCCAGTGATTTGAAACTCTCCTCAAATCCGTAAAACATCTCTGTTTTCAAGATACCAAAGAAAGATTCCATCATACCGTTATCCGTGCTAGTTCCTTTTGCGAGACATGGAGGGACAGATCCCTTTACTGTCAAGAAAACGATGGTAGACCCTCATGTTGGTATTGCCAACCTTGGTCGCTATGGAGAATAGTATTGGGATAAGCTTCCTTAGGAAAAGCCTTTTCAAGCATGGATTTAACTTGCATCAGGTTGGGAGAATGGGACAAGGTAAAGCCGATAATTTCGCTGTTATAACCATCCAGAACAGGCGACAGATAGAGTTTCTCAGAGCAATTTGGCAGAGCGAACTCAGTCACATCGGTATAACACTTCTCAAAAGGTTTAGACCCCTCAAATTGCTTGTTAATCAGATTTGGAGCCTTTCTTGCCCACCTCCCCCTTGTAGGACTTGTATTTCTTGCGCTTACGGATGCGTGCAGACAGACCTAACACCTGCATCAAACGCTGCACTTTCTTATGATTGATGCTATAACCACGATTGCGCAGTTCTAGATGAACCCTGCGGTAACCATAATTGCCCTTATGATCCTTAAAAATTGCTTGTATCTCATTCTTGATGTCCCTATCTTTGTCCTCTTTGGCGAGTTGCTTGAGCTGGTAATAGTAGGTGGCACGAGCTAGTTTAGCTGTTGCTAGAAGGGAGGTCTAGTCGAATCCTCCATTGACCATTTCTCTAACTGTTTCTGCCTTTCGCACGCCAAGGCTTCGTCCCTCAGGCGCAATTCTTTCAACTTTTTAAATAGGCATTCTCCGTTCTAAGACGCTCTATTTTCTTCTTGGAGTCGCTCTAACTCACGTCATCTCTTCCCAGGTCTTCTTTTGGCTTACGTCCCATTTTTGCGTACCTCCTCTTGCTTTCTCAAGAATAGTATACCCGTTTTTCTTGTATTGCGCTATCCAGTTTGGAAGAGTCCCTCGGTTTGGCAAAGGCGTAATCAAAGTGAAACGGTCAGCTTTGACTGTTGTTTCAGAAGCACTTTATCAATCATTTCCTGCTTTAATTCTGGAGAATAATAGGTATTTTTCCTTTTCTTGACAATGTTCATCCTGTATCTGTCTATCAGTCGAATCATATATTGGATACTCGGATTCTGCAACACTGAACTGGTCCGACAAAGACTTAATACTTTTCACCATTTTGCCGTAACTCATAGATTTTTGACTTTGTCTTCATAACTTCATAACTTAATTTCATAAAATAACTACCCCAAATGTTGATTTTTCTGTCTCAACTTTTGGGGTGCGTCTATTGCCGAGGGTTTTTGAATAGATTTATTTTTGGATAAATATAGCTGACAGCTCCTTGACCAGCGGCGTAAGGATTAAACCAGCCACGGAAGTTGCCAATGTACTGTTTGCCTGCATAATTGATTCTTTGATTTGGATGCGGGTGTTGGATTCGACATGGGTGACAACACCGACATGCCCATAGCCACCATCAGTCCAGCAGATAATTGCTCCGACTTGTGGGATACTTCCTGTCCGGAAACCAGCTGCGCGTGCGCTGGCTGCCCACTGGCCACCATTACCCCAGTAAGGACCGAGCCGAGGAGCTAGCACTTTTGCTCCCAAGTGCACTGACCATGGGGGTAGAGGAGGCTCCTGCACAATCAGGGGTGTAGAGGGTTGGCTCAGGAGTAGTTGGTTTATCAACCTGATAGCTGGTGCCTGTAAGTCCAGTCAACTGACCGTTGAGAGTACGGTAGACATGGGTATGGAAGAGACCACTTCCAGCATGCTGTTGCGTATTGATGGTAAATTTATACAAGCCATTGCCAACTTTTGTTAGCAGTGTACCATTTGATGTCATCTTACTAGTTGACTTCTGACCCAGGTCGGCAGAGAAATCGTTCCTGGTCCGAAAGCATCTGCCACGGTCACTTCGTAATTGTAGGCAGAGATTTTATTGACAGAAACCTTGGTTTTGATATTTTCAGCAGAGAGGTGACGGTGTCTGTCGCATAGCTATGTTCGCTGCCATCTTTATATTTGACGTAGATATGATTGATATAATTGCCAGATAAGGCTTGGTGGTTGTGAATATTAAATTGTGCAGATAAGGTTCCATCTCCATTATTACTTGCCTCATACCATTTGATATTGCTTTGATTATGGGTGCTCAGATGGGAACGCGGACGGACTGAATCGGCTTAGATGTTGCAGTCTCACTGGTTTTGCAGTATAGGTCTCCTGCTCATGATTGACATTTTTCGACAGAAAAAGCGGTTTTTGCTCTTCTGGAGAAGGGAGCTCCAGCATCTATTGTAGTGGTTGTTCCCTAATCCTGTAAATTCAGGCTTGACATAGCTTTCACCGTAGAGATGGATATGGTAGGTTCCTGTATCGTAATTGTGTTTCTTCAGTTCTACCTCTTACTCTGTAACTGCCATCAGAATTTTTGACTTGCCTCATACCATTGCGAAATCATCCTGCTCTTGTTTTCAGACCAAGTTGGCACAGTGACCTTGTACATGGTGTCAGGAAGATTTTTGATAAGGATTTCCATAATGCCCGACTCGGGGAAGCTTGTTTGAATGGTCGGATTGGGCTTTTCGAGATGGAAAGAAAAGCCCTGATTGGTAAATCATTTTGCCATTTTTATTTTTCACAAGTATCTACGAAATATTTTCCATATCCTTTATGCTTAGAAAGGTTAAATTCGGTACTATCTTGTCCAGCTTCATACCAATTAAGGTCATCACCACCATTTTCATCAGACCAAACTGCATGGACAATTTTTGAGTTCCCTTGGTCTTTATGCTTCGCGTAAAGTTGATACGTAGCAATCCGTCCAGCTGTTGTGACACTTGTTTTGCTAGTGGGTTTATTGAGGGTAAAGGTCGTACCATTTCAAGCCTATCATCTTCCCGTTGATATTAATGTAGTGTGTACATGGAAGGTGCCGTATCCCGGCGTGTTGCCGGAGATCAATGGCTGTGCTGGATGTCTGAGGCGTGTGTACCATTTCAAATCATCCTGTCCATTTTCGTCGGACCAGACCGCGTGGTAAATAGTATAAGGAACTTGAGCCTTTGGAGCGGGCATAATGAATCTGTGCTGTATCCCCAGTGACATTGACAGTCACATTGCTGGCACGATCAGTGAAAATATAGATTTCTGCTCTCCAGCTTCAGTTGATGCAACAGCCTGAGCCGTGGAATGACTAGCAAACAGACCAATGGCTGCTCCAGATAATAAAACAGTTTCTGATATTTCTTCATGATCTCCTTTTAGAATAAGAAATTTGGATAATTCCATTTAGATTATTCAGGGATATGAAAATAGAGTACTTTTTAAAAATTTTGGGAATTGAGACTGAATCTAATTTTAGTTTTATGAAATCTTTTGATGTTTTGACTAAAGGTTATAAATTAGTCAAAAAGTGCTAAAAAGGGAGGATATATAGGCTAAAATGTGAATACTTCTTCAACTAAGAGGCTGTGTATTTCATTTTTCTTGAATAAAATTATATTTTCCCATAGATTATAAATTTTCAGTAAGATTAGATTATTTTCATTCTTTCCCGGTTATCATAGAATAAAACGAACGATTGTGATATAATTTAGATAAATAATTCGTAAAAATACGATAATTTTTCACGTGATGTGTTAGCTTGGTATGAGCACCTGTGATATGGACATTGAGGTATCTTATCTCATGAAGCTTTTTAGTTGTTGGTTCGGGTGGTCGTGGCACGCGATTGCTAGCAAAGTTAGTTAGAGTCTCAGGGTGTGTGGGCAGGTTTTTGTTGCACCCGGAAATGATGGCATGACCCTTGGACGGCTAGACTTGGTCGATATTGGAATTTCCGAACATTCCGGGTTGACAGTTTGCAAAGGAGAATGATATTACTTGGTCCTTTATCGGTCCGGATGATGCGCTGGCAGCTGGATTGTAGATGATTTTAACCAGCTGGACTCAAGGCTTTTCACCTATCTCGTTTGGCAGCAGAGCTGGAGTGGTCCAAGGATTTTTGCCAGGAAATTGATGGTTAAATACGGTGTTCCGACTGAGCAGCCTATGGCACATTTTCCGACTTTGAGGAAGCCGAAAGCCTACATAGAAAAAGCAGGAGCACCCTATCGTGGTCAAGGCAGACGGCTTTGGCTCTGGGCAAGGGCGTGGTCGTCGCAGAGACTGTAGAGCAAGGTCGAAGCCGCTCATGAGATGCTCTTGGATAATCAAATTTGGTGAATCGGGTGCGCGTGGTCATCGAGGAATTCCTTTGAAGGTGAGGAATTTTCACTCTTTGCCTTTGTCAATGGTGACAAGTTTTACATCATGCCGACGGCTCAGGACCAAGCGGTACTATGATGGAGACAGGAAAGTCCCAATACAGGTGGCATGGGAGCTTATGCGCCAGTGCCTCACCTGTCACAAAGCGTGGTGGACCAGTCGGTTGGAGGCAATTATCAAGCCGGTTCTCAAAGGCATGATAGCTGAGTACTGAGCCTTATCTGGGCGTGCTTACGCTGGGCTGATTCTGACAGCAGATGGTCCTAAGGTCATCGAGTTCAACGCGCGCTGGCGACCCAGAGACCCAGATTATCCTGCCGCGCCTGACGTCTGACTTTGCGCAAAATATCACAGATATTCTTGATGGTAAGGAGCCGAGCATTACTTGACAGACAGGGGCGTAACTCTGGACGTGGTTGTCGCATCGAATGGCTATCCGTTAGATTATGAAAAAGGGCATTGAGCTGCCAGCCAAAACCGACGGCGACATCATCACCTACTATGCAGGAGCTAAGTTTGCGGAAAATAGCAGAGCACTGCTATCCAACGGCGGACGTGTCTATATGCTCGTCACCACAGCAGACACCGTAAAAAGAGCCCAAAACACCATCTACAAAGAACTCGCCCAACAAAAACAGAAGGTCTCTTCTATCGAGACCGATATTGGATGCAAAGCATAAAAGATTAACAGATACTATAGTTGTCATGGCGAGCGAAAGCGAACCACTATAGGGATAATCGTCGCAGTAAAAGAAAAACTGTAAGAAAGGAGTATTCGGTTAGTCTCCCTTAGACACGGACTAAATCCCTAGGAAAAAGATAAACTACCCTAGACGTAAACCGTCGTCGTTAGTTTTCTATTTTTCTACAGGATTCGCAAGCGAAACGTCCTTTGTATTTTAATATGAAAACCAATTATTTCCATCATCATGGGCTCAAAAATCCGACTGGGCAACCATGCAAAAACAGCAGAAGTCCCTAGACTGCTTTCGGCGTTGCTTACGAAAAAGAAAGTTGTTTCTGCCCACCGTACACCAGACCTCATGTTTAGACATGCGGAGGAAGCATCGGAGTCGTGGCATCAAGGTCATTATCGCGGGTGCGGGTGGCGCAGCCCATTTTGCCAGTGCGTATGGTAGCTGCCAAAACAACCCTTCCAGTCATTGGGGTGCCTGTCAAGTCTCAGTGCCCTTAGTGGCGTGGACTCGCTCTACTCTATCGTACAGATGCCAGTGTGGTGTGCTCTGTTGCGACTATGGCTATCGGTGAAGCAGGTGCGACCAATGCAGCCCTCTTTGCCCTCCGTCTCCTCTCAGTAGAGGACCAAGCTATTGCGACAGCTTTGGCAGATTTTGCAGAAGAACAAGGAAAAATCGCAGAGGAGTCGACAAATGAGGCTCATCTAAAACAATCGGAATTATCGGTGGCGGTCAGCTGGGGCAGATGATGGCTATATCTCTGCTATCTACATGGGGCACAAGGTTATCGCGCTGGACCCTGCGGCTGATTGCCCTGCCTCTCGTGTGGCGGAAATTATCGTGGCGCCTTATAACGATGTGGATGCCCTCCGTCAGTTGGCTGAGCGTTGCGATGTCCTGACCTATGAGTTTGAAAATGTAGATGCTGACGGCTTGGATGCTGTTATCAAGGATGGGCAACTTCCACAAGGGACAGACCTACTCCGTATTTCTCAAAATCGCATCTTTGAAAAGGACTTTCTCTCAAATAAGGCTCAAGTCACCGTGGCTCCTTACAAGATTGTGACCTCAAGCCAAGACTTGACAGATATGGACCTGTCTAAAAACTATGTCCTCAAGACGGCGACTGGTGGCTACGATGGCCACGGACAAAAGGTCATTCGCTCGGCAGAAGATTTGGAAGAGGCCTATGCGCTAGCCGATTCAGCAGACTGCGTTTTGGAAGAATTTGTCAACTTTGACCTTGAGATTTCTGTCATTGTATCAGGAAATGGCAAGGACGTGACGGTTTTCCCAGTTCAGGAAAATATCCACCGCAACAATATCCTGTCTAAGACCATTGTGCCAGCCCGCATTTCGGCTAGTCTGGCTGACAAGGCCCAAACCATGGCGGTGCGAATTGCAGAGCAGCTCAAGCTGTCTGGAACGCTCTGCGTGGAAATGTTTGCGACGGCTGATGACATCATCGTCAATCGAGAGTTGCCCCACGCCCACATAACTCTTACCACTCTATCGAAGCCTGCGACTTTCGCAGTTTGACACCCATATCTGGGCGTCCTTGGAGCACCATTGCCAGCCATCCACCTGCACGCGCCAGCTGTCATGCTCAACGTACCTTTACCAGCATGTCGAGCAACGTGCTGAAAAATATGTGACAGAAAATCCAAGCGCCCACCTCCACCTGTATGGTAAAATAGAAGCAAAGCACAACCGCAAAAATGGGGCATGTGACCCTCTTTAGTGACCTACTGGATGAGGTGAGAGAATTAGGTGAGGGAATAGATTTTTAGAGGAGTTTGTTATGATTCAAATCATTGTTCACGCTTTTATTGAAAATGGAAAAGCAGGAATCGTCGAAGTGCTCTTTTCCAGCAAAGACGCTGACAAAAATCCAAGCCAAATATGAGGAACTGCAAAAACAGTACCCAGCAGACTACCTAGCAATCTATGACCTGCCGCTGGATACGGACTTGAACACCTTAGCGCATTATCCGTCGGTAGCGATTTGGAAAAGAGGAGTTTTGAAGAAGAAAATGTTTGAAAGAATTAAAGGAATTAAAAATAAAATCAGGTATCTTTTGAGGATGAAACGAAATTAGAACTCTTTGAAGGGAATTTTGAGGGGACAAATCACAGCAGAACGATAGGGCAAGCCTGTTATTTGGAAGAAACGGTTCAGGAAAAAGTACAATTGCTCGTGGAATAAATCAATTAAAAATGATTGGAATGGAGTAGATAGTGATCATTTATTGACAAGAAAAATGATAATATTATACTTACTGATACCGATAAAAATCAATTTTGTTTTTTCGATGAGAATTATGTTGATCAGAAAGTTAGAATTGCTCAAGATGGATTGGATACAATTGTAATTTTTGGGGAACAAATTGATATTGATGCTCAACTTGAAAGTTTGAGAGCACAGTTATCTGAAGCAAAATTGAATTTCAAAAATACGATTCTGAATATAAAGAATATTTAGATGAGAACAATGAAAAGTCTCCCGATTTTTTGGCAAAAAGAAATGATAAACTCCTTTGAAAGGGATAGAAATTGGGCTGAAAAGAGATAGGGAAATAAAAGGAAAATCGAGCGGCATCTCCTGTTAATAATAATACTGTTCGAAATTTTGTTAGTATACAAACCAACTTTTAGTGAGTTAGAGCTGATTTAATAAGAAAAAGGAGAGATATTTTCAATAAGAGATTCAGCAGTTGTTATAGGGCAAGAGTTAGTTTTACCTATTATTAATTTTGACAGGGATGAATTGTCAACTTTATTATCTAAAAATTGAAAAACCTGAGTTGAATGCTAGGGATGAGTATTTACTGAGATTACTATCTGATTCTACAAAAGCGAGCATCATTTGAGAGAAGTTAGGATTTCTTCACAGATGAAACATCAAGCAATTTGTCCTTTTTGTACTCAATTAGTGTCGGAAGATGTCAAGACTGAACTTACAAATGGTATCACTAAACTCCTATCAAGAGCAGTCGAAGAGCATCACCGTTTACGATTGGGTAAAAAATTGATGAAATAAATCAAGATTTCTCTGAGTATGGGCAGCTAGATTCAGATTTGATTCGCTCCTATCAGGAGTATTGATGCTTTTGAATACTAAAATTAATGAGATTAATTTAGTGATTGATGAAAAATTAAGAACCCATATGTTGTAGTTGAGCTACCCGATATAGATTTTTCTCAAGAATTACTTAAGGTAAAAATGATATTGAAATAATTAACCAAGCCATTGTCAAACATAACTCAGAAATTTCAGATATCCAAAAATTAAAAGAGAGCCTACTTCAAATCAATAAAGAGTTAGCTTTATGAAATTCAAGACGATTATATTCAAGAAAAACAGTAGAAAAAGAGACTTGCTATGCTAATTATGAAATGTTTAAAGAACAGGTAATTAATTATGAACAAAATATTTCCGATTTAGAAAAATCAGAAGCTTAATATAGATATTGCAGTTGATGAAATTAATAAAAAGTTTGAATTACATATCATCGGTTAACTATCTCGAAGTCAAAATGGAAAATACTACTTATTATCAAGAGATAAGTCTGTGGAACCTCAGTAGAGTATCAGTAGGTGAGAGAAATGCATTGGCATGTTATGTTATTTCTTTACTGAAATAATTCAGCAAAGAGAGTTAGCAGAAGCTTTATAGTCAAGAATACTTTATTGTCATTGATGACCCAATTTCTAGTTTTGATATGGAAAATAAGGTTGGAATAACTTCTTATTTGAAATATTGTTTAACTAGATTTTTAAGGGAAGTAGTTACTAGGGTTTTATTGATGACTCATGATAAACAGATGATGTAGATTTTGACAAGTTTCTGCAGGAGATAATGGATTTTTGTAAGTTAAAAGAAGGTGGACAAAAGTCTAAATATAAAAATTAGAGTTAGTCAATGGGGAATTACAGGTATTTAAAAACTAAGACTCATGATTATACTGAACTCCTTGAAACTGTATTTGCCTATGCAACGGGAAGTGGGGTACCTAGTTCTAGAGAGTTTCGTTGGTAATGCAATGCGAAAAATTTTAGAAGCATATGGTACATTTAATTATAAACAAGATATTACTAAGCTAACAACAGATCCAATGATTGTAAATAAAATTGATGAAAAATACAGAGATTATTTTGAAAATTTGATGTATCGATTGGTTTTTACATGGTGAGAGTCATTTTTGAGGATCCTGTTAAGGTTTTGAATATTGATTTCTTCGATACTATTTCTGATGAAGAGCGAGAAAAACAGCTCGAGATTTGCTTAGTCTTATCTTTTTAGATGATTTACATGTTTTAGCATCTGGCGGATGTAAGAAAATGCGAAAACAGCTTGAACAATGGAGTGTGAAATTTTGGAATAAGAGGTTCATACTATTTAATTTGTTGTAATGATTTAAGAATGTATGATATTCAATATTATAGTTATTGTAATCAAATGGTAAATACAGGAAAAAGTTGGAAGACTACGCACAATATGTGTATTCACATCGCTACAACTCAACGATTTTGAAAAATACATTAGTTTCTAAGAGGGTAACTATAAAAGGACAAAAGTGGTGCAACAAATGAATTTGATGTCTATTATCAATTTCTCTCATTTGAATCGTTGAGTGTGAGAGTAGCGATTGAATGTAAAGATTGGAAAAATAAAAGTGTCAATCAAAGAGATTCGGATTTTGCGACAAAATTATCTGATGTTGGATTGGGTAATATTGATTGAATAATGATTTCAAAAGTTGCTTTTTCAAGAAGGAACAAAGACACTTTCGCCGATTCCTCATGGAATAAAGCTAATGACTGAAGATGAGCTACCGACACTAACAGATATTGTTGCTGGTGTCTAAGAAAGCATTTTTACCTGATGGGAAAATTCAAGGTGAACCTTTTGGACATTGATGGAAATACAAGATGGAGATGTAACAGGAAGCTATTGTACAATTGCACCGAATCAGATTCCTTGTTTTTATTCCCATAAAATATGGCAAACTATTATCTTAATTTAAGAATTGATAAAAGATAAGTTTGTTGTTAGAGTATTTCACAATATCAGTTGAGAGGGACTTTTAGACTTGTGACTTACACAGTCAAAAGTTTGTTCTTTTTCCGATTCCGTTTGCTACAGATCCTGATTTAGAAGATTACAAGGCAATAGTTGCGGAACCTATGTGATAAAAAGATTTTTAAAGGAGTAAAAACAATGATCAACCGTTACTCTTCGCCCCGAAATGGCGAATATTTGGACTGAGGAAAATAAGTACAAGGCTTGGCTGGAGGTAGAGATTCTGGCTGATGAGGCTTTGGGCTGGAGTGGGTGAGATTCCCAAGGAAGATGTGCAGTTTGATTCGTGAAAAGGCGGACTTTGACATTGACCGCATCTTGGAGATTGAGCAGGAGACGCGCCACGATGTAGTACTGCGCTACTCAGGCGGTTTCTGAGACACTGGGTAGGAGCGCAAGTGGGTGCACTATGCGCTCGACCTCGACCGATGTGGTAGATACGGTATCACGCTACCTCTACAAGCATAGCAATGACATCATCCGTGAGGATCTGCGTCGCTTCACCGACATCATTGCAGAGCGGGCGCGGAGCACGAGTTTACCATCATGATGGGACGGACCCATCGGGTGCATGCAGGAGCCGACGACTATTCGGTCTTAAGCTGCGACTTGGGCTACAGCGAAAATGAAGCGCAACATCGAGCGTTTCGAGATTGCGGCTGCGGGTGTGGAAAGCTTTTCGGGAAAATCTCTGGTGCGGTTGGGAACTTCGCCAACATTCCGCCATTTGTGGAGAGCTATGTCTGTGAGAAATTAGGCATCCGTCCGCAGGAGATTTCGACTCAAGTCCTGCCACGTGACCTCCATGCTGAATACTTCTCTGCTTTTAGCCTTTGATTGCGACTTCCATCGAGCGCATGGCGACTGAAACTCCGTGGTCTGCAAAAATCTGAGCAGCGCGAAGTCGAAGAGATTCTTTGCTAAGGGGCAAAAGGGTTCATCTGCTATGCACTCACAAACGCAATCAATCGGCTCTGAGAATATGACTGGTCTGGCGCGTGTCATTCAGCACATCATGGTAACAGCCTTTGAGAATGTCTCTCTGGCATGAACGCGATATTTCCCACTCATCAGCTGAGCGAATCATCACACCAGACACGACTATCTTGATTGACTACATGCTCAACCGCTTTGGTAATATCGTCAAGAACCTGACCGTCTTCTCCCAGAAACATGATCCGCAACATCGAATTCTACTTTCGGTCTTATCTTTAGCCAACGTGCTATGTTGACCTTGATTGAAAAAGGCATGACCCGTGAGCAAGCCTATGACTTGGTGCAACCAAAAACAGCCTACTCTTGGGATAATCAAGTGAGACTTCAAAGCCCGCTTCTCGAAGCGGATCCAGAGGTGACATCGCGCTCGACTCAAGAGGAAATCGACGAAATCTTCAATCCAGCATACTACACCAAACGAGTAGATGAAATCTTCAAGCGCGTGGGGCTAGATTAAACATGCAAAACGAGCCTGGCATAAAAAGTCCAGGCTTTTTGAATTTAAATTAGAAAATAGATGACGCAGTGGTTGATTGGCATCTTCTTTCGCTTTTTAAGCTCCAAAGATGACTTAATCAACTGTGCGGGGGTCGGGAAAACGAACTTTTTTTAACTTATTTTGAAGTTCTTTTCCCACTCCTGTTTTCTTTATCTTAAATTTGACTGGCCTGAGCTGTCCCGATTTTTCTGCAGCATTTCTTGGCGTTGTTGGTCTGTTTTGCGTTCTACTCCGTTGAGCTCTGTCAGTTTGACTGGAGAAATACCACAAAATTTCAGGACTTGATTTTTAAGTACTTTGCCATAGTCTTGGACAAAAGGCAGGGCAAAGGCTGGTGTATTATGGCTGGCGATAATCCAGCCGACTTGCTTTTGCAGGTGGCCTTTGCAGAGTACCAATTTTTATAAGAGTAAGCAAAGTCAGCCACAAAGACGTGGTCGATAAAGCCTTTGAGAATTAGTGGCATGCTGCTCCACCAGATAGGGAAAATGACAAATCAGATGGTCTGCCCAAGTAATCAAAATCCGGTATTTTGCCATTTCAGGTCTTTGTGCAGGTCACGGCGTCTCATGTTCTTGGTCAAAGCGCAAAATCGGGTGCAAAATCCTGGCATACAAGTCCAAGGTTTTACCTCGTGCTTCTTAGAAAGGTTACTTTGAACTTCTTTGAGAATAGCAGCATTGAAGCCAGTTGGGCTGGGGTAGGTGTAAATAATCAAAGGTTTTCATGATCGTTCTCCTTTGATATAAAATGTCAAGCATGTGCTCAATCGTGCTTTGATGGTTTGACGGATCAAGGTCTTGTCCGATAGGATTAGTTGCTAGAACGGCTAGAGTACCTGTGATAAAGCTCCAAAAAGTGAAAAAGGCTTTCTGCCCTCGCTATTGCTAAAAATTTTCCTCCTTACGAAGCTTTAAAACAAGCTCCTTAAATTTATCAAATCCATGGGCAAGTCCGACTCCAAGAGAATGGTGTCCTGGGTCACCTTCATATATTTAAAAGGGATTTGATAAAGAGAGCTTCGATGAGGGTAGGTCTTGGCAAAAATAATGAAATTAAGACCAAGCTGGTCAGCTGATCATGCGCAGGATCTGTCGCATCAATGTTTTCGTTGATTTCCTGATTGAGAAAACAGCGAAAAGCTGGGTCAAAACTCACCCTTTGAGATAGCCTTCCTTGCTCCTCAAAATGGCGGTAAGGGCTGCCGTGAGTCACACCGCTAGCTTTGGCAACAGTCCTGAGGCGAAAGCTGTTCAATTCCATGTTTTCTAATTTCTTCAATCCCCGTTTGAATGAGATCTTCTTTTCATTGGGCAGTATTGCGTTTCATTACTCTCCTCTCCAAAAAGTATACATCGTCTACTTATCTATCTTTTAGCATACACTGTCTACTTTTTCTTGTCAACTAATTTGATGTTTTCTTCTAGTCTAGGATGTGGTAGAATTTGCTTTCGGTAAGATAAAATGTTAAAATAACATTAAAAATGATAGCGCTTTCTTTTTAGGGCGGGCTGCTCATTTTAGAGAAGCGCCGAGAAACGAGAGGACTCCTATGAAGAAAAATTATCAACGACCCAACAGCGGTTGTGGACGAGATGCTGGAGGCTTTTAATTTATATTCACAGCGATTTGGTTTATCGGGTCAAGGACTTTGATATCATTGCCCGCAAGAGTGAGAAGACGGGCAAGGTTGGGCTGATTTCTGGCGGCGGTAGTAGTCATGAGCCTTCTCACGCTGGCTTTGTCGGTGAGGGCATGCTGTCGGCTGCTATCTGCGGAGCGAGTCTCACCTCGCCAACACCAGACCAAGTCTTGCATACTATTGGGACGAAGCAGATGAGGGAGCTGGGGTCTTCATGGTTATTACAGAATTACTCCGGCGACATTATGAACTTTGAAATGGCTCAGGAAATGGCTGAGATGGAAGGGATTGAGGTGGCTAACGTCGTCGTGGATGACGATATTGCAGTGAAGACAGCCTCTATACTCAAGGTCGTCGCGGGAGTGGCTGGTACAATCCTTGTCCATAAGATTCTAGGTGATGCAGCGCGCGCTGGCAAATCTCTGTCTGAAATCAAGGCTCTAGCTGATGAGCTGGTCAAAAATATTCACACGGTTGAGCTGGCTCTGAGCGGGCAACTCAGTGCCGGAAGTCGGTAAAACCTGGTTTTGTGCTTACCGAGTGACGAGATAGAGTTTGGTATCGGCATTCATGGGGAGCCCGGCTATCGCAAAAGAAAAATGCAGCTGTCTGAGGACTTAGCCAAGGAACTAGTCGAAAAACTCGAGTCAGTCCCTTGAACTCAAATCTGGTAAGAAGATTGGGCTCCTCATCAATGGTATGGGGGCAACACCGCTTATGGAGCAATATAGTTCTGCGGCAGATGTAAAATCTTCGACAGAAGCTGGAGTCGAAGTTGTCTATAAAAAGCTGGGGAATTACATGACCTCCATTGATATGGCGGGGATTTCTCTGACCTTTATCGAGCTGGACCAGCCAGACTGGCTGACAGCTCTAAACAGTCCTGTCACGACAGCAGCTTGGTAAGGAGGTGCTTATGGACGCAGCAAGAGCATGGATGCAGTTGTTCAACGAGAAGATCCGGGACCAAAAAGCCTATCTGTCTGATCTGATACTCCCATTGGCGACGGGGATCACGGCGCCAATATACAGTCGAGGAATGGCGGCAGCAGTAGAGAGTCTAGCTGCTAAGGACTTTGCCAGTCGGCTGAGGTTTTTCAGGCTGTTTCTATGCAGCTAATCAGCAAGGTTGGCATGGTGCTTCCTACCTCTTTATGGCTCATTACTTCATGGGCATGCAAAAGCTGAAAAAGACGGTAAAGACTTGTCAGAAGTCATCAAGCTGGGCTGGACATGATTCAGAAACGGGGCAGGCTGTGCAGGGCGAGAAGACCATGGTGGATGTCTGGTCAGTGATCCTGTTTCTCTGCAGTCTGGAGACTTGACGCATGAAAAATTGGCTCCTTAGTGGAAGCGACCAAGATCTGAAAGCGACCAAGGGGCGGGCTTCTATGTCGGCGAGCGTTCTGTGGTCATTGATCCCGGTTCGGCTTCATCTGGTCTCCTTTTTGGAGGCTCTTCTAGAAACGGAGCAGGCTTGATGGCAGATACAGGCATTCTTATCGTTTCCCACTCGATTTAGCCCAAGGCTTGTTCGACCTCATTTCACAGGTGGCAGCAGATGTGGCTATCTCAGCTATGTGGGCGGATTGAAGACGGCAGCATTAGGACTAGCTGAAGGGATTCAGGCTACCTTTAGATGCCAATGATAAGGACACTATTTTAGCCTTTTTGATCTGGGCTCGGCTCGGATGAATCTGGAAATGGTCGCAGACTTTTTCTGACAAGGAAATCATCATCAACAATGTTCCCATAGTAGAAGGGTGCCATACGGCTGCTGCACTCTTCATACAGGGCAGATTTGGAAGCAGTTCTGAGCAAGTTGGGGAGTTGAAATCAAGCTAGTAGCAGCCTTTGAAGTTGAATTGTCGCTCAATCGGCAGAAATGAAAATAGAATTATAAAAAGACTTAAAATCAAATGCTTTTTAAACGTAATTTTGAGTCTTTTTGTTTTATTTCTCTTTTCATAGAGTCTGTCGGTTCACATTTTGTTCTAAAAGATGTAATCAAACTTTGCATACGCTGACAAAGGACATAGTTAAGAATTATTAGCCTGATTGGTTGATGTTTTTGTATAAAAAGCTCTAATATTGTTCTAACAATCATGAGTAAAGTTTGGATTTTGTTTGATTATCAAATAAAAACAAGATGCTATTTAAGGTTAAAATTGTTTTGTTTCAGCTACAAAATGTAGAAAAAGATAATTTTTATGAGTCAAATATCTTGCAAATTGGTCTAGATAGGTTTTATAATGGGGTTGAGCTGCTAACTAGGGAGCAAAAACGACAGCCATAAATCAGCTATCGTTTTATTTTCAGTGATCGCGTGCTAGAAATGAGACTTAATCTTGAAGAAATCGCGCTTGTAAGTTTCGCTATATTGAGAAATGCTCGGTATTTTTCCAGTTTGGCTCGTTTTAGTTTGATGAACGGTTGGGAAATTCAGGTCTATGTCCAGCACTTAGCAACATCTTTTGCGTTGGGAAGGTAATTTCGTTGATTTCTTCAAAATATTCATCATTCATGTGGATATGATAGTCTGTTTTGAAGCGATTGTAGATTGAGCTGCAGTAGTCCAGATCTGGATAATTTGGGTTGATATACCGCTCAGGGATATAGGTTTGGTGGTGGATATAAGTTTTTCCTTCCGTGTTTCGGATACGGTCAATCTTTATAGTGAAAACTGCGTTGGAGCTAATTCCAACTTCCAGAATCTTAAGTTGTTTCCACGTTTGATGGACAGAACCGTTACCTTATCCTTTTGGATAGGGAAGGTTTCGACGTCAGAGAATTCCACGAAGTTTGTGTTTTCTTGCACGTGAAACAAAAGTTCCTTTCCTTGCTGACGAATGATGTAGCCATCATTGGCAAGCTCGTTCAAAAAGCACGGACAACAGTGATAGAGCTGACATTGAACAGTTGGATCAATTCGGCTTCGGTGTAGAATTTATCACCGTTTTCGAACTTGCCAGAAATAATCTGCTGTTTCAATTCATCCTTGATTTGTTGATATTTAGAATAGCCATAGCAATTACCTCTCTTTTATTTATTCCTCTTTATTATCATTTTACATATTTTTCAAAAATGTTGACATTTATGAAAAATTTATTATATTAATAATACAATAAATGAAAGCAGTTACAAACAAGAGAGGAAAGGCGATGGCGAGTTTTGAAATAGGTTCTTCTTTCTACTTGGATGAGTCAAGAGTTTAAGATTTTGTCGGGAGCGATTCACTGCTTTCGGATTCAGCCGGAAGACTGGTATCACTCACTCTACAATCTGAAAGCTCTAGGCTTCAATACAGTTGAGACCTATGTTCCTTGGAATATGCACGAGCCTCAAAAAGGAGAGTTTAATTTTCAGGGGATTTTAGATATTGAGAAGTTTCTTCAGACGGCTCAGGATTTAGGTTTATATGCCATCGTTCGCCCTTCGCCTTTTATCTGTGCGGAGTGGGAATTTGGCGGAATGCCAGCTTGGCTTTTGAATGAGGATATGAGAATCCGCTCTTCTGATGCCAGCTATCTCCAAGCTGTTGCGGATTACTATGATGAGTAGCTTCCGCGGTTGGTCCCAAGGCTCTTGGACAAGGGCGTAGACATCCTCATGATGCAAGTGGAAAAATGAATATGGCTCTTACGGTGAAGATAAAGACTATCTGAGCGATTCGGCAATTGATGCTGGATCGAGGCATTGATTGTCCGCTCTTTACATCAGATAGTCTTGGAGGGCGACTCTGAAAGCCGGTACTCTGATCGATGAGGATTTATTTGTCACAGGTAATTTTTGTGCTCTAAGGCAGCTTACAATTTCTCTCAAATGCAAGAATTCTTTGATGAGCATGGCAAAAATACTACTCATGTGCATGGAATTTTTGGGATGGATGGTTCAATCGTTGGAAAGAACCGGTCATTAAAAGAGAGCCAGAAGAGCTAGCTGAAGCAGTCCATGAGGTTTTTGAAGCAAGGCTCTATTAATCTCTATATGTTTCACGGAGGCACAAACTTTGGCTTCATGAATGGATGCTCAGCGAGAGGTGTGACGGATTTGCCACAGGTGACCTCGTATGACTATGACGCTCTGCTCAATGAACAGGGGAATCCGACGCCGAAATATTTTGCAGTGCAAAAATGATGGAGACCTACTATCCTGAATACCCACAAATGAAACCGCTCACAAAAGAATCCTTTGAACTGAGAGACATCGCTCTCAGTGAGAAAAGTAAAGCTTTGTTTGAAACACTTCCTGATTTGGCTCAGCCGGTTGAGAGTCTCTATCCTATCAAAAATGGAGGATTTGGGTCAAAGCTATGGCTACTTGCTTTACCATACAGAGGCGAGCTGGGATGCTGATGAGGAAAAGATTCGGGTGATTGACGGACGAGATCGGATGCCGCTGTTTGTAGATGGGGAGCTTGTCACAACGCGGTATCAAGCCGAGATTGTCAAGATATCTTTGTCACTGGTAAAAAGCGACCCACCAGATTGACATACTGATTGAAAATATGGGTCGAAAAGGTCATTACGGGCACAAGTTCTTAGCGATACACAGCGAAAAGAATTCGCACTGGTGTCTGCAAGTTGCATTTCTTGCTGATTGCTAACAGTGTCACTTCCTTTAGAAAACACAGAAAAAACATCGATTTTTCAAAAGGATGGCGGCCAAGCAGCCAGCTTTCTACGCTTTTGACTTTGAAATAAAAGCGCTTAAAGGACACATATTTAGATTTGTCCGGTTTTTGGAAAAGGGCGTTGCCTTTGTAAAGTAGCGTCAATATCGTACGTTTCTGGAATGTCGGACCAACTTATCGCTTTATGTTCATAGCCTTCTGAAAGAGGAAGTAACCGTCATTATCATTTTTGAAACGGAAGAGATATAAAGGAATTCATTCAATTAGTTAAACAACCTACATTTAAAAACAATAAAGGGGAAAAATTTGCGGCAATAGTAGGTGCACATGTCGATGGACGTTTGATCACGGACAGGTAGCCAACCTTTGGACTACTAAACTCAACATTTCACGCATTATGGTGATTGATGATGAGGTAGCTGAAAAATGCTATCGAAAGAGCGGACTCAAGCTGGCAACACCGCTAGGAGTGAAGCTCGAATGTTTTGCCAGTCGCTAAAAGCAGCAGGAAAAACATTCTGGCTGGTAAATATGATTCGCAGCGACTTTTGATTGTAGCGCGTAAACCAGACCGTTCCTACGTTTGGTAGAGCGGGGTTCAGCTGAGAGCGCTCAATGTCGGAAATATGTCTCAGTCAGATGAAACTCGCTCAATCACTCGCTCAATCAACGTGGTTGATGCGGATGTGGGAAGCTTTCCACAAGCTGCATGAAAAGGAGTCAAACTGACAGCTCAGATGGTTCCAAATGATCCGGTTGCGGATTTTGGAATTTGTTAAAATAAGGAAAAATTTTTAGGAGGTCATTGTCATGATACAATGGTGGCAAATCTTTATTACTCACTTTGTACTCAGCTTATCAAAATCTGTGATGAGTTGACGATCGTTTCTTCAGCAGGTTCACCTGTATTTGCTGGATTTATCACAGGTCTCATTATGGGAGATATGGGTACAGGTCTTTTCATCGGTGCTTCCCTTCAATTGGTAGTACTTGGTGTTGGTACATTCGGTGGTGCATCTCGTGACTGACGCCACTTCTGGTGCGGTTCTTTGCGACTGCCTCTCAGTAGCTCAAGGATCAAACCTGAAATCGCGATTTCAACAACTCGCTGTTCCGGTAGCTGCTCTGTTGACTTACTTCGATATTCTTGGTCGTATGACTACAACTTACTTCGCTCACCGTGTAGATGCTGCGATTGAACGCTTTGACTACAAAGGTATCGAACGTAACTATCTCCTTGGCGCTCTTCCTTGGATGGCATCTCGTGCCCTCCCAGTCTTCTTCGCGCTTGCTTTTGGTGGAGCTTTTGTAGAAGCTGTTGTTACAGGTATCTCTAATGTACAATGGTTGGCAAACGGTCTAAAAACTTGCAGGTCAAATGCTTCCAGGTCTCAGATTCGCAATCTGCTCCATACCTTCCAGTTAAACGCAACCTTCACTACTTGGCACTGGATTTGGTTTGACGGCTATGTTGACAGTGCTTTTATAGCAATGTTCAAAGCCTTGGTGCTGCAGTGTCTAGCATTGTTGGTTCTGAAGTGTTCTCAAACCTTCCAGAAAGAACAAATGATTACTTTTGTTAACAACTTCAAGGGTGTGTCTCATCGATTGATCGCCATCATCGGTATCTTCCTTGCAGTACAACACTTCAAAAACAGCCAACGTACTAGTCGTAGCTGCTCCAGTAACTGAATCAGAAAAGCAGGGAAATTGAAGATGACAATTCTAATTACAAATTAACAAAAGAAGATTTTAAACAAATTAACAAACGTAGCTTGTTTACTTTCCAATTAGGTTGGAACTATGAACGGATGCAGGCTTCTGGTTACCTTTTTACATGATTTTGCCACAATTGCGAAAAATGTATGGAGACGGTACACCTGAACTCGAAAGAAATGATGAAATTGCATACGCAATTCTTCAATACTTCACCATTCTTCCACACTATTATCACTGGTTTTGACCTTGCTTTTGGAAGAAAAAGACGGTGTGAAATCAAAAGATGCGGTCAATGGTATCAAGACAGGTCTCATGGGACCATTCGCTCCTCTTGGAGACTCAATCTTTGGATCATTGGTACCAGCTATTATGGGTTCAATCTGCAGCAACTTTGGCTGTTGCAGGAAACCCAGCCGGTATCTTCATGTGGATCGCTGTAGCTGTTGCTTATGACATTTTCCGTTGGAAACAATTGGAATTTGCCTATAAAGAAGGGTTAACCTCATCAACAACATGCAAAGTACTTTGACAGCTTTGATTGATGCTGCATCTGTACTTGGTGTCTTCATAGTTGGTGCCTTGATTGCCAGCATGATTGGTGTTGAAGTTTCATGGGCTCCACCATCGAGGATAAAAGCAATTGAAATTCAAGATATGCTCAACCTCATCTTCCCACGTTTGGTACCAGCAATCATCACAGGTGCAATCTACTGGTTTGCTTGGACGTAAGGGTATGAACTCTACAAAAAGCTATCTTGCTCATCATTGTTGCAGCGATTGCTTTCTCAGCATTCGGTCACTTCTTCTTTGGAATGGCATAATGGTGTAAATTATGAGCAAACAATTAGTATTTTGATTAGTCATGGTCGCTTTTGTGAAGAACTGAAAACAACCACTGAGATGATTATGGGACCTCAAGCGGATATTCATGCCGTTGCCTTGTTACCAGAGGAGGGTCCGGATGATTTCACAGCTAAAGTTCTTAGACACAGTCAAGGATTTTGAGATTACCTTGTGTTTGCAGATCTTTTGGGAGGAACACCATGTAATGTAGTCAGTCGCCTTATTTTTAGAAGTGAGGACATTGACTTATATGCAGGGCATGAATCTGCCGATGGTGATTGAGTTCCTCAATGCTTCTTTGACAGGAGCCGATGTTGACTATCCGAAAAAGCAGTTGAACATATCGTTAAGGTTAATGATATTTTTACAGAGCTTGTCAGATGATGAAGATAGAGTAGGACTGTTTTGTAACGGAAAAAGAAATGAAGGGGTGGGGAATTTTCCCATTCCTCTTTCAAATGACAACTAATATATTTATGTTTATTTTTGAAAGGAGTACCATGCTAGATTATTCAAAAGAGAAACTGGTTGAATTGGGTGCTGAAATCACGACGCGTGAAATCTACCAACAGCCGAGGTGTTTGGCAGACAGCTTTAATCATTACAAGGATCAAGCTGACAAGTCGCTGCTTTTCTGAAAAGGTATCGAAGAAAAGCATGCTTATATCAAGGTTATTTTTACAGGTGCGGAACTTCGGCTTATGTGGGCGATACGCTGCTGCATATTTCAGAAAAACTTTATGATGAGCGCAAATGGAATTTTAATTCAGTTGCGACAACTGATATTGTGGCTGGTCCTGAGATTCATCTGCACAAGGAGGTCCAACAGTTCTCGTGTCTTTTTGCTCGTAGTGGCACTGCCATGAAAGTGTTGCGACAGTGGACTTGGTACAAGCAGTTGGTTGACGAGCTTTATCAGTGACGATTACCTGTGCTGCAGAGGAAAACCAGCTCAGCAGGCGCATGGCGACGAACGCAATCTCTCTGCTTGCAACCAGCTCCATCAAATGATGCAGGCTTTTGCCATGACTTCTAGCTTCACCTCTATGATGTTGACAGCTCTCTTGGTTTTTGACCCCGGCAGATTGGCTCAAAAAGAAGCAAGAGTAGCTGATCTAGTGCCAACTTGAGTCAAGTGTTTTGGCAGATGTAGCTGATGTCCAGGCTTTTGACAGAATTAGAATTTAACCGTGTCATTTATCTTGGATCAGTGCCATTCTTTGGTCTGCAGCACTGAAGCTCAGCTGAAAATTTTTGGAGATTGACCGCAGGGAAGGTTTGCGACCATGCTATGAAAGCCCAGTTGGCTTCCGCCATGGCGAAAATCTCTGATTAACGAAGATACGCTCGTGCTGGTCTCTTGGCTCAAGGAACGAATACACTAAACGTTATGATTTAGATTTGGTGCGTGAGGTTTCTGGTGATCAGATTGCTCGCAAGGTTGTCTTCTTCACAGAGCGCAGAGAGACTTGGAAAATGTTGAACAAGTGGTTCTTGAAAGTGACATCTTGGAAGATAGCTATCGAGCCCTTCCCTTCATTGTGTATGCTCAGTTATTCTCTCTTGACTTCTTTGAAAGTAAAATCGACCAGATACACCGTCTCCGACAGGTACAGTCAATCGGGTTGTTCAGGGGTTATCATCCACCCTTTTCGCAATAGGAATCACAAAGGAATCAGAATATGGAAAAGTTAAGACATTAGTCATGGAAAAGAGTCAGTCACTTAAAAGACTTTCAGATGAAAAACGGCATTATTTCAGCCTTGAGCTACTGACCAACAGGGGCGTTAGAGCAGCTTGATGGCTCAATATCAAGAGAGTGTGAACCAAGTGTGGCTCAAATGGAAGAGTTGAAAGTTTTGGTGGCAGAAGAGTTGACTCCTCATGCTTCCTCCATGCTGCTTGATCCGGAATATGGTATCCCAGCAGCCAAAGTACTCGATAAAATACGGGCTTGCTGCTGTATATGAAAAACAGACTACGATACATCCAGTACCAAAACGTCTGCCAGACTGCGTCGTCTTTGGTCCATGAAAGCGAGATCCAAGGGCAAGGGCAGATGCGGTTAAGTTTTACTTTACTCTGATGTGGACAGCGGTGATGAGCTCAATCAAGAAAAGGCAGGCGTACATTGGACGAGATCGGTTCAGAATGTACTTGCCGAAGACATCCCATTCTTCCTTGAAATTTTTGAGTATATGGTGAGGACAAATGCGGACACTGGAAGTGTGGAATACGCTAAAAGTAAAACACGCGAGGTCATTGAAAGCCATGAAGCTACCTCTCATCCACGATTCAATATCGATGTCCTGAAAGTAGGAAAGTTCCTGTCAATGTCAAATATGTGTGGAAAGATTTTGGCGAAGGTGAGGTTGTTTTATACAAAGCTCAAGCTGCTGCCTAAAGAAACGAGGATGAAAGCACCATACTTCCTTATATATTTACCTCCAGTGCAGGTGTGTCTTAACTAAGCTTTTCCAGAAAACACTGGTCTTTGCGCTGAGTCAGAGTGCTCGCTTTAACGGTGTACTCTGCCGGACGCGCGACCTGGATGCCAAGCAGTGCACAAGCTTATATCGAGAATGGCACAGATGCTGGTCGGAGATGGCACTGCACTGCAGGACTTTGAAAATATTGATGAACTCAGTAAAGTCTTAAAGAAACAGCGGTATCTTGGGTAGTAGGTTAATCTCGCACTTTGAAGATCGGCAATGGCTGGTTCGTGATTTTTAGAGATGCAACAGAGGGAGATTATATGAAATCTTATCAAGAATCTATTTTTGGGACTTTTAAGGGCAGGTTGTCTTAGCCTGTACCTTTGAAAATTCTCTGAGCTATCGCTTCAGGTCATGAACTATGGCTGCAACGATTTTTAGAATATCGGACGCCGGATAAAAATGGTGAATTTTGCCAATGTTGTTCTAGGATTTGAGCACTTTTGATGAGTTATGTCTGAGTAATAGTCCTAAGCACGGTGCCAGCGTGGGACCAGTTGCAGGGCGGATTGCCAAAGAGCTACTGAGCTGGCATTGGGCAGTCCTACCAGCTGGAAGTTAATAATGGTCAGAATTACCCAACGCAGTGGTTCTACTGGCTGGGACGTGTGATTTTCCAAACGGAGGAAGTCACAAATGAGTCACGATTTTACTGGGCGCGCCTATAGATGGGACGGGTGGCTTCCTGGAAATTTGAAAATCTGGGTTCCCTGTTCCTTGTCAGAAAAGGGGCTGGAGATTTCCTATCAAGTTCAGACAGACCAAGACAGTCTGGTCAATCCGACCAACCACAGCTATTTCAAAATCTGTCAGGTGATTTTAGTCCAGCGTCGATCAGCATATCCTCCAACTGCATACCAAAGGGTTTAGCCGTGCTCACGAGCGGTGTGCCAGCAAAAAGGAAGGCGGATGCGAATCGTGAAAGCTCGTCAAAAAGCTTGCAAAAGGTCTGGAGCTAAAAAGAAATTTTTGCTGACCAAGACGAGCAAATTCAGAGTTGTGTCAGGGCTAGATCACCCTTTGCTCTAGATAAAGAGAGAGGAAGAGCAGGATGTCTTTTTATGATGCGGCATCGGGTCGTTGTATCTGACTTTCCGCACAGATGCTCACTTGCGTCGTGACTTATTCGGCTGTAATTTTGTCGAGTGGATCGTCGTCTTAAATGGACGGTAAATGATTCAGCACAATGTGGTCTCTGGCATTGGAGGCGCTGCAAGCCTTGCCCTGATGCGATTCATGGCGACTTGAAGGATCAGGTCATTCTCCAAGGCAGGTACGTTTCACCTGCACCACAGTTTTACTTCGCAGGGTGCCAGCAAACGGCAAACGTGCTTCGTTTGAAGTGTATCCCAAAATGGTTATCCTGCCCAAAGATACATAATAAAACGGCGAGATTCCCCCTTCTGCTGCGTTTTTATCGAGTAAAAATGTTGAGAGATGTACTTTTCTTTAAGCAAAATTTTAAGATAAGCGCGTTATACTAATATCATCAGGCGAGGACACTCCCTAACTTTGTTTGATAGAAATCCTGAAAACTTTCATAATAATCTCCCAGGTACCCCAATCGGGCGGTCTTTTTGATAGCTCGAGACGTGGTCAGATTTGCTTCTTCTGCTCTATTTTCTGCTATAATAATAGTTCTATGAGTAGAATTTTAGATAATGAATTGATGGGTGATGAGGAATTAGTGGAGACGCACTCTCCGCAGCAGTATTTTACAAGAATATATCGGTAGGAACAAGGTCAGAGTCAGCTGAAGATTTTTATTGAAGCAGCTAAGCTGAGGATATGAGGCATTAGACCACACACACCTGCTTTTTGGTCCCCGGGTCTAGGGAGAGACGACAATGGTGGCCTGTCATTGCTAATGAGCTAGGTGTTAATCTCAAAACGAGACTTCGGTCCAGTTATTGATGAGGCTGGCGACTTGGTAGCGATTCTCAGTGATTTGGAGCCAGGTGATGTTCTTTTTATAGATGAGATTCGTCGCTTTGCAATGGCAGTGAGGAAGTGCTTTACAGTGCCATGGAAGATTTTTACATTGACATTATGATTGGCTCAGGCGAGACCAGCCGTGGCGTCATCTGGATTTGCCGCCTTTCTCACTCTGATTGGGGCGACCACTCAGGCGAGGCATGCTGTCCAATCCTCTGCGGGCTCGCTTTTGGGATTACTGGTCACATGCGAGTGTTATGAAGCTGGCGACTTGGCTGAAATTGTCGAGGCGGACGGCTGAGGGTTTTGAGATGGATATATTGCCACGAGGCTGCTAAGGGAACTGGCGTGCCACACGCAATGACACCGGAGTTATGCAAACCGTCTGCTCAAGAAGGCGGGTGCGGGACTAATGCACAGATTATGAATGGTCTGGTTGGTGATAAGACAGCGATCAGCCTCTACATGCTGGACGTGGATCCAGGAGGGTTCGAACCACGTAGACCAGAAAGATTTTAGAGACTATGATTGAGGTCTACGATGGCGGTCGAGTGGGGCTGGGTACTCTCTCGGTCAATATCGCCGAGGCAGCGTAAACGGTGGAGGACGTGTATGAGCGCTTACCTGATTCAGAAGGCTTTCGTCATGCCCGGACTCGGACTGTGGGCGCGTGGCGACTCAGTAAAGCTGTGAGGCATTTGGGGTATGAATATATGAAGGAATGATGGACTGAAAGAAAGGAGTTTTGAGACCGAGCTAAGTCAAGATCAGACATCCAGAAGGATTTTAGAAATTATTCGCAATCTACGGCTTCAGGAGTTCTTGGCTGGCCGCTGGATGCGTGAGGAATTTTATCTGGAATATCTTGTTTGGCAAATCAGGCTTTGATTCTAATACAGATGTAGATGTGATTTTCTTTGATCCGACTCTTCTTATGAAAAGCCTTTGCAGTTGGAAATGGAGCTCAGGAAGGGCTTTTGATTATCGTAAGGAATTGAAAAATCAGTCTATATGCATCCATAGTCAATACCCAGCATGCAGCTGCTCAAAAGATGCTATGACTCAGTACTGGGCGCTGTGCGGCTGTCAGGCATGCGCTTGAGTGGCAAATGATAAACTGGAACTGCTCCCCTATGGTTTGGAGGATATTCGAGAGGCATTTCCAGGTGCGACCAACGCCACATTTTCTGGCTGATGAGGCGAAACGAAGCTCTATACTCAAAGACTCAGCAAGATTGGCAAGATAATGCATGGTCACAATTAAGTTTGCTCCATGCTCGCTGAGGAAAGAAATCTTCGATTTAAATAAGGCACCTCTTTTTAATGTTGAGTATTTTACTAGCTTAATGTGGTGGTTTTTCATTTCTCCGGTACCGCTGTTACAGGAGCCAATCGAGAAAGAACCGCGAGTTTTCTTTTTATTTTGATATAATATGGACTTATGAAGAAAATTGTATTTTGTTTGTTTTGGGAAATATCTGCCGCAGTCCGATGGCAGAAGTTTGTAATGAAAAGTTTGTCCGATAGTCTGCAGATTGAAGAGTCGAGCGACGTCTGGTGGGAGCATGGCAATCCCATTCATCAGGAACCCAAGCAATTTTTAAGAAATATGCTATATGATAAAGAAAAACTTCTCAGCAATTTCAGCTCAAGTTTTGCAGAATTTGACTATATTGTCAGCATGGATTGGGTCTAGCATTCGCGATTTGCTGCGGATGGCGCCGGTGGATTTTCGAGGATAAAATCTACCAGTTTGCTGATCAGTGGTGTACCGGATCGCTTGGTATACGGGCGATTTCGATGAAACTTATGAACTGGTTTTACGGCTGTGGTTTGTCACAGTTGGCTAGAGGCGATTAAATGGGTGAAAAATGGATAAAATAAAAATTTTACGATAAATACAAAGGTCTATCTGACCGATCAAAATCTAGAAGCCCAGCTGCGTGACCGTCGCCCGTGTTGTCGGCTATTCTAGTTTGCATCAAATATTCCTATGCAAGGGTGTGCCTGACGCTGGATCAGGAAATATCAAATACGAGGAGCTGATCTTGTCACGGGAAAATGAACAGTAAGGCACTCTTACTTTCAAAATGGGACAGCTATACAGGAACTTCAAAAATGGTGTTTTCAGCGGCAAAAGTACCTGCTTCACAGAGTCCAGTTTGGAAATATGAAGGGTGAATTGTCAATGGACAGAAGCCGATGGCAAGGTAAACTAACGACAGAAGGCGATGTTATCTACGAAGGGACTTGTTCAAAGCAGGATTTATCAAAATGCGCATTAGATGGTTTTCGCTGGTCAGAATTACCTGGACTGGTCTTGGTTTACTCTATCATTGCTTTCAGAGTGTCTTCCACGGTTTTATTGGGTGGATATCTTTTTCGCTTTTCAGGATTTTTGATTACCTCGCTGTTGATTGATGAGTTTGCGCGGAACCAGACGATTGACATCTTGGGCTTTACTGAAAACAGCGCTTTTATCGCATCGTTCCTCCCCTAGTTTATGATTTTGGTCATCATGCCCGCTACTTTGTTGATTCGTCAGTATGGCAGGTATTGAGTACTCAGATTGCGGCTGCTCTTGGCTTTGTGAGCCAATTTTTATGAAATGCTGTCAGGGCGGGAAGTTATGAAAGAGATCAGTTTGTACCGCATTTTGCTGGTGCCACGCACGGGTTTGGCGCTAGAGGTGACTACTATGTTTTATAGATTGTGGCTGCCTGGGGACGCGCATGAGCTCAGCAAATCAGTCGCTCGGTATCGAGGATGATTTCTCTCCCTTCAACAGCTCTCTTTCCTGCTCAGCTTCTTTCTATGCTTTAGTGGAGCTTTCGTTAGCACTACTCCTAATGTCTTTCAAAAGTCTGACTCATGTTTTCGCAACTTTCTTTGCAGGGACAGCACTTGCGAAGCTTTGCTGGAGTCGGAAATGTTGGCGTTCAGATGAAGAAACTGGATGATCAACCTCATAGCAAGTAATGCGCTGCTCTGAAGTTTTGCCATTCTTATCTTACTCAGTTTCATTTTGATTGACAGCGATACGTGGACCTGTTTATTTGGTTTTATAAGCTACGACGCTTCTGGTATGTGTCGTGATAGCAGCTTAGCCCGCATGTTGCACGACAAATTTGCCAGATGTGAAGGGCAGAATTCTATCAACTTTATCGCAGACACCAGTTATAGCGTCTACTCTCTTCACTGGTATACATCTATCTTTACCCATCTGATGAGCAATGGCTGGGCTGTGCTGTTGCGACAATTTTGAGTTTCAGCTTGCAGCTCTCTCTCTCTATTTTGGAGCCTACTCTGGCGGGACGGCGCGAGATTATAGGAACGAGATGGATTGTCATCTATTACTAAGCCGTCTTCTACAGTTTCATTCCGCTGACACTTATTCTGTTTTCTATCACCGTGACAGCGCCATCTGTCGGAGCCTTTGAGGAAAGCCTGATTATCAGTAGCTTCAAATCGAGCCAGTACGAATGCAATACGGGCAACTCTGCAGTCGCTAATGGATCAGCAACAGCCACAGATTATAATGATGGCTGCGGAGGCACGACACTGATTGATTCAGGTTGCGCTTCGCTCAAGTGAATGGCTGCAACTTGAGTCATTTCCGATATGTTCAATTGAGATGCTATCGTCAGCCCGGAATTTTAATTCGGGATTTGAAGTTTATCAAAAGCGATGTTTCTAATCATCTTCTTTTAAAAACACGTTGTATTGGCTTTGGGGACTAATACAGTTGACAATTATGAAGAGATGCTAACCAGTACATTGAGAACCTGCCAAAGGTCATACTCTGATTCTGGTAACACTCCTTACTGACGGACAGACGGTAGGAGACTCCCAATAGCATTCTGGTTTTAGAAACGCGGTACGAATTAGAGCTTGCTGAAGTATGATTTTGTTCCTGTGGCAGGGCTGGTATCAAGTAGCTATAGACAATCCGCTGTAGGTAGGCAGCAGACTATGTTCATTATGGTTCAGATAGAGAATCAATGAAAGAGCCGGACTTCTCTGTGCCAATACGATTAAACAAGCGTTGGATCAAGCCGAGGTAAAACGTTAAACCATAAAGATGGCTCCGGATTAACCGAGGCTATCTATAATCACTCATATGGCGCTTTCTAACATTTTAAGAAGTATGTGAAATAATACGCAGAAAATAAATTTCACAAGCGACAAGCAGGCACGTGAATTAGGGAGTGATAATTTACTTCACAAAGTTTCCAATAAAAGTATGTGAAATTTTGTTGAAAGTGTTTACAGATAGACGAAATGATAGGTATAATGTTATTGTGAAAATTTGTAACAAGGCTGAGATTCTTCAAAGCCTTCTAGGCTCATTGGAGAGACTATGATGGCGGATAAAAGTGCTTAACACCTGAGGAAAGAGGAAGTGGCTGCTGAAAGCATGTTGGTGACTTGTTCCAAAAAGGTCTGGTAGCTCTTGAAGAAATAGAAAAGTGAGACCAAGAGGCAAGTGGATTATATTGTAGCAAAAAGCTTCAGTTGCTGCTTTTGGATGCTCACGGAATCCTTGCTCAACATGCTATTGAAGAAAACTGGACGTGTAGTGTATTTGAAGACAAGGCGACAAAAAGCCTTTTGCCTGCGAAACACGTTGTCAACAACAATATGCGTGGAGTTAGAGCTGTTGGTGTGTGTGAAGATGATGCGATTACTGGCTTGACTAAAATTGCAGAGCCTGTCAGGAGCGATAGGTCTGCGGGATCACTCCAACGACCAGCCCAACTGCAACCTGCAATTTTCAAATCCTGTTTGAGTTGGCACTGAAGACACGTAATCAATCGTCTTTAGCTCTCCACCCATCTGCACAGAAAGATCTGCAGCTCACGCAGCGCAAATCGTGCGCGACGCAGCGATTGCAGCAGGAGCTCCTGAAAACTGTGTGCAGTGGATTACGGCAACCATCTGGCCGGCGAGCGACAGTGCGCTTACGAGACCACGATGGTATTGCTACAATTCTTGCACGACCGGTGGGAACTGCCATGAGTTAGAGGCTGCTTACTCGTGCGGAAAAGCAGCTCTTGGGGTTGGTGCCGGAGCACGTGCCTGCCTATGTAAAGCGCTGCAGACCCTTCGTCCAAGCAGCATGACATTATTATGTCCTAAATCATTTGACAATGGAATGGTCTGTGCATCTGAACAAGCTGTGATTATTGACAAGGAAGTTTATGACGTGTAGAAAGAATTCAGTCATACCACACTTATTTTGTAGTAAAGAGCCCTTCTTGAAGATTCTTAGCTCTGCGCTGCTAAAAGCAAACATGCAAAAGCTGTGCTAGTGGTGGACTAAATGCAGATACTAGCCAGGAAACCAGCTGCATGGATTGCCAAGAACAAAGCGGGCTTCAAGGCACCAGAAAAGGCACAAACATCACTGGCTGCAGAATGTGCTGAAAGTGGGTCCAAATGAGCCATTGACTCATGAAAAACTTTCACCAGTTATTGCTGTCTTGAAAGCTGAAGATACGAAGACGGTCTTACAAAAGCTCTCGTCAAATGGCGGTTGAATTTAACGGTCGGTCACTCTGGCATGCTATCCGCCACAAAAGATGAGCTCTTGCTAAACGCTTTTGGTACTGAAATCAAAGCTATGCGGATTATCTGGAACTCTCCATCTACTTTCCGGTGGTACTGAGGATGTATATAATGCCTTCATTCCATCCTTGACGCATGGATTGTGGTTCATACACGGACGTAACTCAGTTGGTGATAACGTTAGCGGCGACCAACGCCTCTTAAACATCAAGAAAGTGAGAAACGTAGAAATATTATACAATGGTTTTAAAGTTCCTTCAAGGAGAATTTACTTGAGCGCAACTCTCTCCAATACCTTCAAACATGTGAAGATATTGAGACGCGGTATGAGTTATTACCACGCCAAGTCCATCAAAGACTTCTGGTTTTGTTCAACGTGTAATTGACGAGTTTGAATCCTCCGTGAAAGAACAAAGTAATCCAAGTCTTCTCAGATGTGAGGCGAGATCCAGATATTACAACCTATCCGTCGTGGTACAGAAGAAATGCGTGCGCTGTAGACGAGATACAATCATCGCACTCGGTGGTGGTTTCTCCAATGGACGCTGCTTCCAAAGGGTGTGTGGATGTTCGTACAGCGAACAGCCAGAAGTTGACTCCAGCGACCTTGTTCCAAAAATTCATGGACATCCGTAAAACGTGCCTTCAAATTCCCCATCACTTCGTGAAAGCTGAGCCTATCGGTATCCCTACAACATCTACGGTACAGAGTTCAAGTGACTCCGATTGCCGTTATCTCTGATAAAAGCAAACCACCGCATAATACCCGCTTGCTGACTATGGCTTGACTCCATACCATCGCGTGTTGACGGCTGCTTTGGTAGAGGCTGTTCGCATTTATCGCGTGCAGATGGACAGGCTACAGACGTATTGACGACTGAAGCCTATACTTTACTAACTTGCTAACGACTACGCAGATGGTATTGCCCTTCAAAGCTATCAAAATTAGTCCTTCCAAAACAGCTGGAAGAATACTAGCAAAGCAGCTGATCCAGAAGCTCATGAGAAAGATGCACAATGCTTCTACCAATGAGCTGGTATGGTATTTGCACCATTGCCTTTCCATGGAGATGAGCACTCCAGTATGTTTTACAAGATCAGTGGGTAATGCACTATTCACCGGACGAGTCACTAATCTACTATACGTTATCACTTTGCTAGCGGTACTCGTCCATCCAAGACGACAACTTAAAGTATAAAGTACAACTACGCTGATGATTCCAGGGCATCGCTCGGCATATGTGGCTTGCCCATGCTCAACTCCTGAAGAAGCGGTTGAAGCATGCAGCCTGTTTTACGACGTGAAGCAGTTAGTGACATGACGACTTCAAAGAGGATTCGGAGATCGATAGAGAAGGCTTGGAAGGACAGCTTCACGTAAAATTGCTCTTCTAGCTATGAGACCAGTGTTCTGCAGCTCTGAACGTTTGCAAAATGTGTGATGGCCCGAGGCATGGAAGAAATCATGGCAGATGCTTACTGACGATTATGGAGAACGTCCGGGACGTCATGAAATAATATAGTTATCAACACACAGGTAGGAAAGTCTACACACTTTTTGGCGTGGATTGGAGGGAATTATGATATAATGAAAAGAAAGCAAAAGTTTGGTCAATTAGATATTTGCAATGACGTGAGGGTTTCGTTGATGACTAATGTTGGTAAAAGAATAGAGAGTTACCATAAAGAAGGTTTGAGCCGTCCAGTACTTTGCTGATAGAGTCTGGTTTGTCTAGTCACTCAGTTGGCACGTATCGAAGGAGAGCTTTCATCACTCTAAAACTCTGGAGCACTTATCTCGCGATGAAAATTGGAGATTCAGCCCTGTCCTCACGCATGGCTTCTCACAAAGAGTTGCCAGAGCGTTACATGAGGAAATCAGAAAGTGCTTCATCCACGTGAGCCTGGGACCAGGAACACGAGACAAAGATGATGAATATTTTGGTGAAATATTTGGGGACTTTTGTGACCAATCTTGCAGGGAGCGATGATATGTGATCGATTTGCTTGCAGGCGATTGAGCAGGTGCAGGCAGGTAAAATTCATTATATGGTCAAGGTGTGTTGGAGGAGCCAGTTCTGACGATGCTAGTCGACATAGAACCGTTTCATACTAGTACATTAGTGAAATTAAGACTTTATTTTCTCTGTGCATTAATGGATGGATTAGAATAGGATTTATAAAAGAAACTACGCAAGAAGAGTGTTCTTCTGTAAAAAGCTATGTCATCAGTAGAAAGAAACTGAGATTGGAAGGAGTTTATGTTTGTTGCGTTAATGTCTTTAACTGTGTGCTGTATTTGACTTGTTGGAGAGTTCTCTCAAGCTCGCAGTAGATAAAGTTAAAGTATGCTGTATGAATGGGATCGAGATTTCCAAAGAAACCAGTAATTTTAATGGTTGGTGGAAATCATTATATTCAGTGTGATTTTAATGGGGCAAATCGTAAGTATCGAGGCGAAAATGGTTGCTCAAAATGTTTGGAAAGTGAGGAATTGTGCTGAGAGGTCTTTGATAGAGAGATATACATGAAGATATATATATATTCTGATAGTTTGTGAATAGTGACATCAATGTCTTGAGCTAGCTTTTGGTGTTTTATTAAGTAATTGCCGAAAGTGTGTGTATTGGAGTTTTACTATCTATTTGTTATAAGTGAGCATTTCTGTCGTGGCGAGTTTTGACACTTTGCTATTATAATTATTTTGTAAGTAAAGACATCAGAAAGGAAAAGCAAATGTTTAAATTTTTGTTGCTAAAAGCTCTATCAGTTGGTGGAAGTAAATACATTACTGTGTGGTAATACTCGAACGATTCAATAATGTACCAAATTTTTACAGAGAGGTGGCGTACACGAGATGTACTGCAGTCATTCGACAGTCATGCGATCTCTTATACAAGTGGAGACGAGATCAATGGCTACTTGTTGGAGCTTGTGCAGTTAGGAAATGTTCTTAGAGTTTATACTTTGAAAAATCTCTCTCCACTGCAAGAATTACAGTATCAGATATCACAGAGGGACTTGATGCGACTCCTGAAAGTACTGATCGTGCATTTAGGAGTTTTGATGAAAAATTAAAATAGGTTTGAGAGGAGAAGAGGCATGAGTTGCAGACAATTGTACACGAGTGTGTCAAAAGCACTGTCATTCAAATGTAAGCATCCGTGTTTTACATTTATCGTTAAATGATAGTAATTCACATAACATAAAGAATTTGGAGAACAAAACACATGAAAGCATCAGTTAGCTCATGTATTGGATTTTGGAAGACAGTGACTTCATAACAAGAAACAATCTTATCCAAAAGCCATGGTTAAAAAGAAACAAAATAGATTAAAGGAGACATAAAATGGCAAAACAAATTAGTATCGAAACGCAATACCAGTAGCCTCTGAGTATTATCCAGCTATACACCTATACCCGTGGTAGTCATTCAATTTAAGTAAAGTAGCATACAATTGAAGGTCTTAGTTTTATTAATAGTTAATTTTATATTAACTATTAATAAAATAGACTAATATAAGTTATTTAAATCTATTTTATTAATAAGTGAATCAGGGAGATGACAATGACACTATTTAAAAGCAATATTTAAATCTGTAGCAGAAGGGATGTTAAAGATATTTTCAATTTTATACTTCTTCCTTTATTAGTTCCACTTTTTAACAGAATTTATGGACAGGACGAGCACAGGTTTGGCGGGAATTTTTCCAGAGTTTTCTTGCTACAACCATTAGCCTCAATATCGTTTGATATTGCCTAACACTATATTCTCTCTCGTTATATCCTCTGTTTTCAAAAGATGAAATTGATTCGAGTTCTATTTTCCTATACAGAGCATCAATCGCTCACAGATTTTTAAAAGGCCGAAGTTAGGCAGTTTATTGAGTTGTAGCTGTTTATTTCTGCTAGGAACGGTTGGCAGTGTGCTATCTTACGGTATATTATTCTCTGCAGGGCTGTTCCATACTGACTTTATTTCTGAAAAAGTTCAGATATTTTTCGACAATTTTCATTGTTATCTACTATTAGTTTGAATCTAGTTACTACTACTATTAGTAATAATGTTTCAGTGACTTCAAAAACGGTTCAAACAGTTTTAACAGAATTATTCTTTTCGCCTTTAACTGCCTCAGTTGCTCCCTGTGTTGATTGGGATTAACTATTTGTTTCCAAACGGCTATGCAGACTTGTCCAGAGAATTTTTCCACTAGCGCTTAGTTGCGGTAGAATATCAGTTCTTTATATACTCTTCTTTTACATCAAGGAAAACAGAAATTTGTATATACAAATTTTTAGGAAACGATGAAATATAATCTTCTATCTTTAATGACGCAATCAGTTTAATTGGTATAGCACTTGATCTATTCATTTAGGAACTTCTATCGTATTTATAAGTTTTAGTCAACAGCTACAGTTGTCTTATCTTATTGCCCTCATTTGTTTTTATGCCAATTGGCTATGCTTATTCCTCATACTTTCTCATTGAAATATGGACTCTCTACTCCAAAAGGAAACAGATGTAGTTTTTCACTGGCAGTCCTATTTATGTCTTGCCTTGCTTATCTTTCTTGTCAATCATTATAAAAAGCGATGAGTATTTTCATCAAATGGTGATTTCTATGTGCGAGGAGTTTCTATTTCGATTTGTCATCTATAAAGTGTTGAAACAATTATTCCCGCCTTTTGGTCAATCATTGTGTGTCATTTGTTATTCAGTATTTTACTTCTATTAAACTATCCTATGATAGACAATCTACTCAATAGAGCCCCATTGGGTATTCTATTTTCCAATTTGGCGACAAAAGTTGGTTTTGGAATACGCTATCGGTGGACATTGGATTTACAATCTTTATCAATCAATTATTTAATCTAAGGAGATGTTGTACTTTTGTCTTGCTGTTGTGATTTATGCAGTGTGGCACTTGCTACAAATTACTTACTACCTTTTTATCAGTCCTTTAGTTTTATTAGTTATTTATGCACTTCCTTTACTCTTGAATTTTTATCGTTTATAAAAGTTCAAAAGGAGAATGGAAATTTTGGACAGCTCTTGTTTTAGCAACTGTATCAGTGGCTGCGTATCTATTTGCTATCTGACCTCATCAAATGGTACTTGGATAGAGTTTGCTCAGATGAATATGATATCAGATGAAGATATGCAACTAGATATTGCACTGAACTTATTTGATGGTTCACAGATTTTGTTTTATTAGTTTGCTATTTTGCAGGTGTCATTAGCATCGCATTTTATTTCAAATAAGGTTTCCAGTAAGGGGTGAAAACTTATGGGAATTGAAAATCTGTCAAAACAGTTTAAAAATGATTTTATTCTCTATCAGACGTCTCTCTTGAAAATTGGGGAAAGGAGAGGTGTTGGTTTAATTGGTAAGAATGGAGCCGGAAAATCGACTTTGATGAAAATGATGGCAAAATCTCAACGACCAACATCTGGGACAATAACATATAGGGGTATTGATATTAATGCAAGATAATGTATTGGAAGATTTTGGGATTATGAGTTGATCAGTTTTCTGCAGAAATGTCTGTGATGGATAATTTAAAATTTTATCTCAAATTACACGGGAAGCAGGAATGGTACCCAAATATCGACACTTCGTTTAGTAGAACTTTGGGAAGCTCTGCAACCGTAAACCGAAAAGGTTTCTCGTTTGGGATGAAACAACGGACAGCTTGTGCGTGCTTTAGTAGCAGAACTGATTTTCTGATTCTAGATAGAGCCGTTTGTTGGCTTGAGATCCTATTGGTGTTCAAAAATTAATTGATATTTTTGAAACAGTAGTCAAGTGAGACGTCAGATTTCTATGTTGATTTCAAGTCATCAGTTAGGTGAGTTAGAGGTGATGTAATCGTATATGTATATATTGAAGGTGGGAAATTGGTGGATTCGTTTGAAGGGAAAGAGCAGCCAAGTGTAGTTGTTCACCTACATCCTAGCGCAAATACTGCATTACTAGACAGTTACTTATCATCTGATGTGATGCTTGAGGGTAGGCTATTGGACATTCTACAGCTAGTAGTCGCTCTACTTTAAATGAAATCTTTAAGGTTCTTGCAGAGAATGATATGATTGAATCGATTGATGTCAAAGAAAATCATCTCAAGGAAGTATTTATGAAAGGATAATGATGAAGAATATTTTTCAGCAGTATTTGAATCGAGTCTGGAAGCGAAAAAGAAACGAAAATTTTTCTTGCTTTTAGTTTTTATCCACTCGTTTATTTAGCGGCTTCTTTCTTTGGAGAGTCTAATTTTATGCAAATTGCAAATGCGGATGGTAGTAAGGTTGCCTACATTGACTTTGCAGATATGATGCTTAATTCGATGGATATGATGATTTTGCCGACTTTAGCCTATACTTTTTGACAATTTCTGTTTTTCAGGAGAAACGGATGATCATGATGTTTCTCTACAAGGATATTGATAGAAAATCTATTTACTTCTCAAAAATATTTCAGTCTTCTCGCTTATTCTTTCTATTTATTTTGCATTATTTTTGCTTCTTCTTTGCTTGTTCATTACACGAGTCGATCACATATGGGTTTGGGACAACTCAAATTGTATCGGATACACTTTACTATACTTTGTTAGAGATGGTTAGTATTTTCACAGTATTCTTAAAAGGAGTTTTAGCTATTTCTGTAGCATCCTTTGCCTCTTTACGTTTTGGGACTGGGACAACTATGACAGTGCCATTGTATTGACAGTAACAATGATGATTCTATCAGCGATAGGGGCCCAATTGCAGCACTCTTGCCAACAGGTTACCAGCAGTTTACGCAGACAGTTGAAAACATCTGGATTGGATTGGTTGGGCGAAGTGACGGTAACGGCAGTCTATGGTCTTGTTTTGAACACCTAAGTATAGTTTAAAAAGTCTGGAGTTTAAGGATGAACAAAAACTCTTAAAGTTGATTATCAAGTACCTCAATAAGCCAAAAATTTCTTTTGGCTTAGAGTTTGAGCTTTATTGGAACGATTATGAGTTTATTTATTCCACAATTTATGGGGAACTTACTGAATGAAGAATTTTTAATCACGCTCATATCTAACCCAATAACAATAGCGGTCTCCATCGCATCGCTCTTGCTCGTGTTTTCTGTCTAGCTTCGTCGTCGCTATGTAGATCGAGCTTGTGTGGCAGTCAAGCTGTAAACAAGCTCCAAAAAGCATATCTATATGCCTCCCTGTTAGCAACCTCTGTCAAGGAACTAGAAAATCATCCATCAGGTGATGTAGCTAGTCGGCTAACAAATGATATGTCTGTTATTTTTGAACTTTATCACATCAGTATTGCCAAATCTTATTTTAAAATGGGATTGTGATTATGGGTTCTTCTATTTTCTAGTAAATATCAGTCTCGCCCTTGACGTTACTGTCTTTCTTGCTATTTCCGATTTTATTATTTGTAATTATTCCGATAAATCATCAGCTAGAAAGTCACTACACAAACTATCAAGAAGGGCTGGGAGACATTTCTGGTCGGATTAGTCATCGTTTCACTCATATCCGTTTGATGAAATCCTTCAATGGCGAAAAGAGTGAAGAAGAATTCATGGCTTACTTTTTTAATCAATTAACTCACAACTTTAAAAAGATTATCGGCTTGTCCTCTATTCAGAATACCTTATCAAATGGGCTGACCATGACCTTTATCATTTTACTGTTGGTGGTAGCTGGTTTGGAAGTATCTAAAGGCAATATGACTATGAGTACCCTGATGACTTTTGTTCTCTATCTGACACAGTTGATTGACCCCATCACAGATATCTCTGAATCTATGACGGATTGGACAGAGTTTCAGAGTGTTTCAAATCGTCTCATGGAGATGGTAGAGTTAGACAAAGAGGTAGGAGGAGAAAAAGGATTAGAACTATCTGGATCAGAGTATCATCATGAAGAATGTTAATTTTTCTTATGATCAGGAAAATGTCTTAAACGATTTATCCGTCAATATTCAAGCGGGACAGCATACTGCAATTGTTGGACCAAGCGGTTAGAGGAAATCGACCATTTTTGCTCTATTGATGAAATTCTATCAAAATTATAAGGAGAGATTCTCATTGAAGTCAGAACTAGCAGAACTTATCTGAGGAGCAGCTGAGAAATATGGTAGCTTATATTCCTCAAGATAATACCTTGTTTTCATGGAACGATCAGGAAAATCTTCTCTATGGGAAAAATAAAATCGTCTCAGAAGAACGGATGAATGAAGTCTTAGAAGAATTGGGTTTGGTATCTTTGATAAAGGGATTTAGACAAAGGTTTAGATACGGAAATTTCTGATAGTGGCACTGGGTTGTCCGAGGGCAAAAAGCAACGGTTTAATATTGCGAGGCTTTATTGTTGGAGCATCCGATATATCTATTAGATGAAGTAACAGCCAGTTTAGACAGTGTGACAGAACAAAAGAATCAGTAAAAAGCAATTGATAAGTTGACAGCAGGTAAAACACGCATGACGATTGCACATCGTTTGCAGTACAGATCAAGAAAGCAGATTCGATTCTTGTTTTGGATAAAAACTGGACAGATTGTGGATCAAGGAACTCATCATCAGTTGCTACTTAGAAATCATCTCTATCAAAATTTTTATCAAATGTACAAAGAGCCAGTTGAAAGGTGTGATTCTTTGCTCACCTCGCTTTCTTTGTTTTTAGTAATGTAATCTCATGGGTCGGGAACTTCTCCGACCTATTTTTGAAACTAGTTTCAGATATGATGGAGGATTTTCTAGAAATAGAAACTAAATTCTTAATATTGCAAAGGATTGAAAAAGGAAGGTGCTATGCTATTATTTTTGTAAGGGTTTACAAAATAATAGTGTTGGAGAGATGAGATGCGCAATCCAGATTTATTAGCGAAGCAAAGGATTACAAAAGGCAGAGATGAAGTTCCAGCGGATTTTGATGCTTTTTGGGATCGACAGAGTCGCAGTCTGAGTGATTTGTCGGACTATCAGCTGATTGAAAAAGATTTTCAAATTGCTGGGGTGACCTGCTATGAGCTAGTTTTTGAGGGGACGAATCAGGGCGAACCTATGCCCGTATGGTCCTTCCCAGATCTAGTAAAAAGTTCCGATTATCTTTCATTTCCATGGCTATATGGGGCGTGGCTGGGATTAAGTGGATATGCTGGTATGTACAGTGGCTGGCTGTGGTGTCGTATCCATGGATGTACATGACCAGTCAGGCTATTCCTTGGATGGAGGGCGCCTGTAAGGGGCTAGCCTGGTCAAGGACAGATTATCCGTGGGGCAGTGGATGGACGAGAGCGTTCTCTTTTATAAGGATGTCTCATCTAGATATTTTACAGCTTGGTTGAGATTGTGGCGAGTTTGGACCTTGTGGACGAGGAGCATCTATCCAGTTATGGGGGCTTCTCGAGGGTGGAGCCTTGGCTTTGGTGGCAGCAGCTCTCAATCCGCACATTAAGCAGACAGTGGCTATCTATCCTTTCTTGTCAGATTTTCGGCGGTGTGGAGATTGCAGCTGTGAAACTATGATGAGCTCTTTCGTTGATACTAAATTCCACGATCCTTTCACGAAACGGAGATGAGATTATCCAGACCTGTACCCATATCGGTGTAAAAATATGGCTCACCGCATTCACAGGGCGTGCGGATGATAACGGGACGCTGACGATGTTTGCTATCCGATTTGCCCAGTTTGCGATTTACAATCGGCTGGAGTGTGCTAAGGAGCACCATCTCATGCCAGAGTACGAGGCATGAGCCTATGAATGTCTATGTCAATGATAGGGTCTTCAACTGGCTTTTGCGGCTCAAAGATTGACCCTAACCTGTCTGGAAGCTTTTGTAAAGACTGGTAAAAATGAGATAGTACTAAGAAAAGAAACTAGCCTCGAGATTAGCATAATCTCGGGCTTTTTATGATAAATTATTCAAAAATCTAGTAACTTTTTGTTCAAAAAGCACTTCGAAGTGCTGAAAAGTAGTTTCGAAAAGCTTTTAAGAAAGGAAGTCGGTTTTTAGAAACTAAAATCTAAATCCACAAAACTTATTAGAAAGCTTTTATGTATATATAATGACATTATAAAAGAACGGAGAAAACATAGAAAAAGGAGAGATTATTTATGTCGCAGATTAGCAAAGATCAATTAATTGCAAAAATCAAAGATGGCATTATCGTTTCTGTCAAGCTCTGCCTCATGAGCCCTCTACACGGAGGCTGGCGGGGTCATCCCTCTCTGGTCAAGGCAGCTGAAAGAAGGTGGGGCAGTTGGTATTCAGAGCCAACAGCGTGCGAGACATCAAGGAGATTGAGGCAACCGATCTCCCGATTGTCAGGATTATCAAACAGGACTATCCGCCACAGGGAGCCTTTTATCACTCGCGACTATGCGGGAAGTGGATCTGAGCTGGCTGCCCTTGATATCGAGGTCATCGCTCTGGACTGCACCCGCAGCGAGAACGCTACATGATGGTTTGAAGATTGAGGGACTTTATCCGCCAAGTCAGGAGAAATATCCGCAGCAGTTGCTGATGCGTGACATCAGTACCCTTTTGAGGAAGGCATGGCGGCTGTAGCAGCTGGTGTTGACTTTGTCAGTACAACCTTATCGGGCTACACTTCCTGCAGTCCTAAGGTAGACGGACCAGACTTTGAACTGGTCAAGAAGCTCTGTGATGCAGGAGTAGAGTGTGCGTTGCTGAGGGCAAGATTCACTATCCAGATCAAGCCAAGCAAAATCCATGATTTGAGGTGTCCGCGGTATTGTAGTGGGTGGAGCCATTACTCAGTAGGAAATCACCGAGCGTTTCGTTGCAGCAGTAAAATAAAAAGTGAGGTAAAGCAATGACGATTGTAAAGTTAAATAAGCTCTACAAAAATATCCTAATAGTGATTTCTCTGTAGAAAATTTTCGATTTCAAATCAAAGATAAAAATTTATCGTCTTTGTTGATCCTTCTGGATGTGGAAAATCTACGACCTTGCGCATGGGGTGCTGGGTTGGAGGACATCACCGGTGGAAAGCTCTATATTGATCAGACTCTGATTCAATGATGCCCTCCCAAGGACCGTGATGTCGCATAGTCTTCAGAACTATGCCCTCTATCCGCACTGACAGTCTATGACAACATGGCTTTCGGGCTCAAGCTTCATAAGTACAGCAAGGAAGATATTGACAAGCAGGGTTCATGAAGGCCGGTGGAAATTCTTGGGTTGAGAAAGATTCTTGGATCATAAACCAGCTGAGATCTCTGGCGGTCAGCGTCAACAGGGTTGCCCAGACAATGGGACGGTGTGTCCGGATACTGAAAGGTCTTCTGATGGATGAGCCTTTGTCAAAAGCTTGGATGCGAAACTACGGGTATCCATGACGTGCTGAGTTGCTAGATCCACCGCCGTATCAGGAGCAACCACTATCTACGTTACCACGACCAAACCGAAACAGCGTAACGCGGACCGCATTGTTATCATGTCGGCGACTAAAAATGAAGCAGGTGCGGAACTATCGGTCGTATCGAGCAAGTATGGAACTCCACAAAGAGCTCTACAATGAACCAGCTATCAAGTTTGTTACGAAGCTGTCAGTGGTCAGCGTAGACTTCTTTGAGTAACAGTAGCTGGCAATCAAACTGACCGACGACAGCTCAATCTTACTCTGACGGGTGGTCAAGAAGCTTTTACGAGAAAAAGGCTACCAAAGGTAAAAAGGTAATCTGGGTATTCAGGTAGAGGATATCTCAAGCGAGGACTTGATTGTAGAGGATACTTTCCTGGCGATGTGGTTGAGGCAAGTTGTCGTTTCAGAGTTGCTGGGTAGTGATCAGTTCTCTACTGATGGGTGAGCGTCAGGAGTTTTCAGACAGGGTAGATGCTTCCAATTATCTGGAGCCGGGTTCGAGCTTGCTTCACCTTCAAATACCTAAGTCATCTGTTTGATGAGTGAGACTCAAAACAGATTACTTTGTAAAACAACCTAAAAATAGACGACTGACTTTATTTTAGGATAAAAGAAAAAGTCAGATAGGGTAGTGATTTTAAAAGTTTTAGGTTTAATCAAATATAGATGGACATTTATCCCAGAGGAATAACACAGGAAAAAGCGACTAATTATTTTCTATCAGTCTAAATAGCAGATAAAAAGCTATTCAGGTCAGCTTGGTATCTTAATTTAGAGGAGAAAACAAATGAAAATGGAAAAATTGCTTTTGTTCATTGGTAGCAGGGCTACAGTGCTTACGTTAGCAGCTTGTAAGGTGGCAGCTCAGATAGACGGCTAGCTCTGGTGACAAATCTGGCAAGACAGAAATTAGCTTGGTGGGCATTCCCTGTCTTTACTCAAGAAAATGCCAGCGATGAAGTGTGGGAACTTATGAAAATCCATCATTGAAGCATTTGAAAAAGCAAATCCAGACATTCATGTCAACTTGAAACAATTGACTTCAAGTCAGGTCAGAAAAAGGTACGAGCAGCTATCAGAAGCTGGAACAGCACCAGACGTACTCTTCGATGCACGAGGCCGGATTATTCAATACGGTAAAAAGCGAGTAAGTTGGCAACTTGAACGACCTCTTCACAGATGATTTCGTCAAAGATGTTAACAACGACAACGTATCCAAGCCAGCAAGGCTGGAACAAAACTTATATGTATCCAATCAGCTCTGTCTCCATTCTACATGGCAATGAATAAGAAAATGTTGGAAGATGCAGGTGTTCTCAACCCTAGTTAAAGAGGATGGACAACAGCTGACTTTGAAAAAGTCTTTGAAAAGCGCTTAAAGACTAGGCTCACACTGGCTCTCTGTGGCAGTAACGGTCAAGGTAGTGACCAAGGAACTCGATGCCTTCATCCCTTTAGCCTCTACGGTGGATCTGTTACAGATGACAAAGCAGCTAAATATGCAGCTGATGATCGAGAGCTGTCAAGGTCTTGAAAAAGCAGTGACTTGGATCAACGATGGCCTAGAGTGAACGATTCTCAATACGATGGCGGGCAGACATCCACTTCCGCTAACGGTCAAACTGCTAACACACACTGTTCTTTGGGCACCAGCACAAAATGGTATTCAAGCTAAACTGTGGGAAGCAAGTAAAGTAGAAGTGGTAAGTACCATTCCATCAGACTCGAGGCAAACCAGCTCTTGAATACCTTGTAACATGCTTTTGATCTTTAACATACAAGACGACAAGAAAAGTAGAAGCAGCCAAGAAGTCCCATTTGTGAAATTCATCGCTGATGACAAGAGTGAACCTGGAACGTTGTTCGTACAGGTGCCTTCCAGTTCGTCTATCATTTGGCTGGCTCTGTGATGACAAACGTGAAACAATCAGCAGCGCTGGACTCAAATACTGCTCTGCATACTACAACACCATTGACGCTTTTGCAGAGCTAGAGAACACTGGTTCCCCAATGTTGCAAATCCTGTATCTAATGGAGATGAAAAGTTGACCTAGCTTTGACAGGGCATTTACTGAGCAAACAGAGCGATTACTAAATAAGCAAGTTTAAAATCCGCTCTGTTGTCAGTCTCTCTAAAAATGGAAAAGCACTCTAGAAAATCTTGAAAGAGAGTACCTCATTGTGAGAAAGTCAATAAAATGAGAATAGAAAGAAACCACTAGTATCGCATGCGTTTTAGCTCAATTCTGGTATTCTTTGCAGTATTTGTTTGGCGCCTATGATGTGTTCGTTTATCACTAGTTTCTTTAACTATGCAATGACTTCATTTACATTCGTTAGGTTTTGATAACACATTCGGATGTTCAATGATCCAATTTTTGTGAAGTCACTCATTAACCTGATCGTGGCCTTATGTCGGCTCTGCTGACCAGTAGTTTGTGCTCTTCTCTTTGTTTGCCTTAGCTTCACAGACCTATGAGGATGAGTGCTGTTTCTCCAGCTCCTTTCTACCCGGTTTTGTCTTCTTCCCTGCCGGTTGTGGCTTGGTAGTGTTGCCGTGACAGTTGTGTGGGAAGTGGATCTACGATCCGTTGTCTGGTATTTTTGAACTTTCTGTTTTTGAAATCTGGGCGCATCATCAGCAAAACATTTCGTGGTTGGGCGACAAACAGTAGGCTCTGGCTAGCTATCATCGTTGTTTGCACGACAGCATCTGTCGGTCCAGCCGATCATTCTCTACATTGCGGCTATGAAATATCGACAACTCTCTAGTGGAGGCTGCGCGTGTGGATGGGGGCAACAGAGGATTGCAAGTCTTGGGAAAATCAAAGTGAGTGAGCCTTTTGCGACGACTCTATGTCGCTATCATCACAGCTATTAGCTCATTTCCAGTGTTTCGCGTCTGATTCAGCTGTTGACGTCAGCGCGGACCAAAACTCATTCAACTAGTGCGCTTATGTACTATCTCTATGTAAAATAGCCTTCAAGCTATCTGAATATGGCTATGCAAACACTATGGGAGTCTTTCTATAGCGATTATGATTGCGATTATCGGTTTCGCCCAGTTCAAGATCCTCGGTAACGATGTGGAATATTAAAAGAAAGGCAGGAGGATGTAAACCTCAAAAATTGAGTTCATTTCTTTTAAAAGTGTTCTCATCTGTGATTTTGCTTGCTTTTGACCGTGCTACTGTCTTTCCATTCTAGCGATTCTGGCTGGAGCTAAATCTCTGCCGGATACAATTATGAGTCACACGCCTCCAATGGTGTGCACATAGTCCGTACAGCAGAAAACTTTCCAGCATAGTGTACGTCCCAAGTCCAGCTTTACCGGTGGATGTGGAACAGTGTCTTCATCTTTCGCTGGCGACCATGTCTTGGTGTGTGCGACGTCATCTCTGAAAGCTGTCACGTTTGGCTAGAAACGCTTTTACGGGCAACGGATTCTCTTTGCCATGTCTCCTCGCTAACATAGCTGCTTGTACCTAAGCAGAGTTGTCCTAGTACCTCTAGTGCGGATTGTCCAATTTCATACGAATCCACGATACCCTCTTGGGCAGTGATTTTACCTTTGGTTGGCTGGCCGTTTCAGAGTCCTTCCTCATGAAGCAGTTTGGTGAAAATGTCCCGACAGAGCTTCTGGAATCTGCTAAGATCGACGGTTGTGGTGAAATCGGACCTTCTGGAGTACAGCCTTTCCTATCGTCCAAGCAGACTGCTGCTCTGGCTATCTTTCACCTTTATCAACACTTGGAATGATTGCTTCATGGCACGGCTCATGTCATGTTGACCTCGCGGAACAATCTGACGATTTCGCTAGTTGCGACTATGCGGGCTGAGATGTGGCAGCAATTACTGGTCTGATTATGGGCGGGTGCTGCTGGCAGCAGTGCCAATCGTGCGAGTCTTCCTCATCTTCAAAAATCCTTCACTCACAAAGGGATTACTATGGGGAGATCAAGGATAAAGGCCTCAAAGCCTTAGAAGGAAATAAAACTATGTGCTGAGTGATTTCAAAATGCGAGCTCCAGTACAAGGTACTTCATCGAATCTGGATAAAGCGATTGATTATCTCTGACGAGCACCGCAAAGACAGCTTTTGCCTTGGGATAGTGTACGTAGAGTGGATGGAGACAGGGTCTTTCTCTTGGTTCAGGAAAATATCCTCAATCAAAGGGCCAATGTCAATTTGAATATCATAAAAATATGCAGATTTTCATCTGTTGTAGCTAGAGGCATGAATATTCTGTCCTATAGGTGCCAGATGGTCGATGAGCAGTTGCTTTTTGATGAAGAGGCGGATATCGGCTTTTGTTCATTGTCAAAATCGTTATCCTCTCTGCTGGGTTACCATAATTTTACGATTTTCTTTCCAGGAGGCCATCAATGAAGTAGCTATGCGGGTCTGGAAGAAATATCAGAAAAGTATCTTTAAAAGTTTTAATAGACTAGCCCCCTAGGTTGGCTGAGATTTTTGGTGTCGGAGCTAGCAGAAAGAGAGAGACTTATGTGCAGATAAGAGAACAGGACTCATCAGAGCTATATTTGATACGGATAATTTTCATGCAAATCTGCGAGAAAATCCTGGTTTGATGACGGTAAATCTTCTCTTTCTCTTGTCTTGCCTGCCCTTGGTGAGGCATTAGTTGCCAGATCCAGCCTCTATCAAACACTTTTGAAATCGAGAAACCGTCGGTAAAAAGGTGATCAGAACTTACACTCGAGATCTTTCGAGAGAAACATTGGAGCAAGGACTCAAACTGGGCTTGCTGGAGTGGCTAGTCGGCATCAGTCTCTTTGACCTCCTAGCTTTTTCGGACGCAGGAAGCCCTGCCTTTCAAGTTTTAAAGAGCGGTTTGTTTTGGAATGATTGTTTTCTACGATCGCTGCTTTCTCTTTGCAAATTATCCCTTCGCTGTGAAAGTTTCTCATAATGTCTTTAGAAGACGTTTACAGACCAACGCTAGTGATTATAAGTCTGAATTTCTCCTTGGTTCTGTTGTCATGATGGCGGTCATGGCTGCGCTCCTTGTCATCATCTACAGTTTCAGGCTTTGTGTGTTTGCTGTTAGGATTTTCCCTCTTTGCCTTTGTATCAGCTTTTGCGGGTCTGGCTTTTTACGGCTTCCTATTTTGGAAGAAAATCTTCTGCTAAATACCAGCAGTCTAATCAAATCTCTGGTCGTTTGGAGAAGATTTGAAAATGAAAGATTTAAAGAAATATCACTGGGTGTCATACCGGCTTTTTATGCTGTTATGACGAGGAGGGTGAAATCAGCCCGGAGCGGACTCTACGCGCTTTGGTGGGGTGTTGCTACGCCGACAAAGGGCGTGCAGGTCTCTGTCCAGCGGCTCGTCAAGGCGAGATGTAGCCTCCACCGCGGCTGAGCCGACAGAGTAATGTGGTACAGGTAATGAGAGGTTGCTGAAAGGCAGGCTGAGCCTGCATCACATTGCTCACATGTGCCTGCAATAACACTAAGACGAGCATCGAGGTTAGCCGACTTGCAGGAAAACCTCAGGGTTGATGCCATTGAGCTATGCCGCCGTTGTTTCCCGTCTGCCAGAATGCTCTGTCGCTCGAGTGCTGGAATGATATCAGTGCGGCTGCCCACATACTGATTTTGGCGGTTTATAATATTCCGCAATTGATTGGCTGGCTGCAGCGCTGGCTCCGAGCGCTTTATAGGGAAATGCACAGAAAGAGTGCAGCGCGTGATTGGTGAAAATTCTTCCATGCGAGTTCAGGATATCCAGACGTTTACGCAGCACTTGGTGGCAGTGACCATTTGGTCTTTGACGTCGGATATAGGCAGTTCTTGGGCAGAGTCGTCACCATGGGAGCTGCTAGCTGGAATTGGTGGCACCTGCAAGGGCTATGCACCAGGAAACTCTTTCCTCAAGCTTAATCAGCTGATTGCAGACAAGGAACTAGAAAGAGCCAAAAGAGCTGCGGTTTGCCATTGGCGATATCAGCAAACGCTAACCCAGTGCTCACGCAATATGTGTGCTGCTGTCAAAGAGGTTCTCCGAGCTCAACGAAAGTACTGACTATCGCTCTGTCCGTGCTCAGCATCTGACACCCGATCGCTGAAAGCAGACCGTCCAGTCGCTAGAAACGGCAGCCTTGATCTGTGAGAGCAGAAGCGCTTCCTCTAAAGAAAGAAGGATGCTTATGGGAAAGTGTGTTACGATTGACATTGGCGGTACCAATATCAAATACGGCCTAGATGGGCGACAAAGACACGTAGTAAGCCGCGCAGAAATACCTACGGAAAGCCCATAAAGGGTGGTCAGAGATTATGCGTAAGGTTCAAAGATAGTTGCTGATTATGTACAGGCTGTGGATTTCGATTGAGGATTTGTATCTCCTCAGCTGGCATGCCGTACGACGGGCAGAGGGAGGAGAAATCTTTACGCTGGTCCTCAGATTCCTAACTATGCTGGGACGCAGTTAAGAGTCGTGGAGGAGGGGTGCCCATCCCTTGCGAGATGAGAACGAGCGTCAGCTGTGCTCGGTCTGGCTGAGGTCATGTCTAGCCATGAGTGAAGGAGCAAAAATTTAGCTGTCTGCCTGACAGTGGGACGATGCGGCTGTCTAGTAGCGGATGGGCAAGTTTTCACGGCTTTAGCAACTCAGCCTGCGAGATGAGGCTATCTGCACCACGCCGGACGCTTTTCAGGATGTAGCTTCTACACGCAGCCTTGTTCAATATGTCGCTTTAGTGACTTGCACGGAGATGATCCCTCTCTCTGGAGTGGCCGCTAGGATTTTCGAGAAGCGACCGAGGCAGCAAAATACCTTCTGTATCAAAGGATTATTGACCGCATGGTAGGCTATCTGGGGCGAACGTTGCCAACTCACCTTATGTCAATCGATCAAAATCACGTCATCTTGGGCGGTATTGTCATGAGACAAGCCATTCTTCGGCCGCGTATTCAAGCAGCTCTCAGGGATGCTCTGGTGCCAAAACATAATGAGAAGACCAAACTAACCTTTGCCTACTCACCAAAAATACGGCGAGCATGTTCAGGGAACTTCTACCACTTTAAAATAACATCAGTAATCAAACAAACAGGAATAACCTCAGGTTTCTTGCCCTAAAGCTTCTGCTTCTATGAATGGACTGAATAGTATTTTAGAAGAAGTTGAAATGACAGGAAAAATTCCGGTGGATAGAACTAAATTTTTCAAAATTTAACTTTGCTCACACTTGTCTTTAGGAAGTGAATTTAAAAGTTGCTGAAAGCTTCTTTAAGTATGATCCCTCGAGGTTGGAAACGGGTAAATAAAGCTCATCAAAGAGGTTAAAATAAAACCAGGATTTTGTCTAACCTTTTATTGATGTCTACAGTAATAACCATTCAGTTTATGGTTCAGTAACAATGAGATTTTTCCTTTTTTCTCTCTCGGTCGATTTCTAGGAAAAGGCATACAAAGTATATCGATCATCAGCAGCATTAGAGACCCCTGAGCTATGAGATTCGTTGGATGAACGGGTTACTTTGCATTGCAACTGGATAATTCTGAAAAGTCTTCTTCAATCAAATCAGGCTGGCCAGTGATGCTGGTCTTGGCTTGTGCCATATCAATCAGACTGTTATCAATAATGGACAGGGTTTGACCTACGAAGAGAAAAAGCCGATTACTGAACAGTTTTTGTCTAAATACTCGTTGTCAAGCAGAAACATCTGCATCTGTCAGAGCCTCACAAGCGCCCTAAGCGCAGCAGGCGCACTGATTTCATATCACGAGCGACGAGCTGACTTCCCCGTGCAAAATGGGCACGATCCCGCTTTTCAATCTGGCTGGCTACGCCTCAATCTTTTCATCAATCAAGTCCTCGGTTGTGCCAGGTGAATATAGTTGCGTAACACCAGCGGGACAGATAATTTTCAGTTGTATGCTCGTTTGCTAATTTTAATATTGGAGATATTGAAGTTGAACTCTGATAGCCCATAAAGCCACATTTTTACAAAACAGGTCAAAGACAGCCTCCTATGAGATGTGCAAGGGTTGCACTACTTCGGCGAGGAGGGACAGATCACCTTCTATCTCTGTCGGATTCAAATAGTCGGCAATCCTTTTCGATATCGGTCATAGTGTCGTAACAGATTTCGATGATGGCCAAGAATATTTTATGGTGTCTCATGATGTAGTCACTTTCTTTGGTCAAAATGTCCAAAAGCATTTTTCATTATAACATAGTTTGGAAAATAAAGCGTTTGCAAACAAATGAATTGTCAGATCTGGCTTTCCTGTAAGTATGAGCAGACTGTAATCTAAATATTTATAGATATTATATTTTCCTTTTTCTAGAAGAGGTATTTCTAAAGTTTGCGTCGGATAGAAAAGTGATATAATTTACAAGTAATGTTCCAAGTTTGGATCTGAAGCGAGGGAGATAGGAGCTGATGGCAAATGTAACTTCTAATCTGTTCAAGCATTTGATCCAACTTTGGAGATCAATGGCCTGTGTGAGGTTTTTTATGCGAATCAATGAACTAGGCCAGCCTATTGGGGATACTCTGCGGACTTTAAACAGGAAGTCTGCCAAGCTGGAGCGAATAAGTCAGTATGTTATCCATGAGCGGACATCCAAGGACAAGCATGAAGCGGTTATGCAAGTATGAATTCCGGTTCACCTGTAACATGTGGGCTTATCTCTTCAAATGCTGCTCCAGAGTCAGGAGGGTGGGATGGTTGCTGGATCGGATGCTGTGCTTTGGGACCGTTCACTATGCCATTGTGGACAAGGAGGCGGAAGGCTCTCAGGTTTTGGCAGTGAGAGTTATTGGAACGATCGCGTTATCAGTGGGAGCTGTGACCACAGCTTCGCCGAGGACTGAAGCACTTTGGGCTGGCTACGGAAGCCCAGTGCTGGCGCATATGTCTTTGAAGGCTACAGGTGTCAGCCACCACAGGTGGAAGTGCGATGCACTCAATCAGCCTCAAGGCGTGCAGCAGGCAACCCGGCTTTACCACAGTGGTTTCGTCCGACAGTCATTATAAGGGCACCGACCGAGATACCAAGGCTGGCTCTCCGCGGTTAGTAGCGATTAATGACCGTCAAGACTCTCGTCTGGAGAAATGGCTGGTGAACAATTCGATGAAAGGGTTCAAATAAAGCTTTGTCCTGGTTTTAACATTTGATTGAGAGTGGGCCAGAAATCAGTGATTCGTTAAATTCGATTTCGATAAATCCCTCACACAGTTAGTGGGGCTGTAAAGCTGATGAAATCAGCGTAGTAAAACCCACTCAACCACTGCGTCTTACTTGACATCCAAGACAATTGAGGCTAGGACTTTGTCCGGGCTCTTTGCTTTTTAATTTTGATAAAAGGTTTTCTGATAAATTTTGGTATAATAAAAGAACTACAGATAAGGGTATGAGAGAGAATGGCCTTGTTTATCAATCCTTTTGATGAAAGATAAGTATGAGCTGGCCGGGCGGTTCTGCAAGGTTTGTGACAGACAGTCTGTTTAGCTCTTTCACCTATCCGCGAGGTCGATTTGGACTGGTTTGCCAAGCTCAAGGCAACGCTTCTTATCGGTAGTAGCCAAAGCTGGTTTTGTCTGCGTTTTGGATGATTTTTCTGAAGCATGAGCTGGACCACTGTATCAATGCATGCCTACGACGCTGGATTTGATGATGCGGCGATTGCTCCCTTTGAGTCAAGCTGGATGGTGAGTATAACCTGAGAGCTTTTCGCGAGGCGACCATTGCCTTCAAGGACGCTTTGTCTATCCTGCCTCCTCTGATGTAACCGCTGCAGCACGGCGGAAAACAAAGTATCATTTTGACGGCGACTTCTGGGGACAGCTGACGCAGGCTTAGCTGCTGGCAGAAGCTTTTGCGGACGTTCCTGGGACTGATTATCGTCTTATCCGAAAGATGGTGCCAGCAAGGTCCAAGAGCTGCAAATGACTACGCAGACAGGTGCATGATACGCGTGTCGTTGCCATTGACGGCTTAGCACTGCGATGCCCAGACCAGTGTCGACCAGCATGTTTCACGGCAGCACGGACCTGCAGGCTCGTCTCGTCAAACTGCAGTTTTCATCAGCCAACTCCGCGAGATATCGGCCAGTTTGGTCATAGTTGTCTACTTCATATCTGCAACTATGCTCGAAAGCTGGTAGAAGACGGGAGAAAATCACAGCAAGGAGCTGAGGGTCGACTTTTACCGTTCCGACTGGGAACTTTGGTAATATCCTGGCAGTACTCATATAGCCAAAGCCAGTCGGTCTGCCGGTTGGCACAGCGATCTAGTGCATCGGGCGATAAGACAATGTCCTGACCGACTTCTTCAGACTCAGGTTTATGACAAGAAGCGGAGCTTCAGGTGGCAATCTAGATCCATCTGTGGATGTCTGAGTGTCCTCTAGCTGGGCGCTTTGATTTTCCATCTGTCACGGGAACAGCGCTGAGAAAACAGCTGCTGATGGCTGCTCTGAATGAGCATGGGCAGTATGAGACTGACGGACTTGTTGACGCGATTTTAGAGGCTCTTGCGGCTGACTATGCGACAGACGAAAACACGGCTGACTAATCAAGCGGGTCTATCAGCATCTGACTACGTCGAAGACCACTCAGCCACAGCTGGCGCGTGCGCTGTCTATCAAAAATGCTTGCTGGCAGAGACTGGCGATCAGCGCAAGACTGTTATCGCGTCTACCGCTAGTCGTATGCAAATTCCAGTCGTGGCCGTTGAGGCTGTGACTGTCGAGCACGAGACTCAGTGACTGAGGCTTTGGACCAACTGCTGAGCTTTCTGGCGTAGCCCTGCTGCACCAGCTGTGGACGGCTTTAGAAACAGCAGTGCGCCACAAAGACGCCTGTTTCGCTGCCGACCAAATAGGCTGAGGCACGCAGTCGAGGGTTATAGGATTAGCAGTTTGTACTGAGCTGAAAATCAGCTGGATATCTGGCTGTGATCTTAGGTCGATCCAATGAGAAAGAAAGTGATGTAGCTGATGCTTACAAAAGGAAGAATTTTTCTCTATGACGACGTATAAAAATCATGCTACTGCTCTGCCGGCTATGGCGGAGAACTAGCAGATGCTCGTGGGCATCGTCGACAGCTATCTGGTGGCGCGTCTTGGAGCTGATTACGATTTCTGGTGTCTCGGTGGCCTAGGAAATCATCATTGCAAGTGTCAGGCAGTTTTCCTCGCGCTGGGGCTGCATGTTTTCACAGTCTCATCTCCAAGACTCTGAGCTCAGAGGGGACAGGGGCGTCTGGCCTATCACTGCTTAGCTGAGGCTATCAAAGCTGACGCTGCTTCTGAGCCCTTCATTGGGGCTGTTCCCTGCTCTTTGGCAGGCAGATGCTGGATCTTTTGGGGACGGAAAAAGCGGTGGCTGAAGCAGGTGGTCTTTATCTGGCTTTGGTTGGTGGGACCATTGTCCCCTAGGGCTTGATGACTTACCCTTTGGAGCTTTGGGTGCGAGGTCAGCGCAATCCCAGATTTCCATGTATGTTAGTCTTCGACCCAATGGTGCTCATCTCTTTTTCTGGTCTGAGGTTTGCTGTCTTTCGGCTGAGTATTCGTGATGGCGCTGGGGACGGTGCTGGCTCGTTTGATCGGTGTGCTATTCTCTGGCGGGAGCTGGACTTGTCCACGATCCACTGGAGCGCTTTAGATGGAAGCTCTTACGCCTGTCTCTGCCCGGCTGCTGGAAGCGGCTCATGATGCGACGGTGATGTAGTGATCATCGCCACTGTGGTCGTCTTTGGGACGGATCGGTAGCGGGGAATGCCATCGGTGAAGTCCTGACTCGGTTTAACTACATGCCCGGCCTTTCAGGGTCGCGACAGCAACAGTCATGCTGAGTAGCCCATGCGGTTGGCGAGGGATATGCAAGCGGTCGGTCAGATTCGTCAGCGAGCCTTCTGGCTGTCTTTTGCTTGCATGCTGCCCTCGGCTTTAGGATTTTCGCTCTGGTCGCCCGCTGACCTTGCTCTATACGGACAATAGCGGAGCAATCACAGCCAGTCTTTCAGTTATCCTCTTTCTCCCTGCTGGGAACTCCATGGCAGTGGGAACCGTGATTTACACAGCGGTTTGGCAGGGGCTGGGCAATATGAGACTGCCCTTTTTATGCCCGACTGTCTGTGCGACGATTCGCATCATCTGCAGGTTACTGTGCTGGGCGTGACTTGTGGCTTGGGTCTGCCAGGAGTCTGGGTTGGGACGCTCTTGGACAATGGCTTCCGCTGGCTATATCAAAGGTTTGTTGACGAAAAATGAGAAAATATGGCAACGAAAGCGTTTGTTGGGATTTGGACATGGCACTTGCTGGACTCACGATGCTATTTGGCGAGGGATTGAAACCTATGCCCACTATGGTTTGGACTTTGACAGACCAGTGATCACAGCTATCCGTCTAAAGCACTCATGTCCAGAAGCTCTTGGAGGAAGTGGCATCTGAGAAGGACCTAGACGCTGCCGAGGATGAATGTCTTTCGTGGAGCAAGTCTAAAGGAGAAGATGCTCAGGTCCATCCGTTTGAAGAAAGGGCGGCGGAGATTCACTGGCTTGGGGTGAGGAGCAGGTGCCAGTTTGGTTGTCTAACTCTACAAGGGACTCAATGCCCATCATGTCACATCTTGCAGAGACTTGCAATCCATGACTGATTTCACCGGAAATCATCTACTGGCTGCCAACTGCTTTTGAGCGCAAGCTCACCCAGAGGTGTGTCGACTGTCTAGTTGAGGAAATATGGTCTGGACAAGCAGGGAGACCTACTATATCGGCGACCAATTTCGGACGCTGGTTAGTGGATATTTGCTGTGTCACAGTGGCGTATTCAGAAAGGAAACGTGTAACTTCTGTGACTATCACGACGGAAATCAATCAGAAAATAGAAGTTGCTGGATATCAAGCAGTATTTACAAGATAAAGTGGGACAAAGTCCACAACCTCCATTTCTCTTGGATTATCGATCAAGACGCAGTGGTTGCGTGGGCTCTACTACGCTGGTTATCTATTACAGCCTACTCAACTGTGCGGAGATGAACAACGAAATCAAATTAACACCAGGTGCACGATTTCATCCTCTTTTCTTTACATATTTCTCGATTATGAAGCTCTACGTAAGAACTCAAGCGCCTCCAGGAGTACGTTCTCTATGGAGAAATGCCGACATTTAGTTTCCAGCATGATATAAAAATCTTCCTTGGTATTAGAGCTTTGACGATATCATCATAGCTGTAAAGAAACTCCTCGCTCGCTTTTCACAGAAAGATTTATCCTTTCTCAAAATATAAGAGTTTGCTCTATCCTTCAGAAAGGAGTTTTTGATGGGCTTTCTTTATCCTGAAGAGTCCGTGCCAAAGTGATGCATTGCTGGGAATGTAATCAAAGAGATGCAAATAGCACGGTAAACGAAGAGAGACATGCTTCAGGTTGCTCAAGGTAGGAAAGGGTCAGATGGAGCGACATGATTCTATCAAAAGTATGAGAGATTCCAGCACGAAATCCTTATACGCGTAAGAGAAAACAGACCATGCCAAGTCGTTGATGACACTTCACTCGGTCACAAGAGTTGGAATGGTTATTGAACATCTTCACACTCCTAGTTTTGTATTATAACCTTAGAAGAAGGCGTCAAGATATAGCTGGCCCCTTGCATAGGCGATGCGAGGCAAAGGTAGGTTTCTCTTTAGAGGGCGAGCGCTCATCTTGCCTAAAACCAGTGCATCGCAATGCTTAGAAGGCTGCGCCAGAAGTCATAATCAATGCTGGAGTCAAAGTACGCTCAGCCCAGATGCAAATCAGATTGCCGTGGGAACGATGATAATTTCCTTCGTTTTGATGTTTTGCTCCCAACGCTCATGAAGAAGAGCTTAAAGCGCGCTATGTGAGCTTGCTGATTGGACTCTACCATCAACGATGCGAAAATGCGCTGTGAGCCAAAGATCGCCTGAGGCCTATTCCGAGTCTGGGTCCGCGTGCTTGGCAGCTTGTGGTTTCAGCTCTATTAGCGTTTGTCGGTTTAGAATGGAGGTTTGGAGGGCTCTGAGCCCAAAGGCTCAAACGGTTTCTGAGATAGCGCTGATAGCTGGAATAAATGGCGCAATGCAGGTTTGTCTGTTTCACAGAAATTCAAGCTGTGCCAAGAGATGCTTGTCTTTGTGTCTGATAAAATGTCGGTTGATTTCATCAGGTGTATAGATTAGAATGCGCGTGGCAGATATAGTAGCCAGGTATTGTTCATGGGATGATTGCAGCAAAATTTACAAATCTCAATTCATTTTCTCACCTATTTTCCACGCCACCTTTTTCTGTCACTTTTGTATCTGCCTTTCGTGTTATAATGACTCTGGAAAATAGAGCCAAAGTTACTATTAATCGACGGTTCGTCCGTTGCTGCCTTTTCGCGCTTTTGCGCTCTATAAATCAAATCTGACCGCTCTGAAAGTCGTCTGCTCTGCACATTGCTGTTGTAAGCTTCCACCTCATGCTCCAATCTCTCTCTTGGAGCGTGTGCAGCCGAGCCCATGTCCTGGTAGCTTTTGATGCCAGCGAGACGACCTTCTGGACCGACGAGGATACGCCGACTACTCAGGCTGAGTCGCGGGCCAGACACGAGATGAATTTCGGGAGCAGCTACTGCCTTTAGCAAATGCTGGAGCTACTTAGGCATCCGCTACATGAGTCACGCTCAGCCACAGGGCGGTTGACTCTGCATCGAGGACTGGACAAGATATTCAAGCTGAAAAGACGCTGTCCTTACGATGTGAAGCTAGTGTCCAGTGAGTGATGAGAGCTGATTCAGCGGACGGATGACAATGCCTGTGGTAGGAGATTTCCAGAAGGAAAGCAGCTGTAGGTAAATTCGAAGTTTACAACCAGCACTATCATGGAAAAGATGGGCATCACACCGGAGCAGTTTCGTCGACCTCAAGGCGCTGATGGGGGATCAAGTCAGATAATATCCCGAGCGTGGCCAGGATTTGGTGCGAAGACTGGCCTCAAGCTCCTCTTGGGTACGCTCTCTGGAAAAATCTCTGTAAGAAACATTGACCAGCTCAAGGCTTCCAGGATGAGGAAAATCTGATCAGTGAGCCAGGACAAAGGCGCTTTTTCGTCAAAACTCTGTGCTTCACCATCAATACTCAGGCTCCGAGTTGAAATCAGACTGGATGATTTGAGTTTATCTAAAAGGGTCCACAGGTAGAGGCGCTGAGCAGAGTTCTGCGAGCGAGATGGGCTGGAAGCAAAGCTCAAGGCTCCAGCTAGGAACTGGTCAAGGCCGGTAGAAAGTCAAACCGTTGAATTTGCACAAAAAGTGACTGAGGTGACAGCAAGATATGCTGGCTCAGAAACAATTCTTCTATTTTTGAAATCTTGGGCGACAACTACCACAAAGGGAAGAGATTTGTACATCCGGTCTTGCCTGCAGCGATAGCCGTCAGTTGCTGTCGGCACCAGCGATTTTACTGCAACAGCGCTCTTTCTTCTCAAAGGTTTTGGCAGACTTCAGCTCTGACAAACCTACGACCTCAAGCGGACCGAGGTACTGTCAGTCATCATGTTATCGCACTGACTAGTAGCGCGGCAGCCTTTGATGCGCGTCTAGCCAAATATCTTAGCTTTCGACGGTCGAGGACAACAGAGCTGGCGACGCTGCTGCCTCTACGGTCAAAGCAATTCTGCCGAAGCGGATGACGAGGGTGTATGGCATGAGCCAAAGCGCGCTCTGCTGCGGAGCAGGGCAGCTCTTTGAGCATCTGGCTCGTATGGTTCAAGTACGCTGGAAACAGAAAGAGCCGAGTACAGGTGACATCGCTCGACAAGCTGGGTTTATTTGCCGAGAATGGGCAGCAGCCTCTGGTAGCTGACCTAGCCAAGATGGAGATTGCAGGGATCAGGGTTGAGGCAGGAAGGCCTCTGCAGGGCATGCAGGCAGAAAATGAAAAGACAGCACGGAGAGTCTGACACAGGAGATTTGCGATCAGCTGGCTGGTCGGGAGTTTCAATATCAACTCACCATAGCAGCTGGGAACCATTCTCTCTTTGAGGATATGGGGCTGCCGCTGGGTACACCAAAAAGACCAAGACAGGCTACTCTGACAGCCGGTGGGACGTGCTTGGAGCGCTTGGCGCCGATTGCACGATCGTGTCTAAAGATTCAGTTGCATCATGTCAAATCAGCAATCAGTCCACTTACATCATCGGACTGCGGGAGGCGTACGCGGCTGCAGCAAGATTTCACACTCGCTATGTGCAGGATCTGACCCAGACGTGAGCGCCTGTCCTCGAGTTGACCCGACTGCAAGGGCTATCCCACGTTCGTCTGGAGCAGGGGCGTCTCATTCCGCGGTGCCTGTGCCTGAGTGGGCAGACAACGGTGCTGCTCAGCTCGGTAGTTGTTCTCACAGATTGAGCCGCGGGTGGCTGGCGCATGTTCCGCAGGACAGGCGTCTGATTGCCAGCTCTCATGGATGGAGACATTCATACGGCTGCAGCCATGCGGGTCTTTGGTAGTGAAAGGCGAGGATGCGCGCCTGGCGACCGCCGCAATGCCAGGCTGTCAGCAGAGTAGTCTATGGAATTTCCGACTTCGGGCTGGCCAATAATCCTAGGCATTTCCCGCAAGGCTGCCAGGACTACATTGAGACTTGTGAGCGTTTCCTGGCATCAAGTATATGGAAACCATCGTCCGCGGAAAGCCTATTGATAAAGCTATGTAGAGACCATTTACCGTCGTCGTCGCTCCTTTGCCGGACGTCGATTCCACGCAACTTTAATGCATCCGAAGATTTTGCGGAGCGCACGCATGGTATGCCCAGCATCGTTGCTCACCTGCGCGGACATTCTCAGAAGTCGCTATGATTAATCTATGGATCGAGCTCTGGCAGAGAAGAATTTTCAAGTCTCGCATGCTCTTGCGGGTGCACGAATGAAAATCGTGCTGGAGAGTGCTCAGTGACTTGACGTTAGCGGCCGTCTGCGCAGCTGGTCAAAGAAACCATGGAGGCTGCAGGCGATTGGGCCAGATTTCCACCTCGTAGCTGATGATATGCCGGCCAGAGCTTGGTACGAGGCAAATAAAATAGAGCGTAAAGACACAAAGTGAAAATAGACAGCTGACACAGTGCAGAAATCCAGTGAATTCATTGCAAATTCGAGTTTCGATCCTATCCGGACTGATTAGGAGGGCTGCTAGAAAGCGGTGATATTTCAAATGAAACCACTCAACCTGCGTCTTGCTCGTAATCAAAGACGATGAGAGCTAGGACTTTTGTCAGACTCGAGACGCAAACATCTTTTGCCTGTGTTAGCTGAACCTCATTGCTAAAAGTTAAAGTGTTTATAAGGCCGGGAGGAAATCTATGACTTATCATTTTCAAAAATCCCTAGTGACGGGATTATCAAGCATTATCTGAGAAACAACAAGGTGATTGCCGTTGTCGGTCTGTTCGACCGTGAGGAAACGACCAGTAACCGTGTGTCCAAGGAAATGCAAGCGCGGGCTATCGGATTATCCCAGTCAATCCGCGGGCAGAAGGGCAGTCAGATTTTTGGTGAAACAGTTTATGCCAGTCTCAAAGATATTCCTTTCCCAGTGGATATTGTCGATGTTTTACCGTCAGTAGCGAGTTTTTTTGCCAGATGTGGCGCGATTTTCTGGAAGCAGACGCCAAGATTTTCTGGGACTCGGTTGGGCTTGGAAAATGAAGAAGCTGAGCAGATTTTGCGGGCAGCTGGTCACGACGATATCGTCATGGATCGCTGCATTAAACGCGAGCATACCCGCTTGATTCTAGGGTGAATAAATGTACCAAGTTAGTGCATCATTCGTGGCAATTCGGGTTCTGGCAGAGTCGAGTCGGCTAAGAAACTGCAGCACTACTACGGTCGAGGACTCTCTTGATTGCGCAGGATACAGTTAGACGGGACATGCCTGAGGAAAAAGTCAGGCGGGCAACCTATCTAATGATTTGACGAGCCTAGCTCATTTTGGTTACGAAACTATGATTTGCTGGTCTTGGTAGAGGTTTCTGACGGACAGATAATGCTGGAACGACTACGGAGATCTGTTTAGTTCTCAGACTCTGACTATTACAGCAATTTGACATGAAGAAACCGTCCGCCGCCATCAGACTAGGGACGAAGCGATCCGACTTCTCCCCTACTGATATGAGACGCTGGTGGAAGATCAAGATTTCTTAGGTTGTGGAAAAGTCGTTTACAAGGAATGAAAATTCTTTAGAGGCAGCCTTTTGAGCGGATCGTTCAGGACTGCATCATACAAAAGAAGGTTGAGTTGAGTAACCTTTTTGTAATATAAATCATTTTCCTATTATTTAGGTTTTACACAGAAAGATGATATAATAATAATAACATGGAATCTATGTTTTAGAGGAAGTGTGTCAGAAAGGGAGGACTATACCCAGGATCAGGAATTTGGGCAGCGATTGAAGGGTGCGTAAAATGAGATTGACAAAAGAGGCGCTATGTGGAGATGAGTCTAAGCTCTCCGTTCAGCAGCTAACTCGTTGGAAAGCCATGGACAGTCTCAGCCTACATTACGAACTTTTGGAATATTTAACAGAGTCTTGGGTATTAGTCTGACGGGCTGATGGGTCGAGCATATGAACCATTGCCATCTGATATCAAGCTAGTATCCAGATCATACGAACGCCAATCTATGGCAGCCAAGTCCTAAACTGAATTGAGAATCAATTGGATACTGTTTTGATAGTACTATGATAATTTACACAAGTGAGGGCAGTTGACTAGATGTTTTACAATCTTATCTCTACACTTATGGAAATGACGATAAGCCGTTTGCTTGAAAATTTTGACAGAAATAAGAGAAGATTGCGTCAAAAAATTTTATGATATTAATGATTTGCTAATCCTTCGTCCTGTATCAAAATGTATATATAGATGAAAAGGAAGTGGTCTCTGAAGTTTGATATGGTTGTTTGATGATCTAGCAATTGGTTTACTCAATTCTAAGGATCCTTCTTCAAGCAACTAATATTTCTTCTGAGAATATATTGATTATGTGCAACAGTCAGAGATATTTCTAGTGTCGCTTTGTGCATATCCATAAGGCGTTTCTAATGTTTCACAAGGAAATAATGACCTCAACTCAAGATTATCAAAAGGCCGATTATTAAGATGTTGGAATGGAAGTATGGTTAGTGAGAAAGGACGTGGATAAAGCTAGAAAACTCTGCAGAAGATGCCATCCTCTTGCAAATTGTTTCAAAATGATAGCTCGCCAATTACGGTATGAGTGGAGAAAAATTTAGAGGAGTATACATATAAATAAACGGGACTTTAAGTCCTGTTTATTTATTTAAGGAGTTTATAATGAAATTATCAGCTAAAAACCAAAGATGGGGAAGTAAATTTGTTGAAATTACTCTTGATATTATGGGTGCTTCTGTGGCGCTATTTATGATTGATTGTAAGGAGTTATTATATTATAGATTTTTGGGCAATCCCATATTTGAAATTGGATAAACTGACAAAAGGAGGTTCATTATGAAACGTATTAAACATTTATTGACAGCCCACTGCCTTGTGCTCTGCTTTTTCTGCTTGCAGCTTGTAGCTCTAATGCATCTAGGAAGGTGAACATGATTCCACTTCTCGAACATAATTTATCTAAGACTAGTAGCTCGATGAGTCCTCCACCAAACCATCAGCTTAAGCAAAGTTCACTTCCTAGCTCTGCGACAGCCTCTTCCAGCTCCTCAGACATCCCATGAGCAAGAGTGTTTCCAATAAGGCTGAGGAAGCCCGTAAACAGACTTCCTTGATTCCAGATCTCCAACAACTCAGCTAATCCAGTGGCCCCTGTAGCTTCAAGAGATAGATGTCAATGCTCTAGCAAATGGTGATTTCTCACTTTGCAGAGTGCCAGCCAAGACGATTTGGGCAATCAATTAGTTTTGATGCAAATGGATTAGTAACATTAACTGTAATAATGGTGAAACATTGAACCATAACGTTATTTATAATAGTCATGTAGAGGAGATAAGTTTAGAGCTGATTTTGGTTACATAATGGAGACGAGCAGTAGTGATCAGCACTATTCAACTGTTCAGTGGGCGTAGCATTGCCATAATGGTGCTCCAGCGCCTAAAATTAAAATCATGCTTGATGATGCAATCTCTGCAACATCTACTATCGGGTAGCAAATTGAAGTGACGAAGTCTAAAAGTCTTGCTATGCCAACACTGCTAAACAAAGGAAAATGAAAGCTCTGATGAAAAGAATGGTTTGCCACTTATCTAGGAATTATGTAGTCAAGATGGTCCTTGCTTGCCCGCTACATCAGACTTCGAGGAAGTATTTTCAGAGGTCTTTGGAGAGTTTACCTGAAAATCCTACGGAGGCGACAGATGTACCGAGTATGTAGGCGGGAAGCCAATTCTCTTCCCCCGCTAGTGCCGGCAGGAATGGATAAAATCATATATTTGAGATTATCAGCATGTCTACATACTGAGAATCCTGTACCGTCACCGAAGCATTTGGAGAGGCCGTTACATGACGGAACGAGAGTGCGATCGAGCAGTATAAAAACAAGGAACGAGGGTAGATTGCTGTTCCTTTTCTACTACTGCTATAGGAAATGTTTCCTCGTAGGACTGTTTTGGATTATATGGTAAATGCTCTTTTCTTCTCAAAAATTGTGCAACTAAAAGAAAGCGTTTTAATCCAGATGGTGAGAGTAGTAGCGATGAAAATATGCTTTAGAAGAAATCCAAGGGATTTGCTAGCCAGGCCCTTTCTATCCAGACTGGGACTCTCGCGATCTATCAAGTTCCCAGCTGGTTCAAAGAGCTAAGTTTGGGATTTTATCACTGGGGACTTTGCAGCCTTCCGGCCTTTGGGGCAGGTGGTATTCTCCAGAAATATGTATAATCTCAGGGCGGCAGGGTTTGACCATCATATCCAAAACTTACGGGCCTCTACGAATTTCAGCTACAAAGGACTTTCTTCCACTCTGCTGCAAAGAGAATTTTCATGCGGTTCAGATGGGCTAGCATCTTTAAAGAAAGCAGGAGCCCAGTACATTTTCAGTGTGCAGGCTTGTCACATTGGCATTTCATCTCTGCCAGCCAGCTTTCTCCTTTTAATGTGCAAAAGAAAAGTAGGTCAAAACCGCTGATATCTTGGGGAATTGTGGGCAGCTCAAAGAAACAGGATTCATTTTGTACTTCCTCTCTCATCGGGCGGAGCATCACTTTTTCTTTTCACCATGGAAAGTTACCAGTGATATTGCCTGTGAAGTTAGTCGCGAGGGCTCTATTGTGCCAGCTATGCGCAGAGCCAGAACCACCATGATTTGTTTGGTCAGCCTTGTCCGAGGTCAGGAGTTTCTAGATGAGTTGGCTCTTACGTGCCTGTGGAAGCTGGTCCGGATTACCTGGCCTGAGATTTTGTATTTTGCTGGTGGATGCATGCAGCTCTTTGAGCAGCATGAAAGCTTTTGCGGCCTGTGTATAATTTAGGTGCGGCTTCTGGGAAGCCGAACTAGCATTACTACAAAGCTATGATGCGCTGGCTTTTGGTTCGGATTGTGGAAGTGGAGACGCGGTGGTCCATAGAGATCCGGCCTTGCTCGCGCGCGCAGACGGATACGGCGTATCGCGCGAAACTCTTGGGGGCTACAGAGAATCTTGACTATAAGTCAGCTAAAGAAATCGTCCAGACCTTGATTGATGTCGTGTCCAAAAATGGGAATTTGTTTATCAATATCGCCAAAAGTGACGATCTGAAAAGAGATCAAGAAATCTTGAGAGAAAGTCAGGGAAGCGTGGCTCCAAGTGAATGGCCAAGCAATCTATGAGTCCGCGCGTGGAGCAGCATTGGAAAGGTCCGACACACAGTAGATGAGTGAGCCATTTTCGGATGGGACATCACTTACTGCCAAAACCCGGATTTCGTTTCACGGCTAAGGGGCGGAGCAGTGTATGCCTTGCAGTGGAGCCTGCAGTCAATCAGTGGCTGACGAGTTCAAGGCCTTGGCAGACGAAAGAAAATCCCGCGTCTCCTTTCATGGCATCATAGAAAAGGTGTCCTTGCTGGGATATGAGGAACCGCTCAGATGGGGCAAAGGCCTCCGAGGTTTTGCGCGTCCTTCATCGCCGAGATGTAACAGCAGCCGACTTACCGCCTTGGCACTGGGGTCCAACTGCGTTAAATCTCAGACGAGAAAAAGAAGGTGGGACAGAGAGTGGTGCATTCGGTGAATTCGATTTCGTCGATCCACTATCCGCACGTGATTGAGTAGGGCTGCAAGCCCGAGTGAAACCCGGCCTGAGTAGAGATTCCCTCAGCCACTGCGATGCTGCTCAGTAATCAAAGACAATTGAGAGGCTGGGACTTTTTGTCCCAGCCTCCTTTACTGCGTGATTTTAAATTTTTCTGTAAAAGAGCACGCGGGCTGTTGTGATATAAGGATGAGGCCACGACTCCAGCGATTCCCAAGTGTGATACCGTCTAAGATATACCAACCAGAATGAAGCTAAGATCGGCAAGAAACGTTTCCACTTGTACCCCTTCATCGTGCGTCTACTTTGCGCATTGATTTGCCAAGGTCCTTGGTAGGTGCTAGTGCTCAGCTGATCATAAAGGATGAAGTCGGTCTGAGAGTAAGCGTAGTTTGCCATCAGGAAGACTGCCGTACCAGCCACGACGATGAGAGTGCCGAGAAACATCATGGGCGCATAGCTGACGATTTGCTCCACTTTCAGGACTAGCGGCTGTCGTTGGGACACATCGGATATTTTTCGCATAAATGGCTAGCACGCTGACTGCTGAAAATAAAGGATGAACCGACCAGGCTGATAGAATTCCACAGCAAAGAGGAGAATGCTTTTGGTCAACTGTGTGATAAAAATCGGTGAGAACTCGGCAGAAAAAGATTCGGCCAATATCTGTAAAAGCTATACGTATCGCGTTTTTTCGGACGACTTCTATCATGCTGAAGCTAGCAGATAAAAAGAGCAGGGCGATGATAAATTCGACGATTTGTGGAAAAATCTGACGGCCAAAAATTACAACAAAGGCCTGATTGATTTCCAGCTGGGGGACAATCTCCTCCAGATGACGGTTAGGTGACAAATAGAGTAGATAAAATGGTTACCAGAGTTGGAATGGCAGAGCGAGAAAATGCCGTTGGTTTTGATTTCCGAATGGTTCGTTAGACTTGTGCATTTCGCTTAAATTCATACAGACCTCCATTTCATGATTTTTATTATACCACATATCGTGACAGACAAGACTTTTTTTGGTAAAATCATACGGTATCTTATGAGCGCCTGTCGCTTATTTTATAGAAAAAATAGCTGGGACTGTCTTTCCAGCGGGAGGAAACATGTCAACATCACCGATTCAGTATCGTTTGATCAAAAAGAAAAGCACGGAGGTGCTCGTTTGAGAGATTATCACGCCCCACGGAGACCTTCCCAACACCTATGTTTATGCCGGTCAGCACTCAGGCTACAGTCAAGACCCAGTCGCCATGAAGAACTCAAAGCAAATGGGTTCTGGTATCATCTTGGCCAATGCCTACCTCTGGTTGCGGCCGGGTGATGAGCTGATTGCCCGTGCAGGTGGCCTGCCAAGTTCATGAACTGGGACCAGCCTATTCTGACCGATAGTGGTGGCTTTCAAGTTTACTCTCTAGCGGACAGCCGCAACATCACAGAAAGAAGGGGTGACTTTCAAAAACCACCTCGCGGCTCCAAGATGTTCCTGTCACAGAAAAAGGCCCTTTCATCCAGAACAATCTAGGCAGCGATATCATGATGTCCTTTGATGAGTGCCCGGTTCTACCAACCTTATGAGCTATGTCAGAGAAGTCGATTGAGCGGACTAGCCGTTGGGCGGGCAGGGCGACTGCACAGCCCAGCCCGCGACCAAATGCTCTTGGGATTGTTCAGGGTGCTGGCTTTGAAGATTTGCGTCGTCAGTCTGCTCAAGACTTGGTCAGCATGGATTTCCCAGGCTACTCATGGAGGGATCTCGCTGTCGGTGAGTCTCACGAAGAGATAGTACGGTGCTGGTTCACAACGCCCTTGCTGCCTGAAAAGCAAGCCTCGCTATCTCATGAGTTGGAGCGCCAGATGGTTTGATTGATGGTGTTATCCGCAGGGGTCGATATGTTTGACTGCGTTCTGCCGACTCGGATTGCCCGAAACGGTACCTGTATGACCAGCGAAGGTCGTCTGGTTGTCAAAACACATGGTTGAGGAAGATTTCACGCCGCTGGATCATGACTGTGTTGCTACGCACTTGACAAACCGCGCGCCTATATCCGCCACCTGCTCGAGGCTGATGAGACTTTCGGTCTCCGCTCGACCAGCTATCACAACCTCTGCTTCTTGGTAAAACCTGATGAAAGGTTCGCTAAGCTATTATGGATGATAACTGTTAGAATTCCGTGAAGATTTTGTCGAGCCCTACGGCTACAACCGCTCCAGGAAATTTCTAAGAGTCCTCATTTGAGAGGAGAAGTATGTCTGATGAAGGAAAAATTGTTGGAGCTTGGTGAGGCTATCTGTCGGATGAGTCAAAAGCACACCCTGCGTATTCTGGTCATGGTGCTTCAGGTGAGTCAACTTTTTGCTCAGCTCCAGCTAGCCGGGTGAGGGAAGGGCCAATCTTATGAAACAGATCCTTATGTAATTACTGAGGAGTATCGAGTTGCTTAGTTCTAAAGATTTTTCCTCATCATCAAAAAGTAACGGCTTGATTCAGCCGTTCATGAACTCAGATGAGTCTGGAGCGTGATATGTGCTTTGCAGTCTGGTCTGGATATTCTGACCATTGGAAACCTGGTCACAAGTTGCGTTTGTCCAGCTCAAAAAGCCGATTTTTAATAGTAGAGACATGTCAGCAGCTTTTTGCCCTAAAGCTTGTTTGATTTATCGATTTTGCTTTTACACGGATGATCAAACTGAGTTAGAACATACGCTTGGCGCAGGATGTAGCTGTGCGAGAACGTGAGACCGGGTGGATAGAGCAGACGCATTTAGAGCGGAAGGCAATATCAGCACTTTTTATCAGCCCTATCTGAGTAGCTGCGAGACCTTGTCATATGCCAGTCGAAACGACTTTCGCATTGAAAAGGACAGCCTTTGTTATAAAACAAAGTAGCTAAAGCAAATTTTCATTTTAATCTGCACTGATGTGCATCAGTGAGTATTTTTATTTTCCACGAGCAAAAACTCAAACAAATAGGTAGAATAATCTAAATTTTTCTTCTATATAGATGATTACAAAATTATAAGTCTCTTAGAAAACGCTTTTATAAAAATTATCCTAAAAATCTTTAAAAACTTACTCAAATCCTTGCAATGCTTGGTTCTTTGTGATTAAGATACTATGGTGCTGTGAAAAACAGCGATGTAGCTTTGATGCAAGAGGTTGCGACACGCTCAGTTGCATTGCCACGCGATCACCTGTCGGTTTTCTTGTGGAGCTAGCCTATTATCTTAAATAGACGAAAAAGGGGAGAAAAAGATGGCAAACAAAAAAATCCGCATCCGTTTGAAAGCTTACGAACATCGTACACTTGACACATGGCTGCAAAAGATCGTAAAACTGCTGCACGTACAGGTGCTGAAGTTGCGGGTCAATCCACTTCCAACTGAACGTAGCCTCTACACAATCATTCGTGCGACTCACAAATACAAAGACTCTCGCGAACAATTTGAAATGCGTACTCACAAACGCTTGATCGACATCATCAACAACTCAAAAACGGTTGATGCTTTGATGAAATGGATCTTCAAGTGGTGTGAACGTAGAAATCAAACTTTAATCTAAAAGCTTGATATTTTGAGCATGAAAAACGCTCGTTAAAAACTTTTTGAAAGAAATTATAGAAAAGGAAACATTTTCTCATGACAAAAGGAATCTTAGGGAAAAAAGTGGGAATGACTCAAATCTTCACCGAAGCTGGCGAATTAATCCCTGTAACTGTTGGAAAGCAACTCCAAACGTTGTTCTTCAAGTTAAAACAGTTGAAACAGATGGTTTACAACGCAGTTCAAAGTTGGTTTTGACGACCTTCGTGACGTATTGAGCAACAAACCTGCTAAAGGACATGTGCGAAAGCTAACACGGCTCCTAAGCGCTTCATTCGTGAATTCAAAAACATTGAAGGCTTGGAAGTTGGTGCAAATCACAGTTGATACATTCAAGCCGGCGATGTTGTTGATGTAACAGGAACTTCAAAAGGTAAAGGTTTCAAGGTGTAATCAAACGCCACGGCCAATCTCGTGGACCAATGGCTCACGGTTCACGTTACCATCGTCGTCCTGGTTCAATGGGACCAGTTGCATAAACCGTGTTTTCAAAAACAAACACTTGGCTGGACGTATGGGTGGCAACCGTGTAACGATTCAAAAACCGAAAATCGTACAAGTTGTTCAAGAAAAACGTTATCTTGATCAAAGGAAACGTACCTGGTGCTAAGAAATCTCTTATCACTATCAAATCAGCAGTTAAAAGCTGGTAAATAATAAAGAAAAGGAAATCAGTCACAATGGCAAACGTAAAATTATTTGACCAAACTGGTAAAGAAGCTGGTGAAGTAGTTCTTAACGACGCAATCTTTGGTATCGAACAAATGAATCAGTTGTCTTCGACGTGATCATCAGCCAACGCGCTAGCCTCCGTCAAAGGAACTCACGCTGTTAAAAACCGTTCTGCGGTATCGGGCGGCGGACGCAAACCATAGCGTCAAAAAGGAACTGGACGTGCTCGTCAAGGTTCTATCCGCTCTCCACAATGGCGTGGTGGTGGTATCGTCTTCGGTCCAACTCCCTCGTTCATATGCCTACAAACTTCACAAAAAGTTCGTAGATTGGCATTGAAATCAGTTTACTCTGAAAAAAAGTTGCTGACAAACAAATTCGTAGCTGTAGACAGCCTTTCATTTACAGCTCAAAAACTGCTGAGTTTGCAAAAGTGCTTGCAGCATTGAGCGATTGACACAAAAGTACTTGTTATTCTTGAAGAAGGAAATGAATTTGCTGCACTTTCAGCACGTAACCTTCCAAACGTTAAAGTTGCAACAGCAACAACAGCAAGTGTTCTTGACTATCGCAAACAGCGACAAACTTCTTGTTACTCAAGCAGCTATCTCTAAAAATTGAGGAGGTTCTTGCATAATGAATTTGATATGACGTTATCAAAAAGCCTGTCATCACTGAAAAGCTCAATGGCTCAGCTTGAAGCAGGCAAATACGTATTTGAAGTGACACTCGCGCTCTGAGCTTTTTGATCAAGCAAGCTGTTGAAGCTGCTTTTTGAAGAGTTAAAGTTGCTAATGTCAATACTATCAACATAAAACCTAAAAAGCAAAACGCGTTGGACGTTACACTGGTTTTACTAAACAAAACTAAAAAGCTATCATCACTCTGACAGCAGATTCAAAAAGCAATCGAGTTGTTCAGAGCTGCTGAAACAGAATAATCTAAGGAGGAAATATCGTAGAATTCGTGTTTATAAACCAACAACAAACGGTCGCCGTAATATGACTTCTTTGGTTTCGCTGAAATCCTACTAGCACTCCAGAAAAATCTTTGCTCGTTTCTCTGAAGAGCAAAGCTGGTCGTAATAACAACGGATCGCATCACTGTTCGTCACCAAGGTGGCGGCCACAAACATCACTACCGTTTGATTGACTTCAAACGTAACAAAGACGCTGTTGAAGCAGTAGTTAAAACTATCGAGTACGATCCAAACCGTTCAGCAAACATCGCTTTTTGGTTCACTATACTGACGGTGTGAAGGCATACATCATCGCTCCTAAAGGTCTTGAAGTAGGTCAACGTATCGTTTCAGGTCCTGAAGCAGATATCAAAGTCGGTAACGCACTTCCGCTTACTAACATCCCAGTTGGTACTTTGGTTCACAACATCGAGTTGAAACCAGGTCGTGGTGGTGAATTGGTTCGTGCTGCTGGAGCCTCTGCTCAAGTATTGGGTCAAGAAAGGCAAGTACACTCTTGTTCGTCTTCAATCAGGCGAAGTTCGTATGATCCTTGGCACTTGCCGTGCTACAGTTGGTGTTGTCGAAACGAACAACATGGACTTGTAAACCTTGGTAAAGCTGGTCGTAGCCGTTGGAAAGGTATCCGTCCAACAGTTCGTGGTTCTGTAATGAACCCGAATGATCACCCACACGGTGGTGGTGAAGGTAAAAGCACCAGTTGGTCGTAAAAGCGCCATCTACTCCATGGGGCAAACCTGCTCTTGGTCTTAAAACTCGTAACAAGAAAGCGAAATCGACAAACTTATCGTTCGTCGTCGCAACGAAATAATCTAAAACAATCTATCCGCCAGCTCGGTAGCGCTGCCCTAGTCAGCGCAGGCCGCTGTAGTACTTATTTTAAAGGAGAAAATATAAAAATGGGACGCAGTCTTAAAAAGGACCTTTCGTCGATGAGCATTTGATGAAAAAAGTTGAAGCTCAAGCTAACGACGAAAAGAAAAAAGTTATCAAAACTTGGTCACGTCGTTCAACGATCTTTCCCAAGTTTCATCAGTTACACAATTGCGAGTCTATGACGGACGTAAACACGTACCTGTTTACATCCAAGAAGACATGGTAGGTCTAAGCTTGGTGAGTTGACCAACTCGTACTTACAAAAGGTCACGCTGCAGACGACAAGAAAACACGTAGAAAATAAGGAGAACATAAATGGCAGAAATTACTTCAGCTAAAGCAATGGCTCGTACGGTGCGTGTTTCACCTCGTAAAACTCGTCTAGTTCTTGACAATATCCGTGGTAAAAAAACGTCGCTGACGCAATCGCAATCTTGAAATTCACTCCAAACAAAGCTGCTGGCATTATTGAAAAAGTATTGGTCTCTGCAATCGCTAATGCTGAAAACAACTTTGGTTTTGGAAAAAGCTAACTGGTAGTATCTGAAGCTTTCGCAAACGAAGGACCAACTATGAAACGTTTCCGTCCACGCGCTAAAGGTTCAGCTTCACCAATCAACAAACGCTACAAACCCACATTACTGTGGTTGTTGCAGAAAAAAATAAGGAGTAACATCGTGGGTCAAAAAGTACATCAATTGGTATGCGTGTCGGCATCATCCGTGATTGGGATGCCAAATGGTATGCTGAAAAAGAATACGCGGATTACCTTCATGAAGATCTTGCAATCCGTAAATTCGTTCAAAAAGAATTGGCTGACGCAGCTGTTTCAACTATTGAAATCGAGCGCGCAGTAAACAAAGTTAACGTTTCACTTCACACTGCTAAACCAGGTATGGTTATCGGTAAAAGGTGGAGCTAACGTTGATGCACTTCGTGCAAAACTTAACAAATTGACTGGAAAACAAGTACACATCAACATCATCGAGATCAAATCTCAGATTTGGATGCTCACCTGTGTTGGTGAAGGAATTGCTCGTCAATTGGAGCAACGTGTTGCTTTCCGTCGTGCTCAAAAACAAGCAATCCAACGTGCAATGCGTGCAGGAGCTAAAGGAATCAAAACTCAAGTATCAGGTCGTTTGAACGGTGCAGATATCGCTCGTAGCGAAGGATACTCTGAAGGAACTGTTCCACTTCACACCCTTCGTGCGGATATCGATTACGCTTGGGAAGAAGCTGATACTGCTTACGGTAAACTTGGTGTTAAAGTATGGATCTACCGTGGTGAAGTTCTTCCAGCTCGTAAAAACACTAAAGGGAGGTAAATAACCAATGTTGGTACCTAAACGTGTTAAACACCGTCATGATTCCGCGGAAAAATGCGTGGTGAAGCTAAAAGGTGGTAAAAAGTAACTTTTTGGAGAATATGGTCTTCAAGCAACTACTAGCCACTGGATCACTAACCGTCAAATCAAAGCTGCCCGTATCGCTGATGACTCGTTACATGAAACGTGGTGGTAAAGTTTGGATCAAAAATCTTCCCACAAATCATACACTGCAAAAAGCAATCGGTGTACGGATGGGATCTGGTAAAGGGGCTCCAGAAGGTTAGGGTAGCACCAGTTAAACGTGGTAAAGTGATGTTTGAAATCGCTGGCGTATCAGAAGAAATCGCTCGTGAAGCTCTTCGTCTTGCAAAGCCACAAATTGCCAGTTAAATGTAAATTCGTAAAGCGTGAAGCAGAATAAGGAGAAGGCATGAAACTTAAAGAAATTCAAGATTTTGTTAAAGAACTTCGTGGTCTTTCTCAAGAAGAACTCACTGAAGCGTGAAAATGAATTGAAGAAAAGAATTGTTTTGACCTTCGTTTCCAAGCCGCTACTGGTCAATTGGAGCAGACAGCGCGTTTGAAAGAAGTGAAAAACAAATCGCACGTATCAAAACTGTTCAATCGAAGTTAAATAATAGACTTGGGAAAGGAGAAATTCTAAAATGGAACGTAATCAACGTAAAACCCTTGTCGGACGCGTCGTTTCTGACAAGATGGATAAGACAATCACAGTTGTAGTTGAAACAAAAACGTAACCACCCAGTCTATGGTAAGCGTATTAACTACTCTAAGAAGTACAAAGCACATGATGAAAACAATGTTGCCAAAGAAGGCGATATCGTTCGTATCATGGAAACTCGTCCGCTTTCAGCTACAAAACGCTTCCGTCTTGTAGAAGTTGTTGAAGAAGCGGTTATCATCTAATCAAAGCCTGAAAGGAGAAAACTGAAATGATTCAAACAGAAACTCGTTTTGAAAGTCGCAGACAACAGCGGTGCACGCGAAATCTTGACTATCAAAAGTTCTTGGTGGTTCTAAACGTAAATTTTGCGAACATCGGTGATGTTATTGTGGCATCTGTAAAACAAGCTACTCCTGGTGGTGCGGTTAAAAAGGTGACGTTGTAAAAAGCGGTTATCGTTCGTACTAAATCAGGTGCTCGTCGTAAAGATGGTTCATACATCAAATTCGACGAAAACGCTGCAGTCATCATCCGTGAAGACAAAAACTCCTCGCGGAACTCGTATCTTCGGCCCAGTTGCTCGTGAATTGCGTGACGGCGGCTTCATGAAGATCGTATCTTTGGCTCCGAAGTACTTTAATCTAAACAAATCAAACAAGTCCCCTGGAAGTTTTCCAGGGTGCCCTCATGGGCGTAAGAAATTAAAGGAGAAACCTAATAATGTTTGTAAAAAAAGGCGACAAAGTTCGCGTAATTGCTGGTAAGGACAAGGGTGTTGAAGCGCTTGTTGTTGCAGCTCTTCCAAAAAGTAAACAAAGTTGTTGTTGAAGGTGTTAACCTTGTTAGAAAACACCAAAAAAACCAAATAGCGAAAACCCTCAAAGGTGCTATCGTTGAAAAAGAAGCACCAATCCATGCGTCAAACGTTCAAGTTCTTGACAAAAATGGTGTTGCAGGACGCGTTGGTTACAAGTTTGTAGACGGCAAAAAAGTTCGTTACAACAAAAAATCAGGCGAAGTGCTTGACTAATCACGAAGGAAAGGAGAAGTATAATGGCAAATCGTTTAAAAGAAAAATATCTTAAAGAAGTAGTTCCTGCTTTGACTGAAAAGTTCAACTACTCATCTGTTATAGCTGTGCCAAAAAGTGGATAAAAATCGTTTTGAACATGGGTGTCGGTGACGCTGTATCAAACGCTAAAAACCTTGAAAAAGCAGCTGAAGAGCTTGCTCTTATCTCAGGTCAAAAACCACTTATCACTAAAGCTAAAAAATCAATCGCCGGCTTCCGTCTTCGTGAAGGTGTAGCGATCGGTGCTAAAGTAACCCTTCGTGGCGAACGTATGTATGAGTTCTTGGATAAATTGGTTACTGTATCACTTCCACGTGTACGTGACTTCCACGGTGTTCCAACAAAATCATTTGATGGACGCGGAAACTACACACTTGGTGTGAAAGAACAATTGATCTTCCCAGAAATCAACTTTGATGACGTTGATAAGACTCGCGGTCTTGATATCGTTATCGTAACAACTGCTAACACTGACGAAGAGTCACGTGCATTGCTTACAGGCCTTGGAATGCCTTTTGCAAAATAATATAGGAGGTAAAACAAATGGCTAAAAAATCAATGATTGCTAAGAACAAACGCCCAGCTAAGTTCTCTACGCAAGCTTATACTCGTTGTGAAAAATGTGGCCGTCCACATTCAGTATACCGCAAGTTTAAACTTTGCCGTGTTTGCTTCCGTGAATTAGCATACAAAGGACAAATCCCAGGCGTTACTAAAGCATCTTGGTAATTCTAGTTTCCAATTCCATCGTGATTCTTCGTTATCGGATTTTGCCTAACTTTAGTTATGCCTGCAAGCCGATGCCTAGACTCACTTAGGAATTGAAATCTAAAAACATATTCTGAGCCTAGCTCAATCATTAACTAGCAAGTGCAGCTTGCAAACTACTAGTAAGAGGAGAAATATAAAATGGTTATGACTGACCCAATTGCAGACTTTTTGACTCGTATCCGTAACGCTAACCAAGCGAATCACGAAGTACTTGAAGTACCTGCATCAAATATCAAAAAAGGGATTGCTGAAATCCTGAAGCGTGAAGGTTTTGTAAAAAACGTTGAAATCATCGAAGATGACAAACAAGGCATTATCCGTGTCTTCCTTAAGTACGGACAAAATGGTGAAAAAGTTATTACTGGTTTGAAACGTGTTTCAAAACCAGGTCTACGTGTTTACAAGAAACGCGAAGACCTTCCAAAAGTCTTGAACGGACTTGGAATTGCTATCCTTTCAACATCTGAAGGTTTGCTGACTGATAAAGAAGCACGCCAAAAGAACGTTGGTGGAGAAGTTATCGCTTACGTTTGGTAATATTTAGTTCTCAATTTCTTTGTGGCTCTTTGTTATCGTATCTTGCCTAACCCAAAGTTATGCCTGCGAGACGATGCCTAGATTCACTTTAAAATTGAAACCTAAATATTCCTTTAAATCGAGAAACCGATTTAAGCCCCGTGAAAACTGGTCGCTTGCGGCCTGACAATTTAACAGGAGAAAATAAACATGTCACGTATTGGTAATAAAGTTATCGTGTTGCCTGCTGGTGTTGAAATCACTAACAATGACAACGTTGTAACTGTAAAAAGGACCTAAAGGAGAACTGACTCGTGAGTTCTCAAAAAGATATTGAAATCCGTGTGGAAGGAACTGAAGTAACTCTTCACCGTCCAAACGATTCAAAAGAAATGAAAAACAATCCACGGAACTACTCGTGCCCTTTTTGAACAACATGGTTGTTGGAGTATCAGAAGGATTCAAGAAAGAACTTGAAATGCGTGGGGTTGGTTACCGTGCACAACTTCAAGGCTCAAAACTTGTCTTGGCTGTAGGTAAATCTCACCCAGACGAAGTTGAAGCTCCAGAAGGAATGTACTGAACTTCCAAACCCAACAACAATCGTTGTTAGCGGAATTTCAAAAAGCAGTTGGACAAACAGCTGCTTATGTACGTAACCTTCGTGCACCAGAACCATATAAAGGTAAAAGGTATCCGTTACGTTGGTGAATTCGTTCGCCGCAAAAGAAGGTAAAACTGGTAAATAATATTGATTGGCTGATCATTTCAGCCAGCCAATTTATTTTCCGATTTTGTGCTAAGGCACGTCAATAATAATAAGAGGTGAAAATTGTGATTACGAAACCAGATAAAAATAAAATCCGCCAAAAACGCCACCGTCGCGTTCGCGGAAAACTCTCTGGAACTGCTGATCGCCCACGTTTGAACGTATTCCGTTCTAATACAGGCATCTACGCTCAAGTGATTGATGACGTAGCGGGTGTAACGCTCGCAAGCGCTTCAACTCTTGACAAAGAAGTTTCAAAAGGAACTAAAACTGAACAAGCCGTTGTTGTAGGTAAACTCGTTGCAGAACGTGCAGTTGCTAAAGGTATTTCTGAAGTGGTGTTTGACCGCGGTGGATATCTCTATCACGGACGTGTAAAAGCATTGGCTGATGCAGCTCGTGAAAACGGATTGAAATTCTAATAGGGAGGACACTAGAAAATGGCATTTAAAGACAATGCAGTTGAACTTGAAGAACGCTTAGTTGCTGTCAACCGTGTTACTAAAGTTGTTAAAGGTGGACGTCGTCTTCGTTTTGCAGCTCTTGTAGTAGTTGGTGACCGCAACGGTCGTGTTGGTTTCGGTACTGGTAAAGCTCAAGAAGTACCAGAAGCTATCCGTAAAGCAGTTGAAGATGCGAAGAAAAACTTGATCGAAGTCCCAATGGTTGGTACAACTATTCCTCACGAAGTTCTTTCAGAATTTGGTGGAGCGAAAGTATTGCTTAAGCCAGCTGTTGAAGGTTCTGGAGTTGCTGCTGGTGGTGCTGTTCGTGCCGTCATCGAATTGGCAGGTGTGGCAGATATTACATCTAAATCACTTGGTTCAAACACTCCAATCAACATCGTTCGCGCAACTGTTGAAGGTTTGAAACAACTTAAACGCGCTGAAGAAGTTGCTGCCCTTCGTGGTATTTCAGTTTCTGACTTGGCTTAAGAAAGGGGAACTCATGGCTCAAATTAAAATTACTTTGACTAAGTCTCCAATCGGACGCATCCCGTCACAACGTAAAACTGTTGTAGCACTTGGACTTGGCAAATTGAACAGCTCAGTTATCAAAGAAGACAATCCAGCGGTACGCGGTATGATCACTGCTGTATCTCACTTGGTAACTGTTGAAGAAGTTAAGTAAGCCTTAGCTGAAAAACTTTAATTAAGATACGTTAGGGGATTTGAGAAATTTTCTCAGCCCCTAAAACTAAATATATGTATAGGGCGAGTTTGTATCAGAGACACCTTTTTCTCTGGTACGAGCGCTAGCATTTACAAAAGAGGAGAAAAATAATGAAACTTCATGAATTACAACCTGCTGCAGGTTCACGTAAAGTTCGCAACCGTGTTGGTCGCGGTACTTCATCAGGTAACGGTAAAACTTCTGGTCGCGGTCAAAAAGGTCAAAAAGCACGTAGCGGTGGCGGTGTTCGTCTTGGTTTTGAAGGTGGACAAACTCCATTGTTCCGTCGTGTACCAAAACGTGGTTTCTTGAATGTAAACCGTAAAGAATACGCGATTGTTAACCTTGACCAATTAAATGTCTTTGAAGATGGTGCAGAAGTAACTCCAGTTGTTCTCATCGAAGCAGGTATTGTAAAAGCTGAAAAATCTGGTGTTAAGATTCTTGGTAACGGAGAATTGACTAAGAAGTTGACTGTTAAAGCAGCTAAATTCTCTAAATCAGCTGAAGAAGCTATCACTGCTAAAGGTGGTTCAGTCGAAGTCATCTAAGAGAGGTGACCTATGTTTTTCAAGCTATTAAAAGACGCACTTAAAATAAAACAAGTACGGTCTAAGATTTTGTTCACACTGTTCATTATCTTAGTTTTCCGTATTGGTACAACTATAACCGTTCCAGGAATTAATGCGAAAGCATTGAACAGTTTAAGCGATTTACCTTTCTTAAACATGCTTAGTTTGGTTTCTGGGAATGCCATGCGTAACTTCTCTGTTTTTGCCCTTGGGGTTAGTCCCTATATCACGGCTTCAATCGTGGTTCAGCTCTTACAAATGGACTTGCTTCCAAAATTTGTAGAGTGGGGCAAGCAAGGGGAAGTCGGACGGAGAAAGCTTAATCAAGCAACTCGCTATATTTCCCTGGTATTGGCCTTTGTCCAATCCATCGGGATTACAGCTGGATTTGCGACTTTGTCAAGAACTAAACTAGTAGCGAATCCAAATTGGCAAACCTATCTTTTGATTGGTGCCCTCCTCACGACAGGTTCAGTTATTGTGACTTGGTTAGGAGAGCAAATCACAGATAAGGGTTATGGTAATGGTGTATCCATGATTATCTTTGCAGGGATTGTATCTGGTATTCCTGGTATGATCAAAGGGATCTATGAAGATTACTTTGTTAATATCCCGAGCGATCGACTCAATTCGTCTCTGATTTTCGTTGGGATTTTAATTGTTGCAGTTTTGGTGATTATCTATTTCACAACCTTTGTGCAACAAGCTGAGTACAAAATTCCAATTCAATATACGAAGATTGCTCAAGGTGCCCCTTCAAGTTCCTACCTACCGTTAAAAGTGAATCCTGCTGGTGTTATCCCAGTTATCTTATGATACATGAAAA
>BNJU01002894.1_pt1 | contig 115393 bp, 173 predicted proteins | sample 8539281 | NCBI WGS metagenome assembly BNJU01 (sample SAMD00202456, study PRJDB9452) | human saliva metagenome | isolation source: human saliva | place: Japan
GCTAACCGACTCTGAAACGGATTCGCTAACCGACTCTGAAACGGATTCACTGACTGACTCAGAAACAGATTCACTGATTGATTCTGATACGGATTCAGAAACTGACTCTGAAACGGACCTCACTCACCGACTGTGATACTGACTCACTAGTTGAGACTGACGTCGACTCACTAGCTGACTCTGAGCTTGATTCTGATTGTGAAAGACTATTTTTCTTCCTCAATTGATGAATCGTCAGTCTCACTAGAAAGTTTAACTTCATTAGCATCAGTAGTTGAAAGTGTTGTTTCTTTAGCTAACACAATATCATCTGCAAAAGCATTATTCGTAACTCATGCTGCACCTGTTAATGCTCCTAGTGCTAACGCACCTTTCAGAATTGTACTTGCAGAAATATTCTTCTGTTCATATATATCAACATTAACGCTTTGTTCTGAAGTTGCTCCCCCAAAAATGCATTAAGTCAATCTGTGAAATAAGGGTTCGTACCCAATTTTTCCCAGATTTATGCATCTTAACTCTAGTTTTTCCTGGATGTTTCCCCGATATTTTTACCGATTTTTCACTTTTTGCTTTCCTCCGTCATCTCTGGACTTTTTTCTATTATACCTTTTTAATGAGCGATTCAAGAATTTTTGTCTAAAAATTTTTGCTATAATCTTGACCTTTTTGCAGACATTTTTGTAATTATAAGCATCTCCACGTGAAATATAACTATCCATATGCTTTTCTAGTCGCCATCGATAGGCTCTTAATTCATTAGAAATATCAAATCCTATGAGAGAAAGTATCGTCACACGTTCTTCAATACTCTTGATTGGAAAAACATGTTCTATTTCAACCACACTTGTCACACTAGTTGAGCGTTTACGATGATAGTACAAACCCCAAATTACGATAAGAAATACGATCAGCCATTAGATATACTTTTCCAGGTCGTGAGATCATCTTCACTTTTTCTTCTTCAGGATAAACAATATCCTGAAAAAGCTCTGCTTTATATAATTTCCCCATGGAACTGTAAAGCACTGACTAAATGATAATCGACCATCATACTGTTTTTCAAACCATTCCTGAGGTGTATAAATCTCTAAATAAGGGTCCGACACATCCACATGAAAAGCAAAACTTTGTCTTTCTTCAAAAAACTCTGTAAAGTTTGCGACTGCAATATCGCTACCTGTATTCTTCAAATCCTTGTATAATATTTCAATATGATTTAGTTCTAACCAGTCATCATTATCTACAAATAAGATAAAATCTCCTGTAACTACTGGTAAAGCAGAGTTTCTAGCAGCACCCACTCCGCTTCCTCCTAATTTCCTGTGTATAACTCTAATCCGAGAATCTTTCTGACGATATTCTTCGCAAATAGCAGCTGATGTATCCGTTGAACCATCATTAATTAAAATAATTTCAAGATTCAAATAAGTTTGGTTAACGATACTCTCTAAAACAAGGACGAAGATATTCTCCTGCATTGTATATTGGTACAATCACACTTACTTTTTCCATCATTTCTCCTTCGGAAAATTTTTCTATCAGGTCCAGCTTGTTACAACACTGTTGATAAAGTTCTATCTGACCATTTTCGTAGAGCATCTTACAACACTTCTTCAAGCGTTCCTTATATGACTTGATCTGCTCAGTCAAATCATATCCCATTGCTGCAAGAAGAGCTATCCGCTCCTCTGCATTAGTTATCATGCTAGAAATATCGTCCAACATTCGAGTTCTAGAAAGTCCCTTTTCTTTTTGAGAGTAGTAATAAGAACCTTCATTGATAAAAGGTAACTTGTTTTGCTTTTCAAATAAAGACGATAAATCGTTGCGTCGTCTTCTCTTAGTCGCCCTATTGGAAATCGAACTCCCTCAAACAGTTCTGCTTTTGAACAATTTTGTTGGTGAAAATGTAAATGTTAAAAAGATTGTTACTTGGAGAACTTTCTAGATTCATCCATTCTTGAACTGTATAATTTTTTGCTAAAAATATTTTTCTTTCGTAATAGAAAAAGGAATGACTGTCGTTCTTCGTTAAAAGAATTAAAATTACAAACAGAAACATCAGAACCGTTATTCACTAAGGCTTGATATAAATGTTCTAGATAAGTTTCCTCCACAAAAATCATCCGAATCAATAAATGTGATATACTTCCCACTTGCAAAGGTTATACCAGCATTCCTAGCAGCCGAGGGACCCGCATTCATTTGATGCAAAAACACGAATTCGCTCATCTCTTCTAGCATAATCTTCACAAATCAATGAGCTACTATCAGTTGAACCATCATTGACCAAAAATAATTTCAAAGTTTTCATACGATTGCTTCAGCAAGGAATCAAGGCAACGTTTTAAATATCGTTCAACGTTGTAAACAGGAACAATAACACTAATCAATTCACTAATACCCATCTTTTTCTACCTTTTTTTACTAGTATTTCATTAAAGTTATCAACTCCAATTCTAGTAATAATTTGTCGTTGATAGTTCTGATCAAGTTCCAATTCTACACCTTCATCATAATTAAATTCAGCGGTATGCTTATTAGCTAATTTTACTTTATGAGTAGCTCCCATCTCATCCACTCATACTCAGAATCAATGTGGCCCAAATCAATTGCTTGATACCCTTGACAAGCTAAGTCAGAAACAAGAACTTTTGTTGTTGGCCCAAGCATAATCAACACTAGTCGATCTTTCCCATATTTTTTTAATCTCTTGAAAAATTTCATCATAATATTGAAAATGCATTTTTGATGGACATATAATTCGTTTAACAGAAGAAGCTAGCAGCAAATAGGTCATTACCAACGCCTGAGCGTGATGTCGCTCCTCAACAATTAAAAATATCTTTTTCCTTTCCACAATTCTTTTAACGATGCAAAATAAGTTCCTGAAACTGATTTGTCAACCAAATCAATATAAGGCCTAGAAATAAATGTTGAACCATAAAATGGGAATTACAATTATCTAAATAAAAATTAGAATACTTAAAATGGCCTTCCTAAAACACGAGCATTTTGATTATAACGCTCCATATTTGAAAAACATCAGGTAAACAAACAAGAAGGTTTTCATCACTCTTCGTCTGTAAAATTTGCTTTTAATTTTTTGCTAAATTATCGTCATATTTTTTGATATGGAATAGAGTGTCCCTGTCATCAAATCAACTTCGCCATCCCCAAACCGAACAACAGAAGCATGATTTTGTTTAATATAAGTAAGACTTTCCAAGATAGGAAGTACTTTAATTTCTGATAATCTCTCCACTATTCACTCCTTCTAGTCACACATAGCTTTCAATACAGATTCTGTTAGCAACTTTCTTGTGAAGAAACCCTCTCAAAATAGGACTAAAACTTCTTACATTTTTAACTAATTCTGCATATTCATTTTCAGTCACGTTTTTGGATTTTAACAATAGCTTCTTCTATATTCTTAACAACCCAACCGAGACCATTTTTCTATCAATTCTTGGTTAGCAATTCCTTCTTGCACGATAACAGGAATTCCTGCCGCTAGAAAACTTCCTAGCTTATATGGACAATACAGTGATTGGTACTCTTATCTTTTGTCATCCATCCATACCAAAACCAAATCCTCCCTGCGACATCTCCATTAGAAGTTGTTCATCTGGTCGATAATTCATTTTATGAACATTCTGTGGCAAATCAGTACTTTGCCATGTATATAATTTTAAAGGAATATCATAGTTCCACTTTTCACAAAACTAAAACGTTCAGGATTCCCAGGGAAATGAATTTCTTTTTCAAAGTTGCTGAAAAACATAGGAGCTTGAGTTGGATGATCCCACATTCCTTGAATTACTGTTTTCGCAACATTTAGGTCAAATTTTTCTCAACTGATCGATCATTCTCTCGACTTGGAGCGATTATTACATCTGCTTTATTGTAATATGAGATTGTTCGATCCATTAGGTAAAAAAATTCCCAGAGAACATAAGGGAACTACATCGTGAATAAATAGTACGATTTTTAATATCGTATAATTTTAATTTATTCATTAACTTCTCATCGAATTCCGTTGTATTCCATGTTGGGGTTTGAAAATTACGACATCTCCATTTCGTAATCCTGACACAATTCCATCCAAACGTTTACTCAATTCACTTTCAGTATCTGTATGGATTTGATAACAATAAATTCCTAATTCACGATATCCTAAAGAAATAGCCACATCTGTAACCGTATTTTGACACAACTGAGCTGTACTCTGCCCAGACTGACCATTAATATTCGTAATATAAACGCGCATCTTTCGCCTCACATTTTCCTTAATGTTTTCGATATTTCTATCATATCCAATTGAAACTTCAGTTCTTTATACAACTCTATATTTCCATTAGATAAAGAAGTGTTTTTAACAAAGTTTGCACGCCAATCAAAAGCAGCAATTTCATTCTCAAGATTGAATCCTAACATCGATAATAGTGCTAGACGCTCTAAAACAGGTTCAACGGAAAATACTGTACTTTGTTCAGTAGTCTGAGTCAAACTTCCACTATTTACACGATAAACCATAGTTGGTCGGTGCATATAAGCAATTTTATCTGCTGCTAAGTATAATTTCCAAGTTGTACGATCATCTTCACCAAACGATCCAGTATAATATAAAATGTTTTCAAACAGAGAGCGCTTATATAGTTTACACCACGGGACAGTAAAACACACACTTAAATAATGGGGTTTTCCATACTGATAAGCAAACCACTCTTGGGGAGTAAATATCCGTTCATAATAATCGTCATCAGTAATATGAATTTCATACCTATTTTCAGATTCAATATAGCGAGTAAAAATTTGCTATTGACACATCACTTTCTGTTCTCACTAATAAATCGTAGAGGTCACTGACATGATTGGGATCAATCCAATCGTCACTATCTAAAAACAAAACATACTGTCCAGTGACAAGCTCAAGAGCACTATTTCTTGCGGCACCGATTCCCTCGTTCTTCCTTTTATGTAAGGTTCTAATCCGAGAATCTTTCTCTTTCAATCGTTCAATTATTTCAGCTGTACGATCTGTTGAACCATCATTAATGATAATAATCTCTATATTATCATATATCTGAGATTGTACGCTTTTTACACATTGTTCTAAATATTTTTCTGCATTATATGCAGGTATTATTACACTTATTTTTCCATAATCCTCTAAATTTTTCAATATAATTTATTATTATATTTCTTTTACCGTAGTATTAATTTATTTTTCACTGTTGTATCAAAGAAATACGCTAGTTGAATTTGTTATAGTAACATCATTCATTTACGATCCAATATGTTTTACGGCTTGCTCCAGTATAGCAAACCGTATATTTCATTTTATGATTTTATAAGAGATTTAAGGGTTTCTCTACTAAACATGCATTCAAAATTAACACTATCCTTAACCTAACTAACAAAAAGGCCAACTATTGATAATAGAAAAGCTTTGCTTGTTTCATCACTAGAAAATTGACAATGGAGTAAATAAAAGCTGATTGTTCACTTATAAATCTCTAAACTGTAAAAATCGATAGTCGTTAACAATTAGCATAGAATTTATTCTCAAGAAAACAATATGATTAAAATATCAACTCTTTTACCAAATAATCACACGGTCTTCTGGTGAGCGCCACATGCCGTCACCTTCTTTGACATCATAGGTCGTAAAGAAGTCATCAAAGTTTGGCACTTGTACGTTAACACGGAGTTTAGCTGGAGCGTGTACGTCGACGCTAGCCATGAGTTTCATCAACTCTGGACGGCCTTTCATACGCCAGATACGAGCAAAGTTATGGAAGAACTCTTCAGCTGAGAAATCTGGTTCTCTCTTGGCAGCTTCTAGCGCTGCAGCAATTCCTCCTAGGTCGGCAACGTTTTCGGATACAGTTAATTTCCCATTGATTTTTGCACCGTAAGATTCTTGGCCATCAAACTGGTCGATAACCTTCTGTGTTTTTTCTTTAAAGGCTGCGTAGTCGCTCTCTGTCCACCAATCCTTGAGACTTCCATTTTCATCAAAAGAAGCTCCATTAGTATCAAAGGCGTGAGAAATTTCATGGGCAATAACCGCACCGATACCACCATAGTTAGCAGAAGATGACTGATGCAAGTCATAGAATGGTGCCTGTAAAATAGCAGCTGGGAAGACAATCAAGTTCTTTTGTGGATTGTAGTAGGCATTGACCATATGAGCTGGCATTCCCCACTCCTTGTAGTCAACCGGCTGGTTCCACTTGCTCCAACTGTGCTTAATTTCCACACGCGCAAATGCTAAGGCATTCTCAAAGAGGCTAGCAGATTCATCCACTACCTTATCCTTATAGCGAGCTGGCAGTTCTTCTGGATAACCGATATAAGGCTTGATGACATTGAGTTTGACGATGGCTTTTTCTCGAGTTTCAGGAGTCAGCCAGTCATTTTTAGCCAAACGTTCCTTATAAACGTCAATCATGGTCGCCACTTTTTTCTCTACGTCTGCCTTGGCTTCTGGAGAGAATTTTTCGTGGGCATACCAAAGACCGAGCGCTTGTTTGAATGGTCCTTGAGCTAAATGGTAAGCTGCCTTGCGTTTGTCTTGAGCCTCTGGAACTCCTGAAAGAGCACGGCCATAAGCACCTGACAAGATACGAATCTCATCTGTCAAATAGCTCGTTGAAAGATTGACTACACCCAAGATCAAGGTTGCTTTGAGTAGAGGCCAAGCTTCTTCACTATAGAATTGCTCTGCTGCTTGCCAAAAACGTTCTTCATCTACAATGACCTTATCAGGAACTTGACCAAGAACAGCTTGGAAAAAGTCATCTAAAGGTAGGGCAGGAGCAAACTTTTTGAAATCTTCATAAGAATATGGATGGTAAAGTTTGGCATATTCTGAACTTTCTTCGTTAGAGAGGACTACAGCTACGATACGACGGTCCAATTCCAATCGTTTCTCTAATAAAACTTCGATTTCTTCATCTGAGAAGTCATAGGCTTTGAGGAGATTAGAAGTACTTTCTTTCCAAAGGTTCAATAATTCCTCACGCTGAGGATGGTCTTCCGCATAGTAGGTTGTATCAGGCAAGATTGTTCCTGGAGCACTAGCCCAAAGAACATTGGTTCTAGCATCCATAAAGTCTGGTGATACACCAAATGGAAGGAAGTTTGGTTTGCCAGCTAATTCAAATGCTGCTAGTTTACCTGCGAAATCCGCAAAACTTTCCAAATCTTGATATTCCTTCAGTAAAGGGAGGACTGGTCGATTCCATCAGCTTCTCGCTTATCGAAATCTCTCACCATAGCGTGGTATTTAACAAAGTTTGCTAGGATAGAATCTTCTGGAAGATCTTCTCCTGCCAACCACTTGTCTGTCGTCGTTAGCATCAACTCTTCGATTTCTTCGTCAAGGTCGATAAAACCACCTGTTCTCGATTTATCGGCTGGAATAACAGCAGTCTTTTCCCACTCACCATTTATTGCATCATAAAAATCATCTTGATAACGTGTCATCTTGTTCTCGCTTTTCCCTATTTTCACTTATTCCTAGCTTAGCAAAAAATCCTGGGGAATGCAATTAAAAATACCGTCTTCTCCTGATTGTTTTCTAGTTAATATTTTAAATATTTACAAAAATTAACTTGACTTAATTTTTATTTTAATGTATATTAAAAGATAGGGAGGAATACAACTGTATGATACGTATCGAAAACCCTCAGTGTCTCCTACAAAGAAACGTTGGCACTAAAGGATATTTCACTAGGTGCTCCAAGGACCAACGATTACTGGAATTATTGGTCCAAACGGTGCTGGAAAATCAACCTTAATTAAAAGTATGCTGGGCATTATCCCGCATGAAGGTCACACTTTATCGACGATAAAGAAATGAAAAATCTCTCAAGAAAGTTGCCTATGTCGAGCAAAAATTCATATCGACTACAACTTTCCTATCAAGGTAAAAAGAATGTGTCTCTCTGGGACTCTATCCATCCATTCCACTCTTTTCACACTTTAAAAGCAAACCACTGGCAAAAGGTAGCTGAGGCACTTGAAATTGTCGGACTTTCCGACTATGCAGAACGTCAGATTAGTCAAACCTCTGGAGGACAATTCCAACGTGTCTTAATTGCCCGTTGTCTCGTTCAAGAGGCTGATTATATTCTCTCAGACGAGCCTTTTGTCGGGATTGACTCGGTCAGTGAAGAGATCATCATGAACACTCTGAGAGATCTTAAAAAGCTGGCAAGACGGTCCTTATCGTCCACCATGACCTGGGCAAGGTTGCCCACTACTTCGATCAAGTCTTGCTTGTCAATCGAGTAGCGATTGCTTTTGGTCCGACTCAAAGAAACCTTTACCGAAGCCAATCTTAAAGAAGCTTACGGTAATCAACTCTTTTTCAATGGAGGTGACCCTATGATTGCAGAATTTATAGATGGATTGCAGAACTTCCACTTTCTCCAAAAATGCCTTGATTACAGCTGTTGTGATTGGGATTGTTGCTGGAGCGGTCGGATGCTTTATCATTCTCTCGTGGGATGTCTCTTATGGGGGATGCTATCTCGCACGCTGTCTTACCTGGTGTAGCTCTTTCTTTTATTTTAGGAATTGACTTCTTTATTGGAGCTATTATCTTTGGATTGCTTGCTTCTGTCATCATCACCTACATTAAGGGGAACTCTATTATCAAGAGTGACACCGCCATTGGGATTACCTTTTCATCTTTCTTGGCTCTTGGTGTTATCTTGATTAGCGTAGCTAAAAAGCTCGACTGACCTCTTTCATATCCTTTTTGGGGAATATCTTGGCTGTGCAAGACATAGACATGTATATTACTATCGGTATGGGAGCGCTCATTCTCTTGATTATCGGGATTTTCTTCAAGCAACTTTTGATAACATCCTTTGATGAACTCCTAGCCAAGGCTAGTGGGCATGCCAGTTAATTTCTCACCACTCATTCACTCATGGTACTCTTGACTCTGGTGTCAGTGACTGCTATGCAAAGTGTCGGAACCATCCTGATTGTAGCCATGCTGATTACCCCAGCTTCGACAGCCTATCTCTACGCTAATAGTCTTAAGAGCATGATTTTTCTTTCATCAGGCTTGGGAGCTCTAGCTTCTGTCTTGGGACTTTTTATCGGTTATAGCTTTAACCTCAGCTGCAGGTTCAAGTATCGTGCTGACATCTGCCAGTTTCTTTTATCGCTTCTTTATCGCTCCAAAACAACGCTATCTGAAGCTGAAAAATAAAAAAATCAAACAATAACGAGGGAATGCCCTCTGGAGGAATCTAATGAAAAAATTAGGTGCATTGCTGCTTCTCTTTCCTTCCGTAATTGCTCTTGTAGCATGCTCTACTGGAAAAAAAGACACGGCAACAAGTGACCAAAAATTAAAGGTCGTAGCTACAAACTCAATTATCGCTGATATTACTAAAAATATCGCTGGAGACAAGATTGATCTTCATAGTATCGTTCCTGTTGGTCAAGACCCACACGAGTACGAGCTACTACCAGAAGATGTCAAGAAAAACTTCATGCAAGCCGACTTAATCTTTTACAACGGCATCAACCTTGAAACAGGTGGAAATGCTCTGGTTTACAAAATTAGTTGAGAATGCAAAGAAAAACTGAAAACAAGGACTACTTTGCTTGTCAGTGAAGGTGTTGATATCATCACCTAGAAGGCCAAAATGAAAAAGGAAAGAAGACCCACATGCTTGGCTCAACTCTTGAAAACGGGATCATCTATGCTCAAAAATATTGCTAAGCAACTCATCGCTAAAGACCCTAGCAACAAGGAATTCTCACGAAAAAGAATCTAAAAGAATACACTGAAAAACTCAGACAAGCTTTGACAAGGAAGCCAAAGAGAAATTTAACGCCATTGATGCTGACGAAGAAACTCATCGTAACCAGCGAGGGGTGCCTCAAATACTTTCTTAAAGCTTACGGTGTACCAAGTGCATACATTTGGGAAATCAACACTGAAGAAGAAGGAACACCTGACCAAATCAAGACTTTGCTGAAAAACTTCGCCAAATGAAAGTTCCATCACTATTTGTTGAATCCAGTGTCGATGACGTCCAATGAAGACTGTTTCAAAAGACACAAAACATCCCAATCTATGCTCAAATCTTACGGACTCAATCGCTGAAGAAGGTAAAGAAAGGGCGATAGCTACTACAACATATGAAATACAATCTTGACAAGATTTCTGAAGGTTTAGCTAAATAATCATTTTAAAAACGTCAGTCACCATGAATTGGCGTGGATTCAAAATCCGGTCAAATTATTGGAAAACTCTGAACATTTAATGTAGAATGAAAGAAAAAAGATTGGAGTAGCTTATGACTCACATTCCTGGAAACCCTGTTACTTTACGGGAAAACAACTACAAGTAGGAGACAAGGGCACTTGATTTTCTCTCACAACGACCGACCTCTACACTAGCTGATTTTGAAGGCAAGAAAAAGATTTTGAGTGTCATTCCTTCTACTCGACACTGGTATCTGCTCACTAGACTCGTCGCTTTAACCAAGAATTAGTTAGCTTAGACAACACTGTTGTCTTAACGGTGTCTCATGGACCCCTCCCTTCGCTCAAAAAGCGCTGGTGTGGTGCTGAAGGAATTGAGAATGCCATCATGCTCTCAGACTACTTCGACCACTCCTTTGGACGCGATTATGCTCTCTTAATCAATGAATGGCATCTGCTTGCTCGAGCCGTGTATTTGTTCTCGATGCTGACAATATTATCCGTTATGTTGAGTATGTGGACAATATCAACAAACGAACCAAACTTTGAAGCAGCCATTGAAGCAGCAAAAGTCAGCTTGACTAAAAAGAAAGCTCACTTGTAATAAGACAGAAAGCTAGAGAAATCTAGCTGGTATACTAGATGGAGATAATACAAACAAGAAATGCGAATGACACCAAACAAAGAAGATTACTAAATGTATTTATGAGATTGGCATGGAAGTTCAGATTACCAACAAGGAAATCGCTGCTCGGATGCAGGTATCACCTCCTGCGGTAACTGGGAGATGATCAAGCGTACGCAATCCGAAAACCTTATATTAAAAAATAAAGAAAATGGCTATATACCAACGGATATTGGTTTAAAGCTGGTTTCTGAGCTTTATCGCAAGCATCGACTGATAGAGGTCTTTCTAGTTCACCATCTAGACTATACCAGCAATCAGATTCACGATGAGGCTGAGGTATTAGAGCATACAGTTTCAGACCTTTTTGTGGAGGAGACTGAGAGTATGTTAGGCTTTTCCAAAGACCTGTCCCATGGAGGAACCATTCCTGCTGAGGGTGAGCTTCTAGTTGAGGTTAATAACCTGCCACTTTCTGATATCAAAGAAGTAGGAAACTACCTTCTGACAAGAGTTCATGACAGCTTTGAAATCCTCCAATATTTGGATAAACATGCCATCCATATTGGAGACCAACTCTAAGTCAAGCAGTTCGATGCTTTCTAATACCTTTACTCTGATTCACAACAATGAAGAACTTCAAGTCAGCCTCGAAATTGCCAAACAACTCTATGTTGAAAAAATGAACTAAAGTCTTTATCAGCAAAAAACCAAGCCCGCTAGCTTGGTTTTTCTTATCTATTTTTGGTGTCAAGAATGATTGTTACCGGTCCATCATTGACCAGTTCCACCTGCATATCTGCTCCGAAAATACCTGTTTTCACGAGGAACTTCCTGCATAGTTCTCGGTTAAAAATCTTGATAAAAAGCCTCTGCAACATCAGGCTTTAGCAGCACCTGTAAAGGCTGGGCGATTCCCTTTTTTAGTATCTGCAAAAAGAGTGAATTGAGAGATGGAGAGTATTTCTCCTTGGATATCCTTGACTGATAAATTCATCTTGCCTTCGGCATCTGAAAAGATACGCATATTGACAAGTTTTCTCACTGCATAATCCAAATCTTCTTGATCCTCAGGGCCAACACCAACTAGGGAGTAATAATCCCTGCTGGATTTGTCCATATCCTGACCTTCAATACTAATCTCAGGGCTGACCCTCTGAATAATGATTTTCATAATAGCCTTTCTAGATCTATCGCCCCTAACTTAACCATTGGTCCGTTTAACAGAGTAGACTTCTGGTACGTTTCTTAATCTTATCAACTACCGTTGTCAGAGTTGAAAGGTTAGAAATCCCAAATGAAACGTGAATATTGGCAAATTTCTATATCTTTGGTAGGCTGGCATTGACCGTTGAGATGTTTTTAGTTGTATTTGACAAAGACCTGTCAAAACATCGTTCAAAAAGTCCAGTACGATTGAGACCGTAAATATCGATATGAGCGATATATTCCTTGCTTGAGAATTGATCTTCCCACTCAACATCTCAATAGACGTTGCTCGTAGTTTTCCTGCGAACGAAGATTCATACAGTCCACACGGTGATAGCAACACCACGACCTTTTCAGTAACGTAGCCGACGATATCATCACCTGGAACAGGGTTACAACATGGCAATCCGCACCAAGAGACCAGAGGCTCCCTCGATGACAACACCACCCTCATGCTTCACCTTGAGGGTTTCTCGTTTTCAACCTTGACTTCGCCACCCTTGACCAACTCTTCGGCTTCTGCCCTGGCCTTGGCGCGTTCTTCCTCACGGCGCTCTTTTTCAGTTAGAACGGTTAAAGACTGTGATGCTCCAATTCTCCCCAAAACCAATAGCTGCAAAGAGAGCTTCCTCAGTCTTGTAGCTAGTTTTTTGGAGGACTTCATCCATATGACGCTTGTCCATGAATTTATTAGCCACATAGCCATTCTCCTGGAATTGACTCATCAGCATTTCACGGCCCTTATTGATGGACAATTCTTTGTCTTGGTTCTGTAAAGAACTGACGAATCTTGTTCGGAGCTTTGCTGTCTCGACCTATGGTAAGCCAGTCACGGCTTGGCCCAAAGGAATTTGGATTGGTGATGATTTCAACCTGGTCACCTGTTTTTAGCTTGGTAGTCAAGGGAACCATACGACCATTAACCTTGGCACCAGTCGCCTTTTCACCGATTTTGGTGTGAATCTCATAGGCAAAGTCAATCGGACCTGAATCTTTTGGAAGTGAACGAACCGCCCCATCTGGAGTAAAGACATAAATCTCCTCAGCCAGATAGTTTTCCTTGACAGTATCTACAAATTCCTTGGCATCATCTGCTTGATCTTGGAGTTCCATCATCTCCTTAATCCAGTTCATCCCGATAGCAGATTCCTTACTATTAACCTGACCCTTGATTCCTTTTTTGTAAGCCCAGTGAGCCGCAACCCCGTACTCAGCAACCTCGTGCATCTCCTTAGTACGAATCTGGAACTCAATCAGCCTTTTGGTCCATAAACAGTCGTATGGATAGACTGGTAACCATTGGCCTTACGATTGGCAATATAGTCCTTGAAACGTCCCGGCATTGGCTTCCAAAGCTCATGAACGTAACCTAACATCGCATAGACATCACTCTGAGTGTCTAGGATACAGCGAATGGCAATCAGGTCGTAGATCTCTTCAAAACGTTTTTTCTTATCCTGCATCTTACGATAGATAGAGTAGATATGCTTTTGGACGACCGTAGATTTTTCCGTCAAGATGGCGCTCAGATGAGTATTCCTCGAGTTTCGTCACAACTTTCATCGACCAAGGCTTCACTGCTCTGACGTTTTTCCTTCATCATGTGACTAATCTTGTAAAATTCAGTTGGATTGAGATAGCGGAAAGAGAGATCTTCCAGTTCCCACTTCACACTTGAAATCCCCAAACGGTGAGCAAGCGGTGCATAGATTTCCATGGTTTCTCTGGAAATACGTTCCTGCTTGTCCTTACGAAGGTGCTTAAGGGTGCGCATATTATGCAGGCGGTCAGATAGTTTGACCAAGACAACACGGATATCTCTCTGACATAGCTCATGAGCATCTTGCTGATGATTCTCAGCCAGCTGCTCCTCGATAGACTTATACTCAACCTACCAAGCTTGGTAACACCATCTACAATCACTCGAACATCGTGACCAAATTCGCGTTCTAAAGTCATCCAAGGTAGCTTCTGTGTCTTCTACCACGTCATGCAAAAACCACAGGCAACAGTGACAGCATCTAGCTGAGTTTAGCTAAGATTCCTGCTACCTGAATAGGGTGGATAATGTAAGGCTCACCTGATTTACGATATTGGCCACTATGACATTCTACAGCGTAAACCAAGGCCTTGTGTACAAAAGCCACATCTTCTTTCGATAAATATTTTTGCGTTAAAGCGACGACTTCATCGCCTGAATAAATTACTTCTTTCGGCATGCATACTCTCCAATTCTTCCTACCATTTTAACACTTTTTTGAGGATATGAAAACTAGTAAAGCCCATTCTGTAAGAGTTTGCTAAACTTAATAAAAAAACACTACCAGAAAAATCTAGTAGTGCTCATTGATTCAAATTTATCTTAGTAAACTGTTTTTCAGTTTCTACATCGAAGAAGTGTGCTTTGTTCAAGTCAAATCCAAGTTCAACTGTTGCACCTGCTTGCAAGTAGTCACGTGCGTCAACTTTAGCAACGAATTCATCTTTACCAACTTGACAGTATAGGTGAGATTCTGAACCAAGCAATTCTGATACAGAGATAGTTGCTTTCACAACTGATTTTGGGAATGTTTCAGGAAAGCAGGTTCTGCATTTACGTCTTCTGGACGGATACCGAAGATCAATTCTTTTCCTTCGCAGCCTTTTTCACGAAGAACTTTCAAAGCACCTTCTGGAACTTTCAAAGTAAAATCCGTCAGCAACAATGCGGTCACCGTTCAATTTAACGATTGACGAAGTTCATAGCTGGGCTTCCGATGAATCTGCTACGAATTTGTTAACTGGTTTTTGTAAACTTCTTTGAGGAGTACCGATTTGTTCAACACGTCCGATAGTACCCGTAGCTCAGCAGGGTTTTTAGTTGCTGACATGATAACGATACGGTCTGCAAGTGTCATCGCTTCTGTTTGGTCGTGAGTTACGTAGATAGTTGCAGTCCCGATACGACGGTGGATTTTAGCGATTTCAGCACGCATTGATACACGAAGTTTTGCATCCAAGTTTGGACAAAGGTTCGTCCATCAAGAATACTTTTTGCATCACGGACGATCGCACGAATCTCATGGCAACACGTGTTGACGTTGACCACCTGAAAGGTCAGCTGGTTTACGATCCAAGAATTCTTTTCAAACCAAGAATTTCAGCTGCTTCTTGTACACGTTTGTCAATGTCTTCTTTGCTGTATTTACGCAATTTCAAACCAAAAAGCCATGTTATCGTATACAGTCATGTGGGTAAAGAGCGTAGTTTTGGAATACCATGGCGATGTCACTGTCTTTTTGAGCTACGTCACTGACAACCACGCCATCGATAGATGCAGTACCTTCTGATGATGTCTTCAAGACCTGCAATCATACGAAGAGTAGTTGATTTACCACATCCTGAAGGTCCTACAGAAACGATAAACTCTTTTGTCTTTGATGTTCAAGTTGAAATCTTCAACTGAATAGTGTTCGCTGTTTGGATATTTTTGTAAATATTTTTAAGATTTAATTTACCATTGTGGAGAACTCCTTTGTCATTTGATAGTTTTATTATAGATGAAAACGTTTTACTTTTTCTAATGGCAAGGTGACCTAAAAATAAAAAGTTCTGTGCAACCTGCACAAAACCTTAGATTATATCTGGTAAAATTAACTGATAACACAAGGTGAGGTCAGTCAATTCTTTCAACTGAAGCCCTGTCAATTCTTCCCATTTATCAATCTTGTACTGGAGAGAATTGCGATGCAGATAGAGTTGTTGAGCTGTTTTGTCAGGACTGCACTGTTTTCCCACAGTGAAAGGATGATTTCTTGAATCTGATCCTGGTCCACAATCATCCGATGCAGATGTCCTTGATCACTCGAAGATCCACAATTTTTCACCCATACTCCACAGATAGAGTTGAGAAAAGTATGGAAACCTTGATGCCCTTGTCGCCACCAGTTTTTGAACAAGTCACGTTCTGCTTTTGATGAGATCTGACAGAGTCTGATGTCCTGTCTGCAGACCAGATTCCTGACCTAACATGATGGATAAACGTACTCCAAAGTCATATTTCTACTGCTTCCAAAGGTATCCATCAAGATAGAGCGAACAGAGGTGTATTTTGTCCTGTTGGAGAACAAAAATGTAATCCTGCGCTCCCACCGAAGCACTGTTTGACAATTTGGGAAAGAGAGTCTCCATCATCTCTAACCAAGACGTTAAATTCTCCTGTTGAAATAGGATAGGTGACACATGACGTCTGCAATTTTTAAAAGTTTTGCAGTGCCTGTCCTTTGCCTTCAATGAGATAACTATACCAGGATTGAGGGAAATGGTTTTGCTCCTGTTTAGTTAAGAGAGCTACCAGTTGTTTTTCACGCTCGCTAAGACTAGCTTTCCTCAAGCAAAAAGCCACTGATAATTTGACAGAGGTAGACTTAGATAACCCTCTTTATCAACTCGGCTGATCTAAGATTTTACCATCAGGAAACCAATCCAGTAGTTCTTTGCAATCATTTCTAGCCTCCACTTTTGGATGCACCAAGAAATCATGTTTCGAGGCGCTCCACATTTTTCAGTCATATGAAGATAGCCCATGACCGTTTTCCAAAACCTGTGGACATACTGTAGGTTACCACATCCGCATTCTTAGCCTTAGTATGGCTGTTTGTGTTGTGCCCTGTTTATAGATTTCTTCTTTTCCGTTAGGATTTCTTCTTCCAGCATGAGGGAAATCAAACTATGCCTGAGCTTGGCCGACACATACTTGGTTGCCTCTTGGTGAAGTTTATTGCTTTTGGTCATGCCTTGAGAATGAGATGGCGACTGAATATCACATGGAATACACGCATCCCTTCAAAGGCTAAGCAGCAATCCCGTTAATGAGATTGATATCAATCACGTGTCCACCTCACTCCATCCTTGGTGTCAAGTGAGCTTAATCCTCAGTGCAGCTAGTTGGTCACGGATTTGGTCAGCTGTCGTAAAGTCTTTATTAGCATCGCGCTTCTTGTGCGTTTTTGGATCAAGGCTTCAACTCTTCATCCAAAACTTCTTCGACAAAGACTACTCCCAAAGACTTCTAACATGGCCGCAAGAGCTTCCTTAACGTCTGCATCATAGTTGCCTGAGTTGATCCATGGCCATTTCAAAGACAACTGTGATACCATTAGCAGAGTTGAAATCCTCATCCATGGCCGCTACAAACTATCTTTAAATGCCTGCAACTCTGAGCATCTACTGTTCCAGTAAATGGTTGTCTCATAGGTGTTCAAATACTTGAGATTTGTCTCCGCATCACGCACTGCTTTTTCCGTAAAATTGATAGGCTTACGGTAGTGCTGAGTCGCAAAGAAGAATCTCAATACTTGACCGTCGATAGTTTTTGAGAGCATCGTGTACCGTAATGAAGTTTCCTCAAAGACTTAGACATCTTGACTTGTCATCATATATGGACAAAACCATTGTGCATCCAGTAGTTGGCAAAGGTCTTGCCTGTTTTAGCTTCCAGACTGGGCAATTTCGTTGGTATGGTGGAGGAAACTCAGGTCAGCTCCACCACCGTGAATATCGATGGTATCACCCAAAATCTCCGCTGACATGACCGAACATTCTGATATCATGCCTGGACGTCCAGGTCCCCAAGGACTGTTCCAAGAAATCTCACCTGGTTTAGCAGATTTCCAAAGAGCAAAGTCTACAGGGTTTTCCTTGCGAGCTGTTTCCTCATCTGTACGGCCTGAAGCACCTAGTTCCAAGTCTTCTAGTGTTTTATTAGCTAACTTAGCATAGTTATGAGATTTTTCCACACGGAAATAGACATCTCCTTGACTCTCATAAGCATAGCCCTTTTCAATCAAATCAACAAAACGAATAATATCATCCATAAACTCGACTCACACGAGATGACGAGCGCAGGCTTCACGCCTAAAGCCGTCACGTCCTCACGAAAGGCAGCAATGTACTTGTCCGCTACTTTCTGGAGTGTGATGCCTTCTTCCTTGGCTCGGTTGATAATCTTGTCATCTACATCGGTAAAGTTGGAAATGTAGGCAACCTCATAACCACGGTACTCAAAGTAGCGACGAATGGTATCGAAGGCTACTGTCGAGCGGGCATTCCCCACGTGGATATATTGTATACCGTTGGCCCACAGACATACATGAGAACCTCTCCTTTGTATCGGGACAAATTCTCGTAAATCACGAGAAATGGTGTCATAGATTTTAATCATAAAATAATAGTCAGGAAAGCTAAAATTCATAAACAGATATTTTCATAACTAACTGTTCAACTAAATTTTTAGTCCGATTGCCTGTCACAAATCGGATTTCCTTGCTCCTTTCTAAACATAAAAGAAGAATACAGTAAAGATGAAGGGAGTCACTACGGAAGTTTTATTGCTATGTTTTCCGTTAGGCTCCTTCCTTTCTTATTTCGAATTTATCGTAAAGACTAGTCTAAACCACTCCTCGAGCAACAACTAGGGCTATCTCAAAGAAAGTCATAGCATCCGCTTTTCTATCCTCGCGTCTAGCATCCCATTCGTGATTTTGATGGTCGACATAGTCAGCTGTGTAGAAAAACTGATAGACATTGGCTAGTCGATATTGGGCCCAGGCCATGATAGCTGAAGCTTCCATATCTACACAACTCTAGCTCCTGCTGCTAGTCTTCGTTTGACTTAGCAGCTGTCTCACTGATAGAAGGCATCTGTGGTCCAAGACTTTGTTCGAATATGCTCAATACGCCAGCTTTATCCAAGGCTTTTTCCATAGTTAAGAGTAGAGATTGCTCATAGACTATTTCATCACTTGCTGGATATAGTGATAACTAGTACCTTCATCATACGTAAAGCCGAGCTTTGGTAGGATAATCTTATCTGCTTGAATAGACTGGTCTAGAACTCTGCAAGATCCTAAAATGATAAAGTTCTTGAATCTCTTACTTTTGAGTTCTTCTAAGAGTCCAACAACCATTGGAGCTCCATGAGAGCCATAGCAACTGCTACTTATCCCATCTTTTTCATAGATATACCATGGCAGTTACCATTTAGATTGGTAAGATAGCCACCTTCGTAGACACCATTCATCTGTTTTACTCGTTCAAGGATCTCCATTAAAAGACAAGATAATGGTATCACAGATTTCTCCACCACTAAGGAGGCTTGATCAGTTGGCTCTATAACAGCAGAGTACATTTTCAAATTCTTCTAATAGCATTTATTACTCTTTTTCGCATTCAGATAACCACCTGGGTCTGTTTTAACAGACCAATCTTTTCATACTGGAACGTTTGGCACCTACATTGCTATCTTCCACGGCAATCTGAAACTCCTTGTCATTTTGCTCAATCAGTTTGTTGACTAGGATTTTTGCTAGATAGCTCTCGCAGCCTTGCCCACGTTCAAGCTCAGCTATTGCTAAACCATAGAGGTAATTCGTATTACTGATAGATCAACTGTGCAAGTTCCAATAACCTGATCATTCTTTAGTAAAATATATAGGCGACTTTCTGGATCCTTCAGAGCTTTAGCAACATATCTCATCCACAACTTCTCTAGATTCACTATGCTCCTCTGAAAATGCCTGAAATTTTTAACTGACTAATGTTTGCTCCTGATAGAAACGATCTGCTAACAAAACTCAAGATTAGAACGTTTTGCAACGGGTAAGGTCTTCTATCCTTACCTAACTAAGTTTCTGTCTCTTCATCCTCAATTAGTCCCCCAGTTGCTGACAAAATCAGGATGACGGTCTAGAAAAATACGTTCTGTCTGAAAAGTCACTGAATGAATCGGAAAGAAGCTGTTTCTTTTCTCAAAACTTCTATACAAAGCTCGCGCACCCTTGACGGCGATGATTGGGGTGGACCAGTATCGCTACTTCCACATCTTGGTCATCTGCGTAGACGGTTAATAGGCCAACAAGTTCACCTTTTTCGTAATAAAGAAAAAAGGCGGGCATGTTGGGGTCAAAATTGAGCATTGGAGAGATAAGGCTCCCAAAAGTTCCGTCATAGGCTTGGCAACAGTTAATTAGTTTGTTTTCGCCTCAGATAGCCCCTCTTGGCTTAACTTGTTTCTTGCTTGAATCATATAGGTATCCTCTATAAACCTGACGATCTATGACTGGCATCTCTCGCCTGCTCAAGTTTATTGACGTAGTATTCCCGTTTTACTTCAACTTCGTGAATGGTTGGTTCATCCTTTTGTCCATGCACTCGGACAATCTTGGCTGAATTCCACAACCGTCACATCACTAGGAACATCTGCTACGACAACCGCTGCAGCACCGACTTTGGCATTTTCACCGATTTCTACAGGTCCAATGACTTGAGCATGAGCAGAGATGAGAGCTCCTTTACGAACGGTCGGATGGCGTTTGCCAACATCCCTCGTCCCGCCAAGAGTTACCCCGTCGTAGAGAAGAACCCCTTTTTCAACGATAGCCGTCTCCCCAATTACAAGACCTGAACCATGGTCGATAAAGACACCTGATTCAATCTGACTCCAGGGTGAATCTCTATCTGCGTCCAAAAACGCCAAAACTGGCTGTGCATACGAGCTAAGAGCTTAAAAACCATGGTTCCATAGAAAATGAGAGAGACGGTCGCCGTAGGCTTTCACATCAGGATAAGTCAAAAAGAACCTCCAAAGTGGTGCGAGCCACTGGATCATTTTCTTTTACGATATCAATGGTTTCACGCCACCATCCCATACAATTCTCCTTTTTCTTATTCTGAGGTCTTTTGGTGTTTCTGTAGTTTTCTTTCTTAGGTTTGTTGTCCTTGTGGTGGTGACGAGGACGATCGCCATGACGATGACCCTTTTCACCTTTTTCTTCTGAATGTTCAGGTTTCGGTGGACGTGCAAGAGTGCTTTCATTGAAGCATCTACACGACCTTTTTCGTCAATCTTGATAATCTTAACATCCACTTCATCACCAATGGCTACCAAGTCTTCGACACGATTAGTACGAGTCCAAGCCATTTCAGATATATGAACGAGGGCATCTGTCTTGTCAAAGAGGTTGACAAAGGCACCGAATTTCTCAATACGCACAACTTTGGCATGGTAAACTTCATCCACTTTCGCTTCACGAACCAAACCAGCAATGATTTCTTTAGCGCGGTTAATAGCTGCTGATCGCTCGAGTAGATCGATACGTTCCCTTTCTCGTCAATACTCAATCTTAACGCCTGTTTCAGCGATGATCTTATCGATGGTTTCTCCACCCTTACTGATGACAATCTTAATCTTGTCCACATCAATCTTGATGGTATCACTCGGAGCAGTTGGAGCCAATTCTGGACGAACTTCTGGAATCGTTGCTTCAATCACGTCAAGGATTTCAAAACGAGCTTTCTTGGCTTAGGGCAAGAGCTCCGTCAAGATTTCCGCAGTAATCCCTTGGATCTTGATATCCATTTGAAGGGCTGTAATCCCGTCACGAGTTCCTGCAACCTGAAGTCCATGTCTCCAAAGTGGTCTTCCAAACCTTGGATATCTGTCAAAACTGTGTGGTTGTTTCCATCTGAGATAAGACCATTGCAATACCAGCTACTGGCGCCTTGATTGGCACACCACTCAGCCATAAGGGCAAGAGTTCCCGCACAGATAGAGGCTTGAGAAGAAGAACCGCCTTTGATTCCAAGACTTCTGCCACCAAACGAAGTCGCATAGGAATTCTTCCAAGCTTGGCAAGACTTGAGCAAGAGCACGTCACCAAGAGCACCATGACCAATCTCACGACGACCAGGCGCACCGTAACGACCAGTTTCCCTACAGAATATTGAGGGAAATTATAGTGGTGCATAAAGCGTTTCTTGTACTCTGGATCCAAACCATCGATGATTTGCGTTTCACCCATTGGTGCCAAAGTCAAGATAGAAAGGGCTTGAGTTTGTCCACGAGTAAAGAGACTCTGAACTGTGCACACGGGGAACGAAGTCAACAACCGCATCCAGGACGGATTTCATCTGACCTCTACGACCATCAGGACGAACTCTTGTCTTCTGTGATCAAACGGCGCACTTCTGCGTGTTCCATTTGTTCCAAGATTTCAGCCACATCCCGCATGATACGGTCAAATTCTTCGTGGTCTGCATATTTTTCTTCGTAAACTGCTGTAACTTGGTCTTTGACTGCTTGAGTTGCAGCTTCACGCGCCAATTTTTCTTCTACTTGGACAGCTTTTTGAAGGTCGCTGTTGTAGGCTGCGATGATTTCAGCTTGCAATTCAGCATCTACATGAAGCAATTCTACTTCGCTTTTCTCTTTTACCGACTGCTGCAACGATTTCTTCTTGAAGGCATCACTTTAACAGCTTCGTGTCCTTTTAAGAAGAGCTCCAACATGATTTCTTCTGATAATTCTTTGGCACCAGACTCTACCATGTTGATAGCGTGCTTGGTACCAGCTACTGTCAATTCAAGAAGCGAGCGCTCAGCTTGTTCTTGAGTTGGGTTGATGATGATCTCACCATCTACATAACCTACTTGTACGAAAGGATTGGGCCGTCAAATGGAATATCTGGACAGACAAGGCCAATGATGAACCAAAGCATCGCTGCCATTGGTGCAGATGCATTTTCATCGTCAAGAAAGGACAGTATTGATAACTTAGAACTTCATTACGGAAACTTTCCCGCAAACATTGGACGGATCGGACGGTCAATCAAACGTTGCTTTAAAAGTCGCATCTGTTAGGGCGTCCTTCACGCTTCATAAAGCCACCAGAAACTTCCCAGCTGCGTACATCTTCGTAGTTAACTTGGAGGAAGAAATCCCAGTTGCCATCTTCTTAGACTAACGGCCGCAGTCAAGACAGTTGACTCGCCATAACGCACCACAACAGAGCTTTCACTTGCTTTGGCAACTGGCCAGTCTCTACGATCAACTCACGACCCGCAAAAGTCAGTTTGAAACACATGTTTTGTCATTTTTAACTCCTTTGGATTGATAAAATTATACGCCTGCCTACAAAGATCAAGATATTATGTCACAGAAGCAAAAGTAAAAATAGGAAATCAGAAGTCTTCGATGAAGACAAGACAGTTTATCTTTTACACAGCTGGCCGGTTCAATTACTCAAGATATTTTGGACTTTTTGAGTTTCGTTTTCGCAACCTTTACAACCTAAATACCTCATCTTTGTATCAAGTACGTACAGAGTCTATTTTATCATATTTTTCTTAGAAAGTACGTCTTTTCTATTAAAAGGAACCATTCTCCATGAAAAGAAGAATGGTTTGCTTTTTATTATCCCTAAAGATTGGTGATTAAACAGCATGAGTTGCTATGATGAATGTACTGAGCAGTACTGCATTGTTCATGGTGTAGAGATGCACACCTGCTACGTCTTGCGTTACCAAGTCCACGATTTGTCTATCGGCATAGGCAAGTCCTGCTGCTCTGAGTGACTCAGGGTCATTCTCATACTTGTCTCGAGATAGCTTTTAAACTTACGTGAAGATGGATATTCTCACAAGTCTTCAAGAGACGAAGAGCTTGGTTACGATTCAGGATTGGCATGATACCCGCATGAATCGGTACATCAATACCAGCCAAGGTGCACTTGTCCTGGAAATCGTAGAAACGCTCATTGTCAAAGAAAAGCTGAGTGACAAGACTCTGAACAGCCTTGCATCTACTTTTTCTTTTCAGATTTTGAATATCTGAGATTTGGTTTGGTGAATCAGGGTGCCCTTCTGGGAACAAGCGCCAATAATTTAAAATGTGGCGCCTGCTGATGAATTCAATCAGGTCTGTCGCATAACGAAGTCCTTTGTGGTTCCATCAGGGATGAGATCTCCACGAAGAGCCAAGATTTTCTGAACCCCAACCTTATCCAAATCTGCAATGGTCTCAGCCACCTTATCCTTAGTTAGATAGATAGCTGGCAAGTGAGCAATGGTTGGAATCTCCAAGTCATTTTGGATATAGTCTGCCAAACGAACCGTCGTCTCTTTGATATTAAATTATTATTGCTTGCAGTCACACTGCATAAAGTGTGCGCCAAGTCCTGCATATCTTTCAGGCCGCAATACTTTGTCATTGCCTACTGCTGGGTTTTGGAGGAAAACTTCAAAATGAGAGGGACGGTGTTTGACGTGACATAATATATAAACTCTTTTCTAGTTGATTTCTTACTGATCAACCATGTATGGAGAAATATCTTTTCTACACTTCTCACGCGCAGCTTTCTGCAGCTTCTACAGGCTATGACTAGCTTTCTTCGTTTCTGAATACCACGTGTTTTCAAACCACAGTCAGGGTTGATCCAAACTTTCTGCTTTGGCACTTTTAGCAGGATTGCTTCGATTGTGTGGTCGATTTCGCCTTCGTTCGCACTACGAGGTGAGTGGATATCGTAAACCCCAGGTCCAACTTCTGTTTGGAAGTTTTTCGCTTCTGAGTTCGTCCAAGATTTTCAAGGTTTGAACGGCTAGCTTCAAAATGAGATAACGTCTGCATCCAAGTTGTCGATAGCTGGGATGATATCTGTAAATTCTGAGTAACACATGTGAGTGTGGATTTGTGTGTCTGGTGCTACTGTTGAGTGTACCAAACGGAAGGCTGAATAGCCCAGTCAAGGTAGTCTCGTACCAGTCGCCACGGACGAAGTGGCAATTTCTCACGAAGAGCAGCCTCGTCGATTTGGATGATTTTCACACCTGCAGCTTCAAGGTCAAGAACTTCATCCTGATAGCAAAGAGCGATTTGAAGAGTAGAACTCTTGATAGAGATGTCTTCACGTGGGAATGACCAGTTAAGGATAGTAACAGGTCCAGTCAACATACTAACAGGTTTGTCAGTACGGCTTTGTGCATAGCTAGACCATTTCACAGTGATAGGGTTGAGGACGAGTCACATCACCCCAGATGATTGCGTGGTTTAACCCCACGCATACCGTATGAAAGTTGCACCCAACTGTTCTTAGAGAGAGAGTAACCTGACAAGTTTTTGACCGAAGTACTCAACCATGTCGTTACGCTCGAATTCACCGTGACTAAGCACGTCAAATCCAAACTTCTTCTTGCCATTTGATCCATTCGTCAATCGTTTCAGCAAGGAAGGCATCGTATTCTTCTTGTGACAATCCACCCTTACGGAAGGCCAAACGTTTAGCACGAACTCTCCTAGTTTGAGGGAATGAACCGATCGTTGTTGTTGGAAGAGCTGAAGTTTGAAAGCTTCTTCTTGATTGCTTCACGTTCTGCAAAGGCTGGCAAACGAGTGTAGTCTGCGTCAGTCAATCCAGCGATACGTGCACGAAGTTCAGCATTTTCACTCAACACGTTCAGTCGCAAAGAGTTCTTTTGTTTGCTGCAAGAGCTTCTGCACCTTTGACCATTGCGGATAGCATCCAAGTCACGGATTTCATCCAATTTTTCTCTACGCAAATGCAAAGTGGTTCAAGATAGTTGCTCAAATTCTTCATTAGCAGTTGTAAATGGCACATGAAGAAGTGGAGCATGATGAGTCAAACGATGTTTTTCAGCTGGATTTGCTTTCAAGAACAGCCAAGCTCTTTTCGTAGTTGTTGCGCCAGATGTTCTTACCATTGACACATTCATAAAGAGTCTTGTCAGCTGGGAAGCCACCTTTAACGAGTTCATGAGTTTTCACCTTCAACGAAGTCAAGACCGATGGCATCTACTGGCAGTCTCACAAGGTCAGCGTAGACGTCACGAACGTCACCGAAGTATGTTTGAAGCAAGACTTCAAGACCTTTTTATCAGCCAGAGCTTGTTGTAGATGTTCAAGAATAGGCTTTTTCTTCTTCTGTCAAGTCTTTAACAAGAGCAGCTTCGTCGAGTTGGATGAGTTGCACCAAGTTCGAGCCAATTTCCCGCAAAAACATCTTGGTAAGCAGCTCATTGCTATCCACGAAATCTTCTGCTTACACTACTTCTTCAAAGTCTGACAATTGAAGGAAATCGTAATGGACCTACAAGGACTGGATGAGTGTTAAGTCCAAGCTCTTTTAGCTTCTTGGAACTCATCAAAGATCTTGTGACCAGCCAATTTTTACTTGAGTGTCTTTTTCAAATTTAGGAACGATATAGGTAGTTGGTGTTGGAACCATTTCTTCATCGGAAGGGCACTGAACATCCCTTTTTCCCCTTGGTAACCACGTCCCAAAGCAAAGTAGCGTTCAAGATCAGACAGGGTCCAAGTTTTGAACAGATGCAGGAACTACGTTGAAAAGGAAAGCTGCATCTAGGGTAGTTGTCATAGTGAGAAAAAGTCATTTGATGGGATTTCAGTGATGCCTTTTTCTTTGACGATGTTCCAGTGTTTTGCACGCAATTCTTTCGCAGCAGCCAAAAAGTTCTTCTTCTGAGATTTCTTTTTCAAAGTATTTTTCAGTTGTAAATTTTAATTCGCGGAATTCACCCAAACGTGGAAACCGATACATTGTAGTTGACATGTTTTGTCCTCCAAAAATTGTTGTTGAAACTATCTTAACAGAAAAAGAAATCATCTGTATAATTGTAATTAGGCTTTGATATAGTTTGAAACTATATCGTTATTTTGAAGTATAGATTTGGAGAAGATTCCCAAACCTTTGATAGAAAAACGATTCATAGACTTTTTAAATAGCTAGATTCAGAACAAAATATCAACAAATTGAAAGCTGATCATGGCTTGTTATTGAAAAAGACTATAGGTCTATCCCCTCTCACGGAGATTAGCCAGACACTCCTCATAGTATGTAGCATCATGCTCGCTATAGATAGGACTATTCAGCTTTTCCTCAGCTAAGTCTTGATAAGGAGGGCAAGTCTTGCCTCGGTAGTTCTTGTCTCAGCCACTCTGGACTGACATTGTACCACGACCAGCCATCTCCTCCATGATCAAACGATGATAGGGCATGAGACGATAGGGCGAGTGGGTAAAGACATAGTCAACCGTCGCATGCTTTCTGCCCCAGCCATTGCCACGCAGGGCGCAGCACTCTCGATGTTGCCCCAAGAGCTGAGGACGGGGAAGTTGTGAAATCAAAGCCTCATGCCAAAGTCTCATGGGAATCTCCTTTCAGCAAGGTAGAATGTTGCAGATAGCTATTTGGGTAACGTTCAAGCAACTCTCTCGTCTTAGCAATTAAATCTTTCTTGGAAGCTTGAGCAAAGCGGTAGCGATCCAGCAAGAGCATATAATCCTTGCGCTCGACATCTGTCGCTTTCTTTTTGAAATAGCCCCAAATATGCTGAAAGGCATTGCAAACCTGACCCTATGTTCTGGAATCTGGCAGGCACGGTCAATCATCTCTTGAACCTGACTCAGCTCCACCACTTCTTGCTTGAGATACTGACGAATCTCTTGGTAAATATTGCTAGAATGGCTCAAAACAAGATATTTGTTTCTAGCCCAGAGTTGCTGGCAAAAGGGCACGTTGGTTGTTATTTTTCCATATTTCTCCTTAACTTCTACCAGTTCCCAGGAAATACGGAAACAAAGTTATTTTTATAAAATGAGCGAATCAATTACGCTTATCACCCTTCAAACTCTTTTCAAAAACTCTTTAAGCTCAGCATCAGCTTCTGGGTGTGGTTCCGTGGAGTTGACCAAGCATTTCAAGTAGAGAAGCTGTTTGGCTTTTGGATTGCTTTGATTTGTCTCGTTAATCTTGCTGACGATATCTGTCAGCGGCTCTACTTCTTCTTCCTCAAAGGTATCTACATAGCGAGGGATATTGAGGTTGTAGTCATTTTCGACGATTTCTTCATAGCTAGCCAGATGGGCAAACTTGTCAATTTCCTCACGAGACTTGTAGGCTTCCAGAATCTTCTCGATATGGGCATCCGTCATGATATTCTGGTTTTTCCCCTTATCAAACTCCTTAGAAGCATCGATAAAGTAAACATCACGATTGGTACGGTTCTTTTTGAGAATGATAACCGTAGTCGGAATGCTTGTGTTAAAGAAGATATTGGCAGGAAGACCGATAACCGTGTCAATCGCACCTTCTTCTAACAAGGCCTTACGAATGGTTCCCTCTGCATTTCCACGGAAAAGAACACCGTGGGGAAGGACGATAGCCATGACCCCATTATCCTGCTTGAGGTGGTAATATCCATGTAGGAGAAAGGCAAAGTCAGCCTTGGACTGGGGCGCTAGTTTCCCAAAAGGAGAGAAACGAGGATCCGCCATAAAGCCAGAACTTGCTGACCACTTGGCTGAGTAGGGCGGGTTCATGAGAACTCCATCAAAGTTGGTCGGCTCCTGTGTCGGCCAGTCTTCATCCAAGGTATCGGCATTGTGGAGAAATTGATTCTCAACAGGAACACCGTGTAGAATCATGTTCATCCGAGCCAGGTTATAGGTCGAAGTATTGAGCTCCTGACCGAAGTATACCACTGTCTGCGGTTTATGAGAGTATTTCTTGGCATTGAGCAAGAGAGAGCCTGATCCCATAGTCGCATCATAGATGGTAAAACCTTGCTGGTCTTCTCGCCCCAAAAAGGCAATCTGAGTCATGAGTTTGGCAACAGGCTGAGGTGTATAGAACTCACCAGCCTTCTTACCCGAGTCAGTCGCAAACTGACCAATCAGATACTCATAAGCATCACCCAGCATATCACCAGCATGACCAGCCACATCTAGCACAGCCAACTCTTTCATGACTGCTGCCACCGTTTGGTTTTGCTTTTGCGGAGTCGCTCCTAGCTTTTTGGAATAGAGGTCGATATCTTCAAAGAGATTTTCATAGAGGTCGTCACTCTGCTCGATATCACGAAATCCCTGAGCCAAATCTTCCAACTGGAAAGTTCCCTCATTGACACGTGCTACTAGAGCGGTAAAGGTCAAGTCTGGCTTGATGATATAGTTGAGCTCGTAGTTCATGACAGAGACCAGATCCTCATGGGTATCCGCATCCTCATAGTAGGAGCGATAAAGCTCAAGGGCATCCTCCAGACTATCCGTCCCTCCTCCATGGTCTTCGCCACGAAAAAGAGCATCTTATCAGATAGGTACTTGTAAAAGACCATACCCAAGAGATAGGACTTATAGTCATTAGCATCCATCTTAGAGCGGAGAACATCCGCTGAGTTCCACAGGGCTTGGTAGAGCGACTGGGAAGTTTGTGTTGTTTCCATAATGTTTCTTTCTAAGTTTTTGCAATTTATTTTTAAAATAAGTAATCATTTATAACAAATCACTTCATTTTCTATCGTTTGAATCAAAGTCCAAAGGAATATCAGAGACTGGGAGTTGATAAACGATATTTTTTTCGAGGGTTATAGAATCCGAGATTTTCGATAGGAAGGAAGTCAGGGTTAAAGGAATGTAAACCCATGATATAGTATACAAGGACTTGTAGTGTATGGTCTTTATTAGGAGCAGTTTTAGTCACCTTAAAATCCCATAATGTATCCTTGGTAAGAAAATCTCCATCACCCTTATCAATCGTATCTGTATAACCTCCAAGAAAATGAAAGCCATCCTTTATCAAAGGACCATAGAGATCGAAGAAGCAAAGGCTTCGCTCCACCATGATACGAATATTCTCTGTCGTCTCTGCATCCACAATAATTTCCTCAAAAGGTTTATAATACTTAACCCTGCACGAAAACAACATCAAAAGAAGCCAAACGACAAGCACTTTCTATCGATAAGTCATCCAATCCTGTCACCAAATCGAGTAGTGCTTCTGCTAGGTCTCCCATGGCAACTTTATGAGCTCCCATGAGAGAAATTCTGAAAGCATCACGGGCTTCTGCCCCTTTCATAAAACGAGTCAAGTAGTCCACACAAATTCCCACTAAACTAGGAGATACAGACTCTACAGGATGCAAAACTCTGTGATCTTCGAACTGCTCTACTGAAAATAACTTGATGGGCAGATAACCACCTCGAGGTTGGTTAATTTCTTTGATACGTTGTGTTACAGATACCATGGCAACTCCTTTATGTATATAAATATACTAGCATCGATAAATTTTGTTCGATATTCTTTTAATTTAGTAAAACAATTACCTTAGTTTTGGCTTTCTTCTGGCTTTTTGGAGCTTGCTTCAATTTTATCAGCATTTTTTTCTTGTTTTCTAACAATTCATTATATGCTGTCTTTTTAATAATCGTCTTGATTAAATTATCAAGTTCTGTATTTTCTGAGTAGTCAGCTGGAACAAAATAATCAATACGATTATCCTGAGTCATTTTTGTGAACTTTCTTTCTGTCATCTCGTTTTGGATCTGAATACACCGATAGAGTAGCCACCTCTTTGTTTTGACTAGCTTCATACATGGAATATCTGTATCACTATCCTCAACTAGACCATATTTCTAAAAAGGAACCTCGTAAAAGCACTTTCAGCAATAAAAATCATTCACTGCATCGTCATTTACATCTAAAATACCTTTGGTAATTCTAAAAAGAAATTGAGTCTTATTGGTGTAATCATCACTTGAGCTGGCCAGACCGCAACCCCACTTTTCATCACAATAAAAGAAGTCGCATAAATTTTTCTTAAAAGCACCATTTTTAGCTATTGAAGTCCCCTCTATCATTTCTTTTCAAACCAGATGAAATGATATAATGCTCAACAATAACTCCGTTTTCTTCACCATATTTTCTAATGCGTTCGAACCAATCTTCGACTCCTGGGAATAGTTCTACCTCTGAACCAAACTTGGCTAACTCTGTCTTTTGTAAATAGGACTTTCCCTGCAGATTCTGTTTTCATAGTAAACATATAAGCAAGGTTCTGTCCATATTATTATCCTTAAAACCATTGGATTTCTTCCAAAAATCACTGATTTCATACCCAAGCTCCTGTATAAATCCTTGGGCTTGCATATCATCAGGAGACAGAGTTTTATCAAAATCATAACAAATGGCTACAACTGGTTTATCATCTTTAGTGAGACTATTAGATTTTTACTTTTGACATAAGACTATTCTCCTTTTTATATAAACATATCCTGCAAGAGTTTCTTTTTCAGAGTCTCAAGCTGAGAAACTTTTTTTCTTGATAAGAGTTGATGAGGTTATTGAGGTTTGAGAAATAAGAGCCAATGGCACGTTGTTCAGCTATTGGTGGTAAATAAAATGGAATCTCTGAAAAAGTTGGGAAACTGTACACGTTGTTTTTCAATTAGACTTCCTGTTGCAAACTGTTTATATTGATAAATTGCATACATTGTTTTCAATAAAATTTTTAGAAAAATCATTATCAAATTTTTTTCTATATCTCTATTTTTTTATCACAATATAATAACCAGAAACTGAAATAGTAACTTCATTATCGTTTAAATCTAAAGCACCTAATGTAAGATTCATTGGATTATAAACAAACTCATTTACATCAACCTTTTTAAATTTATCATTCTTTTTACCAAAAATCTCTTTTGTAACGATCTGTTTTAGGTGTTAATCCCTTCTCAACTGTTAAACTCCATAACTCATTCTTTCTGCAGAAGGTTCAATATAATTTGATACTTGTTCAAAAAAATATCACCCTAGATAATACTTTCCCCATTTCACCTTCAAATCCATCCATACGAATTTCAGGAACAGTCTGTCCAGCTTTTGGAAACATCTTTGGAGAGCATGGTCGCCTTTGAGAGATTGGTAGTTAGAGAGATTGTCCTGTAGCTAGCCAGAAGGTCGTCGAGGGTGCGAAAAAGGGAGCCTATTGCAGATTGTTCCTCTTGACTAGGGACTGGAACCTTGGTATTACAAGCGTTTCTAGCCCCAAAAATTTTTTTGAGTATTCCCTGCCATTTTCAATTTGAATATATTTATTGAATAAGTTCGTTTTTAAATATTGCAATAAAAATTGATTTTTGTATTTTCCACTATTTTTTATCAATCCTACATTTTTTTATAGCAAATCCATCTGAATCAACTAAAACAGGCTTCCCTATTGTACCAATAAGGCCAAGCAGAATATCACTGACTTCCACTTTTGAACGTTTATTTATCTCATTATAATCTGATTCAGAAATTAATGATACATCACATAGATTTAATCCAGAATCTGTTAAATTCTTTGAAGTTACTAAAGGATATCCATTTTCAATATATTTTGGAGATGAGTGAGTCCCATCTCGAACATCTTTTGACTTCTTTTTAGATCCCTATAGAGCCATTCTTTCTTTAATTTCACTCTACTCTAATCAGTGGCATATTGTTTCTCATTTTTCCTTTTATACTTAATATTATATGCATTTGCTATATTCATTGTGAAATTGATAAGTTACATTCAATTCGATATTAGGCATCATATTTGAATAACCTTTTTCCTTCAATGACCAATGTTTAATATCATCTTTCTCAGGTGTTATAGTATCAAAATAACAAATCAGATTAGCATCAAAACATCAATTGGAGTAGATAATCCGGGAGGAAAGTTTATTTGAACTATGTTGCAAAACTAATATTACTATTATTATAGGCATCCACAAATTCAGGATATGTAAACTTCTTATGTATTCCTAATTTATTCAATGATCTAAGAAAATTATCAAATACTTTTAATTCGTCTCTAGAAATATAGACAGACATATAATCTAGCTAATTCCGTTTTTTTAGATAATCGTGATACTCTTCCTGTACTCTTTTTCAAATCTTTCTTACTAAAAATGTCCTTATTCTTAGAATTTTTATTTTTCTCAATTACTAAATTCAAAAAGCGTTAAAATATCTCGTGGTTTATAATTTGAAAAGTATAAAAATTGCACAAAAGAGTTAAGTTTATCAGGGCTTGTAATCGGTTTTATAAGGATATGAAAAATAGTGATCCCACGTCTCCCAAGCATTTTACTTGGTTTATCCTGTTGTTTTTGAAAGGTAGTTATCTGCTAGCCGAAATAATAAACCTTGTCTATAATTTTTTATCAGCAGTTTCCCATTTTAAATACACTGTATTATTTTTAAGTATTTGACCACCATTATATAATTTCATATCGAAAAGTAAATCTAGCCTAATTAATAAAACAAATTTCACCCTCATACTTCTCAACTTTTTATCACTGTTCAAATTTGCAACTGCATTTTGCTAAACCTTCAATACATGCTTTATACACTTTATAATCAACATTCTCTGGTAAGATATCAATTCCATCTATAAAGAAGTCGATAGTTTTTGAAAAGTTTACTTTTTCAAAAAGTTGTTTTGACTCATTGAATAGCTCTGTTAAAGCCATTGAGGTTTTTGCAAATGAGATGTTGAAGTATTCTGCTCACCACTTTCTCCATTAATTTTGGAGCCTACACCAGTTTTATGTATAGTTAACTTAGCAGAGAGCTCTGAACTAATTTTTCAGTGTATGATTGAACCACATCTAGGATAGCTTGAAAGTTTGGATCATACGCATTCCGATGAAACTTTTCTATAAAAAGATGATATCCTATCAATTTTCTTTTTATAAAAAAATTCTTTTGTATATGTTTTTCTTCAAATCATTCTTTATGTAGCTTAAAATCATCATCATAATGACATTTTCCCATATCTCATGATATGGAGTATTCTCTAACTGTCCTCTCTGTTTTTAAGCCAATGAACTTATAAACATTTGAGGAGGAACTCGATTAAGTTCTGCTATACTTTTCTTTTATTATTGCAATAATATGCAGCATAAGCTGTTTTTCCCAGAACCCTTTTTTCACCAACAATAAAATAAGTATTCTGATTAGATATTAATTCATAAACTCGTCCTTTAAAAATACTCTATCAAATAATTTTTCATCGAGTTTATTTTCTTGTTTCTCATTAAAGTCATCTGCACTTCGTATTAGTGCTTCAATTCGCTGACTTTTTAAATTTTCTTTTCGTTTTGTACCATTATATTTCATCCCCATTTATTTCTCACAATCAAAAAGCATTTTTAAGTATAATTTTTAAAAATTATACTCCTACATTTTCTCATAATAAAAATTATACCACGAATTATAAAAAACGCCTTTTAGATAATAATATATCTAAAGACGTTTATTTTTATCCAGCTACTTGTCGCTTCTTCTACTTTCACTTTCTTATCCTTCTTACTCGAACCACTCAATCGTCGTTTACTGTCTCGGATTGTGTTTAGGTCCTTGAGGAGTTTGGTTAGGTGTTCCTTTTCAGGATAGGCTTCTGCACTGGCTGCGGTAAAGCGCATAAAGAGGTCGTAGATACTAGTTAGTTCTGTGCGGACTTGTTTGGTCTTGCCAACTTCCTTAGTAGACTTATAAGCACGCGCCTGACTTTCCACTTGATCATACTCCTCTTGCGCAATAGTGACTGCCTGTAGCATCGGTGTCAATCCAAGATTCGTCACAGCTGTTTGGTATGGTTCCTCACTTAGTGTTTTGAGAAGACTCTTGACCTCTGCCGTTTCAACATCGTTACTGTGCTTGGTGATATCCTTGTACTTAGTAAATACTGGCTTAAGCGTCTCATAGGCTTCCTTAAGACTGCTTTCCTTGATTTTAGCAAATCCTCTATGAAGTGTAAAGAGACCGACTAAAGCACTATCTCTTTCCTTATCCACTGTTGTCAAACTAGTAGACTCCTTCTTCTCCACACTAGCTAGTTGATCTTGAAAGTCTGCTAGTTTGGTCTTAAAAGACTCTAGATGCTTACCATACATAGTCTCATCCTTGTGAGACTTGTAGAAATCTTTCTAAGACTTGACTTGTGTCAATCATCAAGCTTTCAAATTCTCGATTAGTAAAGTTAGTATAGCTAGCGGACGGATGTTATAAGTTTTTGTCATGTTGTGACCTTTTCTATTTTTAATGATTATTTTTCTATTTGTTCAAACCAATAATGGAACAATTCTGCTAAATAAAAGTTGTGTCTGATTTGTCTTTTACGATACTTCTTTGTCTATCCTTTGGAACCAAAGAACTTCCTCTGTTTTATAGGCCTGTATTAAAATAGCTACGATTCCAATTAGACAGATCACCAAAAACTATGAATCCAATCATCATCAACTGTTTTGTTTTTCTTCATCAGAATTTCCCCTTTAAGTTTATAGATAAATAGTAACAGATAAAATGAAATTTTTAAGCATCGTTGGCTCAACTGACTCTTTTTCAGCTCAACAGCACTTTTAGAATTTTTTTGTAACGTTCAGAGGACAAATCTAATATTTCAAAAATAAAATCTCTATCTGACTGGACAAATACCTTGTCTGTCAGATAGAGACTTTTACTATTTTTAGATTTTAACCTTTCTAGCTTTAGAATGCATATAAACTTTAGGAGAGACGACTATCTCGAAAGTTCGAAGACCTCAAAAACTTTCTCAGCTTGAGCATATCTGAAACTTAGGAATGCTAATAAATTTATGCGCCTTTATCATTCTAAGTTTAGAATACATATAAACTTTTAGGTGATTCATGTTTACGAGACTTCGAAGGGCTATCTCCCAACCCTCAACGGCTCAATCACTTCTTCTATCAGTTGAGTATAGGCTTCCTTGATTTGTTTTTTATAGAGGAGTGGATTGAGGGCATCTGTCACCTCAACTTTATAGTCCTTATAGCGCTGACTTTTGGTCAGTTGACTTTCTCCTAGTTGTTTTTTCGCTCCCTTGCGGTAATGATTGACATAGTAGCGGAGTTCATCTTCACCGACATACCAGGTCTTACTAAAGTCTTGGATATGTTGCTGGATGACCGCTTCAATCATCTGGTCAAGGATATTGGCGATGGATTGACCTCTGTAGCGGTCTGGATTTGCCTGCACTTCTTGCCAAAGTTCTGAGATGATTTGTGCAAGGTTTGGATTGGTCTTCTCCAGACTTTGGATATAGGTATCCACTGCTTCTCTGTCCTGTGGGCTGAGACTCTTTTCCTGACTCTGCTCTTGCTCGATCAGGCTTTGGATCAAGGTCAGGATATAGGCGTAGTTAATCTCATCGACTTGGATAGACTCTAGTTCGTAGTAGATATCCAGTGGCTCCCCATCCTCATCACCATCTTCTGAACGACTTTTAAGTTCGGCAAGGATATTTTTGATAGAAGCCTCAGATAGGTTTCCAACTCTGCTGCGCTTAGTCCAGTCTCTGCATAGATTTCTTCCTCGTCATACTTTTATAAACTCGGATAGAAGCTAAGTATTTATCAAAGGATTGATAAGTCTTTGGCTAGTTTTTCTCAATTCAGGTGTAGAGATTTGCTCGATTTGAAGTCCTTCTTCAGGATCATCGGTGATTAGATTTTGGAAATCACTACAACTTCTCAAAAAGTTTCTCTTTTCCTCTTCCCATCTTGGAGCTAGAACCTCGTTTTCACCACCATTTGAGTAAAGCTTGAGGGCATTATCCACTGCTTCCTTAAAGGCTAGAGGTTTTTGGAAGGTGATGATATGCCCATAATTCTTACTGGAGTCAAAGATACGGTTGGTTCGGCTAAAGGCCTGAATCAAGTCCTGCGGTTGCATCGGTTTACGATCAATAAAGAGAGTCGACAGACAAGGGGCATCAAATCCTGTTAAAAGACGATTGACCACGATAACCAAGTCCAACTGCTCATTACGGTAGAGATATTTATCTTGCTTACGAGCAAGGCGGTTATTGACATCGGTATTAAAGCCACGCAGATCCGCCATGGTAAAGTGAGTATCAAACTCTTTATTATAGTCCTCTAGGACTTGCTTCATGTGGTCTTGGTTGGCTCTTGAGTCTTCTTCATTCTCCGTAACGGAGTAGGTGATGGTCGCCTTTGGAAAGTCTGGAAGGACCATCTTGACTCTCTCAGATACCTTGACTCGTGTCTGTCCAGCCTTGACTTTTTGAGAAGGTCATAGTAGGCTTGGGCTTGAGGGATGGACTTGACAGTCAGGATGGCATTGTAGGTATTGCCCACTCCTTTTTGGAAGCCCAGTTGTTGGCGGGATTTATTGATAATAGCATCCAAGACTTCCAGCATGTGCTCCTCATTTTCATAGACGGTATCAGGTATGTCATTTTCAGATTGGTCTGTGATGAGGGTATTGCGATAATCTACCTTAAAGCCTAGGACAGCTCCGTCATGGATGGCTTCCTTGACTGTATACTCATGGAGACGGTCTCCATACTGTTGCTGGGTGGTTTGGGCGAGGTCGCCGACCTGCTGGCGTTTATTTTCCTTAAAGATTGGCGTTCCTGTAAATCCATACCAGAGAGACTGTGGGAAAAATGCTTTAATGTCTTTTTGTGTTTGTGGCGTCACGGCACGGTGGCATTCATCCACGACAAAGGCCACTCGGAGTCCCTTGATTTTATCCGCATCTCGTTGGTAAAGGCCTTGGTCAAACTTGCGCATCATGGTGGTGATTTTCTGGATGGTAGTCACCACGACACGCTTATCATTACTTCCTAAGCGCTTGACCAGATCATGGGTATTATCCGTCTCATCGATATCGATAACGTCATTGGTCGCATAAGAGAGGAAGGATGATGTGGTTTGTTGGTCCAAGTCCCTGCGGTCAACGACAAAAATCGTCTTTTGGATGGAAGGAATCTGAAGGAGATTGCGAGCTACCTTATAAGAGGTCAAGGTCTTCCCTGAACCTGTCGTATGCCAAACATAGCCTGATGCTTGCTGACGAGAAGCTTCCTGCACCGCTTCGATGGCGTGGATCTGATAGGGACGCAAAAGGATGAGAGATTTCTTGCTATCATCAATGACAGAATACTGCATGACCATCTGATGGGCACGAGGGATAGAAAGGACTTCGTGGGCAAAGCTGGTCAAGTTTGTCACAGGATGATTGTCCTTATCCACCCATTTGGTTAGAAATTGCTTGTTGAGTTTATTTTCACGAGCTGCAGCGATATAGCGAGTATCTACTTTGTTCGTCACAACAAACATCTGCAAGCTAGAGTAGATGCCACGGAATTTCCCTTCACGATCATATTTTTTAATCTGGTGAAAGGCATCGATAAATGCTGCTTGGGAACTCTTGAGCTCGATTTGAATCATGGGTAAGCCATTGATTAGCAGGGTAACATCCAGTCTACGGTCTTGGTCCAGAGGATTTACTTTTTCTCGTTGGACTTGATTGACAACTTCGTAGCTAGACTTTCCTGCTGCGATATTGTCACGCCAAATGACGGACAAACGGATGGTACCTAGACTTGCATCTTCTCTTTGAACTTCGACTTTGGCAATGCCGTTTTCTCCGACCAACCACTTGGCAGCATCATAGTAGCTGACAAAGTTGAGTTGATTTTTGAATCTGGCGTTTTTCTTGCTCAGTCAAGGGATGGTCTGCAAGCAGAGCAACGTTGTTTTGGGCTAGTTTCTCAAAAGAAAATTGTCCCATAGTTGTTCTTCTGTTTTTAGGTCTTCTATAAGTCCATTGGCTTTCACCAGTTACCAGCTGGTTAATCAGTTGTTTTTCTATTTCCAGTTCTGGTTTTTACCTGCATCATATTTCTCCTTCAGAGGTTGACATTCTAGTTATTATTATCATAGTCCCATCAGAAAAACTTCTGCCCCTCCCTACTTCAAAGCACTTTTGACCTTCTTCTTGGTGAGGAGGCGGTCGTTTTTTATTGGCTAGGGATTTGAGTCGGGCTTCGAGTAAGACTTTTCTACCCGCTTCGTTACGGGTGTAGACGAGTTGAGTAATTTGCCTAGCTGTGGTGCGACGGCATTTTTGGAAAGAGCTGGGCATCTTCCCTTGCGTTTTTCAAAGAGGCTAGGAACTACGAAATACTTCGATTGGCCGGCTGGTGCTTTTTTTGAGCTACTAACAGGTAGCGTTGATTGTCCACTGGTGCAAAGAATTCCCCCAAGACCTTCGAAAAGAGCTCCTTATCTCTCATACTGCCCCCCTTAAGATAGGCAAAAATGCTATAACTTTCCTTATCTTCCTCTACCTGCACGCGCGACTGGTCATCGGACAAATGCCCCATCTTTAGCATGGCATTACGAATACCTTCACCCGCCTGCCGTAGGCGTACATAAGGACTCTTGTAAAAGAAATAGCGAATCACAGTGTAGGCTAGAAAGAGGATGCTCAGTCCAAACAACCAGCGAATACTAGTTCCACGGACCCTAAAGATATAAAAGAGGAGATTGAGGGCCGTTAGCATAAAGGAATAACGGAGCCATTTTTCAGCATCAACAAGAGTGAGCAGAGGGATCTGCTTGCGATCTGTTGCGATCTCATTGACAATCTCTAGCTTATCCGCAACTACCAACGCCTCCTGCCATTTTTTGCGAAGGGTGGTACGGTCCTTGGACAATTCCTTGATTTTCTGATTATAGGCCTGAATCTTATTTTTCTTAAAGGGTGGTTTAGGGAAGTCCAAGCGATCCAGACCTGTCTCGATGGTATCCTCCTTTATAGGATAAACCTAGAAAATGCTCCATACGACGAATTAGACTCAGTAAATCTTGATAGGGATTATCCTTCTACTTCCTCTTCATTTTCCTTTTTCCCGCAAGAAAAGATTTTTTTGTATAGGGTTTGATAGCGACCAGATGCCAGATATTGCTGGTCTTATCTGGATGTCCTGACCAGATACGGATAGCACGGCCTCGCATCTGATTACTGAGCATAAAGCTTCCGACAAAACTTCCTAGGATGAGAGAGTTGACACAAGGCGCATCCCACCCTTCTCCCAAGAGAGACTTAGTGCCGACCAAGACCTGGATGGCACCCCTCTGAAAGAGTTCAGTTACAGCCCCTACCATACCTTTACAGGTTGAGGGGAAACCTACCTGAAGATAGGCATCTGGATCTAGTTGACCAATAGCTGAGAAGGTCAAAGCGACTGTTGGCAAGAGTGCTTGGAGTTCCTCCCCAACACTAGTTGGCACGATAACCACACTTCCCGAAAGCACTGCTAGGGGAACAGAAATCCCTCTGTTTCTGAGCACTGCGGCGAATAGCTTTCAAAGTATGGGAGTACACCCTAGTTGACGTGATTGGTGCTTGATATCTCCCAGATATTAGCAAAAATCCTTGCGGATATAGTCCGCCAAGACTAACTGTCTCAAGTCCTGACCTAGACTAGCATACTCGGTTTCAAAGATAGATTCGATGCCAGCCAGTTTTTCCTAGAGATTGATTGAGGATTTGATCATTGGCCTTGGATTTTGACCAAAGAAAGACCTGACGTTTTTTTCAATCAATCCTCTTGATTTCAACTCAGCTTCTATCTTTTTCTTTGTCTCCTGTGGATCCTCATACCAGTCGGGTGTCTGATAGAGAAGGCCTTGCAAGAGGACTTCGAGCCAGTAGTAATTAAGAGCAGGTAAGCCTTCAGCACCTAATAAATCTCGTAAGTGCTTAGGAATTTCTAGCTTTTGAGCCTGTAGATAAATGAGTAGCGCTGAGAGATACTTGGGATCTTCGAGGAGCATATCCGCAGCGATTTCCCCTTTGAGAACCTTTGGAAGACCTTAATGAGCTCCTGAAAATCAGGATCAACCACTAGTTGGCTGACATACTGCCACTTGGTATCCTCAAATTCTTCCAGGTGCTTGTCTTCTTCCTTGGTCGGAAAACAGATATAGACAAAGTCCTGGTGAGGGCAGAGGGTGTCTTCCTTGACTAGTTCTGGCACCGTGATTTCTTGGTCAATCTCGCCACACATCTGGAGATAGCGATCCCAGAGTTCTGGCTCACTGTCATAAGGAGGTGTTGCTGTGAGAGAGATGACTTGCAGTTGTTGGTAATTTTTACGGAAATCTTCTAGACTTTTTCCACCATTCATTTCTCAAGTGATGGCATTCGTCCAGACAGAGGGTTTCAACGCCCCTTTCCTTGAGGCTGGCAAGCAGGTCAAAGCCGACAAAGTCCTCAACCTCGCCATTATCTTCTTGAGATTGTACTTGTTGCATAGCACTGTGAAAGGCTTGGTAGGTGGCGATGGTAATTTGCTTCATGTCCTTGAGATTTTGAGACACGAGACTTGTGACCTGGTCCTCATCCTCTAAAAAGGCCTTGCGAATTCTATCCACCCATTGTTCCCGAATGGTAACCGTCGGCACCAAAACCAGAGCTGGCTTTATCAAAGCGGGCAATCAACTCGATCCCAATGGTTGTTTTTACCAGAACCCTGGTGCTGCCACCAAGTGGATATGGCCATCTGCTTGATATTCCTGAAAGTTATCCAAGACCTGTTTTTGGTAGTTGCGCCAAGTGCCATTAAACTTCAATCCCTAACATGATTTTCCTCATTCTAAGCTGTCATTTTTCTTATTCCCATTTTACCATACTTGAGGCAAAGTCACATGAAGTATCCCCATATAGTCTTTCTCCTCAAAAATATGGTATAGTAGAATCATACTACACAAGAGGAGTTTACATGTCACACGATAAACAAATGAAAGCTGTTTCTCCCTTCTACAGCAAGCAATTAATATTTCTTCCATCATCGGTGGAGTTGGTACTTTGATTTTTCTGTATCTGGGCCTATCAGGCTGGAGTCTTGCATTCCAAGGAAACCCCTATCTGCCTTTATCCAACAGGCCGGTATCTGGGGACCACCACTCTTTTATCTTTTTTACAGATATTTGCAGACAGTTGTTCCTATCATTCCAGGTGCTCTGACATCCGTTGCAGGTGTCTTTATCTACGGTCACATTATTGGAACTATTTATAACTATATTGGAATCGTTATTGGTTGCGCCATTATCTTTTACCTGGTTCGCCTCTACGGAGCACCCTTTGTTCAGTCTGTCGTCAGCAAGCGTACCTATGATAAGTACATCGGTTGGCTAGACAAGGGCAATCGCTTTGATCGATTTCTTTTATCTTTATGATGATTTGGCCGGTTAGTCCAGCGGACTTTCTCTGTATGCTGGCAGCTCTAACCAAGATGAGCTTCAAGCGTTACATGACCATTATCGTCCTGACCAAGCCCTTTACCCTGGTCGTTTACACATACGGCTTGACCTACATCATTGATTACTTTTGGCAAATGTTCGCCTGATCACTAAAAAAAGTTGATCAAAAACTCAATTTTATACTCAATGAAAATCAAAGAGCAAACTAGGAAACTAGCCGCAGGTTGCTCAAAGCACTGCTTTGAGGTTGTGGATAGAACTGACGAAGTCAGTAACATATATACGGCAAGGCGACGTTGACGCAGTTTGAATTTGATTTTCGAAGAGTATTATCAGAAAATGAAAAATAAAACGCATAGTATCAAGGTTTTTCAACACCTGATAGTATGCGTTTTTCTGATTGTAAAGATTTTTTTCTCAACCTCTTTTTGTTAAGCTTCTTTTTTTCAATAGGAGAGAAACAAGGACTGATGTCGCAATCATCCATGCTCCTAGAATGATAAAAGGTCATTCGACCATCTCGTTGTTACTAAGCCAATTCCTGAAAGAACAAATGGTGTTAACGAGGCACCAAAACTACATCCCAAAACAGCATAGGAAGTTGCTTTGTTGAGAAGTTTTGCTGGGATTCTTTCAGATATCAATTGAAAGACTGTCGTAAGAGCGATGCTGTAGGCAAAATCCTCCTAAGACCGAACCTGCAACGACTACCCAAAGAGAAGGTGAAAGAGCGATGATGATTTGCCCAATACCAAAGGTTACACCCGCAACCAATAACAATTTTTCCTTAAAGGCAGAGATGAGGAAAGAAAAGCTAATTCCCGCCAGAATCCCAATCAACTGCATGGCACTGAGTACCAGACTAGACAATTGAGCATCTCCAAAGCCTGCCTCAATCATGAGACTAGGAATACGGAAGGTAATGGCTGTATTGGTACATACAATGACTGCAGCCCCGACAGCTAGGAAAGAAAAATCAACTGTTTCATAGAGCGAGTTAGTTTCGCTGCTTCTTCTGTCTTTTGCTTGGACTCATGAACTTCTTCTTTGTTATAAGGGACAAAGAGAAGGAAGAGTACAAGAACCACTAGACCTGCAGCGTAGGCTAGGAAGGTTGCAGTCCATCCAAAGGCCAAAAGTTGACCGACTGCCAAGGTCAAGATAGAGGCTCCCACCACCTCAGCTGAACCACGAAAACCAAGCATCTGGATACGAGTCTTGCCATGGTACCGTTCACTGATGATAGAGATAGCCTTGGCGTTTAGCATCCCCACACCAATCCCAAAAAGAAGACGAGTAGCAAAGACAAAGTAGTAACCCTGATACCAGAAGGGAGCTGTTCCACTGATTGACAAAAATCAAAGAGTCCCAAGGTCAACTGGAGACGTTCAGGGAAAAATCCGTTCTAAAAACTCCATTTAAGAGGAGCATGGCCATAATTCCAAAGGAAGGGAGGCTGACCAAGAGCTCGACCTGACCAGTCGAGTAGCCCTGATAATAGTCAAACATGGCTGGTAGGGCACTTGATATTGAAAATGATGTGATCAATACTAACGACAGGGAAAGTATACTCACTTTTTCCAAAAATTGTTTCATTTTATCCTCATTCATTATTTATGTTAAGTCAAAAGAGCTAGATATTACTGTAGAGATAAAAGTTATCTTTTATCTAGTCCCTATCACTCTTTTTAGCAAAAAAAGGTCCTTTCCTATCATACACTGTTTCCCAAAAATTGGCAAGCAACTGATACTCAATGAAAATCAAAGAGCAAACTAGGAAGCGAGCCGCAGGTTGCTCAAAACACTGTTTTGAGGTTGTGGATAGAACTGACGAAGTCAGCTCAAAATACTATTTTGAGGTTGCAGATGGAAGCTGACGTGGTTTGAAGAGATTTTTGAAGAGTATGATTTATAAGTTCAACATAAAAAGTAGGACCATCTGACTCGGTCAAGCCTGATGGTATCCTACTTTTTATAGATTTTAGTAAACTATCTTACTTAGATTTTTCAAGAATCGACGCATTGAGATTCCTGAACCAAGTGAACCGATACAGATTCCGATGACAAACAAAGAGACCGATCATCAATGGAATAAAAGCATCTGGGGTAATCAGAGATAGATTTTGTCCAACCAAAGATGGGTTAACTGATTGGTAGACTCGGTTATAGATAAAGTAAACCATGATTGATGGAATAGTTGCTCCTAATAGCCCAATGAAAGGCACCTTCTAGCAAGAATGGGACCCACGAATGTAGCTATTTTTAGCACCAACCAAGCGCATGATTTGAATTTCACGACTACGTGAAATGATAGTGATACGAATGGTATTTGAAATCAAGAAGACTGCGATGAAAATCAAGAGTCCTGCAATGACCAATCCCCAAACACGGATGAAGGAAGCCAACTTGAAGAGACGCTCCGTATTGGCACCACCGTCTTGAACCTCAGAAACTCCTTCGATTTTCTTAGCTTCTTCAGCGACTGGTTTCACATCACTTGGTGAATTGGTATCGACAATGTAGGCATCATGAAGAGGATTGGCATCTCCTTCAAAAACCTTCCAATCGTCACCCATGGTTTCAGTCAGCTTTTGGTACTGCTCTTCTTTACTTGAGAAGGTTACATTTTTAACAGCTGGCATAGCCTTGAGGGCATCATAAACCTTGTGGTAGTCATTGTTAGTGACTGTCTGTCCTTCTTTTACGATGGTTTCACTATTGTCTTCAACGTCTTTACGGACATAAACCATGACACGGACGTTGTTTTTCGATATCCGTTGCCAATTTTGCAGTATTAAAGATAACTGAGGCAAAAAAATAGCAACCAAGGTCAAGGTAATCATTACTGAACTGACAGCAGCAATGGTCATCCATCCCATTACGCTTTAAACTCTTTAAAAGCTTCGAATAGATGGCGGAAAAATCTACTAATCATCGTATCCGTACTCTCCTTTCGCTTCGTCACGAACCACACGACCATTCTCGATGGCAATGACACGGTGGCGCAAGGTATTTACGATTTGGCTGTTGTGGGTTGCCATCAAAACAGTTGTCCCTTGAAGATTGATGCGCTCCAAGAGGTTCATGATTTCCCATGAGTTATCTGGGTCCAAGTTACCTGTTGGTTCGTCCGCAATCAAAGACTTTAGGATTGTTTACGATAGCACGCGCAATGGCGATACGTTGTTGCTCACCACCTGACAATTCATTAGGGAATGAACGAACCTTGTGCTTCAAACCGACAAGATCCAAGACTTCCATAACACGTTTTTTGATATTGCGACGGCTTTCACCGACAACCTCCATCGCATAAGCAATGTTCTCATAAACGGTTTTCTTTGGCAAAAGTTTGTAATCCTGAAAGACAACTCCAACACTACGACGAAGGAGCGGAATATCTTTCTTTTTAATCTTTACGAGATTAAAACCTGCAACCTGCAAGCTTCCTTTTTCTACTTTAACCTCACGATACAAGGCACGGATAAAGGTTGACTTACCTGCACCTGAAGGACCTACAATATAGGCAAACTCTCCTGGCTCAATACTCACAGAGACGCCACGTAGGGCTGTTGTCCCGTTGTCATACTTTTTTGACAACATCTCTCATTTCAATGATCGACATGTGACTTCCTTTCTTTTAACTAATACGCCATTTTTAGATAGGCATCGATGAAACCATCTAAGTCTCCATCCATGACCTTATCTACCTGCGCAACTTCAAAACTGGTACGGTGATCTTTCACCATGGTATAAGGGGTAAATACATAGGAGCGGATTTGGCTTCCCCATGTGATTTCTTTCTTATCCCCCTTAAGGGCATCTACCTCAGCAGCTTTCTTTTCCTGCTCCATCTGATAGAGTTTTGCCTGAAGCATCTTCATCGCACGGTCACGGTTTCCATACTGAGTACGGTCAACAGTCGATGCAACAACAATTCCCTGTTGGAATGTGGGTCAAAGCGGACACCTGTTGAAACCCTTGTTGACGTTTTGTCCACCTGCTCCACCCGAGCGGAAAGTATCCATCTTGATATCATCTTCTCGGATGTCAACTTCAATAGTATCATCCAACTCTGGCATAACTTCTACAGAAGTAAAGGAGGTGTGACGACGCTTAGCTGAGTCAAATGGTGAGATACGTACCAAACGGTGAACTCCCATCTCTGACTTGAGAAGTCCATAAGCATTTGGACCTTCAAAAAGACAAGGTCACTGACTTTAATTCCTGCTTCATCACCAGCTTGATAATCCAAGACTTCAACCTTGAAGCCTTTTAGCGTTACCATAACGAGTGTACATACGAAGAGCATATCGCCCTCAGTCTTGGGCTTCTGTTCCACCAGATCCTGGGTGAATCTCTAAAATAGCATTATTATGATCATAAGGCTCTGACAAGAGCAGAGTCATCTCGTAGCTAGTCATCATCTGATCTAGCTCAGCTAACTTCTCCACCAACTCATCTTTAACAGACTCATCCTCTGCTAAAAAGTCTAGTAAGATTTCAGCTTCATCCTGCAACTCCTCCATCGTATGGAAAGTATTGTAGGTATTTTTAGTTCATTTAATTCTTGCGACGTTTTTTTGGGCCGCAATATTATCGTTCCAAAAATCAGGTTCTGTCATTTTGTTTTCCAAAATGGCAATTTCTTCTTCTAACCCTTCGAGGTCAAAGAGACCCCCTAAAAGAAGCTAATTTTTCACGATTGGCGTCAATTTTTTGACGGATTTCTGAAATGTCCATATATACTCCTTTTTTTGTATCGTTTTATTATACCATAATTTTTTTCTTATTTATCTAATCGGTGTTTTTTTAAAATTTCTTATCAAAAATATTTCGATTTGAAGACTAGAGAATATTTTCAACAATTTAGGGTGTGAAGAATCAAAAAAACATCTCAAAGCTGATCAATATTCTCATCCTAAAAACATTGATCGATTCTTTGAGATGTATAAATACTATTTTCATAAGAAACCTAGGTTGTGAGTGAAACACTAGCACAGAGGAAATTTTCTCGAAGACATAGTAAGAGGTAGAAAGCACTTATTCTTTATCTGCCTTCAAAGTCTGTCTTGTTTCAGTAGCTTCCTATTTTTCAATCGCTTCTGCTGATTTTTCTTCCTTATCTACTGGCTTATCAGAATCCTTCTTAGGATCTTCTTGATTTCCTGAACTTCTTCTCTTTTATCAGGATTTCAAGCTCCAAATACCATCTTGATTGACCTTGTAGCCATCAGGTGTTGTCCCATTTCTTAGAAGCGAACCATCAGCTTGGAAATAGTACCAATTGCCATTCAACTGTTTCCAACCAGTCTCCATTGCGCCACTAGTATTGAGATAATAACGAGAGCCATCAATCTCTTGAAGACCTGTTAGCATGATGCCTTCCTTAGGTCTAGATAGTACCAAAGTGTCCTTATCTTTGAACCAACCTGTCTTCATTGCTCCACTGTTCTGTAAAGTAGTAATAATGATTATCAAAGCCATTTCCAACCAGTCTGCATAGCGCCACTTGCATTGAGGTAATAACGAGTGTCATCAATTTCTTGAAGACCAGTTTGCATGATACCTTCTTTAGTCTGAGATAGTACCAAAGATCGTTTTCTTTGAGCCAACCTGTCTTCATTGCTCCACTACTTGTGAAGTAACTATAATGATTATCAAACCATTTCCAACCGGTCTGCATAGCACCACTTGCATTGAGATAATAGCGAGTACCTTCAATTTCTTGTAGGCCAGTTTGCATGATACCTTCTTTATCTAAATAGTACCAAAGACCCTTATCTTTGAGCCAACCTGTCTTCATTGCTCCACTACTTGTGAAGTAGCTATAATGATTGTCAAACCATTTCCAGCCAGTTTGCATAGCCCCACTTGCATTGAGATAATAGCGAGTACCATCGATCTCTTGGAGCCCAGTTAGCATTGTTCCTTCTTTATCTAAGTAATACCAAGTGTTACCATCCTTGATCCAACCTGTTTTCATCGCTCCGGAACTTGCAAAATAGCTCCAATGCCCTTCAATCAAAGCCCAACCGGTTTGCATAATTCCCTTATTATCAAAGTAGTAGTGTACTCCATTGATTTCCTTTTTACCAACTATGTGTTTTCCATCTTCATCAAAGTAGTACCAATTTGATTCAATTTTTTGCCATCCAGAGCCTGTCTCATCTGACTGTAATGCCCCACTACTTGCAAAGAACATTTTCTTACCATTAAAGACTTGTGAGCCAGTCAGCATTTTACCATCCTTATCAAAGAGGTATTTTTGACCACCAATTTCAGCTAGTTCATTGTAACGTCTTGCACCGTTTGACTGGATGTAGTACCAAGTATTATCATGATAGAACCAACCACCCGTCTGCATTTTACCATCATTGTTTAGATAGTAGTCATTAAATTTTGGTTCTCCATTCCATTCGTCAGTGATACGGAGCCAACGACCACTCTGCATTTGACCTTTTCCGTTAAAGAAATATGTAGCACCAGCAATATCTTGCCAACCGATAGCCATCTGACCATCTTTTAAACGATACTTCCAGTAACCATCTTCTTGATACCATTTCTCATCAACAGTAGGAATATTTGGAAAATCTCCTGAAACATTTGTAAAGCCTTTATCACTAATATCAAATACAGTTGCATCCTGAGTTTTACTTGATGCATGAATCACTTGAATATTTTTATTTTTTAGATAGTCTCTCGTTGAAGCGAGGTTAATATCTCCTCCAGTTGTTTGGATAATCATACTAGGAGAAAGGTGATCTATGAAACCAATTGTATTAGAAATCTTGGCATCGTAGTGGTGATTCCATTTCATCATATCTACTTTTCCAATAACAGGCCCTAATTTATCTTCAGCTCCCTCAGCATTATCCAAATCACCACCAAGATAAATTCTTTTTCCTGCTACAGTTACTACTGCAACAATTGAATTGGAATTATCATCAAGAACTCTTTTTAAGTTCCCATCAGAATCATATTCATTTTTATAATTATAAAGCTGAATATCCATGTCCCCAAATTTGAACTTGCTATCTTCATCTTTTATGTCTTGAATAAGTGTAACTCCCTTATTCTGTGCAGCACGAAGAGCATTATCATAATTGAAGAGGTTATCCCACAATCCCCAAGTACTTGTAATTCGTTGATCCGAATATTTTTTCAAATAGAATTTATCGACTTGATAGCGATTAATAATTTCATCTGCTCCACCTATATGGTCGCTATGAACATGAGTTCCTAATATAAAATCTAATTTCTTGACACCTAATTGATCAAGATGGCGAATCAACCGATCTTCCAAAACTTGATAATTGTTAATAGAAATTCCCCATCGATTTGGATAACGTGTATCCGTTCCATCCGGAAAATCATAATCCTCTCCCATATCAATCAAAGCATAGTGGCCATTACTTTCTAGTAAAATAGCATCACTTCCAGAGTTAGCTTTTGTATTGATAAAGTGGATACGATTCCCTGAACCTGCTGAAATAGTATCTGCATTCACTGTTTGTGCTTGAATTATTGATGCCGATAAGATCAAGGCACTAAAGTAATATTGATTTTTTTAATAGTTTTCATAAGGCATTCAACTTTCTCTATTTTTTCTATACTCTTTTCGTTAATCAATCCAATAATTCTTATCTCCTCCTGGAACTTTGTTGCTCAACTAGGGGGTGGAGTCATATAGTTTTCTCCAAATTCATAAACAAGTATTTCATGGTATTTTTCTCGGAGCCTTTTACTACGATGTTTTTCATATGGTAGATCAATCAGATCATAGAGCCATTCTTTTTTAATACCTCTGGATAGCTAGGATCATAGATCGTACAAAGCTAAGATCTGTAGATTATCAACACTATATTTTAAAAGCAAGATTCTCTAGTTTTTGATTCCAGAATTGAGGAGAACTGAAATTGAAAAATAGCTGACCCAATATATCGAGGAAGATTTTTTAAGTCCCTCCATTCTCGGACTTAATCCCCTTAAAAATTTAAAGAAGAGAGACGAATGATAATTGTATAGAGTTTCATTTTTTACGGTCACTTTTTCATCTGTTACAACACCATCATACGGGAAAGACATCAACACAGGTTCCCAATACAACCGTAGAATCTCTAAGATTGGCATCTCTACGTGTTCTTATATCATAGACTCTCATATAACTATATGGATAGCCCTTTGTTTCTCTAAAAGAAATCAATTTTATAGTATGGATGATTTTCATCTTTTTAAAACCTTATAAAGTTTTTCAAATTCATCCCTAGCTAAGGAAATATCTGTATCATCATCCCAAGGAATAAAGCCTTTGTGACGTACAGCCCCAAGTAAGGTTCCAAAATCGATAAAATATTTAATATCATGTTTTTCACAGATTTTATGTAAATACTCTAGAATATCAAGTTCTACTTGCTTAATCTCTTCTAGACTTAAAATTCTCTCAGACATCTTTGTCACTCCTATTTTTTACTCTTTCCTAAGATGAAAAAATATTATCCATTCTCTACAATTTTCCATAGTTTGAAGTCATGATGGGAAACTTGTTGCTCCACTGGTGGCAACTGCATATAGTTCCCATAATCTGAAGTAAGAATTTCATGGTAGTGTTTTGGTATCATGAATTCCTTACCTTCAAAATTGCCAGTTTCAACATCTTCTAACCATTCGCGTTTCCAAACAGGTTTATTCATATCTTTATAGATAAGGTAGTCTACTTGTTCATAATCTTCTACTTTTCTAGATTTTTGCTAATTCATCGATTTGAGAAACGTACTTATTTGTGTTTGTGAAATAAAAGATAATAACAGAAATATAGCGGATCATTGAATTGACTACACTTTTAGTATTCGTAATTCCTTTGAAAGTATAACAACTTAACTGGCGTTTTCTTGATGATTTTAGTCATTTTTATCCTTAAACGCCTGATCATCTTCATAACCATCTACAGGGAAAATATCTACATAGATCCCCATATTCGAATCAATTCGCACATCCTCCTCAACTAGATAGGTCTGATTATCTTTGATCTTCATGAAAGGATAAACATAATTGATATTATTTTTATAAGACATGACTTCATATCGTTCATCTGGATGGGCAATCAAATAATCTTGTAATTTTTCATAATCATCTCGAAGCATACAAATATCCATATCATCATCCCATGGAATAAAACTTTGATGACGAACTGCGCCCAATTAGCTACCATAAGCTAAGAAATATTTGGCACCAATTTTCTGACAAACTTCATGAATATACTCCATGATTCCTAATTCCATCTGTTGAATTTCAGAAATATCTGTTACTTCCTCATAACGGATATTTTTTTCTTTCGAACAGATCGTTAAACCATAACCAATCACTAACCAGAAAATAATATTGATAAAGTTTGTAGAATACATGATCTGACTTTCAAACAATTGTCCAAATAAAATCCCAAAAAAATAGAATCATAATTAAATTTTTTTCATCATTTTTCTTAGTCACAATTAAATAAGTAAACAAATCGTAAACTTACATAAGCGATTATGAGTATGAAAGAAATGAGTCCTAATAATCCAGAACTTACAAAAATTGTAATCAAATATATTGTGGAAAGTTCCCACCAATCAGCGAATTCTGAATTTCAAATTTACTAAAGTACTCTGTATAGTAATCGGTAACATTTCGAACACCATAGCCAAATAACGGTTTTGCACTTCCCATTTTAATAGCATTTTTCCAAATATAAGTACGTCCACTTGGTGTCGTCTCGATTAGGTGAAGTTCCCCGTTTTTCTTGGCTACGTCCGAATCTGTCTCTGAATATGATTTGCCTTTATTTAAGTCAATTACAGTTGCCTTGGCTGCTGAAATGTATATAGAAGTTACATAACTAATACCAATATTACTACCTGTGAGTAAGATACTAGCTACTAGAAAAGTAAGCCATTTTTTGAGTAATTTTCCTCTAGAAATAAAAAGACAATAAATCCCAAGCATCAAAATGACTGATAAGAGTGCTCCTCTACTCTGCATAGTTGCAAAATAGATTAATTGAATCAGATTGTTTATCTTTCAGATAAACTGAGTATTTACTTCCTTTATGAATGAGGTACAAAGCAAAAACAATGCTGATATAAGAAAAAAAATAGCACTTGCATTTGGGATTAACAATTCCCCACAAGCGTCCATTCATAACACCATAATAATAGGATTGTTCTCCAATTTTTAAATAATATTAAAACTCTAAATATTAAAAGAACAAAAGCAAATATAGCTGAGAAAAAAGAAACAATTTGAACCGTTCCTGCAATCAAGCGAATTAACTTCTTAAGATACTCTAAATTCACCATGGTAAATAGTAAAATGTAAGTTATCATAAAGAAGATTTCAACCATATTTCCCAAGCAAGTGACCCTGAACGATTAACCAGTGTTGCTACTAGATGACTCCCTGCTAAAAGCCCAAATAAACCTAGATATTTCTTATCTATTTCTATTCGTTTCCAATTTAAAAATAAGGTTAAACAAATACAAAAGAACAACAATTGCTGATAAACCCTTTATAAATAGGATTTGTTACTTTATAAACTAGTGAACTCATGCTTAAAATCGAAATAAAAACAAACAGATATGAAATCCAAAAATTTTGATTTTTCAAAGCATTCATTCGTTTTTGAAAAATTCATCTTCAACTCCTTTAAATGACATTATTAATTTCAAGCCGACAATTTGTCTATAGATCCATGGAGAAACAAGGAGCGACAAAACGGCTATTTTTTTCGAAAAATTAGTAAAATAAGGGATCTTTTAATATCTCAGATAAATGATTAATAATCCACTTTCTCAACTTAATTTTTTTCTGTTCGATATTGACTAGGATCCGTAAAAGATTATTTTTATCGTACACTGTGATATATGACCAACATTCTCTATTCACTAATTCAGTTTTTAGTTTTGGAAATATTTGAAAAACTTCAGAAATAATAATCTTATAGACCTCTATGGTATCAAATACATGATTGTTGACAGAAGTTGTCGCACTTCCCTGACGATGATCATAATAGTAGATTGGTTTATCAATAAATACGCTTGTACATTTGGTTTTTAGTAAAACTTCTGTTAAAAACAATGCATCCTCAGCCAAATGATAGTCTGTATTGAATATAAAACCTGAAATAATCTCCCTTTTAAACAATTTTGCAACAGGGAAAAAAGAAGTTCTAGTTGTCATCAATAATTCTCTCATTGTCTGCTCTGTCGACCACTTTTTCTTCTTTTCCTGAAAAAACTGGTAATTCTGTAATTTGACCATTTTTTATATGATGGAGACGCGCTATACTAAAGCCGATAGAATCGTCACTATCAACTACACTTATTAAAGTTTCCAAATAATCTGGTGTAATAAAATCATCACTATCAATAAAAGTAATCCATTCTCCTCTTGAATGTTGAATACCTATATTTCTAGCATTTCGAGACTCCAGCATTCTTAATATGAAAAACTTTGATATTTTCATTTTTAGATGCCAACTGATCACACAAGTCACCACTCTGGTCTGTCGAACCATCATTAATAAGAAGCAATTCAAAATTGGTATAAGTCTGCTTTAAAATCGACTCAACACATCGTTCCAAATAAGCTTCTACATTATAGACTGGAACAATAACGCTAATTTTTTCTTTCATCATGCCCCATATTCTCCCTTATATTCAGTGTAACTCTTATCCATATCTGCTATAAGGGCATCGTGGTGAGGCACTTGCTTGTCAGCTGGTGGTGGTGTCATGTAGTCACCAAAAGCTGTACTGAGATAGGCATCATAACCAACTGGAATAGGCATTTCTGTTCCTTCGAATGGCAGGAAAATGTTGTCTTCAAAGGCTTGAATTGGATACTTCTTTCTTCATGTATCCTGGACCTGAGCATAATTCTGTGATGCCATCACTTTCAGCTAGTCCATACTTGGTCATTTCTTTCTCAGCTTTTTTCCAGATACGATAACGAAGGGATTTAGGAGTTAATCCTAATAAAATCGTGCTGCCCCATTTCATGAGAGCTCCATGTTTTTCTGGAATGGTTTGTGCACAGAAGAGGGAATAAATCAAAGCCCAACGTACTTGTTTCTTACGTTCAGCTGGATTTTTAGGGTAGTAGTCCAAGGGAAGAACATCCAGAGCCAAGCCATGTGGAAGGTCCAAATCCTTCTGATAAGGCTTGATACAAGTCGTTTCCTTATCACGGATTGTGATAAAAAGGTTTCGATCTACATAGTCTTTGTGACTCTTTGACAAGAAATAACGCTCATCCGCAAATTGAGGCCAAAGCTCTGCTAATTTTTCATAGTCCTTACGAGGCATAAAGAAATCTAAATCATCATCCCAAGGAATGAAACCCTTGTTTCGTAAGGCTCCAATGGCTCCACCACCACATAGATAACAGAGCAAGTCATGTTTTTTACAAAATGCAACAAAATACTCAGCCATTTCTAGGCTACGAGTTTGAATTGCCTTTAAATCACTCATCTTATTCTCTTCCTCTTCTATAGAATACATCATTCTATTATACCATAAAAAAATAGTTTATAAATCCATCTGACCATGTGAAAAATCAAAGCCCAAGATACCTATTTTTCATAGGTATCTTAAGCTCTGATTCATTTTACATTTTATCTAAATCCCATTTGGGTCAGTTTATTTTGGTAAGCTTTTTGATCCACTCGAAGTGATTGACCACCGTATACGTCAAAGTCGTCTACCCAGTCTCCAAGTTCTGGAACTGTCAATCTTTCAATACCATTCTGACCTCCTTCAAGGACTGACAAGCCATTGGTCAATAAGAAAGTATATGGAAGGTTTGTAGAGGTCATGGCGAATACTTTACCAAGAGCTTCCGAACCAGTGAAAAGTTTTGTCGGATCTTTAACTTGTTGTAAAACAGCAGTCATGACTTGTTGCTGTCTACGAGTACGACCATAATCCCCTTCATCATCATCACGGAAACGTGCATAGTTAAGAAGAGTCGAACCATTCATCTGTTGTTTTCCTACTTTAATGGTTTGAGTCGGTGACTCAGTTTCCGTTGCGTGCAAGTCATCTCCTACAGTCGCTTCTGTAACTGGGACCCCGTTTAGAGTAGAAAACTGAGCATCAATAGTCACACCATCAGGGAAAAGCGTATCAATGGCTGTTGCAAAGGCTTGGAAATCGACAAGGGCATAATATTTGATGTCTAGATCAAAATTATCCTTGAGAACCTTGCGGACCATTTCAGCCCCTTGTTTACCTTCTTGTTCCCCTAATTCGTAGGCTAAGTTTAATTTATGGTCGGTCTGTTTTTGACCATTGATAACTTGGCTATACCCATCAATATAGACTAAGTTATCACGCATAAAGCTAACGAGCTTCAATTTTTTATCTTTGCCACTTACATTCAGAACCATAATGGAATCTGTCCGTGTTTCTGCACTATTCTGTCCGATACGTCCATCTGTTCCCAAAATAAGAATATTAACACCATCTCGGGTATCCTGTCCATTAAAAACCTCAACCTGAGCAGCTTTGGCATCTTTGGGCCCATTTGAGCTATTAGGATTCGCCGATTGGAATCCCTTTAAGAACATGACGATCATTCCTACTGCTACACAAAGCAATAACATCCCTAACCAAGCAAATAATCGTTTAAAACGAAAACCTCTTTTTTTCTTTGGCTTCTTAGCTTTTGGAACCTTCGTTTCCAGTTGAGCTCCACCACTACGGCGGCTAGAACGACTACGATTAGCATAGGTTAGCAGGTCGATACCAGAGTCTGAAAGAAGTTGTTCTTTAGTTTCTGGATTGAAAAACTTCCGCTGAACTTTTTTTGACCTTCTAACTTAGCATGTAAAAAGTCAAATTCTCTTTTCTTTCTCATTCAAATAATGAATATTTTTCAAAAGATAGTCATATCTCAGTTTTTTTCATGGTGTGTCAAAAGGATTCTCTCTAGTCATTCCTTCTCCTTTCCTTTATCCTGTATGGTATAGATAGGATAAGCACCTAGTACTTTATACTGGATTCCAATCGTTTTTAGTTCTTTTTGAGCAAAATGGACCAGTTCTTTATCAGCATAGTCCACATCAATGATAAAAAAGTATTCTCCCAAGGCTGTTTTTAGGGGACGACTCTCAATTTTAGTCAAGTCGATTCCTCGCCAAGCAAAGGTAGAAAGTGCCTTATATAATGCACCTGGAAGATTATCTGGTAAAGTCAAAGCTAGACTCATCTTTTCAGAACCTGGACTCAAGGGAATTTGTGGTAAGTTAGGTCCCAAAACCCAAAAACGAGTAAAATTGGCTTCCATTTCTTGAATATCTTGAGCGATGAGTTCTAAACCATATTCCTCTGCAGAACTTCTTGGAGCAATCGCCGCAAATGGTTGATCAGGATGCTCAGAAACATAGCGCGCAGCGTAGGCTGTACTGGCAGTGACTTCTAGTTGCGCATCTGGATAATGCTCGTCAATAAATTTCTTCCCCTGTGCCAAGGCCTGTGGGTGAGAAAAGATTTTCTCAATTTTAGATTGCCCGGGCACTGCCATCAGCTGTTGATGGATTGGCTGAACAATCTCTGCCACAGCTTGAATGCGAGCCTGATGGAAAAGATAGTCCAAGGTTTCATGAACACTACCTTCAATGGAATTTTCAACTGGAACTACTGAATAGTCTACCAATCCCTGTTCATAGGCCTTTATAACGTCCGTAATATTTGAAAAAGGCTCTAGTTCCTCATGTGGAAAAGCCATCTGCACCACATGGTGCGAAAAAGATCCTTTGGGACCTAGATAGGCAATTTTCATGTCAATTCCTCTATAGTTTCCTCTGGGCTTAGCTTGGACACATCGATAACTTTACTAGCCACTTCCTCATACCAAGCCTGTCTTTCATTAAAAATACCTGCCAAATCTTCCTTACTATTTTTTAGAAATAGCGGGCGTTGATTGTCCTTATCATCTGAAATTCGCTGGTAAAGGGTCTCAAAATCTGCTTTTAGGTAGATATTCTCTGGATTTTGCTTGAGTAAGTCACGATTTTTCTGAGAAATGACCACTCCACCACCAGTAGACACGACTTGGTCCGTTTTTAGTAGGTCAGCCAAAACTTCTTCTTCTATCTGACGGAAGGCTGCTTCTCCTTTTTCTTCAAAGAAACGAGCAATTGGCATCCCCAGTCGGTCTTCAAGCAAGGCATCCATGTCTACAAAGTCAGGATCTAATCCTCTAGCAATAGTAGATTTTCCTGCCCCCATAAATCCAAGTAAAACCTTAGCCATGAATCAAAGTCTCCAAATCATCAAAGAAGCTTGGGTAGCTAGTATTAATGGCTTCTGCCCGATCCAATTCAACCTCTCCATCTGCCACTAAAAGCGCTGCAATGGCTGTCATCATGCCGATACGGTGGTCTCCAAAGGTATTGACTCTGGCTCCATGGAGAGCAGATTTCCCTCTGATAATCATGCCGTCTGCTGTAGGAGTAATAGCTGCTCCCATGCTATTTAAAGCGTCTGCGACAACTTGAATACGGTCAGTTTCTTTAACCTTGAGTTCTTCTGCATCTTTGATGACCGTTTTCCCTTGAGCTTGGGTAGCTAGGAGAGCAATAATTGGTAATTCATCAATTAAGCGCGGAATCAAGGCTCCACCAATCTCTGTTCCCTTCAGGTCTGAAGTTTCGACAGTCAAGGTTGCAGACTTAGCAATTGGATCAATATCAGTAATGTCCAATTTACCACCCATAGCACGGATAACATCGATAATACCTGTTCGTGTTTCATTAATACCAACATTCTTGAGCACCACTCGAGAATTTGGAACAATCAAACCAGCTACTAACCAAAAGGCTGCACTGGAAATATCTCCTGGAACGACAACCGTTTGTCCACTTAGTTTCTGTGGTCCCTGGACAGTGATTTTCTTACCATCGACACTTAAGTCTCCACCAAATTGACGCAGCATATCTTCTGTGTGATTACGAGTGCACTCCTTCTCAATGATGACTGACTGTCCTTGAGCCTGCAAGGCTGCAAAAATCAAGGCTGATTTAACTTGAGCAGAGGCAATCGGCAATTCATAATGAATAGGTGTTAAATTTTTTGTACCTTTTAAGTGCAACGGTGGCAAGTCTCGCTCTGTCTGACCAGAAATGCTAACTCCCATTTTTTTCAAAGGAAGGGTCACACGATCCATAGGACGTTTGGAAAGACTATCATCTCCAAACATCTCTACTTCAAAATCTGCACCAGCAAGGACGCCTGAAATCAAACGAATAGAGGTCCCAGAATTCCCCATATCGAGAGCATTCTGAGGGGCTTTCAATCCATCCATACCAACACCTTGAATGGTAACGACACCATCTTTGTCTACTATCTCAACACCGAGGTCACGAAAAACTTGCATGGTTGACAAAACATCTTCGCCACGCAAGATATCATAAACTTTAGTCTCGCCCTCAGCCAAGCTCCCAAAAATGATAGAGCGATGACTGATGGACTTATCTCCTGGTACTCGAATACTACCATTCAAATGGTTAATGTTTGTTTTTAACTTCATACTGGCCCTCATACTGACAATACTTTTTCTTATTTTTATCATAAAAAGTCAGAAATTTCTTAAAAATTCCTGACTTTATGAGGTAAATTCTTATTTTTAAAAGTTCTGAAATTGGTTCAAAAACAATTTTTTTCAATATCAGATAGATAAATAGAAAGTTGTTGCTGTTTGGCAAAGAAGGCTGACAAAAGAGAGTTGCCCTGAATCAACTTGCCAAAAGTTTCCATTTTTTCTTGGAAAGAAGCGTCTGGCATTTGACCAGTTTGGGCCATGACTTGGATTTCATGCTGAAAAAGCAATATAATCTGCAAAGATTTTTACTAGCTTCTGCATCTGCTTGGATGGCATCTCTAGCTTCTTTAACCACTTTGTATTCAGGCAATTCGCGTAGTCCACGACTAAGTTCGTTTGCACTATCATAAATATTTGACATAATTGTCCTCCTTATTTAATAACGACTGTGTAATTCGTATTTTCTGTAATGACTTGCTCAGCGCGTTTTAAATCCTGAGCATTCTTAAAGGAAATCTGCAGAATCCCGTGAATATCTTCACGGTTTTCCTCATTGATATGGATATTGACCAAGGAAGTTCCTCTTAGCAATTCCAAGATGCGCAAGATGACGTTTTCCTCATCGGGAACGTCTACATAGAGGTCAAATGAGCTATCTACTCCTCCACGTTTATGGATTTCCATAGCTTGACGTTGTTCACGCGCTTGATTGAAAAAGTTCCAGATTTGGTTTTCGTCACCCTTACTAATAGCTTGTCCAACCTCGTCTAAACGTCGCTTGAAATCCTCGATGCGTTCAATAATGGTCTCTCGATTGGATAAGAGGATAGAAGTCCACATTCCTGGCTCACTTTCGGCAATCCGAGTCATATCACGGAAACCACCTGCCGCAAAACGTCGCGCCATCTCATGTTCTTCAGCATAACCAGCAGTTTGTTCCATCAATCCTGATGCTAAGATATGCGGAAAATGACTAATCTGAGAAGTCACTCGGTCATGCTCTTCAGCATCGATTTCAATGAAACGAGCATGAAGACCTGACAGCAAGTCTTTCATTTCTTCAAGCGTATCCTGGGTTGTTAAGCTCGAAGGCGTAAAGATATAGTAGGCATTTTCAAAAAGATTAACATCCGCAGAGGCCGCTCCTGTCTTATGACTACCTGCCATAGGATGCGCTCCAACAAAGCGAACAGGCTTATCTGCAAAATACTTCTCTGCTGTAGCCACAATAGCTGACTTGGTCGATCCAGCATCAGAAATAATGACACCTTCTTTTAGTTTCAAAGTTGCCAATTCTTGTAAAAAAGCAATGGTTTGCTTGATTGGCAAGGTAAGAATGATGACATCTGCAAGTGGAGCAAAACTGGCAAAATCATCCGTCGCACGATCAATCATTCCTCGCTCCAAGGCAATATCTCTGGACGCTTGACTGCGATTGTATCCTAAAATTTCATAATCAGGATGATCCCGCTTGATTCCAAGTGCCATGGAAGCACCAATCAAACCCAATCCTGCGATATAGATGGTTTTAGCCATAAGAACTCCTTAATAATTCTTTGTATACTCCCGATGTTTTAGCAACAGCTTCTTTTAATTCTTCTAGATTATCAGATGAAAATTTCTCTAGAATTTCCTGGGCCAAGACCGTTGCTACGACTGCTTCCATAACGACACCTGCTGCTGGAAGAGCGGTTGGATCACTTCTCTCCACCGTTGCTTTATAAGGTTCATGGGTTTCAATATCAACGCTCATCAATGGCTTGTAGAGGGTCGGGATAGGTTTCATAACTCACGAACAACAATTGGTTGGCCGTTGGTCATACCACCTTCAAATCCTCCAAGGTTATTAGTCCGACGAGTATAGCCATCTGCTTGTGACCAGAGAATTTCATCCATGACTTAGCTACCCTTGAGATAACCGGCTTTAAAACCAAGACCAAACTCCACTCCCTTAAAGGCATTGATGGAGACAACCGCTTGAGCTAGTCTTGCATCTAGTTTGCGATCCCATTGAACATAAGAACCCAGACCAACCGGAACACCACCGACAACCGTTTCTACAACTCCACCGATGGTATCTCCATCACGTTTGATTTGATCAATATAGTCCTTGATTTCCTGCTCACGTTCTTGATTGACGATAGAAACTTCTGACTGGGCAGCTAGTTTTTTAATCTCTGCGACTGTTAAATTTTCTGGAACATCGATTTCCTTACCACCAAAGACAACAACATGGTTGGCAATTTCGATATCAAGCTCAGCTAAAAGTCGCTTGGCTACTGCTCCAACTGCAACCCGCATAGTTGTTTCACGGGCAGATGAACGTTCCAAAGAATTTCGCAAGTCATCAAAGCGGTATTTAATCCCACCAACTAAATCTGCGTGACCTGGGCGAGGATGAGTGATTTTTCGTTTGCTTTTAAGTTTATCCTCAATATCCTCGGCAGACATGATATCCAGCCATTTTTGATGGTCTTTGTTAATGACATCCATGGTAATGGGAGCACCTGTCGTCTTACCATGACGAACTCCAGAAGTGAAGACAACCTGATCACTCTCGATTTTCATACGTCCACCACGACCGTAACCGCCTTGGCGACGTTTGAGATCCTCATTGATATCTTCTGCAGTCAAAGGCAGTCCTGCTGGAATTCCTTCAATAATTGCTGTCAGACGAGGACCATGTGATTCTCCTGCTGTTAAATATCTCATACATTCTCCTTATTTTACTAAGTAAGCTTTCATTTCTTCGAGAGAAACTGGGTGAATCATCGCTGAACCAAGCTCAGGTACCAAAACTAATTTCATGGTATTGCCACGCGCTTTTTTGTCATGAGTCAAAGCCTGATAGAGCTTGTCAAGATCCCAGTTTTCATAATCAACAGGAAGACCAAACTTCTGACACATCTCTCGGATAGACTGGGTTATTCCAGCTGGCATGAGGCCTTTTTCTTCGGCTACCTTAGAGACCTGAACCATTCCCATAGCCACTGCCTCACCGTGCATGATTTTTCCGTAACCAGCAGTTGCTTCAATAGCATGACCGATTGTATGACCAAAGTTGAGATACAGACGAATGCCATTGTCCAATTCATCCTCAACTACCATCTTTCGCTTCACCTGGCAAGAATGATCAATCAAACTCTCTGAATGCTCCAAAATACTCTCTAAAGAACCATCCATTTCAGATAATAAGTCCCAGAGTTCTGGATCTTCAATTAAGCCATACTTGATGACTTCACCCATTCCTTCAATCAACTCTCGCTTACCTAGAGTTTCAAGAACTGTTGGATCAATCAAAACGCCATCTGGCTGGGCAAAAGTTCCCACCATATTCTTGGCAAAAGGAGTATTTACTCCTGTCTTACCACCGATTGAAGAGTCCACTTGAGCTGTCAAGCTAGTCGGAATTTGGACAAAGTGAATACCTCGCATATAGGTTGAGGCTACAAAGCCAGCTAAGTCTCCGACAACTCCGCCACCTAGAGCTACGATGCCGTCACTGCGAGTCAAGTCTTGCTTAACTAGAAATTCATAAGCCTTTTGAACTGTGGTTAGATTTTTTCGCTCTTCACCCTCTAGAAAGTCAAAAACTGCCACTTGAAAACCAGCATCCTCTAAGCTCAATTTTACTTTTTCTGCATAGAGAGAAGCCACATGGTTATCCGTTATGATAACAATTTTTTGTGGTTGCCAAAGTTCGCGCAACCATTTCCCCGCTTGAGACAAGCATCCTTTTTCAATCTGAATATCGTAAGGATGATGTGGAAGGTCTATTCTAATTTTCATAGCAGGTCTCCTTTTTCTTTATTGGTACTTTTGTGTTAATAATTCCCAGATTTGATCTATTGGCATTTCCTTGCCTGTCCATAACTCAAAAGCTTCAGCAGCTTGGTAAAGCAGCATGCCAAGGCCATTGATAGATTGATTTCCCTGGTTTCTTGCCCACTTTAAAAATGGTGTTTCAAAGGGTTGATAAATCACATCTGCTACCAAGAGCTTCTCTGGTAAAGCGACACTTGCTGGGATTGGCAGAGATACTCCATCCATGCCAACACTAGTCGCATTTACCAGTAAATCCGAATCAATTATCCTTGCTTGCAGTTCAGAAACATCTTCTAAAGCAAATAAATCTACTTTAAATCCTGTTTCATTTTGTAGTTTTTCTAAGTAAGGTCTTGTTTTTTCTATTGAAGCCGAACGTACAGAGACAGAAACTTGACTGACTCCATCCAAGATTGCCTGCGCCAAAATTGCCTTGGCTGCACCGCCTGCTCCTAACAATACCATTTTTTTCCCAGATATTTTAAAAGAAGGCAAGCTCTTAAAAAATCCCTTGCCATCTGTGTTATATCCGATTAAAGTTCCCTCTCGATTCACAACTGTATTAACTGCACCAATAAGACAAGCTTCCTCACTCAACTGGTCCAGATAAGGAATCACTTGCTCCTTGTAGGGCATAGAAAGATTGATTCCATACATCTGATAGCGACGAATATTTGCAACTGTTTCTGCCAAGTCAGTCGCTTCAACCTCCCAGGCTAGATAGACACCGTTTGTCTCTGTTGCCTCAAAAGCACTATTATGAATGAAAGGAGAAATGGAATGTTTGATAGGATTTGCGACCACAGCTGCCAGACGTGTGTAGCCATTAATCTTCATTCAAAATCTCCCGAATTTTTACCATATTGGAGAGTGAGATTTGTCCTGGGGCACTTGCTGCATCTAAACTTGCAAATGACCAACTTGAACCCGTTACATCTGAAGTGATACGAGATACCTTACCCACTTTGCCCATAGAAATAGTTACATATTCTTGTTCAGGGTTGAGAGTTTTAAATCCTCGTGTGAAATTCATGAGGTCTAATACATCTTGTGCTGTATGTGCCATTACAGATACCTTAACTACTTTCGGAGTTAGGCTAGTTAGTTCTGACAAAATTTCCATCATATTATCTGGAGTTTCCTGGAAATTATGGTAACTCAAAACCAAATTTGGAAAATCTAGCATCTGCTCAAAAACATCCTTGTGAGCAAAATACTCAAAATCAATATATTCTGGTTGATAGAGTTGAGCTACATCTTTGATAATTTGGACATACTCTGCCGAATCCAAATCGATCTCGCCTCCCTCAGCACGAGTTCGTAGGGTAAAGAGGAGTTCACGACCTGCAAATTTTTCAAAAATAGCTGGGGCTACCTGTAAAATAGCTTCCTTTGGTAGGAAATCGGCACGCCACTCAATGATATCAGCATCAATATACCGCATGGCATCGATTCCTTGCGCCTCTTCTAAACTCTTTGGCATTACTGAAACGACTAATTTCATTTAGTTACCTTCATGCTAATCACCTTGAGGTAATTACTACTTTCATCTTTTTCATTGTAGACAAAGTCTGCTGGGAAGTCCATACTTTTGAAGAACCTGATATTTTCTTCCTGCGAATCCTTTGTCGATTTGTTCTATAAATTTTTGACGGGAAACATTGGCAGCATTGGTGCTAGCAATGATCATACCTCCCGGATTTAAAATCTCTAAACTCTGGGAAATCAACTTGTGATAGTCCTTAGCTACAGAGAAAGTTTGCTTTTTATTACGGGCAAAGCTAGGTGGATCCAGAACGATCACATCATAAGATAAGCCCTTACGTTTAGCGTATTTAAAGTATTCAAAGACATCCATAACAATGAAACGATGACTGTCAAGACTGAGTCCATTGGCATGAAAATGAGCTTCTGACAGTTCTCTTGAACGTTTGGCTAGGTCTACAGAGGTTGTTTCACTAGCTCCCCCCATAGCTGCAGCAACTGAGAAGGCTGCTGTATAGGAAAACATATTTAGCAAGGACTTGCCCATGGCCAAACCATCAACTAAGCTACCACGCACTTTATGCTGATCCAAGAAAATGCCTGTCATAAGACCGTCGTTCATAAAGACTTGATAGAGGACACCATTCTCGAGAACTGTAAAATGTTCTGGTGCTTCTTGACCATAGATATGGGCAGACTCATAGTCTAGACCTTTAAAACGAATCTTTTCATAGGCACCTAAGACTTCAGGGAAAACCTGAGCAAAAGCTGCTAAAATCTGTTGGCGAAGTCCATAGATATAGGAGTTATACCAAAGAGAAAACAACATAATTCCCATAGAGGTCCAGAGTCATTCCACCAAAACCATCGCCTTCTTGATTAAACAAACGAAAGGCAGTTGTCAACTCATCTCGATAGTAAGCAGAACGTCTTTGTTTGGCTTTTTCAAACAAACTTTCAAAGAATTTTTGGTTAAAAGAAAGCTTCTGGTTCGTTACAAACCAACCAATCCCCTTATTTTGACGAGATAAATAGGCCTTGCCCAAAAACTGCTTGTTTTGACTCAATAACTCGACTTCTTGATCAGTTTCAGATAGTTCTGGAAAATCAATTTCCTCCAAAAGCACTAGACCTTGGTTTAGTTTTTTCAACACGTCTACTGACGAATACTTTTATTCATAAACACTATTATAACAAATTTTATGACAATTCACAAAATAGAAACTATTGATTTATCCATCATCTTGCCCTATCTGGAGAATTTTTCCTCCCATTAGTCCTACTATTTTTCTTTTTATAGTATTTCAACACTTCTAGTTGAAAAATAGACATAAAATTTAAAGAGTTTAATTTAAGCGCAAACGTTTGCGTAGAAGCTGACTTTATGCTACAATAATTCTCATCACTGTAAGTAAGAGGATAAACTATGAAAAATCAAACCCTAATGCAATATTTTGAATGGTATCTATCCCACGATGGAAAACACTGGATGCGCCTAGCTGACGACGCTGAACACCTAGCTAACTTAGGCATTAGTCACATTTGGATGCCACCTGCTTTTAAAGCAACAAATGAAAAAGATGTTGGTTATGGCGTCTATGACTTGTTTGACCTTGGAGAATTTAATCAGAAGGGTACTGTACGTACTAAGTATGGCTTTAAAGAAGACTATCTTCATGCCATCCAAACTTTAAAATCTCATGGGATTCAACCAATGGCTGATATCGTCTTAAATCATAAGGCAGCCGCTGACCATTTAGAATCTTTTCAAGTTATCGAAGTGGATCCAGAAGATCGAACTGTGGAACTAGGAGAACCTTTTACCATCAATGGCTGGACCGGTTTTACTTTTGATGGACGACAAAATACCTACAATGACTTCCACTGGCACTGGTACCACTTTACTGGAACTGACTACGATGCTAAACGCCGTAAATCTGGAATCTATCTGATACAGGGAGACAACAAAGGCTGGGCTCATGAGGAATTAGTCGACAATGAGAATGGCAATTACGACTATCTCATGTATGCCGATCTAGATTTCAAACATCCTGAAGTGATAAAAAATATCTACGATTGGGCAGATTGGTTTATGGAAACAACTGGTGTAACTGGTTTCCGTTTGGATGCAGTCAAACACATTGACTCTTTCTTTATGCGCAATTTCATTCGCGATATCAAAGAAAAATATGGCCAAGATTTCTATGTCTTTGGAGAATTCTGGAATCCAGACAAGGAAGCAAATCTGGACTACCTTGAAAAAATTGAAGAACGCTTTGATCTTGTCGATGTTCGCCTTCACCAAAATCTCTTTGAAGCAAGCAAGGCTGGAAAAGATTATGATTTAACAACCATCTTTGAAGATAGTCTAGTACAACTCAATCCAGACCGAGCTGTAACCTTTGTCGATAACCATGATACTCAACGTGGCCAAGCTCTTGAATCCACTGTTGAAGAATGGTTTTAAACCAGCAGCCTACGCCCTCATTCTTTTGCGTGAGCAGGGTCTCCCATGTGTCTTTTACGGAGACTACTACGGTATCTCTGGTCAATATGCTCAGCAAGATTTCAAAGATGTTCTTGACCGTTTGCTAGCTATTCGAAAAGAGTTGGCTTATGGAGAGCAAACGGACTACTTTGATGACCCTAATTGTATCGGTTGGGTCCGTTCAGGAGCTGACAATCAATCACCACTTGCCATCGTGATTTCTAATGCCAAAGCAAACTCTAAAACCATGTTCGTCGGTCAAGAATGGACTGACCAAACCTTTGTTGATTTACTTGGTAACCATTCAGATCAAGTAACTATTAATGCTGAAGGTTATGGAGATTTCCCAGTTACAGAACGCTCTCTTAGTGTATGGGGACTGGCTAACTAATCAATTAATACTCTTCGAAAATCTCTTCAAACCACGTCAGCTTCTCCTTGCCGTATATGTGTTACTGACTTCGTCAGTTCTATCCACAACCTCAAAACGGTGTTTTGAGCAACCTGCGGCTCGCTTCCTAGTTTGCTCTTTGATTTTCATTGAGTATAAAACACACAAAAAATGCCCACAAGCCAGATTTTCTTTCTAGCCTGTAGGCATTTTTTTCTATTATCAATATTTAAAATTAGTCTTTCCAAAGATCCATAGCATTTTGAAAATCTGCAGAAACTTGAACATTTTGAGGATTAGTCGCTTCTCTCTCCTGACGCTTCGCCTCTACCTGGACTACACTCTTAATGCCTTCATGACGCCAGTTTCGTAGGATAGCTTGGATGTACTTCCAATTTGGTTTTCCATTCAAAACAGCCTCACGTAGGGCCTCTTTGATCAGGTCCGCACTGGTTCCGTCTTCTTTCAAACTCTTTTCTAAATCTTCGATCTCAAAAGGACTCAAGAGACGCCCTAGTTCTTGTTGGAAGGTTTCCACCAAGTCTTTCAAATCATTTTTAGCGGGTGCCACTTGGCTTGGTTCTTGCTTTTCAAAAAATTGGTCCAAACGTTCTAAAAGCAAAGTCGCATCAAAAATAACTTCTATTTCTCCATTGAGTTCAATCGTACGATATTGGAGTAAGCCTTTTTCGGTCAAGCGCGAAATCGCTTGATTGACTTCAAAAACTTGCTTGCCAATTTTCTCAGCAATCTGGCTTGGGGACAATTCCCCTAAGGCTGTTGTATTTTGTAGATAAAAGAATTGCCAAACTAAGAAATCATCGCTTGATGAGAAAAAGTTGATTGTAGTTTAAGAGCAGAGCACTTGGTAAGACCAAATTCCCTGATTTGAAAGCATCTAAATATGTCATAATTCCTCTTATAAATATCCAAAATGAGACACATCTTCTTCTGCACTCTTCCACTCAAAAGGCGTTTCTTGGTAAACTGCATAATTTACCCAGTTACTGAAAAAGAGAGCTGCTGAGGAACTCCAACGCATACAAGGAAGTTCATGGATGTCATCATTTTTGAAATAATTTTCTGGTATATGGGGATCTAAACCAGCATCTAGATCTCTAAAATATTCCTTGGCTAGCGTATCACGATCATACTCCAAATGCCCAAAGCTATAAACTTCTCTTAAATCTCGGCTTGCAAGGATAGAGATTCCCACTTCTTTTCCAGATGCTAAGATCTCTAAATTTGTTTTATTTACAATGTCTTCTTTGAGAATTTCTGTGTGACGAGAATGGGGAGACACATACAAATCATCAAAACCTCTCAGCAAAAGATGACCTTCTTTTAAAACATCCTGAGGATAAATTCCCGAAAGTTTTTGAGCCATCTGGTGTTTATCTACGCCGTAACGATAGTAGAGGCCAGCCTGTGCTCCCCAGCAAATATGCAGGGTTGAAAAGACATGAGTCTTTGACCAATCGATAACCTGAGTAAATTCCTCCCAATAGTCCACTTCTTCAAAAGGGAGATGTTCAACTGGTGCTCCTGTGATAATCAAGCCATCAAAATACTGGTCTTGAACTTCCGAGAAGGTCTTATAAAAAGTCTCCATATGTTCAGAACGAGTTGTTTTCGACTGATGACTTTCCATATATAGAAATTCAATATCTAACTGCAAAGGAGTATTAGCTAAATGCCTCAAGAGCTGGGTTTCCGTTACAATCTTCTGTGGCATCAGATTTAAAAATCAGAATTTTTAGCGGGCGGATATCCTGATGAGCCGCTCGTTGGTCATCCATGACGAAAATATTTTCCGTTCGTAAAATCTCAACTGCTGGTAATTTTTTATCTATTCGAATCGGCATGGAAATCTCCTTACTGTATCAATTCTAGGCTCAAACGAAAATACAGTCGTCAAATGAAAAATCAGCTGACGAGTCCTTCCCTTTATTATACTGTAAGAAGATATAGTTTTCAATTATAGTTTTTCTCTAACTAGATATAGCCTTTTTTTATATCAGATGAAGAGAAAACAGCCCTAGGGACTGTTTTTCATTAATAATGCATAAGCACTTTATAATCATAATCTCCGATAGCTTCGCGACCTTTAAGCTCATCAAGCTCAATCAAGAAGGCACAACCAGCTACGATACCACCAAGTTTTTCAATCATTTCGATAGTCGCTTTAACAGTACCACCTGTTGCCAAAAGGTCATCTACGATGAGAACACGTTGACCTGGTTTGATAGCATCTGCGTGCATAGTCAAAGTATCAACACCATATTCTTTTTCGTAGTCAGCTGAAATGACTTCGCGTGGCAATTTTCCTGGTTTACGCACAGGTGCAAAACCAATTCCCAACTCAAAAGCAACTGGACATCCAACGATAAATCCACGCGCTTCTGGTCCTACGATCATATCGATCTTTTTGTCAGTAGCATATTGAACAATTTCACGAACAGCATAGCTGTAGGCATTACCGTTGGCCATCAAAGGGGCTGATATCACGGAATGTAATTCCTTCTTGTGGATAATTTTTCAATACTTGCAATGTAATCTTTTTAAGTTCATAGCATTTCTTTCTTTTTTTAAGTTTTTACTCCCTATTATACCATAATTCCTAGAAAAGAGAAATAAAAAGAAACCCTGGAAACTGAGTCCAAGGCTTCTAATCTGATCTGTAACTATTGCTCGTTTAATGAAATCTTTCCTTCTTTTTGCTTTTAGAGTTTTTGATTGCGTTGACGATTTTGTTGGATGCGCCACTCTCGCTCAAAGTAGGACATGGTTTCAAATACTCTGCGTGGTAAACCAACATCCAGCAAATAGATTGGGATTTTCAAAACATTTGATTGCTTTGCAGTCAAAAATCTACTTCGTAGACGATTCCATAAAGAGTTGGGTTTTATAAAATCCTTGTCATAAAAATGAACTTCAATAGTATAAAAATCCCTTGAACTTCTACCACCCTTGATTCTCATAAGAGAAAACGTTTCTACCTGCCCCCAGGAATAAAACTGCCAATCTTTTTTAGGATGTGGCTTATAGGAAAAACCTTGGGCCGTACATTTCAAATACTCTTTATCTGAAAAAAGAAGTCGCAAACGTTCATACAAAATCCATCCAACAATGATGATTAAGAATAAGACAAAGAGTCTTAATGCCACCAATCCCACAGGTGCCTCCTTGGGATAGGTCATCATAAAAGATAGGATCCAAAGAAGAAAAGCTAACTCAAGGAAGCAGAGAACAATAGTCCAAATGATTTTCTTACTGCTCCATTTGATGAATTTTTTCTTCCATTACGCCAACTCACTTAAATATTCATAGCGTTCATATTTTTCAAGCAAGACTTCATTCTTTTCATCTAACTCTTTTTGAAGAGTAGCTAGCTTCCCATAGTCCGAGCCATTGGCCTGCATTTCCTCTTCAATGACTGAGATACGGTTTTCCAAGGCTTCGATGTCACCTTCAATACTTGCCCACTCTTGCTTTTCTTGGTAGGTCATGCGTTTCTTTTCTTCACGGACTTTGACGACTTTTTCCTTCTCAGCCTTTTGAACTTGATTTGTCGCTTCTGCTTCGAAGGCTTTTTCATCTAGGTAGTCGGTATAATGTCCAAAGAAAGGACGAATGCTACCATTCTCAAAAGCAAGAATCTTAGTCGCAACTTTATCAAGGAAATAGCGGTCGTGACTAACTGTTAAGACTGGACCTGCAAAACCTTGTAAGAAATTTTCTAGAACAGTTAAGGTCGCGATATCTAAATCATTTGTCGGCTCGTCCAAGAGAAGCACATTGGGTTTTTCAAGGAGGAGTTTGAGAAGGTACAGACGTTTCTTCTCTCCACCTGACAGCTTTTCAATCAAGGTCCCATGTGTTGAACGAGGGAAAAGGAACTGTTCTAATAACTCCGCGATAGATGTCGTAGAGCCTCCGCTAGTTTTAACCTCTTCTGCCACTTCCTGCAAGTAATTGATAACCCGCTTACTTTCATCTAAACCTTCGATTTGTTGAGAGAAATAAGCGATACGAACTGTTTCACCGATGATAACTTGTCCTTCAGTTGGCTCGAGACTTCCTGCAATCAGGTTAAGAAGGGTTGACTTCCCAACACCATTATCCCCAACGATTCCGATACGGTCTTTGGCTTGAACCAAGAGATTAAAATGTTTCAGAATCGGTTTATTGTCATAGGCAAAGGAAACATCCTTAAACTCGATAACCTTTTTTCCGATACGGCTAGTTTCAAAATTCATGCTTAAGTCTGTCTCAACACTATTATCTGAAACTTCCTTCTTCAAGTCATGGAAACGATTGATACGCGCCTGTTGCTTGGTCGCACGAGCTTGAGGTTGCCGTCTCATCCAAGCTAATTCTTGCTTGTAAAGTTGTTCCTTTTTGTGAAGAAGCGCTGCATCGCGCTCATCCTGTTCAGCCTTGAGACGAACATAGTCTTGGTAATTTCCTTGATATTCTGTCAAACCAGCTCGGTCCAACTCGAAAATTCTCGTTGAAAGCGCATCTAGGAAGTAACGGTCGTGGGTGATAAAGAGAACCGTTTTCTTGGAATTTTTCAAGAAGAGGGTTAGCCACTCAATGGTGGCAATATCCAAGTGGTTGGTTGGTTCATCTAGTAACAAGAGGTCATGGTTGCCCAAAAGTACTTGGGCCAACTGAACCCGTCTACGTAATCCACCTGACAAAGCCCCAACAGGAGTCGACAAGTCTTGAATACCTAGTTTACTGAGTACCGTTTTGACCTGGTTTTCGATTTCCCAAGCTTGGAGGGAATCCATCTCCGCCATAACCCGTTCTAAACGAGCCTGCTTGTCCTCACTATAGTTAAGCATGAGCAGTTCATACTCACGTATTAACTGGATTTCCTTCAAATCACTTGATAAGACAGTATCCAAGACAGTCTTGCTATCATCAAAATCTGGGTCCTGAGTCAAATAGCCAATCTTGTAATCATTTTTTGCCGAAAAAGGGCTTACGTCACCATCAAAACCTGAAACTCCTGAAAGAACATCTAAAAGAGTTGTTTTTCCAGTTCCATTGACACCGATAAGACCGATTCTGTCCAAGTCATGAATGATAAAGGAAATATCCTTAAAGACGGTCTTGTCTCCTACAGATTTACTTAGTTTTTCAACAATAAAATCACTCATTTTTTCTCCCTCAAGTAGGCATGAATAGCTTCCAAGTTATTTTCCAAATCTCCATCCACAATAGCATACTCAATCTCTGCTAAAATTTCTCCCATTTCTGGTCCTGGTTGATAGCCATATTCTTTGATCAAAATCCCACCATTGATTTGAATTTCTTTCTTATCATGGATGGTTAGGCTGTGGTAAGTCTCTTCGATAGCCTGTGGATTGACTTCTTTTCCTTGAGACTGACGAAGATTTCAGCCTGTAAAAGCAAATCTAGATCAAAGCGGTAACAATCGCGCTTGCTTAGTTCTCCTTCTTCACGAAGTTCTAAGATTGTTAGCAAATCTTGAACTTGCTTGGCAAATTGACGCGAAGTTTTCCAATGTTTCAAAAATTGTTGAGCATCTTCCACTTCTAAAACCCATAAAAGTGCTGCCCAGGCTTGCTCAGAAGATTCAAAGGTAAAATCAGTCTCTAAATCAAACAAAGATTGGAGTTTGTCCTGACTACCAGCCATATCTGGAAGATAATCATAAGCTTTACTTGCAATCATAGAAGACAGACCTACTCGCCAATGAGGAGCTAGTAGAAGTTTATCAAATTCAACAAAAGTACGTTCCACAGAAATTTTCTCTAAGAGTGGCGTTAAGGTCTTCATCGCTTCAAAGGTTTCTTGCTCGAGTTCAAAACCAAGACTGGCTTGAAAACGAAATCCGCGCATAATTCGTAGGGCATCTTCGTTGAAACGCTCACTAGCTACACCAACTGCTCGTAAAACTTGATTTTCTAGATCTCTCAAACCATCGAACAAATCAATGATTTCCCCTGTCTCATCTAAGGCAAAGGCATTAACTGTGAAATCACGTCGTTTGAGGTCCTCTTCTAACGAACGAACAAAAGAAACTGAACTTGGTCTACGGTAGTCTACATAGACATCCTCAGTTCTAAAAGTGGTTACTTCGTACTCCTCATCTCCGTCTAAAACCAAAACTGTTCCATGCTCAATGCCAATGTCAGCTGTACGAGGGAAAATCTGCTTGGTCTCCTCTGGATAAGATGACGTCGCGATATCTACATCATGGATGGGACGATTGAGTAGGGCATCCCTAACAGAGCCTCCAACAAAATAGGCTTCAAAGCCTGCCTCTTTAATTTTTTCTAATACTGGTAAAGCCTTCTGAAATTCAGAAGGCATTTGTGTTAATCTCATAATAAGTGTTCTAATCCATAGACAAGCTCATGACGCTTGACAACTTCTTTGATTCCCAAATTCACCCCTGTCATGAAGGAGCTACGATCATAGGAGTCATGACGTAGGGTCAATCCTTCTCCTTGATTTCCAAATATAACTTCCTGATGAGCTACCAAACCTGGCAAACGGACTGAGTGGATTCGCATGCCATCAAAATTAGCTCCACGTGCACCTGCAATGAGTTCTTCCTCATCGCTAGCACCTTGTTGGATAGACTCACGAACCTCTGCCATCAACTCAGCTGTTTTGATAGCTGTTCCACTAGGGGCATCTTTTTTCTTGTCATGGTGAAGCTCAATAATCTCTACATTTGGGAAGTATTTTGCAGCTTGTGTCGCAAATTGCATGAGTAAGACAGCACCCAAGGCAAAGTTAGGAGCAATCAAGCCACCCAAGTTTTTAGAACGAGAAAATTCTTTTAGTTCTTCAATCTCTTGACTAGTGAAACCTGTTGTTCCAACGACAGGTGCAAAGCCATTTTCAAGCGCAAAACGGGTATTCTCATAGGCAACAGCTGGTGTGGTAAAGTCTACCCAAACATGGGCATCAAAACCTGCCAAGTCATTCTTATCATTGAATACTGGAATTCCTTGCCACTCAGATACAGACTCAAAAGGATCCAAAACGGCTACTAGTTCAAGTTCAGAATCAGACAAAACCATCTGACAAGCAGCCTGACCCATCTTGCCCTTAAAACCAGCAATAATTACTCGAATACTCATCTTTACTCCTATCTAAGATACAAAGCCTGTAAGAACACAAAGTGAGAATAGGAGTTCTGGTCAAGGAGTGTATACTTCTTGGAAGAACTATCTTTTTCACACTGGGTGCCAGGCGTGTTCAATTTCTAAGATACAAAGGACCTTAACTGTCCATGAAAAATAGTCTAGATTATGGGTGTATAGCCCAGAGCAATACTTCCTTCTCCCAGGTGAGTCCCAATAACACTACCGAAGGTTGCAATTGAAACATCTGTAGCCACTCCGCCATCTATCAAAAGCTGGCGCAAATCTGCTGCTTTTTGAGGAGCATTCCCGTGAATGACAGTAATCTGGTAATTCCCAATAGCTGTTGCTTCTTTAACAATTTCAACCAAGCGTTTGGTAGCCTTTTTCTCTGTACGAACCTTTTCATATACTTCTATCACACCTTGGTCATTGAAGTATAAGATTGGCTTGATACTAAGGAGATTCCCTAAAATGGCTGCACCATTTGAAAGTCGTCCCCCCTTAACTAGATGGTCAAGATCATCCACCATAATAAAGGCTGAGGTATTCTCAATCTGTTCTGTTTCAACTGATCTAAAGATAGACTGAAAACTCATCTCCCTTGCTCTGACCCATCTAAAGACACTTTCAACCATGAAAGCCTAGTGGTGCACTTGTAATTCGAGTATCAGGAAAAGCAATGGTTAGACCCTTCGAACTCATCCGTCATATACTGGATGTTTTGGTGAAATCCTGAAATTCCAGAAGATAGGAAAAAGCCCCAAAGCATGTGTATAGCCTTTTATCTTTTAATAATGATAAAATTTCATCCAACTTAGCAATACTTGGTTGGCTCGTTTTTGGCAATTCGCTTGCTGAAGCCATTTTTTCATAAAATTCTTGAGCGGTTAGATTTACACCTTCAACATACTCCTGTCCATCGATATTCACAGGAATGTCTAGCACAAATAAATCTTCTTTCCGCAAGGTTTCCGCTTGTAGAAAAGCAGACGAGTCTGTTATGACCGCTAATTTCATTTCTTAAAACTCCAAATTAATTCCCGGTATATCAAGGGCAATTTCTGTTACTTCATAAGTCAAACGATTAAGCATATCCAAACATGGACGAGCTAGTGTCTCAACCTCTTCTTGGCTGAAATCACTTGGTTGATCGATAATACGACCTTCAACATGATTGACTTGAGAAATCGTTCCACTAATGACAAATCTATCAAAGACAATCATAAAGCTCAAAACAACTACTAAAGAGGTAACTTGATTTTTCTTTGATCATGCTGAAGCAACTGGAAGTTTACATCTACCTTAGTTTCAGGTGCTCCATTTTCATTTTCCCATTCAAAGTTACGCGCATCGAAGTGATACTGGCTGACAAATTCTTGTTCACGTTTTAAATTCATTTTCATCTCCATTGGTACAATATAGTTGCCATTGTACCATATTTTTTTATTTTCTGCTAGATTTACTAAATACCAATCTCAGTTTTAACAACTTGAGCAATAGTGTCTACATAGTAGTCTACTTCCTCAGTAGTAGGTGCTTCTGCCATGACACGCAAGAGTGGCTCCGTTCCACTTGGGCGAACGAGGATGCGACCATTTCCTGCCATTTCTGCTTCCATCTTCTCGATAATAGCCTTGATAGCAGGAACTTCCATAGCTTTTTCTTTCATGGCATTTTCCACACGGATATTGACCAATTTTTGTGGGTAAATAGTCACTTCTGAAGCCAACTGAGACAAGCTCTTACCTGTTTCTTGCATGATCTTCGTCAATTGCACAGCTGATAACTGACCATCACCAGTTGTATTGTAGTCCATCAAGATAACGTGACCAGACTGCTCACCACCGAGATTGTAGCCAGATTTTCTCATTTCTTCAACTACATAGCGGTCTCCAACCGCAGTGACTGCTTTATTAATACCTTCACGGTCCAAGGCCTTGTGGAAACCAAGGTTAGACATAACGGTTGTTACGATCGTATTTTGAGCCAATTGACCTTTTTCAGAAAGGTATTTCCCGATGATGTACATAATCTTGTCACCATCAACGATTTCTCCATTTTCATCAACAGCAATCAAACGGTCGCTATCACCATCAAAGGCCAAACCGATAGCTGACCCGCTTTCTTTTACAAGTTCTTGCAAGGCTTCTGGATGAGTTGAACCAACGTTCAAGTTGATGTTAAGGCCATCTGGTGTTTCACCGATAACTGTTAATTGAGCACCTAGGTCTGCAAAAATTTGACGAGCACTTGTTGCAGCTGCTCCGTTGGCAGTATCCAAGGCAACTTTCATCCCTTCAAGAGGAGTTCCAGTTGAAACCAGGTAGGCTTCATACTTACGCAATCCTTCTGGATAATCAACAACAGTACCTAAACCTTCAGCACTTGGACGTGGAAGAGTATCTTCACTGGCATCAAGCAAGGCTTCGATTTCTGCTTCCTTGTCATCGTCAAGTTTAAAGCCATCACCACCAAAGAATTTAATTCCGTTATCAAGGGCTGGGTTGTGACTAGCTGAAATCATGACACCTGCACTTGCTCCCTCAGTTTTAACCAAGTATGCTACTGCTGGTGTTGCAAGTACACCAAGTTTATAAACGTGAATTCCCACTGAAAGAAGTCCAGCAATAAGAGCAGCTTCAAGCATTTGACCTGAAATACGTGTATCACGTCCTACAAAAACCTTAGGTGCTTTCAGTCGTATGTTGACTGAGAACATAACCTCCAAAACGTCCCCAAGTTTTAAAAAGCCAATTCTGGCGTTAAGTTCTACGTTTGCTTCTCCACGGACTCCGTCCGTTCCAAAAATATTTACCCATTTTTTATCCTTTTCTATTGTTTTATTAGTCTTTTTTTGAAGAGTCTGGCTTTGGTTTCAGAACCAGTTGAAGACGAACTGCCCGAAGATGAGCTTGTCGTTGATGAGCTAGAACTACTTGCTGATCTAGCTTGTTTCGTTGTTATCTTCATGGTTGTTTCATACGGTGTAATCACCGTTGGTAAAACTGTTCCATTCTTATCAATAGCTTGTAGAGGAACTGAACCTGTATAATTTCCTGTAATTTTTTCACTAGTTGGTAAAACAGCCACAATCTTATCAATCTTGGATAAGGTATCAGCATCACTAGTAACCGAAACGCGTTCATCTGAAACAGTCACACTATCGATGAGAATTCGTTCATCAACCTTACCAGAGTCGATCTGTGGAGTGACTGGTAAATTATCCCTTGTTGCCTTCTTCCCAATTTTAACGGTGATTTTTCTGTGGTGTTGCTAGGGCTGTTAAACCGCTTGGAAGATTCTCAATGGTCAAAGGGAACTTCAACGGTTCCTTCTGTCGCCTGTGTTAAATCTGCAGTAACCTTAAATTTACGAGTGCTTTCTTGCATCTCACTAGCCAAGGTCACTCGATTGGATCCAGTTAAAAATACCGTTACTTCTGAACTAAAACCGCTAATAAAATACTGCTCACTATCGTACTGAATATCAATCGGTACATTTACGACCGTATTGGTATAGGTTTCTGTTCGAGCCGGTCTTGCATTATTATTATTTTGGTAATTAATAGAGGTAGCGTAGATAAATAAAACGCAAGCAAAGAGGAGTGAGGAGATGATATATAAACTATTTTTTTTCATTCTTCCAGCCTCCTAATATACGCTCTGTTAAGCTTGGCTCTTGTGAATTTTCCGGGATCAGTATACGACGTAGTTCTTCCTCAAATTCTTCCATCGTTAAATCATGCTTAAAAGACACCATTATAGGTAATGGAAATACCTCCAGTTTCTTCTGATACCACAAAATGTGAGAGCGTCTGAAACTTCAGATAAACCAATGGCTGCACGGTGTCGCGTTCCAAACTCCTTAGAAATACCAGTGTCTTTCAGTAAGTGGAAGATAAGCAGATGTTACAGCTATTCGATCACCTTTTATAATGACTGCACCATCATGTAAAGGTGTGTTTGGAATGAAGATATTGATTAAGAGTTCTGCAGAAATCTTTAGCATCTAAAAGGAATCCCCGTGGAAATATATTCCTGCAAGGTTCTGACACGCTGAACTGATACCAGTGCTCCAATTTTCCGCGGGCTCATATATTCAACTGCTTTAACAAAGGCCTGAATCATCTGTTCTTCTGAACTCATTGGTGTACTTGAAAAGAAATCAGTCGCACGTCCTAATCGCTCTAAACCTGTCCGAATTTCTGGAGAGAAAATAACAACCGCTGCGATAACACCGTAAGTAATCAATTGATTGATCAACCAGGAAATAGTTGTCAAGCCCAGGGTATTTGCTGCTATCTGAGCTAAGATAAAAACTAAAACACCTCGAACCAGGATCATAATCTTGGTTCCTGCAATTGATTTTGTAAATTGGTATAAGATATAGGCAACGATAAGAATATCAATCACATTTATCAGAATACTCCAAGGACTGGAAAATAAACTAGACCAGTATTGAAGATTAGATAATTGCTGAAAATTCATTCTAGGCCTCCTCTCCATAAAAAAGCTACTCTTCATTATATCATTTTATATGAAAATTTTCTTCCCCCTACTTCATTTTAAATTGGTAGAAAATATGATAGAATAAAATGATAGAAATGAATTAAGGAGAAACCATGTCTGAACTATATGATATTACCATTGTAGGAGGTGGACCTGTCGGTCTTTTCGCAGCCTTTTATGCTCACCTTCGTCAAGCCAAAGTACAAATCATCGATTCTCTTCCTCAACTAGGTGGTCAACCTGCCATCCTATATCCTGAAAAACAAATTCTCGATGTTCCAGGTTTTCCAAACCTCACAGGGGAAGAATTGACTAACCGCCTTTTGGAACAACTTGAAGGGTTTGAGACACCTGTTCACCTCAATGAAACTGTTCTTGAGATTGAAAAAGAGGATGATGTGTTTTTAAGATTACAACTAATAAGGGAAATCATACTTCTAAAACCGTTATTATTGCTATGGGTGGTGGTGCTTTTAAACCACGTCCACTCGAATTAGAAGGTGTTGAAGGCTATGACAATATCCACTACCACGTTTCTAATATTCAACAATATGCTGGTCAGAAGGTAACCATCCTGGGTGGTGGTGACTCAGCCGTTGACTGGGCTTTAGCTTTTGAAAAGATTGCTCCAACTACACTTGTTCACCGTCGCGATAACTTCCGTGCACTTGAGCATAGCGTCCAAGCCTTGCAAGAGTCTTCTGTGACTATCAAAACACCATTTGTGCCGAGTCAACTTCTTGGTGATGGAAAAACTTTAGACAAGCTTGAAATCACAAAAGTCAAAACCGATGAGACTGAAAGCATTGAACTCGATCATCTCTTTGTCAACTATGGCTTTAAATCTTCTGTAGGTAATCTTAAAAAATGGGGATTAGAACTGAACCGCCACAAGATTATCGTCAATAGCAAGCAAGAGTCAAGCCAAGCTGGAATTTATGCTATCGGTGACTGCTGCTACTACGAAGGTAAGATTGACTTGATTGCGACAGGTCTAGGTGAAGCACCAACTGCCGTCAAACAATGCTATCAACTATATCGACCCCAGAACAAAAAGTACAACCAAAACACTCTACAAGTCTATAATGTCAAAATTACAATTTTATTAAAAAAATCAAGTGAAATTTCATGATAAAACGCATAATAACAAGTATCTAAAGAACTTGCTATTATGCGTTTTTTTATGATTTTAAAAACTTTTCCACTAACCACCTTTTATTTGCTTTTTTTATAGAAAGTTTAATACTTATTGATTAATTTTTTTAATATTTCCCTCATTCCGACATATTCAGACTAAACAAACTCTGTGCACCGTATAGAGTAATACTAGATAATATTCTATCTTAGTGTAATTTGTAGTGAAAAGTTCGAAGTTAACATTTACAAATTGACGTTAAATACAGTTATGAACATGTTATAAAAGTTTGATGTTAGTGGCTGTTAGATTAATTATTATAGTCAAATGTTAATCTGGGCTCATTTATATTCTGTATCGGTAATATAAATTTAACTTTCAGCACCACGACAAGCTTCTCTATTTTTTTCAAGATTACTGATCCACCATGTAATTTAATTATTTGTTCAGTAATAAATAGTCCAATACCATAATTGGTTGTAGAATGCCTGCTATAATCTCCACGATAGAACTGTTCTTTTGCGTGAATTAAATCGATATCAGAAAAAAACCTTTTCCCGTTATCTAATACTGATATTTCTAAAAAAATTCATCTACAGTTTTTTTATATTCAATTCCAATGTAACTATTCCATTATTATTTTTCAATTGAATTCGCTAAGACATTTTGCAATGCTCTCTCTAAGAGTTTCAAGTCTACACTCATTATACCATCTTCAACTACTACATTAGTTTTTTTAGATTGTTAGAATTAATTGACATTAGTTCTTTAGAAACTGTTACCAATTGTTCTGATACAGTTTTTTTACTGCCAACGATTGTGGCTGGTATTCAGTGGCATTAGAATTCTTATTCATGATTAGAAGTGTTTTTTTATATTCAGATATTCTATTGCTATTCCTCAGTATATAATCTATATAAATACTCTGGTCCTCTGTCACAGATGTCTTTTTAAGCAACTCAGCATTTCCTTGAACAATAGATACTGGGGTTTTCAAGTCATGTATCAAAGCAGAAATCTGTTTTTGCTTGTTTTCTTCCTGTATCCACTCTTTGATTAATGACTCTTGCAAAGCATTTCTCATTTTCTCTAAACTAAATAGAACTTCATTAAATTCTTTGACTCTTGAATAATGCAGTTCAAAATCTAAAGTTTGTTCTGATATTTTTTCGGAAGCAGCAAATATAGGTGAGAGTTGTTTCACAAGATATTTAGCCCATACTATTGTAACAACCAATGTATTTAGTAAACTAACTAAAATAAGAATACTGACATACACTGCATTGACATTAGGAAAATATTTTGCCATGAATTTATTTGTAAAATAGGGTTTTACTGAATATTGAATAATACAATAACCGTCATTTCGTAAAATTTCTATATAGCTATAAGATGGGGTATTATATACTCTCTCATTATTATAGTATCGAATTGCTCGATCTTCTTCATCTTTACTCATTGAACTAGTAAATGATATTTCCATCCTTTTGAAATTAATAGATATGAGGCATTATCTGGTATAAGATTTTTTTATCAAAAGGTCTCTGTATTGGCTATCGCATTCTTCCTCTCATAAATCTGATTTTTCTGTGTAATCAGCAGGTAAAATAAATCCTAATGAATACATGGTGTTGAACATCAGAATTACTAAAACCAAAGTGAAAGAAACAATACAATTCCTACACTTATTAGATATTCTAAAAAAATATTATTCTTAGCGATTGCCCTTTTAATTTTATTCCCATTTATATCCAATTCCCCATACAGTTACAACTGGAGATACACCTTCCTTCTGTAATTTTTGCGCGAATATTCTTAATATGTTCTGAAATAGCTGAAGAATTACCTATTCCATCATATCCAAATATCATCTCATAAATCTGTTCTCTTGAAAATACTTGCCCACGCCTACGAGCTAGAAGTTCACAAATTCGATACTCAGATTTTTGTAAAAGGAATTTTTCTTATCATTTCACATAAATTATATTCGCTGATAAATCAAATCTAATTTCTCCAAGATTTAAACTTAAATGTCTCTCTCGGTTTTTCTCGACGTAAATGAGCATCAACTCTCGCAATTAATTCATTTACTCCCAAAAGGTTTTTAGAAATGTAATCATCAGCTCCTGTTGATAAAACCCGAAACAATGTCACTTTCCAAAGATTTTTGCAGTTAAAAAAATAAGATGGGACAGTCTACTCTATCTCTAATAGATTTACAATAAGATATACCATCTATCTTTTGGCATCATTATATCTAATAAAGATTAAATCATACTCTGATAATTTAGAAATAGGTACTTCTGTTGGATTTTTGAAAAATATCTACATGATATAATTTTTGCGTTAAAAATATTTTTTTGATTAAAGACCAAAAAGATCCATTTCATCATCTATAGCTAATATTTTTCACCATCCTATTACCACCTTCATTTCTATTCCATATTAGTTCTGCCGTTCCATTTATTAAACCAAATCAAACTTACAAATAAACATTACAACTATCATTGGTGTTGCAACTAAAGACCATTTTAAAAAAATTCAAAATAAAATGAGTTTTTCACCTGAAATTTTTATCTACAAAATAAAGACCACAAAGTCTTGAAGGCCATGAACTTGGTATGTAATACCAAATCTTATCCCCCATACTTGTAACAGCAAGTAGCGCTATCAAAGTTTCAAAAAAACCAAGACCAATAGAGGCTCCACTCCCAAATCTGAGGCTAATAACCAGATGTATTAAATATAACGGAACAACTCCTATAATCATTAAGACTGATTCCAATACCAAATCATAAAATTCTTGATAATTAAAAAAACATCCAAAAAAACTACTTTGGAGTAAAATAAGTGATAGAGATGCACACAACAATAAAGATAATAACTTACCTATATACATACTAGTTCTTGATTGCGAACCAGTTAACATTATCTGAAAAGCAACCAGCTTCTGCTTCCATTTCTATTACCTTTGCAGTAATGAAACCAATAACAATCGGGAACAATGCACCTAATGTAATCAAATAATTTAATATGACATCCTCTATTGAATACCTACTTAGGCCCGTAAATTTAAAACCAGCATATATCATAATCACAAATAGTATTGGGAGAAACAGATATAACCAGGGTAACCAAGTATGTTTTTATCTTATATAACTCAGATTTTAAAAATATTTATCACTATCTCACCTCCTGTTTTGCAAAACCAAATAGATGATAAGTAAGATAATAGAAGAAATAACAGAATTGAGAAGATACATGGAGGCAAAAAAATTGATGTGTTTAACATCATATTTCCTGCATCTGCTGGTAGTCCATTTGGCATAATTTTTCAGCATTGGAACCATCGTTCTTATACTCCAACTATATGGAGATAACAGCCAATAATTTCCAGTAGAAAACACAATTCCAAGTGCAACACCTAATAAACCATTTATCATAAGACTAGTAGAAAAACCAAACTTTTTAGCTAATAGTAGGCAAAATGGAATTTGCCATATGCTTGATACCACTAATACTATACTTGAAACTAATAAAGTACTAAAAGCTATAGCTTAAAAAAATATTTGATCTCCAAAAAAATAAATTGCACAATTAAAACTGCTATCAAATGAACCAAACTTGCCATCAGAATCAAACAGCTTGCCACTATAATTTTTTTGATATCCAAATCTTTCTCAAATCAATACTGAGAGGATAAACTGCCCTATATTTTTATTTTTTTATCTTCGTATCGATTCATTAAAGCAGGAATCAGTGCATAAGTGATTGGCATAATTATAGTATACCACCAATTATATGAATCTACTGTAAAAATATGGTGGTACCAGTATATAAGATAGAATTATCAAAGATATAGGTATTATATAGATTATTTTTTTAAAAAGTTCTTTTATATTTTAAATAATCACCAAGAATATAATTCATCATTTTTTTAATTCTCCTTCTTTACTACTTCCAAAAATAAATTTTCTAAACTTTCTTGAGAGTCTTTTTATATCTTGGTATTTTTAATTCACCTTCACATATTATCCCGATATAATCTGCAACTTGCTCAACTTCGGAAATATTATGGCTGGATAGAATTACTGTAATGCCTTGTTTTGGGAAAGCCAAGAATCATCTCCCTTAATTCTTGAATTCCCAATGGATCTAAGCCATTGGTTGGTTCATCTAAAATTAATAATTTAGGATTATTTAACAGTGCTATTGCAATTCCTAATCGTTGTTTCATTCCCAAAGAAAATTTTCCACTTCTTTTTTTACCTGTATTTGATAGACCAACGATTTGTAGAACTTCATCAATTCTTGATTCGGGTAATCCAAGTAACATTGTTCTTACTTTTAAATTTTCTCTTGCACTTAAGTTCTCATATAACGGAGGTAGCTCTATCAAGGCACCAATTTGTTCGAGATCCTTTCTACTCCATGTATGATCATTAAAGATAATATCTCCGGACGATTTGTGGAGCATTCCTGTTATCATCTTTAGTGTAGTTGATTTCCCAGCACCATTTGGACCAAGTAATCCGTAGATACAATTCTCTTTCACTTGTAATGAAATATTATTCACTACAAGTTGATTCCCAAATTTCTTTGACAAATTCCTTGTCTCTAAAATATTTTTTTCCATTTTGATCCTCCTTAAATTTACACTTCAATAATAAAATATAAATTTAAAGATTTTTATAAAGAAAATACATAACTATCTATTAATTTTTTTAAAAAAACTATAACTACGCAATTTAATGAAGATTAAAAAAATAAAAAAATTTGAAATTTTTAGTATTCTATCTAGAACCTTAATCTCTTAAAACAACGAATCCTCTGAAAATGAAAAATTCTACTGAATGAAACTTCAGTAGAATTTTTTTAGATTTGAGGTTATTTTTAAAAAAATTTTTCAAACATCTATCTCGATATATCTTTTTTTGAACATCAATATATTAATTTTTACAATTCATCTGCGAATTTTGTTGATCTTTCTCAGGCGATGATTGACACCACTTTTGGTGAGTGGATTTGTCAGACTATCTGCCAGCTTCTGGATAGAATAGTCTGGATGCTGGATACGCAGACGGGCAACTTCCTGCAAGTCTGCTGGCAGATTATCCAAGCCAATTCTATCTTTGATTTTACTGATATTGTTGATGGTTTTCATACTCGCTGAAACCGTACGAGCAATATTTGCCGTCTCTGCATTATTGGCCCGATTGAGATCATTTCGAGTTTCTCGGAGAATCTTGACACCTTCAAAAGTATCACGCGCCTCCATGGCTCCTACTAATATCAGGAAATCCATAATATCTTCTGCTCGCTGGAGATAGGTCACTGCACCTTTTTTTCGTTCAATCACCTTGGCATCTAACAAAGAAACTGCTGCAAAAGCGCAGCAATCCCTTGGGCATGGTCCAGATAGACTGAGCTGATTTCCAGCTGATACTTGCCTGACTCGGGATCACGAATGCTGCCATTCGCTAAGAAGGCCCCACAGAGATAGGCACGTCCTGCTTCTTCATCTCCTAAAATATCTGGATCAATTCCCTGTCTCCAGACCAAAGAAAGAATCAGCCAAACGCAAATCTGCTAAAAGTTCTTGGACTCGCTCATCAGTAAACACAGTATAGACGCGATTTTTCCGTAGATTACTTCTCTGATGATGACGAATCTCCGACTTGATGCCATAGAAGTGTAAGAAAGATTCATAGAGATGGCGGGCAAGCTTGGCACTCTCTGTAACAACGGACAAGGTCAAGCCAGAACTCGACAAACCTACGCTTCCAGACATCTTGATAATGGCTGATAACTCATAGCGACTCAGATGGTGCTGACCTAGGATTTCTTCTTTTACTGCTACTGTGAAACTCATTTTCTCACCTGTATGATGCGCATCAGCTCATCTACGATTAAATCACCATCGTGGAAAGGCTCCCCCATTTTCCAAACGTAGGAAGTTGGATGAAATGACACGTGGGACTTGCTTACGTAAACCTTCAAAATCATGCTCAACCTGTACTAAATACTCATCAAAACGGTTGGTATCCATATAATCTCTAGGTACCTTCTCGATATTAACAAGCACAGTATCAATAAATGGTCTACCCAAATGACGATGCAAGACTTCTACGTGATCACTATCTGTGAAATGCTCGGTCTCTCCACGCTGGGTCATGATGTTGCAGACATAAGCCACCTCAGCCTTTGGTCTCCAGAAGTGCCTGACCAATCTCCTCAATTACGATATTAGGCAAAATCGAAGTAAAAAGTGAACCTGGGCCCAAGACAATCATATCACTCTCAAGAATGGTATTGACAACTCGACGACTAGCCTGTGGTTTCTCATCATCTAGAGTGTTGGTGACATAAACATGGTCAATCATACCTGGATGGTCTGCAATGTGACTTTCTCCAGCTACTTCTGTTCCATCTTGAAAGACGGCATGGAGTGTCAAAGGATGGTCACTTGATGGGAAAATCTTCCCTGTAGTATGGAAAAAAATTTACTCAGCAATTGCATGGCGTTATAGGTTGAACCCTGCATTTCAGATAATCCAGCTATGATAATATTCCCCTAATGGATGACCAGCAAAAAGGCACCTGCATCCTCTGAAAAAAAGCGGTATTGAAAAGACCTTTCTCATAGAACTTTTGGCATATCTGACATGGCAACAAGGACATTACGTAAATCCCCTGGTGGTGTCAACTGCTGAATGTTTTTACGCAGTTCACCTGAAGAATCCTCCATCATCAGCAACAGTTACAATCGCTGCAATCTCGACATCCTTTTCCCTTAAACTTTTTAAGATAACGGGGATTCCAGTTCCTCCACCAATCACCGTAATTTTGGGTTTTCTCATGAACGGTTTACCGTTTCCTTTCTTCGATCTTTATCACGATGACTTTCATTTACTGGCCAATTTTTAGACAAATCATTTGCTAAACGCTTGGCAAAGGCAACACTTCGGTGTTGACCACCAGTACAACCAACTGCAATGGTTAAGACAGATTTACCCTCTTTTTTATAGCCTGGTAAAATCGGTTCAATCAAGGCTAACAAATGACGGTAGAAATCTTCAGATTCTTCATGATTCATAACATAGTCATAAACGGCCTGGTCTTCACCTGTCTGATTGCGAAGTTCTGGTAGATAGTAAGGATTTGGGAGAAAACGAACATCAAATACCAAGTCAGCATCAATAGGAATGCCGTATTTAAACCCGAAAGACATAACCTCAATACGGAAGGACTGAGCCTGTTCTTGATCTGAAAACTGCTCTGCAATGGTCTTTACGAAGTTCACGGGGAGTTAACTCTGTCGTGTCTACCACGTTTTTGACTCATATTTTTTCAAAGGGTGCCAAGAGTTCGCGTTCCAACTTAATCCCATCCAAGATACGACCATCTGCTGCCAGAGGGTGACTTCTTCTAGTTTCCTTATAGCGTGCCACCAATTCCTTATCTGCTGCATCCAAAAAGAGGATTTTAAAGTCCAAATCATCTTGATTTTCCAATTCATCCAAGACAGCCTGAATCTCTGAGAAGAAAGAACGACTACGCATATCAACCACTAGGGCCAACTTGTGGTCATCATCCTTGGTCTCAACCAACTGCAAAAATTTTGGTAAGAGGGCAGGTGGCATATTATCAATGGTAAAATATCCTAAATCTTCAAAGGATTGAATAGCTACAGTTTTTCCTGCACCACTCATCCCTGTCACAATCACCAGGTGAAGTTGTTTCTTTGTCATCATTGTCTCCTTATATCAAAAGAAGTTTGGAAGAACCAAACTTCAACTCGCTTATCCAATCTCTGCGATGACTTCAATTTCGACTTTTACATCGCGAGGAAGACGAGCTACTTCTACAGCTGAACGAGCTGGAAAATTCCTTATTAAAAGGCTGTTTGGTATACCTCATTGAAAAGGTACAAAAGTCGTTCATATCACTCAAGAAAGCAAGTTGTTTTTAACAACATGGTCAAAATCTGTTCCCGCTTCTGCCAAAAATAGCTCCAATGTTTTTTTCAAAACTTGTTCAGTCTGTTCTTGGATCGTCTCTCCTACGATTTCTCCAGTTTCAGGAGATAGGGGCACTTGACCGCTAGCAAACAAAAGATTGCCAACGATTTTTCCTTGAACGTAAGGTCCGATTGCCTTTGGAGCTTTATCTGTATGAATTGTTTTTAGCCATTTCAGTATTCCTCAAATTTTTTTCTAAAATAGCATCCCAAGCTTGGTCCATTCCCTGCTTTTTGTTACGGATGAAAAAGAGGATAAAATCATCACTTGGATCAAAGTTTAATTTCTTTTTTTAATAGCTGATTCGTGCTTGTTCCATTTTACCACGCGGAATCTTGTCTGCCTTTGGTCGCAACAATGATGACAGGAATCTCGTAATATTTAAGAAATTCGTACATCTGTACATCATCTGCTGATGGATCATGTCGAAGGTCTACAAGACTGACAACTGCTCTAAGATTTTCTCGAGTAGTTAAATATTCCTCAATCATACGACCCCATTTTTCGCGTTCTTTTTTGGAAACACGGGCGTAACCATAACCAGGCACGTCTACAAAACGCATCTTATCATCAATATTAAAGAAATTGAGTAGTTGTGTTTTTCCTGGTTTCCCAGAAGTACGAGCTAGATTCTTACGATTAAGCATGGTGTTGATAAAGCTTGACTTCCCAACATTTGAGCGACCTGCAAGAGCAATCTCAGGAAGTTCATCCTCTGGATAGTGGGACTTGTTAGCTGCACTCAGTAAAATCTCAGCATTGTGTGTATTGATTTCCATAGTCACCTCTAGGCTGTCTCTAGGATTGGTTTAGCTGTTCCGTCAACTGCTTCTTTTGTGATACGAACAGTTTTCACATTTTCTTGACTTGGAACCTCAAACATAACGTCTAGCATGGTTTCTTCGATGATTGAGCGAAGACCACGCGCACCAGTCTTACGTTCAATAGCTTTGTTAGCAATCTCTTGGAGAGCCTCATCGTCAAATTCAAGCTCAACATCGTCATATGAAAGCAGGGTCTGGTATTGTTTAACCAAGGCATTTCTTGGCTCTTTCAAAATGCGAACCAAGTCATCCACAGTCAACTGCTCCAAGGCTGCAAAGACAGGCAAGCGTCCAATCAACTCAGGAATAATACCGAATTTTTGAATATCCTCTGCGATGATTTCTTGCATGTAAGAGCTGTTCTCATCAATAGCTTTATTGTTTTGTCCGAAGCCGATAACTTTTTCACCCAAACGCTGTTTGACAATTTCTTCGATTCCATCGAAAGGCACCACCCACGATAAAGAGGATATTCTTGGTATCCACTTGAATCATTTCTTGTTGTGGATGTTTGCGTCCACCTTGAGGATGGTACGCTGCTACAGTTCCCTTCGATAATCTTGAGGAGGGCTTGTTGCACACCTTCACCAGAAACATCACGTGTGATAGAAACATTCTCGCTCTTCTTAGCAATCTTGTCAATTTCATCCACGTAGATAATTCCACGTTCTGCACGTTCGATGTTAAAGTCAGCTGCCTGCAAGAGTTTGAGGAGGATATTTTCCACGTCCTCACCAACATAACCAGCCTCAGTAAGAGCTGTTGCATCTGCAATGGCAAATGGTACATTCAAACTTCTAGCAAGAGTTTGAGCAAGGAAAGTCTTCCCTGATCCAGTTGGGCCAATCATTAGAATGTTTGATTTTTGCAAATCAACATCTTCAGTCTCTTCACGAGTGTCATGGAAATTGATGCGTTTGTAGTGGTTATATACAGCCACTGCCAGAGCACGTTTGGCACGATCTTGACCAATCACGTAGTGGTTCAAAATGTTTAGGAGTTCGATTGGTTTTGGTACTTCAGACAAGTCTGCCAAGACTTCCTCAGCCAACTCCTCACGAATAATCTCCTGGGCCAACTCCACACATTCATTACAGATAAAGGCATTGTTCCCAGCGATTATTTTTTTAACTTCTTCTTGGCTTTTGCCACAAAATGAGCAATAAACCATCATATCATTTTTCCTATTTGTAGGCATGATTCCCTTCCGTTCTAAATAATTTTTCTATCTAAAATAAGGTCATATAAAAAGCATGAATGCTATTCACCAAGTTTGTAAAGGCATTTAGCCAAAGCAGAGTAGCAAGTCCATAGCGCTTTTTACGAAAAGCGTGTGATCCAGCTACAAGACAGACAGCACACAAAAGAGCTGTAAAAAAATCCAAAAAAATACTGCGCTCCATTAGACTTCCTTTCTCTTTCTATATTCGATGGTAAAATCATAGGCATTTTTTTCTCATCCTTGATATAAGATTTGCTTGCAACAGTCTCAAAAAAACAGTCAAGTCAAAAATCTTCTGGAAATAAGTATCCCTTCAACTTGAGCATGGATTTGTGTCACAATAATCTCATCGAGATAAGGTTCAAAAAGCTGAAAAATCTGCTTGCCCACCAATGATATAGAGATTTCTTTATCCTGATGATGATACCAGTCTAAAAACATCCTCAACATTTTTGGAAAGACCAGAGCACCCTCAATTGACTCTTCAGGGATTGCGCGTCAAAATTAAGGGTTTCACGTCCTGGAAGCAAACGTCGTCCCATTCCATCAAAGGTGACACGTCCCATCAAGATGGCATGATTCAAGGTTGTTTCTTTAAAATGTTTTAACTCTGCTGGCAAATGCCATGGTAAGCGATCCTCTTTTCCGATTACACCCTTTTTCATCTTGAGCCCAGATGGCTACGATTTTTCTTTGTCATGCTTTCATCCTTTTTTTATTGATAGTTCTATTTTTATCAAAAAAATCTTCAAAAAAAGACTGTTTTGGAACGCCCTCCGAAATAGAAAAAAATCCGTAGAAAATTTTCTACGGATTTTTTTGACAAAAATAAGTATCTTACAAACCAGGTGCTTGTCCTAATTCTGCCGCAAGCATCCAGACTGTTTTTTCAAGTTCTGCCTTAGCACCAACGAAAATGTCATTAGAAACATCATCACCTTCTTCATCAGTTACATCCAAAGCTTTTTGGAAAAGAGTGATGAGGTAACGATAAATTTCAAGAACACGTTCCAAACTTTCTTCTACGTTGCGGAACTCTCCAACTTCTTCTTCGATTTCACTGTGTTGAAGGAATTCTGTCAAAGTAGAGTATGGTTTGCCACCAAGTGTAATCAAGCGTTCGCTGATTTCGTCAAGGTAACCATCAAGGCTATCCATGTATTCATCCATCTTAGGATGCCATACCATGAATCCACGTCCACGCATGTACCAGTGTACTTGATGAAGAGCGATATGTGCTACATACAAGTCTGCTACTGATTGATTCAAAACTTCCTTTGTATTTACTAGCGCTTCTGCCGCTGGTTTAGATAATGTTGCTACATCTTTTTACTGCTTCTTTTTTTCAATTCTACCATCTTTTCTCACCTCATATTATTTTTTTGTAACCATATTTATTGATTACTATCTCAGTATACTACTCCCTAGTATACAAAAAGCAAGAAAATTAACTCATATTAAAAAGTTGTAATTGACTGATAATTTAAGAAAAATGAGCTGATATTTTTTTAGTTATTTTCTGCTGTTTTTACTAGAGAAATTGACTTTGATAAAGGTCATAATAGAAACCTTTTGCAGCCAAGAGACTTTCATGATTCCCTTGTTCGATAATCTGTCCATCTTTCAGCACCAAAATCTTGTCTGCTTCCTGAATAGTTGAAAGGCGATGGGCGATGACAAAGCTTGTTCTCCCCTTCATCAAACGTTTCATGGCCTTTTGAATCAAGAGTTCTAGACGAGTATCGACTGATGAGGTTGCTTCGTCCAAAATTAAGATTTTAGGATCCGCCAAGAGTGCACGCGCGATAGTTAACAGCTGTTTCTGACCAAGAGAAATATTACTTGATTCTTGGTTCATCTCCATGTTGTAGCCACCAGGAAGGGTGCGAATAAAGTGGTCAACATTGGCAGCCTTAGCTGCTTCAACGATTTCCTCATCTGTTGCCTCAAGATTTCCAAAGCGAAGATTTTCCTTGATACTGCCCTCATAGAGCCAGGCATCCTGTAGGACCATCCCAAACTGACGACGGTAGTCCTGACGAGACAGGTCACGAATATCTTGCCCATCCACTAAAATGGCACCAGCTGTCACATCGTAAAAAAACGCATGAGAAGGTTAATCAAAGGTTGTTTTTCCCTGCTCCAGTAGGGTCCAACGATAGCTACCATCTCTCCAGGTTTCAACATCTAAGTTGAAAATTGCGAATCAATGGTTTGTTTTTCCACATATTGAAATCGACATTCTTGAAGCTAACTTGACCTGTCAATGGTGCTAGTTCTTTTCACTTCAGTAGTTTGAACTTCTTCCTGTTCATCTAGAACTTCGAAAGACACGATCAAGCGAAGACTTAGCACTTTGCATTTGTCCCTGCTAATTGAGTGATATTTTTGGATTGGCTGACTGACCTGCCACACATACTGAACGAAAGCCTGCATATTACCAATCGTCAAGCGACCCTGCAATAACCTGCAAATCCACCTAAGACTGCAACAATCAGATAAGTTAAAGTCAGATACGATATGTAGGGCAGGCATCATCAAACCTGAAATAAAGCTCGCCTTGAATCCAACCTGTTGCAATTCATCCGTAATCTTTTTCAAATCTCTCTTGAGAGTTTTCTTCACGTCCGAAAAGTTTTAAAACATTGAAAACCTGTCAAGTTTTTCCTGTACAAATCCATTCATTCGTCCCAGATATAGCTGCCTGCTGTTTAAAAGTATGGTTGCGAACGATTCAGAATCGTTTTAGCTCCCAAAAATAAGTAATCGGAATGGACAAGATAACAATGATAGCCAACTGAAGATTTAGATAGAGAACCATTCCCATCACAAAAAGAATGGTAAAGACTGCATTGACAATCTGTAAGAAAGATTGTTGGAGAGCATTCGAAACAGTTTCAACGTCACTGGTAAAAACGACCTAGCAAATCTCCCAAACTGGTGCTTATCAAAAGTAGGACACAGGGATGCGGTTGATTTTTTTCGCTCATTTCATTTCGCAAATCCTGTATCATAGACTGGACAGCATTGGTCATGAAAATAGTTTGAGTAGTAAGAACCCTAACTCATAGAAAAAGGCCACGCAAGAGATAGATCACCAGAATCACTGCGATATAGCTGGTATTAATCCCTGCTCCTGCAACACCATTTGCCATAGCAAGGAGGATTGCTGGTTAACTCAGTGATAGCAAGTCCCAATACGAAAGGCTCGATAACACTCATAATGACGCTGACTATTTTCAAGAAGACTGCAAAGAAAACAGAGAAACGGTAGGCTTTTAAATAGCTCCATAGACGAGCTAGACTAGATTGTTGTTTCATCCTTTACCTCCTATTCTTCTGTCAGAGACGCATTTTTCAACTGCGACTCAGCAATTTCTCGATAGATGTCATTGGTTTCCATCAATTCTTCATGACGGCCACGACCAACGATTTCGCCTTTATCAAGGACGATAATCTGGTCAGCATCCATGATGGTTCCAACACGTTGCGCAACAATCAATACTGTAGCATCTTGCGTCACTTCCTTGAGACGACGACGCAAGATAGCATCTGTACGGTAGTCCAAGGCTGAGAAAGAATCATCAAAGATATAGATATCTGGACCCTTGATGACTGCGCGGGCAATCGACAAGCGTTGTTTCTGACCACCTGATAGGTTGCTTCCCCCTTCAGCCAGATGAGTTGCAAAACCTTCTTCTCGACTTTCGATAAAGTCTTTGGCTTGGGCTACATCAGCTGCTTGGTGCAAGTCCTCATGACTGGCGTCCTCTTTTCCGTAACGGAGATTATCTGCTATAGTTCCAGTAAAAAGCAAGGCCTTTTGTGGAATAAATCCAATCTTCTGGCGGAGTGATTTGAGACGGTAATCCCGGACATCAACACCATCGACCTTAATTTTCCCCAGTGTAACATCGTAAAAACGAGGAATTAACTGAACCAGAGTAGACTTACCTGACCCAGTTGAGACCGATAAAAGCAATGGTTTCTCCCGGTTTAGCAGTAAAGGAAATGTTATGCAAAACAGGGCTTTCTGTTTCCCCAGGATAGGCAAAGGTTACATTATCAAATTCTAGATAACCATGTGTTTCTGTTTCTTGAATTCCGTCCTCATTTGGATCAATGGAAATAGGCATATCCATGATTTCCTTCAAACGTTCACTAGATACAGCCGTTCTAGGGTACATGGTAAAGAGGTTTGACAAGAAAAGGAAGGACAAGAGGGCGTGGAAACTATACTCGATGAAGGCTACCAAATCCCCAATCTGCAAACTTCCCTGCTTTGAGAGGATCCAAAGCAAACCAAACGATAGCTACAATCATGGCAATAATGATTTGCACAAATAGTGGCTCCGTCAAACCAGTCAATTTGAACAAACGATTTGAATTATCTGCATAGATTGCATTTTTCTCTTCGAAAGGTTTTTCTTGGAAGTCTTCACGAGCAAAGGCACGAATCACTCGCAAGCCCATCAAATTTTCACGGACATATTGGTTTATCTTGTCCAGTGTTTTCTGTTGTTTTTCAGATAAGGGGCGCGTTTTGACTGCCACATAAAGGACTACTACAGCTAGGAAAGGAACGGAAAAAGCGACAATCCAGGCTAGTGAGGGGCTAGTTAAGAAAATCATGAGAATACTCGACAGCATCATCATGGGAGTGATAACACCCAACTTAAGCGTCTGCTCTGCAAACTGCATGAGGACAAAGGCATCACTGGTAATACGAGTCACCAATGAAGAAACACCAATTTGTTCATATTCGTGATGAGAATACTCTTGCAACTTAGCATAAACATCATTTCGCATGTCCTTAACCATATTGGTGGTCAGTTTACTAGCAGCATAAGCTAGAACAACCCGTCCAAATGTTCCCAAGACGATAATAACCAACATGATGATGGCCCAAAAATAGAGTTTATCCTGGTCACCTTGGTTGATTCCCTGGTCAATCATGCGGGCCAAAACTGTTGGTAAACCTAGATTGACAATGACAAAGAAAATTGCTCCGAGAAAGTCTAACACTAACCACTTGGGATAGCGTTTGAGATAAGACCAAATATACAGCATAATTCTCCTTTCTTTTTCTTCTAAAAATGCAGAAAAGAGCGTGCTTTCGCACGCCATTTTTACTAAAAAGAAGACAGGCAGTCAAAAACCTCGAGAGAGGGAACTGTCTGTCTCAGATATTTAAAGCTTATTTTTACAAAAGTCAAGCAATGCCAAGAAGCTTTCTGGGTCAAGTGATGCACCACCAACAAGAGCTCCGTCAACGTCTGGACAAGCCATGTATTCAGCAACGTTTTTCAGGTTTAACTGAACCACCGTATTGAACACGTACTTTGTCAGCTACTTCTTGACCGAAAGTCAGCAGCTACAACGTCACGAACAACTTTACACATTTTTTGTGCGTCGTCTTGTGAAGCTGATTTACCAGTACCGATAGCCCAGATTGGCTCATAAGCGATAACTGATGAAGCTACTTGTTCTGCAGTCAATCCAGCAAGAGCAGCTGAAACTTGAGCACCTACGAATTCTGCTGCTTTTACCAGCTTCGTAAGTTTCAAGACTTTCACCACAACAGATGATTGGAAGCATACCGTTTAGCAAAGATTGCTTTTGCTTTTTTTGTTGATGTCTTCGTCTGTTTCGTGGAAGTAGTCACGGCGTTCTGAGTGACCGATAACAACGTAGTCAGTACCGATTTCTTTCAAAACTTGTGGGCTAGTTTCACCAGTGAAAGCACCTGCATTTTCAAAGTAGCAGTTTTGAGCAGCAACTTTAAGGTTTGAACCTTTAGCAGCAGCAAGAACAGTTGTCAAAGTCAAGAGCAGGAGCTGCGATACCTAGCTTCAACAAGGTCTGATGAAGGAAGTTTTGATGCTACAGCTTCAACGAATGCTTTTTGCTTCTTCTGGGTTTTTGTTCATTTTTCCAGTTACCAGCGATAAATGGTTTACGTGACATTTCACATACCTCTTTTTTTCATTTTATTTTTCTACTTATTTTTATCATATTTAGAGATAGCTTGCAAATCTTACTCTGTAACTAGAAGTCTTCTTTTTCAAAAACTTTTCCAGTTGCCGTTTTCTATTTGGAAGCTGGCTTTACGCCTCGTTAATTTGACCACTGCTTCTGTTCTAGCCGTGTGGAAACATATCAACAGACTGGATATAATGCAGGTCATAGACCTCCATCAATCTAACTAAATCACGCGCCAAGGTAGACACATTACAGGATACATAAACCATCTTTTCAGGAGCGTATTTGACGATGGTATCCAAGAGTTTGTCATCTAAACCAGTACGCGGCGGGTCTACTATCAAGGCATCGGCACGATAGCCGTCCTTGTACCAACGAGGGATAATTTCTTCTGCAGTTCCTGCTTCATAATGAGTATTGGTATAACCCATGCGCGTAGCATTTTCTTTAGCATCCTCAATGGCTTCTGGAATAATATCCATCCCCCTCAAACTTTTGACTTTTTTAGCAAAGGCAAAACCAATGGTCCCAACACCACAATAAGCATCAATCAGATGGTCGTCCTCAGTCACGTCCAAGGCCTTAACGGCTTCACTATAGAGAATTTCAGTCTGTTCAGGATTGAGCTGATAGAAAGCTCGAGGCGAAAGAGAAAATTCATAGTCTAATACACCCTCGCGTATACTATCTTGACCCCCAAATAATCTCTGTCTTGTCCCCATAAATCTCACTAGTTTTAGCAGTATTGGTATTGACTGCGACAGTCACTACTTCAGGATAATCCTTGACTAGGTCTTTCACAAATTGAGTCAGATTCAATTGACGATTGGTCACAATGATAATCTGGACTTGCCCAGTTTTCCGTGCTCGACGAACCATGATGGTCCGAACTCAAGGATTTTTCCGTTCATCTGTAATCGGAATTTGATGATAGGTCAAAGAGTTCAGCAATGCGATTGGCAATAGCTTGTGTTTCCTTGTCTTGGACTAGGCAGTCTTTTAACTCGACCAAATAATGAGAATTTTGAGCATATAATCCTGCCTTGACTTGACCCTTAAACTTTCGAGTTTGGAATTGTAGTTTAGCTCGATAATACTTGGGTTCCTGCATGCCAATAGTTGGTCTGATTTCATAGTTTTCATAGCCTGCAGGGTGCAAATTTTCTTTCAGAGCTTGATGGAGAAGATCTGTCTTGAACTCCAGCTGCTTGTCATAGTGCAGGTGCATGATTTGACAGCCTCCACACTCATTATAAATGGTACAGTCTGGAACTACTCGAAACTTAGATTTTTTATTAACCTCAAGGAGTTTAGCCTCAACGTAGTTACGCTTAACCGAAGTCACCTGACAATAGATATCTTCTCCCTTGAGGGCACCTGGAACAAAAACGAGGGTTTTCTGGAAAAATCCGATACCTTCCCCGTTAATCCCCATGCGCTTGATTTTTAATGGAATTTTTTGTTTGACTTTTAGATTCATAAGTCTATTATACCACGTAGTTTCTCAATGGTTAAGAATATGTTACAATAAAACCATGAATACAAAGATATCTTTTTCCTCATTGGATTTTCCTGAGCAATTACGAACTTATATAGAGGGAGCAAACTCTTTCTGACAGCTCTTCTCATTCAGGCGCAAGGGTTCTCTATCTTGATTCAGGTTACTATTTGAAAAATTGATCAAAAGGGAAGATTTAGAGCGAGAAGCTAGCATTGCAAGTTTGGTTTGAACAAGAGGGAATAGGAACTCCAGTCATCCACTATCTATCTACGAGATAAAGACTACCTCCTGACTAAAGAGGCTATTGGTCATGATGCTCTCGCTTTTTTTAGATCAGCCAGAAAAAAAATCTGCCGAACAATGGCAGAGGCTCTTAAAAAGCTTCACAGCTTTATCCCACAAAATTTTTCCATCAGAAAATCATTTACAGACCTATAAAGACAGAGCCTTTAAAAAAACTATGAAAAAGGGAGTTCTATGCCAAGGCTCTCTACCCCAATTCCAGATTAACAGTCATGAAGAGGCCTTCCAACTCATCCAAGAACAAGGGCACCTTTTTAAAGACAGATGCCTTTATTCACGGGGATGCCTGTCTACCAAACTTTATTCTAAAAAGATGCTGACCACTTCTCTTGCTTTTATTGATCTTGGTTTGGCTGATTTTAGTGACCGACATATCGATCTCTTTTTGGGCAATTTGGTCCCTCAACTACAACTAAAAGATCCCCAAATATGCTGAACTATTTCTCGACTATTACGGGAGAGAGCTGGTTGATAGCAACAAACTTCGACTCGTTGCTGCCTTTGAAGCATTTGGGATAAAGAGGAAAAACATGAAAATCACAAAACTTGAAAAGAAAAAAAGACTCTATCTGCTCGAACTTGATAGCGACCAAACCTGCTACATTACAGAGGATACCATTGTTCGCTTTATGTTGACTAAAGGGAAAGAGATCTCAGCTGAAGAACTAACTGAGATTAAATCATTTGCGAAATTTTCCTACAGTAAAAATCTAGCTCTCTACCACTTATCCTTCAAGGCTCGTACTGAAAAAAAGAAGTTAGAGATTATCTTGCCAAACATGAAATTGATGAGAAAATCATCCCCAAAGTCATTCAGTCTCTAAAGGATGACAACTGGATCAATGACCGCCAATATGCTATGCTATCATCAATTCCAATCAGCTTTCAGGAGATAAGGGAAGCTATATGCTGATGCAGAAGATTTCTCAAAAAGGCGTTGCTAAGATCCATTATCCAAGAAGTCTTACAAGAATTTGATATGACGGAAGTCGCAGAGCGTACAGCTGAAAAAAACTACTGAAAAAAATATCAGGGTAAAATTACCTGCCCGTGCTCTACAGGATAAGATTATCCAAAGCCTCACCAACAAAGGTTTTTCCTACTCAGAAGCCAAAAGCAGCCTTTGATCAACTGGATAGCCAGGTCGAAGAAGAAACCGTTCAAGAACTGATTTTTTTAAAGAGTTCGATAAGCAATACCCAAAATATTCACGAAAGTATGAAGGATACGAACTGAAACAACGTTTGACCCAAGTTTTTAGCTACGAAAAGGTTATGATTTTTTTCGGATATAGCCAGCGCTCTCAGAGAATATCTTTAATTTTTTTCATGAAAAAAACTAAGAACTTTAAACAAAAAAATGTGATACAATAGTAAACGATAAACTTATAAATTGTAGAAAGTTGGTTAGTTATGAAACTTCCAAAAGAAGGCGACTTTATTACAATTCAAAGTTATAAGCATGATGGGAGTCTCCACCGTACTTGGCGGGACACCATGGTACTAAAAACAACAGAGAACGCTATTATCGGCGTCAACGACCACACACTTGTTACCGAAAGTGACGGTCGTCGTTGGGTAACTCGAGAACCGGCTATTGTTTACTTTCACAAGAAATATTGGTTTAATATTATCGCTATGATTCGTGATAAATGGTATCTCCTACTACTGCAATATGGCAAGTCCTTACTATCTGGATGAAGAAGCTTTAAAATACATTGACTATGATTTGGATGTTAAAGTTTTTACAGATGGTGAAAAACGCCTCTTGGACGTTGAGGAGTATGAACGACACAAGCGAAAAATGAAGTATTCTTCTGATCTAGACTATATTTCTGAAAGAGCATGTCAAGATTCTTGTTGATTGGATCAACAATGAGCGAGGTCCCTTTCTCAGAAGCCTATGTCAACATTTGGTACAAACGCTACGTAGAACTAAAGAATCGGTAAAGTTGTCAGAGGTCAGGATTAAAATCCTGACCTCGTTTTTTAGGTAGTGTAAAATAAGTTGTGTAAACACAAAAAGGAATAAAACCATTATGATAGAGTTGCATAGATTATACAAAAGATTTATGCAAAATACGGATATTCAAAACTAAATACTTTTTACTGATATGTCTTTGTTCCTTGTAAGTTTACAACAATCTTCTATCGTCTAATACAAAAAAATAAGAAGATGATTAGTATAAAAAAATACAGGTCACCTTCCTATCAAAAAAATTTAGTTATTGTATTTCCACATAGCATCAATCCTATAGTACAATCTTTTGGAAAAAAATGACTTAACAGAGAAAATGCTATTTAATCTACCAGCTCATTTAATCGTTTTTTGAAAATATAAAAGCAATATTTTTTTAGACTCAATAAACTCAAAAATATTTAATGACATTTTGCATTTGTTTAATTCCAGATTCTTTAGATTCTATCAGGTATATTTTATATCCTTCTACAAATTTGAATGTAGATTTTTTTCAAAAGACTTTTTGTGTCATCTTTTAATAATTTTTTTAATTTCATTTCAAAGTAGTCTGCATATATTAGATGTGAATTTCTCAAGGCAACAGAACCAAAAAAATTTAAACAAGCTGACACAACTAAATTTCTATTCTTGCCAATTTTTTTCGTAATAATGTGTACGCTCTAGTATTTCTTTTTCCGACCCTGTAAATATAATCTATCTCAAAAAGATGATATAAATTACCAATCAGCGTTATCTCATAGGACTCCCATCGTTCCTTCTGGAATAAATAGTCATATACTAAATTTAGATCTTCTCTACTAACTATATGATTACAATCTATCTGATTTAATAATCCCTGAACCATAATTGTATTTATTCTATGAGTTTTTCTCCCCACTCTTCTCAAAAAAAGTTTTTTTGTTGCTCATTTTTTATTTCCTTCAATCCCTTTAGTATTCAAACTATAAAAAAATTTGGAGATAAATTAACCAAAAAAATCATCAAGCTCCGATCTTTTATAATGTTCTAAGTAATTACAAAAATTCTCTATCGAAACATTGATATTTGATAATAATTCAAAAAAATGTTGAGAGAGAAATTTCATTTTCTCCCTTTCAAATCTAGAGAGTTGAGATTTTGATATAGAATCAGCTGCAGCATACTCTAAAGAATATCCGTTTAATTTTTCTAAAATATCGAAAAAGCTTCTCCGTAATTTTTTCACACTTTCGTTCCCTTAACTTTCTTTTTCGAGCGATAAACATACCATATTCTTTAGGAATGATCAACATACCATTATTAAACTCACTTTCCAATCTTTTACGTATTATTTCCTCTTCTAGTGAACCTATTTCTGAAATTCCTTTAAACGATTGGATGTATTTAACTAGGTCATCTATTCTAGTTACCTGTAACTCATCATCATAGAGTAATGTGTCGACAGAGTTAAAATACCTACTTAGGTACCTTTTACCATTTTGTAAAGTAAACGTTTTATTTTCTAAATCTTGATTAACCTCATCTTTCAATAAACTGGCCAAAAAATCTACAACTCCATTTTCACCAAATGTAGCACAGTAAAAAATGCCTCCTGTTTTTAAGACTCTATTCACCTCAGAGAGAGCTTTAGGAATATCATTCACATGATGTAGAAGCATATTAGCAATAACAATATCAAAGGTTTCATTCTCAAAAGAAATCTTTTGAATATCCATTATTTCATAGTTGACATTGTCTCTATTTCCAATCACTGACTTCGTAGTTTCTACCATGTCATTAGAAAAAAATCTGTTATAACCAACTGCTTCATTTTTATCTATAGAATCACTATTACTTTTTCCACAGTTCTCCTGTACCACATCCTAATTCTAGCACCTTTTACTTCATCAGTGATTTGATAGTTAGAAAATATCCAATTATTAAATCCCAGTTTATTTTTTTGAATACTTCTTATGCAATTCTACTCGAATATCAAGATTATCATGACTTTTTATATTGTTCAATTACTTTATCAATCATTTTAAATGACCTCCACTCTATAATTTGACATTATATCACAAGAATAAACACAGCGTTAAATAAGTTGTATAAATGCAAAAAGGAATAATTTTACCACAGTATTGAACTATTTTGGGTCTTCTAAATTTCAAAAAGCTCCTTTGAGCAAAACTTCATTTTTATCCACAAATTTTAAGTCTCAACTGATTTATTAAAGTCTCGCGAGTCATGGACTAGGAATTCATAGATCGGTCCATCGACTTCTCTCCCATCACTTTTCCTAGCAAAAAACCTGCCTAATGTGGCAGGTTTTCGTCTAAATATCTAACTTCGTAACAGTGAACTTGATATGCGAATAGTCTTTTTCGATATCCTTATCTACCATAAAGGCTGTTGCATCCTTCTTGACCTGTACCAAGTCAATATTCTGTGCTTGAGCGGCATAGACACAGCCACAGTAACATTGGCGATAGATGTCATACTCTTCACACATCTCTACAGAACGTTTATAGCCTTGATTTTTCTTAAAATCACTCGGAAGATAATGAGTGGTGTAGATTTTCTGCACATCAATCCCGATACTATTGATGGTTTGCGAATTTTTATGAGGACTGATGGTTAGGGCTGAACCAAAGTAGTCAAAGCCTAAGTCCATAGCCACTTGCGCTGTCTTGTCCAAACGATAGTCAAAACAAACCTTGCAACGATCGCCACCTTCAGGTTCTTCTTCCAAACCTCTGACCAGCTGACGGTATTCGTTGGGTTCATAGGGTGCTTCTAGATATTGAACCTTGTTGCCAGTTCGTTCATTGAAATCACTAACAAACTTTTTTTGTCACATAGGCACGCTTGTGATACTCAGCTTTAGGATGGATATTTGAATTAGCAAAATAGATAGTCACATCTGCATACTTGGTCAAATACTCTAAAAGTATAGGTGCTACAAGGAGCACAACAGACGTGCATGAGAATGGTTGGTCTTTCTTCATTTTTTTCCCAAACTTGAACCATCTTTTTGCATGACACGGTCATAGTTGATCTTTTGATTGGGATTCATCTTACCTAGAATTTCTTCTACATCGATCATACTCTTCTCCTTTTTCCTCTTGCTATTGTACCACAGGATGATCCCTTTGGGCAAATAGGTTTTCGTGCTTTACTCAGTTTTTAAGTCCTTATCTAATAGCTTGCCCATCCTTGTCAGACTGATTATTAGGATAGGGCAGGTTAAAAGCAAGATAAGACCTAGAACTAAAAAGACAGCTACAAGACCCCAACGATCGATCAACCAACCTGTCAGTGGAAAAATGACAATCATGGAAAGACTAAAGAGCATAGAATTGATACTAAGCATAGTTGCTCTTACACTGGACGGTAAATAACCTTGTAAGTCATTGAAAATAGATCGGCTGATAAACTGCATAAAGTGTATCAGTTAAAAGATATACAAGAAGAAAAAGCAAAGGGGTTCAAAAAACACCAATAGTAAGGCCAAGCCCGTTAGTGCAACAAGAGTCGGAAAAACTCGATTGCTATTCCATTTTTTTCCAATTTGACTAGCTACATAAACTGCTATAAGATTTAAGCCACTACCAATCAGCATGACCAGCGATACCTGCCATCCTGCTAAGTCACTTATTTTCTGCTGATAGTAAAAGTAAAACATGCACATGAGTGTTCCGACTAGCTGATAAGTCATCATCCAGTAAAAAAGTACTGGCTTTTTCATGCCATTCTTTTCGAACTTGCAGGACAATCGTTTTAAAAGTTAAGGCTTCATTTTTTTCTCTCTTAGCCATTGGTTCTTTCATCAAATAAATCAAGATTATAGAAAGAAAAGATAATCCAATAGCAATCAGATAGGTCCAAGCCAATGCTCCGTGAATAAAGAAGCCTGCCACAACTGTACCTAGGGTTCGGGTGACTTCTGCCACACCAGACAAAAAGCTAGAAATCTGAAGATATCGGTCCTTTTTGACCCTGCTTCAACTGCTGAATCATATAGAAAGCGGTACTGGTCCCCGAATCAAAATTATAGGACCAAGCATTGACCATCATAGCAAAAGCATAAATCCAAAAAAATTTCCCTGACCAAACAAAAATCAAGATAGAGGACACAATACTGGCCAAGCGAGCCAAATAGAGATTGGTCTTGTAGCTAAATCGATCGGCTAACATACCAGATGGGATTTCACACAGAGACTTGTCCCATGAAAGATACTCTCTAATAGACCGATTTGAAGTAAGGAAAGACCATTTCTGAATGAAAAATAAAATCCAAAAACTGGTAATTCCCAAAAATAAGAGTGAATTCCAGACCTGCTAGGAGTGGAATATTGCGTTTATAAGTTCTTTTTAAACATCGTTTTCTCTCTTTCAATATATAATATGAGTTTTTTTCTAAAAGACTTACTTAGAGTTGCCTACATTTTCTCCACCTCTTTCATTTAAAGTAATACTCAATGAAAAATCAAAAGAGCAAACTAGGAAGCTAGTCGCAGGCTGTCAGCACTGTTTTGAGGTTGTGGATAGAACTGACGAGTCAGTAACATATATACGCAAGGTGAAGCTGACGTAGTTTGAAGTGATTTTCGAAAGAGTATAAAAACGCCAACAGCGTTTTTATAGTTATTAAGGTTTGATACGAGTGCAACATACGTGGGAATGGAATAGCTTCACGGATGTGTTTTGTATCCAACTGCGAAAAGGTTACCATACGCTCGATACCGATACCAAATCCACCGTGTGGTACTGTACCGTATTTACGAAGGTCAAGGTAGAATTCGTATTCTGTACGATCCATACCGAGTGATTCCATCTTCGCTACAAGGGCATCGTAGTCTTCCTCACGCATTGAACCACCGATGATTTCTCCGTAACCTTCTGGTGCGAGCAAGTCTGCACAAAGTACGCGATCTGGGTTTCCCAGGAACTGGTTTCATGTAGAAGGCCTTGATGTCTGCTGGGTAGTTAATCACGAAGGTTGGTACACCAAAGTGGTTTGAAATCCAAGTTTCATGTGGCGAACCGAAGTCATCACCATGTTCAAGATGCTCGTAGTCAGCGTCTTCATCATTTTCATGCTCTTGCAAGAGGTCAATTGCTTGATCGTAAGTGATGCGTTTGAATGGCTCAGCAATGTAGCGTTTCAAAAGCTCAGTGTCACGTTCCAATGTTTCCAAGGCTTGTGGAGCACGGTCAAGAACACCTTGAAGCAAAGCTTTTACATAAGCTTCTTGCAAGTCAAGTGACTCATCATGTGTCAAGTATGAATACTCAGCATCCATCATCCAGAACTCAGTCAAGTGACGGCGAGTTTTTGATTTTTCAGCACGGAATACTGGACCAAAGTCAAAGACACGACCAAGAGCCATAGCACCTGCTTCAAGATAAAGCTGACCAGATTGGCTCAAGTAGGCTGGTGTTCCAAAGTAGTCTGTTTCAAAAAGTTCTGTAGAATCTTCTGCAGCATTTCCTGAAAGAATTGGGCTATCAAACTTCATGAAGCCATTTTTATCAAAGAACTCATAAGTTGCATAGATAATAGCGTTACGGATTTGCATCACTGCTACTTGTTTGCGTGAACGCAACCACAAGTGGCGGTTATCCATCAAGAAGTCTGTTCCATGTTCTTTTGGAGTGATTGGGTAATCTTGAGATTCACCGATCACTTCGATGTCTGTAATATCCAACTCGTAACCAAATTTAGAACGCTCGTCTTCTTTAACAATCCCTGTCACGAAAACAGATGTTTCTTGGCTTAGGCGTTTGATGGTGTCAAATTTTTCAAGACCTACTTCTTCTCCAAATTTTTCGATAAAGTTTGGTTTAAAAGCTACACCTTGGAAAAAGGCTGTTCCATCACGCAATTGCAAGAAAGCAATTTTCCCTTTTCCTGATTTGTTGGCAACCCAAGCACCGATAGTGACTTCTTGACCAACGTAATCTTTTACTTCGATAATTGTTACACGTTTTGTCATCATTTATCTTCCTTTTTTCGTTTAACTTGTCCAAAGACATTATTACTCACTATTGTACCACAAATAATGGCTGATAGCTAGCTAGTTTGATAGAAAATTCATAAGTTTTTTTAGCTACAAAAACCTCCGCCAAAAGGACGGAGGTTTAACTCTTATTTTTTTCCATAAATTGGTGCAAACGACGAATAGCTTCTTTAGAGTGTATCCAAGTCTGTCGCATAGCTGAGACGGACATTCTCTGGTGCTCCAAATCCTGCTCCTGTAATCAAGGCCAGACCAACTTCCTCAAGGATAGCCGTTGTAAATGCTGTTACATCTGTATAGCCTTTCATCTCCATAGCTTTTTTTAACATTTGGGAAGAGATAGAAAAGCTCCTTGAGGTTTGACAACTTCAAAAGCCAGGGACTTGACACAAGAGTGGATAGATGGTATTCAAACGTTCCTCAAAAGCCTGACGCATGGTTTCTACAGAGTCTTGTGGACCAGTTAGCGCTTCGATTGTTGCGTATTGAGATACAGCAGTCAGGTTAGAAGTCGTTTGACCAGTCAATTTGCTCATAGCAGCAATGATTTCTGGATCACCTACTGCATAACCCTACCCGCCAACCTGTCATAGCATAGGGCCTTTTAGACACTCCATTGATGACAATGGTTTGCTTTGCGAATAGCTTCTGATAGACTAGAGATTGGGCACGAAACTCATTTCCGTTATAGACCAAACGACCATAAATATCATCTGCTAGGATGAGAATATCATGTTCAACAGCCCAATTTCCAATGGCCAAGAGTTCCTCACGAGAATAGATCATACCGGTAGGATTAGATGGTGAGTTAAGAACCAAGACCTTGGTCTTATCTGTACGAGCTGCTTCTAATTGCTCAACAGTCACTTTAAAGTGATTGTCTTCCTTTAGCTTGGACAAAGACTGGAACACCTTCTGCCATCTTAACCTGATCCCCATAGCTAACCCAGTAAGGGGTTGGAATGATGACCTCATCTCCAGGATTAACCACAGCCATAAAGAAAGTGTAGAGTGAGAATTTTGCACCTGTAGCAAAAGTGACTTCGTTAGCTGCTACAGAATAACCATAATAACGTTCAAAATAGGTATTGACTGCTGCTTTTAACTCAGGCAAACCTGAAGCTACCGTATAGAAAAGAAGCACGTCCATCTCGAATGGCTGCAACAGCAGCATCTTGAATATTTTCAGGAGTATGAAAATCGGGCTGACCTAAAGTTAAGAAAAGAACATCCTTTCCTTCAGCCTTTAACTTCTTTGCTCTTGCATCACTAGCCAGAGTGACACTTTTCTTCCATTTCTAAGACACGTTTAGATAATTTCATAGCTTCTCCTTTTTCGATTAGGGCACCAGTTTCAAAATCTACTAGATAATAGTCTCCACCAGACTTGATTTCCCAAACAGGCTTTTCAGCATAGCGTCCAAAGGTAACCGTATCAATTTCAGTTGCTCCTTTTTCTCTAACAACTGCTTCTGCTTTTTCTTGTGAAGTACCATTTTCTAGTTGATATACGTAAATATTGTTATTACTTTTCTCTATTAAAACAGCAACTGGTTTCTGATTCTTATCTTGACCAAGAACGCTATAATAGCTTTCTAAGCCATTAAAGAAATCAACCTGACTGACCGTTTCTAGATTCGCATACTGCTTGGCAAGTTTTTCCCCTTCTACCTTTGCTGTCTGATAAGGCTTCATGCTAAGCCACACCAAATAGAGAAAGGAAGAAGTCACAACTAGAGCCAGCAGGGTCAAGCCAATGCTGTACTGAAATAATAAGGAATTTTTTTCTTTTTTCTGTCTCATTTTCACTCGTCTATTTTACCATCTATCCTAGTGAATTACAAGTGAATAAAAGGGAGGATTTTGCTTTGGAACTTCTCTTATGACAGGACTATATGAAGCTTGAATCATTGATTTCACAGACTTTTCATAATCTCTACTCTAAAAAAATAATCTTGACTATCATCGATTTTTTTATTTTTCTGAGCAGATTTCTTGCAAAATGATTTTCCTTTTGTTGTAACATTGTTTATAACAACAGAGATAACTCTGATTAAAATCTAAAGGAGACTCCCTATGTCTAAAAAAAGTATTATTTATCGTTGGTTCACTTCGTGAAGGTTCTTTCAACCACCAAATGGCTCTAGAAGCTGAAAAAGCTCTTGCAGGAAAATGCTGAGGTCAGCTACCTTGACTACTCAGCAATTCCCACTATTTTAATCAAGAACTTGAAGTTCCAACTCTTCCAGCTGTAGCAGCAGCTCGTGAAGCTGTTCTAGCTGCTGATGCTATCTGGATTTTTCTCCAGTCTACAACTTCTCAATTCCCTGGAACAGTGAAAAAAACTTGCTTGACTGGCTTTCACGCGCAATTGACTTGTCTGATACACGCGGAGCATCTGCTCTTCAAGATAAAATCGTTACTGTATCTTCAGTAGCCAAATGCTGGTCATGACCAACTCTTTGCAATCTACAAAGACCTCTTGCCATTCATCCGTACACAAGTTGTTGGTGAATTCACTGCAGCTCGTGTCAATGATTCTGCTTGGGTAGATGGTCAAATTAGTCCTCGAAGACAGTGTTGCTACTTCACTAAAACAACAAGCTGAAGACTTGGTTCAAGCTATTCAATAATTGAATGAAAAAAGATAGTAGAAAATGTTAGTTTCTACTATCTTTTTCTTAATCAACTAATTCATCAATCATACTATGTTTTAGTGGTAAACTACACATCACTAAAAGGAAAATAAAGGATGATTGAATCCAAAAAGAGAGCCAAATCAAAAATTCCGTGCACAGCTACTACTGTCAAGAAAGAGAGTAAAGTCCAAGGATAGGACGCTTACTAGGTACTTGACTCATATCAATCAACATTCGTACCGGAGTGGCAGAAGCAATCCCCAAGAGAACTGTACCAACAACTCCATAACTCAAAATCGTATCTATATAAATACTATGAGCATGTTCATGATAAGGTGCTCCAATACGAGGGAAAGAGTGCATGTAGGTTAGTGGTCCTTCACCCCAGAATGGATTTTGCTTAAACAAGGCCATTCCAGCATTCCAGATAGAAACACGCTCTTCCATAGATGAATCTAAGGTTCCCCATTCGAACACCCTAAATCACTAGAAAATAGAAAGGCTAAACCAACTCCAAAAACTCCAATACTAAGCCAGAAAGCACGCCAGTTCTTAATAGTTGTGAAGAGATAAATAATCGCTCCAAAAGATAATGGCTGGAAAAAGCTGTACGATTCTGCGTAAAGTTTAAACCGAATAAATTAGCAAAGATGGCAATCATAGAAAAGATTCGTAACCACCTTAACTTCGTTGTGCTAATCAGATAAAAAAACCAATCATGATACAGAAACAACAGATAATTCCATAGTAATTGGGATTAAAGAAGGCAACCTCCGCTCGATTTTTGATGCCAAACCTGCATTCGTGGTGAGAGGAAGGTATAATCAAATTTCTTTACAATTTGGAAATGTTCCAAGGCTGCAAAGGCTGCTGCAAAGACACTTGAGGCTAATATTCCCTTCAATCGTCAACCTGAAAAATTTAGGAGTCAACTGGGATTGATAGTAGTAAAAGAAGATGGCAAACAGAAACATGCTACCGAAGAAAACTACTCCCATCACATTTTGTGCCAGAAGAGAAATTGCAGTGCTATAAGCAATAAAAAGAGCAAAGACAGGGTGTTGAGACAAACGTTTCAAGATCCCTTCATCTCCCCAGTATATACTAACCAAAGTAAGTAAGAGATAAAAATAATAACAAAAAGATAAAAAGGAAGAAAAAAATACTCAGAATAACTCCTAAAAAGAAGTCCTTCTTGTTTCGATAAACTTTTTAACTTTTCAATGACACCTATTGATTTCACAACAGATCCTTTCCTTCTGAATATCACATTCAGATAAATAAGCTATTAAAACATTTTTACCATTTTTTTCAAGCGATTTGAAAAACCTCTTTACCTCTATACTCCTAACTAAAACTGGGTAAAATTTTTATAGTTAGCTAAGATTACTTGAAAATCGCTATCCCTTTTTTTAAAAAAATATGGTACAATAAATCTAATTATTCCAGAAAAGGGTCTAGCATGAAATCCTACCAAGAAGTCTATAAAATACTAGTTACTGAGACTGATTATCTAAGCGGAGAAAAAAATAGCTGAGAGATTAAACCTATCTCGAACTTCAGTATGGAAGGCGATCCAACGTCTCCAACAAGAGGGACTGGAGATTGACAGTATCAAAAATCGTGGGTATAAACTTCTGGACGGAGACCTTATCTTGCCTCAGGAAATCGAAGCGAATAGTCCCATTACTGTCCAGTTTAAACCCTCAACAAAATCCACCCAAACCGATGCTAAAGAGGCTATGGAAGCTGGTGCCAAAGGGGATAAACTCTACCTTTCCACTAGCCAAACTATGGGACGCGGTCGTTTTCAACGTCCCTATTATTCTCCAGATAAGAGGGGGATTTACATGTCCCTTCACCTACAACCCAATCTCCCATATCAGAATCTTCCTGCCTATACGCTTCTAACAGCTGGAGCTATCTACAAGGCTATCAAGAAACCTTAGTTTAATCGACGTGGATATCAAGTGGGTCAATGACATTTATCTGAACCAGAAAAATTGCTGGTATTCTAACGAAGCCATTACCTCCGTCGAAACTGGACTCGTTACAGATGTTATCATTGGGGTCGGGATCAACTTTTCTATCGCTGAATTTCCCAAGAATCTACAAACTAAAGCTGGAAGCTTATTTTTCTCAAACATACTCCCATTACTCGCAATGAATTGATTGCTGAAATCTGGAAATGTTTCTATGAAACAGAAGCCGATGAACTCCTCTATCTCTATAAAAAAAGCGCTCAATCGTTTTTAGGAAAAGAATTTCCTTTCAAGAAGGATCAAGAAATAATCACAGGAAAAAGCCTGTGACATCTCTGACCAAGGACAACTACAGATAGAATTAGCAAACGGGTGAAAAAGATTTGGCTCAATAGTGGCGAAGTTTCACTGACTAAATGGTAGTTCTCCTAGATCAAAAAAATCGACCTTTCTATATGAAGGTCGATTTTTTTGATCTATTATTTTTCAAACGTTCAACGTCACGTGCAATGACCAATTCTTCATCTGTTGGGAATTACCAGTACACGTACACTTGCTGCATCTGTCGAAATATCTCCAGTTGCACCAAAGACATTTTTCTCTGGATCTACATCGCAACCAAACCAAGAAATCCCTGAAATAACATCTTCACGTACATTAGTAGAATTTTTCACCGATACCTGCTGTGAAAATAATAGCATCTGCTCCATTTAGGACTGCAAAGGTATTGACCAATATGTTTTTGGATACGGTCAACATACATTTCATAAGCCAAAAGTAGCATCGTGATCTCCCTGCCTCCATAGCAGCAATTACATCACGCATGTCACTAGATTTACCTGAAACACCCATCAACCCTGACTCACGATTGAGGATACGACTGATGTCCTCAGGCTTGTTAAAGTCCTCTGTATATTGCATTAAATAAGGAATGATGGCTGGGTCAATATCCCCTGTACGAGTTCCCATCATTACACCACCAAGTGGAGTGAATCCCATTGAGGTATCAACAGATTTCCCACCCTTAACAGCTGTAATAGAAGCACCATTACCGATGTGACAAGTGATTAACTTCAACTCTTCAAGTGGACGTCCCAAGAGTTTTGCTGCTTCTTGAGCAACGTACTGATGGCTAGTTCCGTGGGCTCCGTACTTACGAACCTTGTTTTCTGTGTAATATTTTGTTGGTAGAGGATAGCGATAAGCTTTCTCTGGCATTGTTGTATGGAAGGAAGTATCAAAAACAACGACACTCGTAATATCTGGCAATAATTCTTTGAAGGCACGAATACCCGCAGCATTTGCAGGGTTGTGCAATGGAGCAAGAAGACCTAACTCTTCAACTTTTTCAATTACATCACCTTCCACGACTGTAGACTCTTTGAAGTACTCTCCACCTGCAACGACACGGTGTCCAACACCAGTAATTTCATCATAAGATTTAATAATATCAAAACGAATCAAGTCATCAAGCAAAATCTTAACTGCCAAAGTATGGTTGTCAATGTCAAGGACTTGTTGTTCTGAGCGACCATCAAACTTTAACTGTAGAAATAGAATCTTTCAATCCAATTCGCTCAATCAACCCTTTTGCTAATACTTTTTCTTCTGGCATTTGGTAGAGTTGCCATTTCAAACTAGAGCTTCCAGCGTTAATTGCAATGGTTTTTGTCATAATGTTTCCCCTTTTTTAAGCGTTTTCAACTATTATATCAAAAATTTATACTAGATTTCATGTTCTTGACACCAATTTTGAAAATTTTTCCTTAAATTCCAACAAAATTTCAGGATCACGAAGACTAGTAAGTGGATAAACAATGGGCTCAAAAGTCCCTTCTCCCACCTTCTTTTGCAAAAACAAAAAAATGGTCTTAGACTGGGCTCCTTGAGCGAAGAGATCCTCTGGTAAAGCTATGATAGCGACTAGTTGAGCCTGATCAGTCAGCCATCCTTTCAAGATGTCGCTCTGAGGACTCATCAAAAGATCTGTTGGAGCAAGGAAAATAGCATAGCCTCCCGTCTTAAGATACTTGAGAGATTGCTCCATTAATAGATGATGAGCATAAGTATGTTCATCCTTTGCTGCCACTTGGTAACGTGAAGCAATCGATCGTCTGGGTAGTAGCCAATCGGGAGGTCGCTCACGATAATATCACTCTTTTTAACACTTGTGGACGTACTGCATCTCCTTGGACAAAGCCCATTTGCAGATCCATAACTTCAGCCATACTTGCAGCTAGATCAATCAAGAGGTCATCTAGCTCAATCCCAGGTAATCTACCTTTTTGTTCATGGACGTTAAGAAGCTAGCACCCAGAATTCCCATCCCAGAGCCCAATTCTAGTAGACTTAGATCTTTAGCAGGCCACAATTGCTCCATCAGAAAAATCATCAAGTGACCAATCGCATCTGGTGTAAACTGGTGATTTGGCCTGAAGAGGTTCTGTTTGCGCTGCCTTCATTAATAAGAAATTGGTAGGGTTCGTAACCACTCTTCTTTTCGAAGAGCCAATCGTTTTAATGCTTGATTATTTTTCTTGACATCTTCCAGATTTGTCTGACCATCCAGATAGATTCCATTTTGCTCAATCAAGGCATCGTAAAAATTTGTCGTCAAATCATTTTGAATGATTTGGACATTTTCTAGTAAATAGGTATATGCTTGTTCAATTTTTCAAAATCCATAATCTCTATCTTACCAAAAATAGTGTCCTTTTTTCCAGATTTTTCATGATAGTGAAAACAAATTAAAAACCTCTGAGATGACTCTCAAAGGTTTAATCATGACTATTTACTATTTTCGACCGCTGCTGTTACAAAAAGCAGTGTAGAGTTCTTCTGGGCGGTTTGGACGACTTGAAAGCTCTGGGTGGTACTGACAAGCCACAAAGAATTTATTTTCTGGAATTTCCACAATTTCGACCAAGCGGTTGTCTGGTGACACTCCTGAAAAGACAAAACCTGCTCCTTCAAACTGTTCACGGAAGGCATTGTTAAACTCATAACGGTGACGGTGACGGCGTTGCACCACCTCTTTGTTATGATAAGCTGCCGCTGCCTTAGAACCACGTTTTAACTTAGAAGGATAAAGTCCCAAACGAAGGGTACCACCCATGTCCTCAACATCAATCTGATCACGCATGATATCGATGATAGGGTATTTGGTATCAGGATTTAGCTCTGCTGAATTAGCTCCTTCAAGACCTAAGACATTACGGGCAAACTCGATACAGGTCAACTGCATACCCAAGCAGACTCCCAGCATTGGTACATCATTTTCACGCGCATAGCGAATCGCTTCAATCTTACCTTCTGTTCCACGTTGGCCAAAACCACCTGGAACGATGATTCCGTCAGCGTCAGATAGAAGTTCTGCCACATTGTCAGCTGTCACATCGTTAGCATTGACCCAATCAATCTTGACTTCTGCATCATTGGCATAACCAGAGTGTTTCAAAGCTTCAACAACTGAGATGTAGGCATCTTGCAACTCAACATACTTACCAACAAGGGCAATCTTGACTTGTTTTTTGAGGTTCATAACCTTGTCAACCATAGCTGACCACTCTGTCATATCTGCTGCAGGTGCATCAATTTTCAAATGGTCACAGACGATTTGATCCATGCCTTGTGCTTGCAGATTAAGTGGGATTTGGTAAAGATGATCCACATCCAAGGACTCAATAACTGCTTCTGGTGCCACATCACAGAACTGGGCTAGTTTATTTTTAATCCCTTGTCCAGCTGGTTTTTCTGTACGAATGACCAACATATTTGGCTGGATTCCCAGACCACGCAATTCTTTGACAGAGTGTTGAGTTGGTTTGGTTTTCATTTCACCAGCTGCCTTGAGGTAAGGAAGCAAGGTCGTATGGATATACATGACATTATCTGCACCCACATCTGCCTTCATCTGACGAAGAGCTTCTAAGAATGGAAGGGACTCGATATCGCCGACTGTTCCACCAACCTCTGTAATAATAACATCAGAGTCAGTCGTTAGAGCAGCACGCTTGATTTTTTTCTTTCAAAGGCATCTGTAATATGAGGAATAACTGGACAGTTGCTACCCAAATACTCTCCACGGCGTTCCTTTGCGAAGAACTTCGCTGTAGATTTTACCAGTTGTCACGTTTGAGTATTTGTTGAGGTTGATATCGATGAAAACGTTCATAGTGACCCAAGTCCAAATCTGTCTCAGCCCATCATCTGTTACAAATACTTCTCCCGTGCTGGTAAGGGCTCATGGTTCCTGGGTCAATATTGATATAAGGGTCAAATTTTTGAATGGTCACCTTCAAACCACGGTTTTTCAAAAGACGCCCAAGGCTCGCTGCAACGATCCCTTTCCCAATAGACGATACCACACCACCAGTGACAAAAATATATTTCGTGAGACATAGATTCCTCTTTCTAAAATGCTCAAGGTCTTGTTCACTAACAGGGGATTGAGAAAACAAGACCTTCATCAATAACTACACCCCAAGAAGAAAAGCTTCCTGGAAAAACAAAAATAGCTCCCTAATAACTAGGGAGCTCCGACCTCTAAAAGAGGTGCCCGAACAATATATTACCTCAAAATGAATCATTTGTCAAATAGAACAAATCGTTGACTTGGCATTCCATCTTGCATAACTCATTCAAACTAAAAACTAAAAAAGAGGCTGGATCTAGGAAATCGAGACTTGATAGACCGATTCCAGCTCCAACTCCTTTTTATTTTTATTCTTCCTCTTCTTCAGAGTCTTCGTCGTCTTCTTCATTAAGATCGACTTCTTCATCTAGATCATCTGGGGCGATTTCATTGATTTCAGCATCGTAGGCTTCCACTTCATTCTTCTCATCATCTGGATTTTCATCATCATAAGAAAGAGCTGGATCTTCTTCGTATGCATCCTCATCTTCTGGATCATCTGCACTGTAATCAATAGCATCTGCATCACCATCCATAAAGGCGTTGACACGTTTTTTCTTAGCCTTAGGTGCTACTTCTTCATCATCACTTTCTTCAAGAGCAATGATTTCCTCATCGATTTCATCGACTCCATACCATGAACGAAGCCCCCATTTGTTATCTCCAAGTGAGATAAAGCTACCGTCAAAGTTCAACTCTGTGTAGAACAAAAGGCAAAGCTTCACGAATATCGCTATTAGAGGTACCGAGATAGTTTTTGGTTCATTAACCAAATCACTAAAATGCATTTCGTGATCCGACCACGGCGTTCCAAGATGGCACGAGCCACCTCAATCATAGATAGTTCACTTTTTTCTTGCCCAACAAATACTTCTAATTCAAAGCGTTTCTCCTCATTTTTACTACTAACGTCAGAGTGGATAAACTCTGATCTCATTTTATCATGTACTCTTTATTGTACGATAATTTTTGCCTAATAGTCAAAGGTTTAGGAGAAATAAATATGAAATATTTCAGCTAATTAATACTCAATGAAAATCAAAGAGCAAACTAGGAAAGCTAGCTACAGGCTGCTCAAAACACTGTTTTGAGGTTGCAGATGGAAGCTGACGTGGTTTGAAGATTTTCGAAAGAGTATAAAAGACCTAGGAGATACACTCACAGGTCCGATGATTTAGTTTATAACAAAAGCTCGTTTAAAAGGTTTTTCCAGATCCCCAAA